>Ga0302202_10000485_pt1 | contig 52429 bp, 47 predicted proteins | sample II_Bog_N3_3_FD_194579 | JGI IMG/M metagenome (GOLD analysis project Ga0302202, IMG submission 194579) | Peat permafrost microbial communities from Stordalen Mire near Abisko, Sweden - II_Bog_N3_3 | ecosystem: Environmental > Terrestrial > Soil > Wetlands > Peat | place: Sweden: Abisko...
GGGCCTATGCAATCGGCGTGGCGGAGCCGGTAAGTGTTCTGGTGGATACCTTCGGGACCGGCAAGGTGGAGGAAGACAAGCTCGAGGCGCTGGTGCGGGCTAACTTCTCGCTCACTCCAAAGGGCATCATCGAGAGCCTGAACCTGCGCCGCCCCATATATAAGGCGACCGCCGCGTATGGGCACTTCGGGCGCGAAGGCAAGGACTTTACATGGGAAGCGACGGACAAGGCGGCGGCATTAAAAGCTGGCGTTGCGGCAACTGCTTCGGCGTAACCGACTGACTCAGGCAACACTCGACGGGCGGACCATGGGTCCGCCCGTTTCCATCTGGCGGACTCTGTCCATCTGGGGCTCGGTCAAGCGGCGGCACAGGGCGTCGACGGAAGCGTTGGCAATGGACGGCAACGGAGCGGAGGTTCGGGATGCGAAGGCAGCTACCTCCCTGGGCGATGGGACTGGCCATTGCGCCGCTCGGGTTCTACTACGGGTTCGTCTCCACGGCTATGCCGATCCTACTGGCCGCGCACGGGGTCTCCGTGGGAAGGATCTCGGAGGTGTCGGCGATCGCATTTTCACCTACGTTCTGGGCCTTTCTGCTCTGTCCTATCCTGGATGTCCGCTTCAGCAAGCGTGCGTATGCGGTGGTCTTCGCGGCGGTGTCGGCGGTTTGTCTGGGGCTATGCACGCTGATTACAACGCATCTGACGGCGTTTACGGCAGTTCTGACGGCGGGATGCGCGGCGGCCGTCATGTTTGGCAATTCGCACCAGGGCTGGATGCCGGACGTGATTGAGGATAAGCACTATTCGCATGTAGGGGCGACCACCAACGTTGCCAACCTGGGCGCAGCGGGTTTGTTTGCGACGCTGACGATTGTGTTGGCGCGCACGCTGCCGGCGCTCCCGGCTGCGGGGCTGCTGGCGCTGGGAGTCATGGCTCCGACGGCGATGTTGTTCTTTATCCCGCTGCCGGCGCAGCCCACGCGCAGCGCGGCGGAGACCTTTCGCAGCTTCTTTGCCGATCTGGCGCGCGCGTGCCGGCGGCCGGGATGCATCGCCGGGCTCGCCTGTTTTCTGCTGCCCACGGCGTGCTTTGCATTGACCAACCTGTTCTCCGGGATGGGTGCGGATTTTCACACGTCTGAGAGAGGGGTGACGGCGCTGACCGGGACTGGTGTCGCAGTTGTCTGCTCCCTGGGCTGCCTGCTGGGCATCTGGTTCTGCGGGCGCTATCCTCGGCGTACGGTGTACGTCGCGACGGGGCTGGGTGGGGCAGCGGCCGCGCTCGGGCTCATCTGGTCGCCGCATACGGTGGTGTGGTTTGCCGCGGGTGTGCTGGCCTACAACTTCTTCCAGGGAATCAACTACACGGCGTTCTCCGCGCTCTGCTACGAGATTGTGGGGCCCATGAACCCGCTGGCGGGAACACAAATGGCGCTGCTGGCGGCGGCCGTGAACCTGCCCATCAGCTACATGACGGCGATCGACGGCCACTTCCATACAACCCGGGGGCTGACCGGAATGCTGGCCGTGGATGCGGGGTCGACCGTGGTGGTTGGCGTGGGCCTGCTGCTGGCGTTTCGCTGGGTTGGCAGCCAGCGGACCGGGGCCCGCGCGCAAACAGAGCTGGTCGGGACTCGATGACTTTGGTATGGACTTTGCGGCGCAGCGTCTCCAACAGAAGCATGGCAGACAGTACCTTTCGCCACACTTGCATCTCACCGGGTAGAACTTTTCAGGAACGAGGATTGTGGGATGCTCATCAAGTCAGAATTCGATATTCAGTTTCAACTTCCGCAGGCGACGGCCATGGTGGCCTTGCTCCATCTGCATCCGTCGCTGGAGCGGCATGTGCGCACCGGCAACATACTGGTGCTGGAGCACTTGCCGTATGGCGTAGCGCCGGGCTTTGGCCAACTGCTGGGAACCAGCGAGTACAGGGATAGCTTTGGCAATCGTTGCTCGCGATTCATTGCGCCGGCGGGACTTCTGCGGCTGAGCGGAACCTCCACCATCGATGTGGATGGAATGCCGGAGCCGGTGAACGTCAATGCAGAGCAGGCGCTGGTGCAGGACCTGCCCAATGAGGTGTTGCGCTTCTTGTTGCCCAGCCGGTACTGCGAGGTAGATCGCTTTGTTCCCATCGCGCACGATCTGTTTGGATGGATGAAGCCTGGCTGGGAGCGTGCAGCGGCCATCCGCGACTGGGTGCACGAGAAGGTGCGGTTCGACTACAGCACGGCTCGCCCCACCAAAACCGCGATGGACGTATTTACGGAGCGGGTGGGCGTATGCCGCGACTTCCAGCATCTGGCGGTGACGCTGTCGCGTTGCCAGAATATTCCTGCGCGCTACGTCACCGGCTACCTCGGCGACATTCGCTGGCAGAATACGGGCGCGGGGGATTTCAGCGCATGGTACGAGGTGTGGCTGGACGGACGCTGGCATACCATGGATGCGCGCCACAACGAAGCGCGTCCAGGGCGGGTGCTGATGGCGACCGGGCGGGATGCGGCGGACGTTGCCATCACGACATCATTTGGCAATGCGGCGCTGCAATACTTCTTTGTGGATAGCAAAGAGGTGAACGAGGACGGCACCGCGGTGCCGCTGCCCGGTACGGTCGACGTGCAGGCCAGCGCCGCGTAGGTACAGGAGATGGGACGGTGGCGGGAGCTCCGGCGAGGGGTACAGCGTAGAATCTTAAGATTCCGCTTTTCATCCCTCTGGACTGATTTCCAGCGACGCCGATGAACCCCAGTGCCACTCTTCACAAGCCGATGGCTGCAGCGTCCCCGTTTTCTACGGAGAGACGAGCGCGCCTGGAAACTGGTGTGGAAGTGGCATTGTTGCTGGTGGCAGCGGTATTTTTTGCGCTGCACTTTGTCCATCTGCGGGCCGACTTCCCGAACCACTCGTTCTGGATGGACTGGGCCAAGTACACGGACGAGGGCTGGTACGGCGACGCGGCGATCCGGCACTACCAACTGGGGCATTGGAATGTACCTGGGGACTTCAATCCCGCGGCGGCACTCCCCATGTGGCCGTTGGTGGAGGCAGCCTTGTTCCGCGTAACCGGGGTGAGCCTGGTGGCGGCGCGGGCGCTCACGGTGGCGGTCTTTGGCCTGTGCCTGGTATGCACCTATGGGCTTATCCGGCGTTGGCCAAATGTCTCGCAGCACCGCAACCTGGCCCCCGCTATGGGTGTGCTGCTGCTGGCGGTCAGTCCCTTCTGCTTCGTGTTTATGCGGCTGGCCATCCTGGAGCCGTTGCTCATCCTGCTCATGCTCACCGCGCTGTGGACAGCCTCCACGGCGGGGGCGGTGCCATGGAGCGACGCCCCCTGGCGAGAGTCGCTGCATACCCGGCGGAACCTGCGGCCCGCGGCCTGGGCGGTGGCGCTGGGGCTGCTTCTGCCAGCCATGGTGCTGACCAAGACGACGGCGGTCTTTCTGTTCCCCGCCATCTTCTGGATGCTTTGGGCTGCAAGTGGGTATCGGCTCAAGCAATTTCTGCGCGTTGCCGCTATCGCGTGCGGAGTCTGCGGTGTGGTGTGGATTGCATACTTCGTTCTCGTGATCCGGCCGCACTATCTGGTGGATTATCGCTATCTGTTCAGCGCAAACGGGTACACCGGGGTGACCCTGCCCACGCTGTGGCCAGTCTTGCAGGACACGGTGACCGACGGATCGTGGATGGGCATGACGCTGTATGTGCTGGCGCTTCTAGCGGCCGTTGGTTCCGCGGCGGTGCTGTGCGCGACACGCCTGCGCGGCGCTCCGCTCACCATGGCGCTGCTGCTGTGGGTGGTTGGCTACACTGCTTTCCTGGCGTACCACGATAACTTGCAGCCGCGATATTACCTGGTGATTGCCGTGCCGCTGACGCTGCTGGTGGCGATTGCGTTCGATGCGGTGCTGGCCGGTGCGATCAATTCCAATTCCCTGGGCATCGCATTTCTCCGCACCGGGTTTGGCATGGGTCTGCTGCGAACAATGGCGATGGTTGGCGGAGTGGCCGTCGCATTTGCGGCCATCCACGGCGGCTGGCAGATGATCCGCTTTGTCAGCCACCCGGAGTACACATTTTTATCCGCGGCGAACCGTATACACGACGAGGTGCAGCGGGAGTACGACGAGTCGAAGGCGAAGGGCGGGATCGGCCACTCGCGTCTGGTGATGTCGATCAGCGGGTCGGACATCTCCCTGATGACGGGGTTGCCGTCCATCTGCGACGACTTCGGCACGATGACGCTGCCGGACCGCGTGGCCACGTACAAGCCAGGGTGGTTTGCCACCTGGAACGACGTGGAGGATGACAAGATGGACGCGCTGTCGCCGATGTACCGGCTGGTGCGGGTGGCCACACTGCCGGCATTCGACGACCCGGAGCGCAACCTGCTGATCCTGTACCGGCTGGATGCGGTGCCTTTGCCGGGCCGGTCGCACGGGCGTGGGCGGCGGCGGTACCTGGGCACTCCGCCCCGACCGCGAATCAAGGCCGAAGCGCCCCCGGTCGTGCCGCCTCTGAAAGACTAGCCGGGGCTGCGTTTCGTGCGTATTCCGCGTTGACTTCGCTGGGTCGCTGGGATATTCTGAAAGCTCGCGCAGTCCCGCGTCTGCACGTCTGCGGCAGTTTATGCCTTGGATCGTGCAGCAGGATGGGACAACCGTGGTGGATTCACCGGGAGCAGCCCGTAAGCCGGCCGCCCTGAAACACCACTTACCAGGCAATGTGCGACTTCCAGGCGGTCCGGTCTTTCCGCGTTTGAGCAGGGAGCCCTTGTGGGGCTCTATCCCTGACCTTCGCCGTGCCGTTTCGCCTGGGGCAACGTTTCGCCTGGGGCGACGTTTTCGCCCTGGGATAACCAGGATTCGCATTCCGCCGTGGTTTTTGGCGGCATGCATGGCAGTTCAACGCAGCACACAGTCATCTCTTCCGTACCACGCCGGGCTGAGAGGGAAGACGGCAGAAGCAGGGAGTCAGCGAGCATTATGAACAACACCACCACCATTCCGAGCGGCAAAGACATTCAGCGCAAGTGGTTTGTGCTGGATGCGGCCGGCAAGACGCTGGGCCGGTTGTCGACGCAGGCAGCGTCCATCCTGGCCGGCAAGAACAACGTGCTGTACACGCCCTACATCGATATGGGCGACCACGTAATCGTGGTGAACTGCGAAAAGATTGTGCTGACCGGCATGAAGTCGGACTCCAAGCTCTATCGCCGCTACACCGGCTTCCCCGGCGGACTGCGCGAAGAGTCGTTCGTCAAGCTGCTGGCGCGGCGCCCGGAGGCGATTGTGGAGCAATCGATCAAGGGCATGCTGCCGAAGAACAAGATGGGCCGGCAGATGGGGACCAAGCTGAAGGTGTACAAGGGACCGCATCACCCGCATCTGGCGCAGCAGCCGGTGGCACTCGAATTTCATGCCTCCAACGCGCCCAGGCCGCACCACAAGGACGAGCTCGAAGGCTAGGTTCAGGTTGTGGACTTCGGTCCACGCGAATATCAGGGGCCAAGGCCCGGCACATACGATCGAAGGAGCATCATGGCGGATTTAGTTCAATACTACGGAACCGGGCGGCGCAAGTCGTCGATTGCGCGCGTGTTTCTGCGTCCCGGCAGCGGCAAGTTCACGGTGAACAAGAAGGAATGCGACGTGTACTTTGTGACGGCGCAGCAGCGGGCTGCGGCCAAGCGGTCGCTGGGCATCGCCGGCATCGAGGAGACCTTCGACGTCATCACCACGGTGCGTGGCGGCGGCGTCATGGGCCAGGCCGACGCGGTCAAGCTCGGCATTGCGCGCGCGCTGATGGAGTTCAACCCGGAGCTGCGCAAGACGCTCAAGGCCGAAGGCCTGGTTACGCGCGATTCGCGTGGCAAGGAACGCAAGAAGTACGGGCAGAAGGGCGCTCGCGCACGCTTCCAGTTCTCCAAGCGCTAGTAGGACAGCTCTTAGCCATTAGCTTCCGACTAACGGCTAAGAGCTAGAAGCTGGCAACTGGTTTTTCGCAGCAACCCCGGAGCGGAGACGCTTCGGGGCACGGAGTTAAATCTCCCTTACGAGGGATAAATCCAGGCATCAGTGGCCCGGCTCTTCACCGAACGGCACTGGCTGTCTTAACTAAGGAGCTTGAATGGCAAACATCACTATGAAGGAACTGCTCGAAGCGGGTGTCCACTTCGGTCATCAGACCAAGCGCTGGAACCCACGCATGAAGGAATACATCTTCGGCGAGCGCAACGGGATCTACATCATCGACCTACAGAAGACGCTCAAGATGTTCAAGGAAGCGTCGAAGTTCGTCACCGAGCTGACCTCTGCGGGCAAGCTGATCCTGTTTGTGGGCACCAAGCGCCAGGCGCAGGACGCGATTGCCGAAGAGGCGAAGCGCTGCGGCATGCCGTACATCAACAGCCGCTGGCTGGGCGGGTTGCTGACCAACTGGGTGACGGTGCAGAAGTCCGTGAAGCGGCTGCAGGAGCTGGACGATATGTCCACCGACGGCCGGTATGAGCTGCTGACCAAGAAGGAAGTCATCAAGCTGGAGCGCGAGCGCAAGCATCTGTCGACCAATCTCTCCGGTATCAAGAGCATGAAGCGGCTGCCCGATGCGCTGTTTGTGGTGGATTCGAACAACGAGGCCATTGCGGTGGCCGAGGCGCACAAGCTGGGCATTCCGGTGGTCGCCGTGGTCGACACGAACTGCGATCCCACGCTGGTGAACTACGTGATCCCCGGCAACGACGATGCGCTGCGCGCGATCCGCCTGTTCACGACGAAGATTGCAGACTCTGCAGCCGAAGGCGTGCAGATGGTCTCCGAGAAGGCGTTCGCCACCGAGGTTGCGGACGTGCAGCAGGCTGAGGTTGCTCCGGAGTATGTGGGCGAAGAAGGCGAAGCAGCGGCGGACGAAGCCGGCGAACCCATCCTTGCGGCAGCAGAAGTGGTGGACGACGACAATGTCGATCTGGAAGCGGTGCTTGGCGGCAATATTCGCAAGGCTCCCGTGGCCGCCACCGAGGAAGAGGCGGAGCCCGAACCGGCCCACGCCGCGACCGGCGCCTAAGACTCCATATTTCTCAATACGAGAGCGTGGAGACCGGCGAAATCGGCTCCACGCTCTTTCTGCGTAAAGACATCACGACGAAACCATCGGCGCGTAGGCTGCAAGCAGCTGAGAGCGCCGCAGGACCAGGAGAAGATGACCAATGACCACCGAGGCGACTGTGAAGATTGATGCAAAGCAGGTGAAGGAACTCCGCGAGAAGTCGGGGGCGCCCATGGGCGACTGCCTGAAGGCGCTGCAGGAGGCCAACGGCGAGATGGAGGCGGCGTTTGTGGTACTGCGCAAGCGCGGTATGGCGTCCGCGGCCAAGAAGGCCAGCCGTACCACCAACGAGGGCGCAGTAGGCACGTACATCCATGCCGGCGGCAAGATCGGCGTGCTGGTGGAACTGAACTGCGAGTCCGACTTCGTGGCACGGACGGACGACTTCCAGGAACTGCTGCGCGACGTTGCCATGCACATTGCGGCGACCGATCCACGCTTTGTGAGCCGCGAGGAAGTGACGGAAGCCGACCTGGAGCGCGAGAAGGACATCTATCGCTCGCAGGCCATCGCCTCCGGCAAGCCGCCCGCCATCGTGGAGAAGATGCTCGAGGGCAAGCTGGGCAAGTTCTACGAGGAGTTCTGCCTGCTGGACCAACCGTTCATCAAGGACCAGACGCAGACCATCAAGCAGATCATCGCCACCAAGGTCGCAAAGCTCGGCGAGAATATCTCGGTTCGCCGGTTCGGGCGGTTCAAAGTCGGCGCCACCGACTGGACTGTAGCCCAGGCCAAGGCCGTAGCAGTGGAGGAGAACAAGGCATAAGCCTGAGTCAACTCCGCAGCACATCGAGCCCGGGCGACAGCCCGGGCTCGATGTGCTGCGCACCCTACACCGGACTTCGATTTCTGGACAGGGTCCGGGCAACACGCCCGGGCCCTTTTTGCGTCTCAGCTTCGAAAGCTAAATTCTGCGAGAAGGTGGGCATGCTCGGCGAAGGGTGACGCGGACCGGACGGTAGACCCGTTTGCCAGTCACCTTTTATACTGGCTTGCGAAACTTTCAGACCGCTCGTAAGGTGTCCGAATCGATGTTTGATCACGTTTCGCTCATGCCGCATGCGGTTTGCTGGGCCGCCGCGCCGCGGCTGATTTGGACCATGGTGTTCGCCAATGCGATCACCTTTCTGAGCTACGTCACAATCTGCCTGACGTTGCTGCTGCTGGCGCACCGGACGCGCCGCGTCATCGCGCGCGACTGGGCCTATTTCCTCACCGGCTTTGCCCTGTTCATTGTGGCCTGCGGATCGACCCACCTGATGGAAGTGGTCACCACATGGATTCCGGTGTTCTGGATCGATGCGGGCACCAACATCGTCACAGCCTTCCTCTCGGCCTACGTCGCCATCATGTTCATCCGCAGGGCGTCGGCCATCGTCTTTGGCGTCAACGACTATGCGGCTCGCCTCAGCAGCAGTGAGCTGGAATCGAGGCAGATGAAGGAGAGTCTGCTGGCCGCGCAGAAGCTGGAAGACTGGAGCCGGATGTCCACCGTTCTGGCGCACGAGATCAACAACCCCCTGGAGGCGATTCAGAACCTGCTGTACCTGATCCGCAACTCGGAGGGCATCTCGCCAGAGGTAGCAAAGTGGACGCAGGCAGCTTCGGATGAGGTCGCCCGCGTCACCGAGCTCTCTCGTTCCACACTCTCATTCTTCCGCAAGGGCGCTCAGCCGGAGCCGGTGAACATCGTGAAGGTGGTGGAGTCGGTTCGCTTTCTGCTGGATGCCCTGATCCGCAATTCAGGCGTCGTGCTGGAGACCGAAACCGCGGGCGATGTCACGGTCCAGGCGTTTCCCGGCGAAGTCCGTCAGGTGATCCTGAACCTGGTGCGCAATGCCTGCGAGGCGGCGGCGCACTCCCGGGGAATGGTTCGGGTGTCGCTGAGCGGGGCAGCTTCCGGAGTAGAGATCGTGGTCACAGATCAGGGGCACGGCATCGACCCGGCCGTTCTGCCCACGCTGTTTCAGTTCGGGACGACGACCAAGGGCGAGCAGGGCAACGGCATGGGATTGTGGACGGTGAAGCACATTCTGGTGAAGTATGGCGGCACCATTCGGGTGGAGTCGTCGCCGGGCGAGGGGACCCAATTTGAGCTATGGTGGCCGCGGGAGTACAGCGGCGCAGGGTTTGGCTCCGGCTCGTCCCTTGACGATCTGGGCGAGACGGCGTAATCGCCTTTCGCGCAAGTGGGATAAATTTACATCCAGGGCCAGGGCCATGGACCGTTGCAGGGGTGCCGTGCATCTGAGTGAAGCGAGGGGACAACGATGGAACTTGGCATGATAGGTCTGGGCAGGATGGGCGCGAGCATGGTGCAGCGCCTGATGAAGGCGGGCCACACCTGCGTGGTGTACGACATGTCTGCCGACGCAGTGCAGGCCTCTGTCAAACAGGGTGCCGCTGGTGCGGCGTCGCTGGCGGAGCTGGCGGGCAAGATGCAGAAGCCGCGCACGATCTGGCTGATGGTCCCGGCGGGCGTGGTCGACGAGACGCTGGAGAAGCTGGTTCCGCTGCTCGAGTCGGACGACGTGATCATTGACGGCGGAAATTCGTATTATCACGACGACATTCGCCGCGCCGGCGAGCTAAAGAAGGACGGCATCCACTACGTGGACGCGGGCACCAGCGGCGGCGTGTGGGGCGCGGACCGTGGCTACTGCTTGATGATCGGCGGGGAGGATGCCGTGGTCCAGCGGCTCGACCCGATCTTCAGGAGCCTGGCGCCGGGCATCGGCGATATCGCGCGTACGCCGGGACGCGAGAAGATGGGCGGCACGTCGGAACAGGGCTACCTGCACTGCGGTCCCAGCGGCGCGGGCCACATGGTGAAGATGGTGCATAACGGCATCGAGTACGGCATGATGGCGGCCTATGCCGAAGGCCTGAATATCCTGCGCAATGCCAACGTGGGCAAGCGCAAGGACGCGGTCGACGCGGAGACGACACCCCTCCGTCGCCCGGAGTATTACCAGTACGATCTGAATCTCGCGGACATTGCGGAGGTCTGGCGGCGCGGCAGCGTAGTTGCCTCGTGGCTGCTGGACCTGGCGGCGCGGGCCCTGGTCGATAGCCACGATCTGGATAATTTTTCCGGGCACGTGTCCGATTCCGGCGAAGGACGCTGGACGATTCGCGCAGCCATCGACGAAAGCGTGCCGGCGCCGGTGCTGAGCGCCGCGCTGTACGAGCGATTCAGCTCGCGCGGCGAGGATGCGTTCGCGGACAAGCTGCTCTCCGCGCTGCGCTACCAGTTTGGCGGGCATTTGGAGAAATCCGCGACAGAAAAGGGGAGTGCCTGATGGCCCTCAAGCAATCAGACGCGCTGGTAGTATTCGGTGTCACAGGAGATCTTGCCCACAAACAGATTTTCCCGGCGCTGTATGCGATGGTGAAGCGCGGAGAGCTGACGGTGCCGGTGATCGGCGTCGCGTTCCCCAAATGGAGCATGGAGCGCCTGCACCGGCGCATTACGGACAGCATCGAGCGGGCGGGCGGAGTCGACGACAAGCACGCGCTGAAAAAACTGCTGGACGGGTTCAGCTATGTGAGCGGCGACTACAACTCCGCAGAGACGTTTGCAGGAATCCGGGAGGCGCTGGGCAAGGCGCGGCGGCCGGCGCACTACCTGGCCATCCCACCGTCGATGTTTGCGACCGTGATCGAGAACCTGAACAAGGCAGGTCTGGCCAAGGACGCGCGGGTGATTGTGGAGAAGCCGTTTGGCCGGGACCTGGCGTCGGCGAAGGCCCTCAACCGGGTGGCGCGGTCGGCGTTTCCTGAGGATTCGATCTTCCGCATCGATCACTTCCTGGGGAAGGAAGCGATCATGAACATCCTCTACTTCCGGTTTGCGAACTCCTTTCTGGAGCCGATCTGGAACCGCAATTATGTAGAGAGCGTGCAGATCACGATGGCCGAGAACTTCGGCATCAAGAACCGCGGCGCGTTTTACGAGACGGCGGGCTGCCTGCGCGACGTGGTGGAGAACCACCTCTTCCAGATCGCAGCCTTGCTGGCCATGGAGCCGCCGGCCACGCGCAACTATGGCGCCGTGCAGGTGGAGAAGGCCAAGGTCTTTGAGGCCATGCGCGCGCTAACGGCCGACGACCTGGTGCGCGGCCAGTATGCCGGCTACCGCGAAGAAAAAGATGTCGCAAAGAACTCCGATGTCGAGACGTTCTGCGCGGTGCGACTGTTCATTGACTCCTGGCGCTGGTCGGGAGTTCCGTTCTATCTGCGCTCGGGCAAGTATCTGCCGATCACGGCGACCGAGGTACTGGTGCAGCTCAAGCCCTCGCCGCAGCGGCTGTTTGAGGACTCGCAGCCCAGGCATGGCCGCGCGAATTACCTGCGCTTTCGCTGCTCGCCGAATGCGTCCATCGCGCTGGCGGCGCGGGTCAAGTTGCCGGGTAAGGAGTACATCGGCGAACAGGAAGAACTGTTCCTGTGCGAGAACCTCTCCGGGCAGGAGCCTCCGTACGAGCGGCTGCTGAGCGATGCCATGAACGGCGACGGCGCCCTGTTCACACGCGAGGATGCGGTGGAGGCAGCGTGGGCGGTAGTGGACCCGGTGCTCAAAAAGCACCACCGCAGCCGCCCCTACAAGCGCGGCACCTGGGGCCCGAAAGAGGCGAATACGCTGCTGGGACAAGGCGAGACGTGGCATAATCCAACCGCAGACGACTCAGCAGGAAATTAGAGCAGGTTCCCATAGATGTGCAGATCGTCTTCACAGGGCCGAAGGCCCGACACATGCCAGCTGTCGCAAGCGACAGGGCCGAAGGTACGACACATACCAGCCGTTGTAAGCGCTGAAAGCGCGGCATATACCAGCCTAGGCCGAAGGCCTAGGTTGGTGACCCCCGAAACCCCGAAGGGCTGAAGGCCCGACACATCGAGCGTCTGCACGTCGTCAGGAAATTTGCTCAGACGCGGTCGCTTAAGGCAGGTTGCGCACGACGGCGAAGACCGCGGCAGTGGTGATGGTTGCGTACAGCGCTGCAGGGGGCGGCTGTGGCCAGCAGAACGTCTCCGAACGGAGTGCCCGGCGATAGCTTTCGACGGCACCCACCACGCCGGCAGGCAGCAGCAGCACGAAGAGCGCATTCAGGCGCCATGCCGCCGCTAGATGCCCGCGCAGCAAGGCGGCGAGCGCCCGGGTAGCGCCGCACCCGGGGCAAAGGATTCCCAAGTACCGATGGATAGGGCAGAGCGGATAGAGACTGGTCTGCGACGGTGGGTCCAGCAACAGCGCGGCACACAGCAGCAAGGACGCCCCAAGCAGTGCGTGGGCCAGGATTCTTCTGCGGCGCAACCTGGCACCACAGACGTTCTCCGTTGAGCGCATTAGATTCGCGCGCCGCCCATGCGGGCCATCTTCTTCATCTCGTTGATGCGGGTGAAGTGGTACTGGAAGTAGAGGACGTTGAAGAAGAAGGTCATGACCCCGCTCAGATGCAGGCCGACGGGTTCCGGTCCGTTGAAGTGCGCCTCGATGTCGGAGCGCATGGTGAAGATGGCCATCATGAACAGAACGAAGTAGGCCAACCCGCACACAAGGTAGACAACCGAGCTACTGCCGACAGCCGTTCCGCTTCTGGCCCCAAACACGGTTGCCAGTTGTGCGCCCATCGTGATGAGGTACAGTATGGTCGCACCGATGTAGTAGGTCAGGGCCTTGCTGCTCGGGTTTACTTTGCGCATCCACGACGCCTGCACAAACATCCATACAAAACTGAAAATGCCGCAGGTAAATATGGCGATCACCAGCACCAGCGCCCAGTGCAGGTTGGGCGGATCGGGATACAGGACGGCGGTGGGCGCGTATGCAGGCGCCGCGACCGGGTAGGCTGCGACTGGCGCGACGGCCACAGCCGCAGGCGCGATGTTGAGCACCTGGGAGACGGGCACCCAATCGGGCATCTCATCGGTCTTGGCCATGTCCGTCGGCAGCACATTGCCGGATGCGACGTAGCGCTGCAGGTCTTCCAGGGTGTAGGGGCCGTAGTTCTGTCCATTGCGACTGACGTGATACAACATCGTTTTGCTCCTTGCGGCGTGGGTTGGCCGGCACAGAATTTAGCGATTTCGGAACACGTCGATGAGAACACGGGAACGCAGCCGGCACAACTATTTTTCGCTCGCCTGGGGAGATTCCGCGCCAGCGCCAGGCCTGCCTGGTCTACCCGGCCTGCACCAGCCGCCCGCTGCGGCTCACGATGGAGAGCCGTTCCGTGCTCAGGATCTTCTTGGCCTGCGCTTTGGCGTGGTTGGCCCATGGGCCCACGGGGTCCAGCCGCACGTACGTGAGCCAGTGGCGCAGAGCGCGGCGGCGGTGGCCCTGCCGTTCGTAGGCCAGCGCCAGGTTGTAGTGTGCATCGGCGTAGTGCGGCACCAGCGCAATCGCCCGCTGGTAGGCCGCGATGGCATCCTGCAGCCGCTTCACCTCGTCCAGCACGTTGCCCAGATCGAAGAAGGCCAAAGCGTATTCCGGGTCGGCCTCGGTGGCACGGCGGTACAGTTGCTCTGCCATCGCGAACTCGCGCAGGTTGTAGTGGATGGTGCCCAGATTGATGGCGGCTGCCGCATAGCCCGGCCGCAGCGTCAGGATCTTGCGATACATCTCCGCCGCCTGAGGGATGGTCGCGGGATCTTCTTCCAACTGGACGGCGCGCTGGAACATCTCCTGCAGATCGGGATGGTGAGCCGGCCACGCGGCAGAGCCGACGATGCTGAGCTGGCGCGCCGGCGCTGCGTCGAAGTCAAAGGCGAGCTGCTGGGTCAGCGGCTCCACCAGCGCGCCGCTGTGGCGGAAGGCCAGCCGGGAGCCGTGGCCGACGGCACTGGCCTCGATCAGCGGATTACCCATGCCGGCGGCCTTGCGCATGGCCTCCACGGACTCGCGAATGTTTTTGGCAGTGATACGCGTCGCCCGCAGCGTGCGCAGGGTGCGCAACTGGGCCAGGTCCTCAAAGGAATACTGTTCGTTGGGGGGAATCAGCCCGGCCTGCTCCCATGCCGTAAGCTGGCGGGCTCGCAGATGCAGGATTCGAAGCACGTCTTGACGGCTGTATCGGGTCACGTATTGGTCTCGACAGGAACCGTGCAATGCTCGTTCAATGTTTCTGATGCGAGTATGCGGCGCGCGCGCCCGTCATACAAGGGGGTTTACGCGCTGTTCATCAAAAACTCGTGGATATCGTGTACCAAACATGGTTCCAGCCCGATTTGGAGCGGATAGTATCCTCGAATGGCGGGCCGCGGCATCCTATGGGCTCAGCAGGGAGGGAGCGCACGATGAACGCTGCGGTTGTGGAAAGCTTCGGAAATCCGCCGCGCTACGCCACCTTTCGCGAACCGGTGGCGGGTGCGGACGAGGTGCTGGTCAAGGTGCGTGCGGCGGCGCTGAGCAACCTGGTCAAGGCGCAGGCCGGCGGCACCCATTACAGCGCCGGCGGAGAACTGCCGTTTGTGCCTGGCTATGACGGCGTGGGCACGCTGCCGGACGGCCGCCGCGCGTACTTCTTTGGCCCGCCCGCACCGTTCGGCGCAATGGCGGAGTGGAGCGTCGCTGCGTCCAGCCGGACGATCCTGCTGCCGGACCCGGTGGACGATGTGACGGCGGCAGCGCTGGGCAATCCGGGGCTGGCGTCGTGGGGAGCACTGCTGGGCCGCGCGCGCTTGCAGCCGGGCGAATCGGTGCTGGTAAATGGCGCGACCGGAGTCGCCGGCCAGCAGGCGATCCAGGTGGCGAAGGTCCTGGGTGCGCAACGGGTGATTGCGACCGGGCGTGAGCCTTCGGTGCTGGAGGCGCTGCAAGGGCTCGGTGCCGACGAGACGATCTCGCTGCGGCAATCGGAGCAGGCGCTGGCGGACGCGCTTCGCAAGGCGTTGGAGGGCGTCGATGTGGTGCTGGACTACCTCTGGGGGCCGTCGGCAGAGGCGATTCTAGAGGCGGTGAAGGGGCATGGCTCTCCGCAGGGCGAGCACAGGATTCGGTACGTGCAGATCGGATCCATCAGCGGAGGCGCGATCCCGCTCCAGGCGGACTTGCTGCGCAGCTCCGGCGTAGAGCTGATGGGCAGCGGCCTGGGCAGCCTGTCTGCCGCTGCAATTGTGGAAGCCCTGAAGGCCATGTTCGACGCGCAGGCCAGCGGTGCGGGACTGAAGATCGACGCGCAGGCGGTGGCGCTGAAGAATGTAGCGGGGATGTGGAACTGCTCACCGCCCAGCGGCCGCAGGATCGTGTTTACGATGTGATTCATCCTCACCGGACCGGACTAAGTCTGATAAACTAAGTCTTGCTGAGGTGCAAACAGTGGAGACAGTCAACATTCATGAGGCGAAGACGCAACTCTCCCGCTTGATAGAGAAGGCGGCGGCCGGCGAATCGTTTGTAATTGCCAAGGCAGGGAAGCCGATGGTGAAGGTCGTGGCCGTCGATGCACCGGTCGCCAAGCGCCGCCTTGGATTTCTCCAGGGCCAGGGTAGGATTCCCAAGGACTTCGACACCATGGGCCAATCCGAGATTGAGCAAATGTTCTACGAGGCAGAATGAAGCTGCTGATCGATACTCACTTGCTTCTATGGTTGGCGGCGGAACCGGAGAGGCTTCCCAAAAAGGCCCGCGTGCTTCTGGCCGATCCATTGAATGAGCCCTTGTTCAGTGCCGCCAGCATCTGGGAGGTTGCAATCAAATATTCGCTCGGACGCGAGGACTTCAGCGTATCCCCCCAGCTTCTGCGGCGCGGACTGTTGGACAATGGATACCGCGAAGTTCCGATTACCAGCGAGCATGGATTGGTAGCTGCATCCCTGCCGAAGCTGCATAAAGATCCCTTCGATCGCATGCTTGTAGCGCAAGCAACTGTGGAGGGAATACTGCTGCTCACGTCCGACGCGAACGTGGCCCGGTATTCGGGACCGATTCGGAAGGTGTAGCCACCGCACGGCGGATCGTGTTTACGATGTGAGGCCGCTCAGGGCAGGCGTGCGCCGGTGGAGACGCTGACGGCGGAGCCCTCCGCGAGCAGCATACTGTCCGGCGGGCGGGCGTTCAGCGATGCGAAGGCCGGACCATAGAGCGCGGCGAAGTCCGCCTGGACGGTGAAGTTTTGGATGGGATAGACCTGCCAGCGCGGGTGCTGGACTCCGTACTCGGAGGTGTTGCCGCGGCTGCGTTTGGTGTAGCCCCAATAGTGCTCGGTGATGAACTCCTCTTCGCTGCCGAGGACGATGGGCTGTGGCACGGGATCGGCTTCGACGGTGAGCGAGTGCCAGGTATTGCTGTGGCGCCAGCTAATAGCTGACGGCCAGCGCGCTTGGCGTGGATGCGATGCTCTGCCGCATGGACAGCGTAGCGTACGGCTCCTCGTACAGCGAGTTGGCGATAACGGTAATGGCAGTTTTCGGAACGAACTCGCGGATGAAGACCACGCCGCGCCTGCGAGTGCCATCCGGCTCTGTGCGCGCGACGTAGAAGCGCAGGTTCACCTCTTCAAAGCGCGTGTGGAAGGGGATGGGCAGGCCGAGCACGCGGACACGGTCGAAGAGGAATCCGACGAGTGAGACGTAGCAGCGGTTCTGGAAGAGGTCGAGTTCGACGCCGCGCGGAAGCCAGGGCGCGAGCGTGGCCGGGGCGACCGCATACTGCGCCATGATGAGCTTGCGCCATTCGGCTGTGAGGAAGGTAGTGGCCATAACACTGATGGCTCTGATTGCGTTGTCTTTTTCTTCTTCTTGCGGAACGGCTAGGCTAGACGCCTGTAGCCTGCTCCCCGGTCGATTTCCACTTTGCGAAGAGAGCATATAGTTTGGACGCGATCTGTTCGTCTGCGACCCGGATATATATCTTCGTGTTTGATTTTTTGATGACCGGGAACACTTCTAGCTCATCCCAGGTTGTATCGAGAGATATCCCACTGTATTCGGCGACAGTGTCTGGGTTGAGCCAGAGGTCCAGGCTGCCTTCCGGGCTACCAAGTTTTTCGCCGCCGATGTTCATTCCGAATAGCACTTTGTTCTTGCTGTCTGGTGTGATGACCCAATAGCGGAGAGTTCCCCCGTTTCTATTCAGTGACTCCGGCCACCAGCCTAGGCTCTCGACCTTACGAAAAAGCTCCACCAAGCCTTCGACTTTTCTTCTGGATGCGACTTGAAGCAACTCTGGGAGGGCCACTTGATTTGTCGCCTGCCTTGTCGCCGGCGGAGTTTCTGGTACAAGTACGGAGCGAGCGAGGATTTCCTCGCCGCTCGACAATGGGACATAGGTGAAGGTCACAACCTCTATGGAAAGCTGGGCCTTGCTCGCAAGGTACTCGACGATTCGCTCGGCCTTTTCGTCCACGTCCGCGGCGACTAGGATCATTGCCGGATCGAATTCGGTCACTTCGACTATCTTGGTGGCGTCGATATTCGACAAGAGCGCGAGTTGTTCTGGAACCATTCGCCTTAGCGATGACGCGTAATCAAGAATCTGTGCAATTGCTTCTCTGGTTGTGATGTCTCGCTTGAATTCCACCACGACAAGCCGGCCATCTTCATCCACCGCTAGGAGGTCGAGGGGGCCTGCATTCGGTATGAAGACCTGCCTTCCGATGATCGTCAGCTCGCGGCCAAGGAGGGAAGGATCCTGTTCCACCCAAGTCTCAAGGTCTTTCTCCTTATGGTTCTCGGAGAAGCTTCCCTGCGGTAGTTGCTTTAATTGTCCATCCTTTACATTCCAGAGCCGAATTTGCGATCGCATTTTCCCTCTTTCTCACTTGCCATTATCCGCCAGCGGTTCTGATCATTTCTGATAGAACTCGCTGCGTTTGCGGCTGTAAAAGACATAGACAAACAGTCCGATGATGAGCCAGACGAAGAAGCGAATCCATGTGCGCGCGGGCAGGCCGGCCATCAGCAGAATGCAACATAGCACGCTGAGAATCGGAATGACAGGGCCGAACGGCACGCGGAAGCCGCGGTGGCGCCCGGGGTCTTTGTAGCGCAGGATGATGACGCCGGCCGACACCAGCACAAACGCGAACAGCGTGCCGATGTTCGACATCTCCGCCAGCGTGCCCACATCGAAGAGGCCGGACGGGATGGCGACCAGGATGCCCGCGACCCACGTGGCAAAGGCGGGCGTGCGGTAGCGCGGATGAATGCCGCTGAATACGGCGGGCAGCAGCCCGTCGCGCGACATGGCGAACCACACGCGCGCCTGGCCGAGCTGGAACACCAGGATGGACGACACCATGCCCACCAGCGCGCCGATCAGCACACCGAGGCGAACGAAATGCAGCCGATGCCCGCCGGGCAGCAGCGACACGCGTTTGAGCGCATTCACCACTGGCGCACCGTCGCCCACCACGGACTTCCACGGCACAATGCCGGTCAGCACAATGGCGACGCCGACGTAGAGGATGGTGCAAACAATGAGCGTAGCGACGATGCCGATAGGCACATCGCGGCGCGGATTGCGGCACTCCTCGCTGGCGGTGGAGACGGAGTCGAATCCAATGTAGGTGAAGAAGATGATAGAGCCGCCGGCCAGCACGCCGGTCCAGCCGTTGGGCGCGAAGGGGTGGTAGTTCTCCGGGTGGATAAAAGCAGCGCCGAAGCTGATGAACAGCAGGATTGCGGCGATCTTGATCAGCACCATGATGTTGTTGGTGCGCGCCGACTCGCGGATGCCGCGCACCAGCACCACCGTCAGCAGCAGCACCACCAGGAAGGCGGGAATGTCGAATCCGGCGTGCCAGCCGGGCTTGTAGATGTCGTTGCCGGCCAGGTCCTGCAGACCCTGCGGCAGGAAGGCCGGCGAGAGCCATTTGGGATTGGGGTGGAAGCCCATCCAGTCCAGCAGGTCGACAACATGCGCGGCAAAGCCTACGCTGACGCTCATGTTGGAGAAGGCGTACTCCAGGATCAGGTCCCAACCGATGATCCAGGCGATGAGCTCGCCCATGGTGGCATAGGTGTAGGTGTAGGCGGAGCCGGCAATGGGGATCATGCTGGCGAGTTCCGCATAGCACAGGCCGGTGAGCGCGCAAACGATGGCCACCAGCACCAGCGACAGGGCCAGCGCGGGACCCGCGCCGGGGCGTCCGGCAACTGCTCCGCTGGTGTGGTGCAGCCAGCCCAGGAACAGGTCAACCACGGGCGAGTCGATCCACTTGGCAAGCTGCGCCGGGTTGCCGCCGATCGCCGTGCCGATGACGGTAAAGATGCCCGAGCCGATGACCGCGCCGATGCCGAGCGCCGTGAGCGAGACCGGCCCCAGCGTCTTGCGCAGCGAGTTCTCCGGCCGCTCCGACTCGGTGATCAGCTTGTCGATGGACTTGGTGGCGAAGATTTGTCGTGCCAAGTAAGTTGGGTCGCTCCCAGGCGCGTGGCGGTGATTAACACCACCTTACAACGGTCAGGCTCCGGCGCACAGGGAAAACCCCACGACTGGCCGCGATGAAGCCGCGCCAATCATGGGGCCGTCCGCTATAGTTGTGTGCTGCTTAGCGCTTGCTCTTGCCGCGAGCAGCCTTCTTGATCTTGGCCTTGTTCTCGCCGCGCGGAGTGGTGCGCTTGCCTTTGGGTGGGGCGGCCTTGCGGGCGGCGCGCTTGATCTTCTTGCGTTCCAGCTTGTCGGTGACTGCGGAGGTATCTGCCATGATGTGTCGGTGTGCTTTCCTGAAAAAAGGGTACAGGGCGATCGCTAAAGAGCTTCAAGCTGGGCGAACTTCTCCACCAGCTTTTTAACGCCGTGCTGTTGAAATTGTACTGTAATCTTGGCATCATCCCCATCGCCTTCGCGACGAAAGACGGTTCCCTCGCCATATTTCGGGTGGCGCACCCGCGAGCCCTGGCGCAGGCCGGTCTTGCCGGTGGGCTCGGGAATGTCCAGCTTCGGCCTGGCAAACTTGCTGCCCGCGCCGCCAAGCCGCCCGGCAAAGAAGTTCGCAATGTTATCCACCGACCCCGCCGCGGTCACCGGCCTGGAGCCCGGAGCAACGCGCGTGGTGGAGAACTTGCTTGCACCGGGTCGAGCCTGTGGGCCTGATCCGGCGCTCTGGTCCTCGTCCTCGTAGCTGTAGTGCTGCGCTTCGAAGTCGGCACCGCCGGAGCCAGCCGGCTGGCCATACCGATTGCGCTGCGGATACGCCGTGGCATAGGCCGAGCCGGAGAACTGCGGCCGGGGCACCGGGCTGCCCAGGTCTTCCATCAGGCGCGAGGGAATCTCCTCCAGAAAGCGCGAGGGCATGCTGACATCCGGCATATCGGCACCGTAGCGGCGGCGGTAGCGGGCGCGCGTCATAATCAGCGTGTCCATCGCGCGCGTCATGCCGACGTAGCAGAGTCGACGCTCCTCTTCCAGGCCGTTCGGGTCCACCAGCGTGCGTGCGCTGGGAAACAGGCCCTCCTCCATCCCGGCGACAAAGACCAGCGGGAACTCCAGGCCCTTGGCGGCGTGCATCGTCATCAGCGTCACCCGCGCCTCGGCGGAGTAGGAGTCCGCGTCGGAGACCAGCGCGGCATGATCCAGGAACTCGGCTAGCGTCTCGCCGCGCTCCTGCGCGTCCTGCGCGGCGTTGGCCAGTTCCTTCAGGTTCTCGATGCGGGAGAAGGCCTCCGGCGTAGCCTCCTCTTCCAGCGCGCGGATGTACCCGCTGCGGTCGTTCAGGAACTTGATCAGCTCGGGGAGCGTGGCCGGCTCGCCCGGCTTGCGGAACCCGTCGCTGCCGGCGGCGGCGTCGCTCTGCATCAGGATCTCCGCGGCACGCTCCCGCGTTGTGTTTGCGGACTTCTTCAGCACCACGGGAGCGAACGGATTGAAGTCAGCGGAGTCGATCCCGTGTACCTGGTCGGAGTCGATGGCATTCTCCGGAGCAATCGTGGAGAGCTCTTCCGTGGGGCCAAAGTCGAAGCCGAAGTTGAAGCTGGTATCGAAGGAGGTGTCGGGCTCCGCCGCGGCAGCCTCCTCCGCTGTGGATTCCACCGCAAACTCCTCGGGATTGAACTCCGCGCCGGCCGCATCGTCCGCTTCGCTCTCCGGCGCAGCTTCTGCCGCAAGTTCCGCGGAGAGCCGCTCGGCGAAGTCCGGCCCCAGCATGCCCCGCGCGTCCTGGATCAGGCGGCGGAAGTTGCCCAGCGCCACCAGCGCGCGTGCCGGCAGCAGCCGGTCTTCCGTCGCGCGCGCAATCGCATCCCAGGTGCTGACGCCCGTGGTCAGGGCAATGCGCTCCAGCGTCTCCATCGTCGTCTTGCCGATGCCGCGCGCAGGCGAATTCACCACGCGACTCAGGGCCACGGAGTCGTGCGGATTTAGCGCCAGCTTCATGTAGCTGAGGATGTCCTTGACCTCGGCGCGATCATAGAAGGAGAAGCCGCCCACCATGTGGTACTGGATCTGGTAGCGGCGCAACGCCTCTTCCACCAGCCGCGACTGCGAGTTGGTGCGATACAGCACGGCGCAGCGCGGAAGGTCTTCGCTGCCGCCCGCCTCGCGCAGATAGCGCTGGATGCGGTCGGCGATGAAGAGCGCTTCGTTCTCGCCGTCGGGCGCCTCGTAGTAGCCAATCAGGCTGCCGCCCTCGCGCGTGGTGAATAGCGTCTTGCCCTTGCGCTGGGTGTTGTTGGCCACCACCGCCGATGCGCCCTCGAGGATCGTCTGCGTGGAGCGGTAGTTCTGCTCCAGCCGGATGGTGCGAACCCTGGGGAAGTCCTTCTCAAACTCCAGGATGTTCTTGATGTCCGCGCCGCGCCAACTGTAGATGGACTGGTCCTCATCGCCCACCACGCAGACGTTGCCCGCGGATCCGCTCAGCAGCTTCATCAGCTCGTACTGTGGGCGATTGGTGTCCTGGTACTCGTCGATCAGCAGGTATTTGTAACGCCGGTTGTAACGTTCCCGCACCTCGGGCGCCACCTTCAGCAGACGCACCGTCTCCAGCAGCAGGTCGTCGAAGTCCAGCGCATTCGCCTTGAACAGCTCCTTGCGATAGATCTCGAAGATGTGCGCGATCTTCTCTTCCATCGGATTGGTCGACGCCAGAAAGTACTCCTGCGGGTCGATCATGTGGTTCTTCGCCCAGGAGATGCGGCCCAGCGCGACGCGCGGCTTCAGAGATTTGTCGTCGATGGCCAGTCGCTTGAGCGCGGTCTTCACCACGGCCTGCTGATCGGTCTCGTCGTAGATGGCGAAGTTGCGGTCGAGTCCTTTGCCATTCACCCGCAGCGCTTCAATGTCGCGCCGCAGCACGCGCACGCAGAAGCTGTGGAACGTGGACAGCAGCGGCTTGGCCAGCGAACTGTGCCCCAGGATTTTGTCCACGCGCTCGGCCATCTCCTTGGCGGCCTTATTGGTAAAGGTCACCGCGAGGATGGAGTCGGGCGCTACGCCGCGCTCTTCAATCAGATACGCGATGCGGTGGGTGATGACGCGCGTCTTGCCGGAGCCCGCGCCTGCGAGCAGCAATACGGGGCCATCCGTGGCCTGGATGCCTTCGCGCTGCTGCGGATTCATGTTGTCGAGAAGGCGGGACACGACTGGAAACTCCAAACCCCATTTTATCTGCTTGCGCTGCCGGACGTTGTGTACATCCACCGTCCTAACTGTCGCCGGAGCGATTGGTCCAGCAGAAAAATTCTTCAACTTCCACGGAACCGCCGCAACCAGGCTCGCGTAACTGATCACACGACAGACGCTTTCTGATCCATGGCAGATGAGAGTCGTCGAATTCCGAAGCACCGGGGAACTCTCATGAACCGCACCCAGACGATCGCCACCCGAATTGTCGCGCTTGCCATTGCCATTGGCGTGACCGCCTCAACCTCAGCCCACGCGCTGCCCCATGTCTTTGGGATCCATCGGCACCCCGCCGCCCAAACCGCGGACGCCCGCGTGACCGTATACCTCACCAACAAGAGCGAAATCTTTACGGACATCAAAGTAGACGGACACGTCTACACCGTGTTGCCGGAGCACACCATCACCATTACGGCTCCGCTCGGGACGCCGGTCTACACCGAGAGCATCGGCGGAGCGCACCAGAAGGGCGATCTGTTGTTCGCAGTGGGACCACAGATGCAGCGCACGCACGTATCGTTGAACTAAGAAGTTCGGGCCATGATCGAGCATCAGGCTTTCGCAACCCGTGGCAGTTCCAGGACGCGCAACGGAGTCGACGGTGGAGGATAATCGCATAGATGCCTCCACCGATTGCTTTGCCTCCCATCTCCCCCCTATCTGCACGGTCCATCCGCAACATTGCTGTCTTCTGCGCCTCCGCGAATGGCGCCGACCCCATCTATCGTGAGGCAGCCGCCGAGCTTGGCCGCGCGCTGGCCACGCGCAACATCGGCGTCGTCTACGGCGGCGCCAAGGTTGGGCTCATGCAGGCCGTCGCCGAGGCCGCGCTGGAAGAAGGCGGCCAGGTCGTCGGCGTGATTCCAACCGTGCTGGTGGACCTGGAAGTAGCGCACGACGGCCTCACCGAGCTGCACGTGACCGACACCATGCACACGCGCAAGGCACTCATCGGAGAGCGCTCGGATGCCTTCATCGCGCTGCCTGGCGGGTTCGGGACGTTCGAAGAGATTTTCGAGGTGTTGGCCTGGCGGACGCTGCGGATCCATGCCAAGCCGGTGCTGCTGCTCAACACCAACGGCTTCTACGACAAGCTGCTGGCGTTCCTCGACCATTGCGTCCAGCAGGGAATGCTGAAGCCGAAGAACCGCGAGATTGTGCTGGTGGCGGGGACGGTGGATCAGGCGCTGGCGCTGCTCGGCTTAGCCTAGCTAGAGCAAAGTTCCCATAAATGCAGATCGTCTTCACAGGGCCGAAGGCCCGACACATACCAGCCTAGGCCGAAGGCCTAGGTTGGCGAACCTCCGACAATCCGAGGGCTGTAGGCCCGACACATCGAACGTCTGCACATCATCAGGAAATGTGCGTTAACGGCGGCTTGCACGTCGGGCACTGGCACACGCGGCGCAGGTAATCCCAGGAGTAGATGCCGGCCTCGTGCCCATCGTTCCACTTGAACTTGAGGGCGTACTTGCCGACGGGCGTCACCTCAACCGGGCGTGGCGGAGCCTCGTACATCGCCAGCAGAGCCTGATTCTTCGGCTTGGGTTCGCCGGGCTCGCGGCCGCTCTTCTCGCGCTCCTCGTGGCAGGTGGCGCAGGGGCACGCATCGCGCAGCCAGCGGAAGTTCCATGCGCTCGCATGCCCGTCGCGCCAATCGATCTCGATGCCGGTGCCTTCGCTCTGCTTCACGCGCACTTTGCGTGGCGTCACCGCATCGGGTGGCAGGCGCGCATCTTCGTGGGCTGCGCTTGCTTCCTCTGTGCTGACGATGCGGATTCCTTCGTGGCTCATGGCTCAACCTCGTTCTCTGCATTGCGGTCGTAGCGAAGCTTCAGCACCAGGATGCTGACCGAGATCACCAGCGTTACCGCGTTAGATGCGATCACCGGCCTGGAACCGCTATAGATCCCGTAGAGCAGCCACAGGAACACACCAGCGGAGAACATCAGAAACGTGGGCAACGAAATCTCTCGCGCAGAGCGCAGCCGCAGCACGCGGACCAGTTGCGGCACAAACGCTGCGGTGGTCAGAAAGGCTGCGGCAAACCCGATGTCGTCTACCGTGGCATGGCTCATGGCCGTCTCCAAAAGAAGTATGCGGCCATGGTGCAGCCGATGACGACCACAATCGTCCGCAGCACGTTGGCGTTCATCCGCCGGGCGTACTGCGCGCCCACGTATCCGCCGATCGCGGCAAAGACCATGGAGGTAAGGCAATAATGCCACACAATGGCGCCGCCAAAGATGAACGTGACTACGGCGCAGAAGTTGGAGGTGCAAGCAGCCAGCACCTTCAGCGCGTTCAGCTCATGCATCTCCTCAATACCGTACAGCGCCAGCGCGCTCATCAGCAGGAAGCCCGCGCCGGCGCCAAAGTAGCCAATGTAGAAGGTGATCGGGATGATCGTCAGGAAAAGAACAGGCATCGACGGAAGGCGTTCTTCATGGGGCTTTTCGCTGCGGCGGTGCAGCCAGCTTGAGATCGGTCCCGAAACCCAGAACAGCAGCGATGCCAGCAGCAGCAGCCACGGCACCATACGCATAAAGGTGATCTGCGGCGTAATCAGCAGCACCACCGCGCCGCCCACGCCGCCCACCACGGAGGCCGAAAGCACGACGGCCAGCAGGTCCTTGCGCAGGTCGGTGCGCAGCGCCCATACAGAGGTGAGCTGTCCCGGCCACAGCGCGACCGTATTGGTGGCATTGGCCTGGATCGGCGGAACTCCAATCGCAAGCATCGCGGGGAAGGAGATAAACGACCCGCCGCCGGCCATCGCGTTGATCCATCCCGCGATAAAGGAGGCGGCGACCAGCCAGAGGTAAGCAAAGTGCGGACTAAGGCTGGCAAGCATCTCTCTTGATTGTAGCGACTCAGGCGCGGCGTGAGTCGGCCAGCGGCATCTCCGGCGTGGCGGCGATGAGCTGCCGCGTGTAGGGATTTACTGGCGCCTCGCACACTTGCAGGCAGTCGCCCAGCTCCACCAGCCGGCCGCACTGCATCACGGCCACGCGGTCGCACAGGTAGCGCACCAGCGGCATGGAGTGCGAGATGAACAGGTAGGTAAGCCCCAGCTCCCGCTGCAGGTCGCGCAGCAGGTTGATCACTTGCGCGCCCACCGAAACATCCAGTGCGCTCACCGGCTCGTCCAGCACCAGAAAGCTCGGCCGCAGCGCCAGCGCGCGGGCAATATTGATGCGTTGCCGCTGCCCGCCGGAGAACTCGTGCGGGTAGCGCGCCAGCGCCGATTCGTCCAGGCCAACCGAGCGCAGCAACTCGCGCAGACGCGCAGGCAGGCCCTCCGGTGGAGGCTGGCGATGGATCGCGAAGGGCTCCGCAAGGATCTGGCGGACGCTCATGCGCGGGTTCAGCGCGGCGTAGGGGTCCTGGAAGACGATCTGCATGCGGCGGCGCAGCGCACGCATCTGGCGCGACGAGGCCGGCGGCAGCGGCTGGCCCTCGAAGCGGATCTCGCCGGCCGTGGGCTCAATCAGGCGCAGCAGCATCCGCGCCACGGTGCTCTTGCCGGAGCCCGATTCGCCCACCAGGCCCAGAGTCTCGCCGGGCTGAATCGCGAAGGACACATCCTCCACCACACGAGTCGTCCCGCCGTCGCACGGGTAGTCCTTCGTCAGTCCGCACGCCTCCACCAGCGCGGGCGTGGCGGACGCTGCTTCGGTCATTTGTGCGAGGCTGCCTTCCATTGCGGGCATAGCCGGAATGGTAGCATTCCATTGGATGGCAGCGGCCTCTTCGGGCGCGCTCCAAACACTTCAGCATCAGGAGAAATACGTCATGCCGGACACAGTCAGCCTTGCGGGAAAATCAGTCCTTGTTACTGGAGCCAGCGCGGGGATCGGGTGGGCTACCGCCATTGCCATGTCCGCCAAGGGAGCGCACCTGGTGGTCACGGCACGGCGAGAGCAGCGGCTGCGCGAGCTGTGCGACCGGATCGCCGCGACTGGCGGCAAGGCCGTCTACCTGGCCGGAGATGCAGCCGAGGAAGAGACCGCCGAGAGCTGCGTGGCGCTGGCGGTCAAGCAGTTTGGCCGGCTGGATATCCTGATTAACAACGCCGGTGCAGGCAACTATAAGAACCTGGTCGACACCAGCGCCGCGGAGTACGACGCGCTGATGGATGCCAACATGAAGTCGGGATTCCTGTTCTCGCGCCATGCCGCGCCCGTTATGATCGCCCAGCAGCGCGGCGAGATTCTATTCATCTCCTCGGTCGCCGGCCTGCAGGGTTACGCGGGCGAGGCAGTGTACTGCGCCAGCAAATTCGCCCAGGTCGGCTTTGCCCAGGCGTTGGATGCAGAGCTACGGAAATATGGAATCAAGGTGGGGGCCATCTGCCCGGGCGGAGTCAAGACGGAGTTCGCAGTGGGCCACGGCCGCACGGAAGAGAGTATCAAGAACTCGTACATGATGGAGCCGCACGAAGTGGCGGATGCAATTATCTTCGCCTGCAGCCAGCCCCGCAACGCACGCATCCTGCAGATGACCATACGCCATATGGGCGAGCCGCCGCGCTAGACCATTTTACCTTTAGGTGTAGTCTCCGAGGCGGAGTCTGATCCAGGCTTTGGCATCGTGTGCGGTGATGGTCTGGAGAGCTTGTGCGGTAGCGTGTTCGAGTTGCGGCATAGCTCGCGCAGCGAGGGCGCGTAGACGGGCTTTGAGCTTGGACCAACCGCTCTACGAAAAATAATCCTGAAACACTACGACAAATAATTCTGAAAGCAACAGATCAAGGAACAGCGTGGTTTTCGCCGCTTCAGCCTGCGCGGCCAACAGAACGTTCGCCGAGAGTGGAGACTGGTGTGCGCGGTCAGCAACCCGCTGAAACTGTTCCCGGCCGGGTTCCGGAGATGGCATAAAACGGCGAGAAAGGGGATGTTTTGGCCCTACTCTAAGCTGAATACTCGCTATAAACCACCAACCGCCCTCCTGCCTGATGAAATTCCTGGCATTTCAGTTCTTGACAGGTGTCCGAGTCATCTGTAGGGTTGGCACCGAATAAGAAACTGTTTCCCTTTTGCAATCCGGCGAAAGTGGGATTCACCAGTTTCGAATTCACACCCTTTGCCCGACTGAGTTCCATGAGGTGATTATTTTGAAGTACCGGTTTTTGGCCCTGTTTGCAGCTTTCCTTGTTTTTGCCTCTTCCTCCCACCGCGCAGTTGCAGATACCGTTCCCGTCGGCTTCTTCTCCTTCGACGTTGTCGGCACGAACCTTGCCGAGTTTGACATCGCCAACGCAAGCGGTCCCGGTAGTTTCGATCCAGCCGATTTCCCAATCACAACCACGCTCGACCTCTCCAACCTTGGCCTCACCGTCGACTACTTAGACGGAACGATGCTGACCTTCGGGCCCTCCTACTTCACATCCACCGATGGCGGCTACTCCTTCACTGGTACTCCACTGCTTACGACCCTCGGTGCCTCGAATGGCGGCTTCGCCAATGCAACCAGCGCCACGCTGACAGGATTTTTCAGCACCAATTCCGTCACGTTCACCGACGGCACCAGCTCTCCAATCCTCAATGACTTCTCTGCCACAGACGTGGGATCCGGCCCCTCCGGGCTGCTCCAGGACCAAGACAGCGGAATCATCGGGGCCACGCCCACGCCCGAGCCTGGCGCCCTGATCCTTACCGGGACCGGATTCATCGGGTTATTCCTGATGCGTCGGCGTCTCCTGCCTGGTAACAGAAGCGCCGTCATCGCACTGGGACTGGTATTCGTCTTCCTGCTTGCGTCCACTTCAGCCAGCTCGGCCCAATCGGTCAACCTCAGCGCGTGGGCCGCGCCCAACTCCGGCGCCAGTGGGGTCACCTCCGTTACGGTCACAGGCGGCGGATACCCATCCGGCACCATTCCCGCCGGCAATGTAACCGTCAGCCTGGCAAACGCATGTGCCGGTTCCGGAACTCTTACCCCGGCCAGCACGGTGGCCAAGGTCATCGGCACCACCGAACGTGTCCAGTTCCTGCTTCCCGCATCCCTCGGCACCGGGACCTACTATGTTTCGCTCAGCGGCACAACGTCCGTCGGGACTGCATTCGCGAGCATCAACTGCGCCGAAGTTAATGTCACCGGCTCTTCCCCAACTGCGACTCTAAGCGCGTCGGCGGTCACATTTGCGAGTCTCACGGCCGGCACTTCCAGCCCGACTCAAACCGTAACCCTTTCCAACACTGGCACCGGGACGCTGAATATCTCCGGCGTTGCGGTTACCGGAGCCGGAGCGAATCTCTTCACGGAATCCGACAACTGCCTGCCAAGCGTGTCTTCCGGTGCGTACTGCACGATTACAACAGGCTTCAACCCCCTGATCGCGGGCCCGTACGGGGCTGCGATCACGGTGACGGATAACGCTTCTCCTGCGACGCAATCGGTGGCGCTCAGCGGCGTCGCAACGCCCTTTGCCATCACGATCGACACCACAATCCCCACCGACTGGAAGATCTCGAACGGCGCGTTGAATATCGATTTCGACACCACGAAGCCGACGATCTGGAGCGTCGTCCCGGTCGGCACTCAAGACCAACTGATGGACTTTACCCCGGGAAGCCCCTTGGCAATGGCATCTCCGCTTGGATCGACGCCGGTCCCGGCCGGCTGGAACGGTCCCACGGGAACGGGTTTCCCGCCCACAGACGAGCCCGACGCCTTTTATATGATTAACAGCGGCTTAGGCAGTGGAAACCCGAGTGCCCACTACCTTCTTACCGCTACATACCTGGACTGGTGGATCGATTATGAAGACGCCAGCAAATTCAGCTACTCCAAACACTACGTGGTTACGCCCAACGACACCGGCATCCACATCTACTTCCCGGTCAATCAAACGACGGCTTCGACGACCGCCGGATCGATTGCGCAGATCCAGTGGATCTTCCGGGCCAACCCGCTTCTATTCACCAGCATGTACGCCTATAACGCGGACCTCAGCATGGCGACCCCAGTGATCACCCCGGTTCCGTCGTTTAACGATTGCAACTCTTCCGACCTGGGCCGCAACGATCAAGATGCCACGGGCCACGATACGATAGACCTGCTTCCGCAGGTGGGAGTGGTGAATGCCTTCTCGCCTTACCCGCTTGGCCAGATTCCGCAGGGCTTCCATCGCAAGTTGTGCGTGAAGTACGATTTTTCCAGCTACGAGTACCTCCATCAGGCGCAGGGGATGATTGGAAGCGAGTATGGTATTTGGGCCGTTTTTACAGCCGCTCATGACAGTTTTGTCGGCGGCCCGAGCAAGCAGAATCTGAACTTTACAACAAGCAATCTGGTTACAATTGAGCCCTACTCCGGCCACTACAACAGCTATATAGGGCTGACGGTTCCGGCGGGAACTGCCTATTCCCGCCTGTTTGGTCCCTATTACGTGCGCTTCAACAAATTCGGCGGCAACATTCAGACGCCGCAGGACATGTACAACGACGCGGTCGCGGCCGGCTCCAGCTTTGCCAACCTCTACAATAACGAGACCCAGCTTTTGGCCAGCGGCTATGTTCCAAGCACAGCCCGCGGCACCGTCTCGGTGCAGGTCAGCGGCGTCATTGGAAGTCCCAAAACCGCATGGGCCGTGCTCAGCGATCCAGCCCAGAACCACCAGCTCTCCCAACTAGGCTATCAATACTGGGCGGACATCAGCAGCACCGGGAGCGCAACCTTGACGGGCGTCCTGCCCGGCACATACCGGCTCTCGGTGTACGATTTCGGTCAGTTTGGCGAATACCGGAACGACAGCGTAGTCGTCGCCGCCAACCAGACCGCCATTGCTCCTTACGTGACCTTCGTTCCAGAAAACTTCGGCACCACGGTCTGGACCATTGGAACTCCCGACCGCTCCGCGCACGAATTTCTGCATGGTTCCTATACGCAGAATTTCAGCGACGGACCGCTGGGCTACGACGACCGGGAATACTATGGCGCCTGGAACTACTGGGCCGACTTCGCGGCCAACAAGGGCGCGGTGATCTACAATGCAACCGCTGGCCCGGCTGGCGCCGCGACGAATGATCTTACCCAATGGAACTATCAACACTTTTCGACCTTTGACCCTGGCCTCTACGGCGGCGCCTACGTGGCCAGCGATGACACGACCGACGGTTACAAATACATCATCCCCAGCTACGTCAATACGCTTTCTGGCCACTCCGGAACCAACGGCGTCAGTACAAAAGTTCCGGCCTGGACGGTTAACTTCGCAACCCCGTCCAACGTGACCAGCTTCTCCAGCGGATACGCGGTGCTCTCGGTCGCCCTTGCGACGGCCGAGGGAACTTATACCGTCAGCCTGAATGGACATTCGCTTGGTTGGAGCCCAGGGAACGCTAACGATGCCGGTGTCCGTAGCGGCTTATCTGCGTATACCCAATGGGCCGCTTATCAGTGGCCTGTGAGCGACCTTGCAGCCGCGGGCGCGAACAACGTCCTTTCGATCTCGGTCAGTGCAAATGGCGCCATGGACGACGCTCTCCGCCTGGAACTCAGCAATACCGGCGCCGCCCCGTCGGTCACGGGATGGCACGACTACACATACGTGACCAGCGGCACAACCACGGCAGCCAACGATGTTCTCCCCAACCCATAACCATGGGGACACCTCAAGAAACGGAAATTCATGTACGCTAAGCATCGGTCTACCGCACCCCGGGGACACTGACGGCTGCCTTTTTATTGTCCAACCCAGCGAAAGCAAAATGGTGGCTCAAGAATGGTTCGGTAGAGCGTGGAACGGGCGATGCAGAAGCGAGCGGCGACCCCTTATTCCGGTTTCCGTTCCGCTGCGCTCAAATCTCTAAAGCAGCAACCCGGCGACGCCCAGCCTTCGGAGCGGCCTGAAGCGCAGGGAGGTTTGAGGTCTTCGGCCGCGTCATTCTAACCCTTATATCAATCCCGATCCCGGCCGCCGCTAGCATCGCAACCAGAGTATCGACGCCACAGCCGCCGCCACGCCCTTGACGCCCGTAGGGGCGGCAGCGGGGCTTGCTTATCTCAGATGCGTCCGCTGGTTTTCCCGCCAGGCCTCGTCCTTTTCGGCCAGTTCGCGCCTGCGCTGTCCCTCTTCCCAGTTTTGCAGGTCCTCTTTTTGCTGCGCCCGCTGGGCAAGGAACCGGGAGATCATGAGGTAGATCAGAAAAACCGCCAGAAACGATGCGACGAATCCAAGAACCGGAATGATCATTGCCACCTTTTTTCCCCACTATGAACTCAGGCCGCGCACCAAGTGGCCCAGGCAATCGCCGGGCGGAGATACAACATCGGCAGAATCCCTGCAAAGTTCCTGGGACAACATTCTGCTCCATGCAGCATACTCCCTATGACGCGACAGCTATGTGCCCAACATCACAGCGTTCGTGTATGCTTATGGCCACCCAGAAGAGGAGCGATTCTCACTGGGCTATTTTTTTCGCCGAACAGTTGTCCTGGAAGGTACGGAATCCCCTGAGGTCTGTTCCGGGCGACAGGTAAGATTCGCCTCTCGCCAGCAAGGGAATGAGGGGTCCGTACAGACAAAGGCTACTCCGGCGGTTTGAGTCGGGAGGACCTTATGAGTCAGACATTTACCCTCGGCATTGGCGGCGCAGCCGGCCAGGGCGTGGCAACACCGGGCGACATCTTCGCACTCATCTTCAGCCGGCGCGGGCTGCACCTGAACGCCTATAACGCCTATCAATCCATCATCCGCGGCGGCCACACCTTCCTGACCATCCGCACCGGGGTGGACGAGGTGACCAACCAGGGCGACGCGATGGACCTCCTCATCCCGCTGAACCAGGACACCATGGACCGCCACCTGCGCCTGCTCACCGACGGCGGCGCCGTCATCTACAACGGAGACTCCATCAAGCCTGGAGCCGCCGCCCCCGGCGTCCAACTCTGTCCTCTGCCGGTCAGCACGCTGGCAGACATCACGCGCAACAAGGTCGCGCAGAACACCCTGGCGCTGGGTGCTTCGCTCAGCATGATGGGCGTCGGCTTCAACGTGCTGGAAGGCGTCTTCCAGGCACAGTTCGGCAAGAAGGGCGAGGCCGTGGTGACGGAAAACGTCAACATCGCGCGAGCCGGATACGACTATGCGACCTCCAACTTCAAGCCCTTTGACAAGCCCCTGCCCATGACCGACAAGCGTTACGCCGTGCTCAGCGGCAACGCCGCTCTGGCCATGGGCGGCGCTGCAGCCGGCTGCAAGTTCTACTGCGCCTACCCCATGAGCCCCTCCACCGGAGTACTGCACTGGATGGCCGGGCACGGACGCAAGGCCGGCATCCTGGTGCGTCAGGTAGAAGACGAGATCGGCGTCATCAACATGGCCATCGGCGCGGCGCATGCCGGCGTTCGCTCCATGTGCGCCACCTCCGGCGGAGGCTTCGCGCTCATGACCGAAGGCCTCGGCCTCTCTGCCATGGCGGAGATTCCAGTTGTCGCCATCAACTGCATGCGCGCAGGCCCATCCACCGGAGTGCCCACCAAGACCGAACAGGGCGACCTGTGGCAGGCGCTGGGCGCAGCCTTCGGAGACTTCCCCCGCGTCATCGCCGCTCCGCTGGATATTGCCGACTGCTTCACCCTGATGCCCGAGGTCTTCAACATCACGGACAAGTACCAGTGCCCCGCCATCGTGCTGTGCGACCTGCTGCTGGCGGAAGGGCGCTTGAGCGTCGACCCCAAGGTGCTGGACTTCAAACCACACATCGACCGCGGCGAGATGATCACCGCCAACGGCGACGCGCACGACGAGTATTTGCGCTACAAGATCACGGAGAGCGGGGTCAGCCCGCGCGCCATCCCCGGCATTCCCGGCCACATGCACGTGGTCTCCAGCGACGAGCACGATGAGAACGGCGTGCTCATCAGCGACGAGTACACCAACCACGCCAAGCGCCGCGCCATGTTCGAGAAGCGCCAGCGCAAGGTCGCCGGCATTGAGGCGATGGTGCCGCCGCCGGTGTTGAAGGGCCCTGCCGAGGCCGATGTCACCCTCATCGGCTGGGGCTCGACCGATGGCGTCATCCGCGAGGCCATCGCGCAGTTGGCAGAGCAGGGAATCGTCGCCAACCAGTTGCAGATTCGCTACCTGGTTCCGCTGCACGGCGATGCCATCGTCGACATCCTGGGCAAGGCGAAGCACACCATCATCGTCGAGAACAACTTTACCGGGCAGTTCGCCCGCTACCTGCGCAGCGAGACCAGCTTCGTTGCCAACGGGCACATTCGCAAATACGACGGCGAGCCCTTTATGCCGCACCACATTGTGGAAGCGGTGCGCGAACAGCTTGTCGGCGCAACCACACTTTCCGTCCCAACCCACGAAGTAATGGTGTAGCCATGGATACATCTAAAGCCGAAGTGGAACGATCGAAAGCAAAGCGCCAAAGGCGCGACACATACCAGCCTAGGCCGAAGGCCTAGGTACCGAGGCAGCACCACAGCAGAGGGCTGAAGGCCCGACATATTGGATACGCGAGAGTCCAAGGAGAAGACACAAATGGCGACGATCAATATTACGGCCCCAGGGCCAATGGTGATGGCGGACCTCAAGGGCAAGGTCGATCCCGACTGGTGCCCCGGTTGCGGCGACTTCGGCGTGCTGGCGGCCGTGCAGAAGGCGCTGGTCGAACTGCAGATCCCCAACCACAGCGTGGCAACGGTCAGCGGCATCGGCTGCTCTTCCAACTTCCCCGGCTTCATCAACACCTACGGCATGCACACCCTGCACGGCCGCTCGCTGCCCGTGGCCAGCGGCCTCAAGATGGCCAACCATGACCTGACCGTGCTGGTCACCGGCGGCGATGGCGACGGCTTTGGCATCGGCGTCGGCCACTTCGTCCACGCCATGCGCCGCAACATCAACCTCACCTACATGGTGCTGGACAACCAGATCTACGGCCTCACCACCGGCCAAACCTCGCCCACCAGCCGCATCGGCATGAAGACCAAGAGCAGCCCCTACGGCAACATGGATACGCCGGTGAACCCGCTTACCCTGGCGCTCTCCGCCGGCGCCACCTTCGTCGGCCGCGGCTTCAGCGGCGAGCAGAAGCACCTGACCGAGCTCATCAAGCAGGCCATCCAGCACAAGGGCTTCAGCTTCCTGGACATCTTCAGCCCCTGCGTCACCTACAACAAGGACAACACCTTCCAGTGGTTCCGCCCGCGCGTCAAGAAGCTGGAAGAAGATGCCGCCTACGACTCCACCAACTGGATCGGCGCCATGGAACGAGCCACACAGTGGGGCGAGATCATCCCCATCGGCAAGTTCTACGAGCGCACTGACCTGCCCACCCTCGAAGAGACCGAGCCCGTGCTCGACGACATGGCCCTCATCCACCGCGAGCTGCACATCCCCGAAGACGTAGCAATGAAGTTCATCGAAGAGCTGATGTAAGCGATCATTGCGCCGCAGAAGAAAGGCCCGTAACTCTGCGAAGAGCTGCGGGCCTTTTCTTCTGCGGGCGCGACTGAAGCCGACTAGCTAATCGCCGGTGACGCCAGAGCAAGGTCCCATAGATATGCAGGCCGTCTTCACAGGGCCGAAGGCCCGACATATACCAGCCTAGGCCGAAGGCCTAGGTTGGCGAACCTCCGACAATCCGAGGGCTGAAGGCCCGACATATCGAACGTCAGCACATCATCAGGAAAATCCCTAGATCGAAAGACTCAGCACGCGATTCAGGCGCTGCACGAAAGCGGCAGGGTCCTGCAGCGGCACACCTTCCATCAGCAGCGCCTGGTCAAACAGCATCCATGCGGCATCGTCGGTGATGGCGTCGTCGGAACGCGCCAGCAGCTTCTTTACGATCTCGTGGTCGGGATTGATCTCCAGCGTCGGCTTGGGCGCAGGAATCTCCTTCTGGCCCATCGCGCGCAGCATCTGCTGCATCTGCAACGAGGGCTCCGCTTCGTCGGAGACGATGCAGGACGGGCTATCCGCCAGCCGAACGGAGGCGCGCACATCCTTCACGCGATCTCCCAGCGTGGCCTTCAGCTTATCCAGCAGCGGCTTCAGCGCCTCTGCCTGGTCCGTCTCCTGGTCAGCGGCCTCGTCCTTCAGATCGTCGCTGGTAGAAGATTTGTTGACGGCCTTCAGGTCGATGTCCCCATATTTGTCGATGCCGGAGAATACGATTTCGTCGATGTCGTCGTCGAGGATCAGCACTTCAATATCCTTCTTCTTGTAAATCTCCAGAAGAGGAGATGTGCGCAGCAGAGACTCCGTGCCGCCCGTCAGATAATAGATGCTCTTCTGCCCTGCCTTCATGCGCGTCTTCACGTCGGCCAGGCTGGTAAGCCCTTCCACCGTTGTGGATTTGAATCGCACCAGCTCCAGTAGAGTCTCGCGATTCGCGTAGTCGCCGTACAAACCCTCCTTGAGTGGGCGGTTGTACTCGGTGATGAACTCCAGATACTTCTCAGGCTGGTTGGTCGAGACGCCTTTCAGCTCCGAAAGGATCTTCTTCACGCTGGCTGTGCGAATACTCGTCAGCACTCGATTCTGTTGCAGTATCTCGCGGCTCACGTTCAGCGGCAGGTCTTCGCTGTCGATGATGCCGCGGACAAAGCGCAGATACGGCGGCAGCAGCTCTTTCGCATCGTCCAGAATGAACACGCGTTTGACGTACAGCTTGACGCCAACCTTGTACTCGGCCTGATACAGGTCAAGCGGCGCCTTGGCGGGAATGAAGAAGAGCGTGGTGTACTCCAGCGTCCCCTCCGCCCTGGTATGAAACCAGAACAGCGGATCCTGCGAATCGCCCGAGATGGACTTGTACAGTTCCTTGTAATCTTCGTCCGTCAGCTCACTCTTGGGCCGGCGCCACAGCGCACTGGCAGCGTTCACCTGTTCGGTCGTGCGCGTCTTGTCCGACTTCTTCTCGGCTTCGTTCCACTCGCTCTTGTCGTAGGTCAGGAAGATGGGGAAGGCGATGTGGTTGGAGTACTTCTTCACCACCTCCTGCAATCGCCAACTGTTGGCGTACTGCTTGCCTTCGTCGTTCAGGTGGAGCAGCACCGTGGTGCCGGCGACCGATCGTTCTGCAGGCTCGATCTCAAAGCCGGTCCTCCCATCGCTGATCCAGCGCCAGGCCTTGTCCTCGCCGGCCTTGCGAGAGACCACTTCGATGCGGTCGGCGACCATGAAGGCGCTATAGAATCCCACGCCGAACTGGCCGATCAGATTCGAATCCTTCTTCGCGTCGCCGGAAAGCTGCGCCATGAAGTTCTTCGTGCCCGACCGGGCGATAGTGCCCAGGTTGGAGATCAGATCCTCCTCGTTCATGCCGATGCCCGTATCGGCGATGGTGAGAGTGCTGTTCTCCTCGTCCAGCTCCAGGTCGATCCGTGGATTGAATGCGAGCGCCTTGTAGGCATCGTCGGTCAGCGTCAGATGGCGCAGCTTATCCAGCGCGTCGGAGGAGTTCGAGATCAACTCACGCAGAAAGATCTCAGGATGAGAATAAAGAGAGTGAACGATCAGCTGCAGCAGCTGACTGACTTCGGTCTGGAATTCACGTTTCGACATAGATCAATTATAAGAACAGAAGTAGTGTCCGGCGGCGGTCGCCGGTCTAGGTGCAGGGCCACCGTCGACGACACGGAAACGGCTGAATCCCGATGCGCACGGTAAAAAAGTTTTGAGCGCTTAGATATCCAGGTTCTTCACGTCCAGCGCGTTCTCTACGATGAACTTCCTGCGGCTCTCCACGTCCTCGCCCATCAGCGTGGTAAAGATGATCTCGCACTCCGCAATGTCTTCCAGCCGCACCTGCAGCAGCGTGCGGCGCTCGGGGTCCATGGTGGTGTCCCACAGCTGCGGCGCGGTCATCTCGCCCAGTCCCTTGTAGCGTTGTACGGAGTACTCCTTCTTGCCCTGCTCAATCACATACTCGAACACGTCGCGCGCCGTCTGCTTCTCCACCGGGTCGTGCGACACCTTGCTGTTGCGCTTGGCAGGCTTCGCCTCCGCTGCGATCCCGGCAGCGGCGCCCTCCGCCACGGCCTCGTCTCCGGCAGCTTCCTCCGGCTCTTCTTCCGCCTCGGCCTTCGCGCCCTTGGGTGCGTACTCAATGTAGAACGGCGGCTGCAGCTGGTCCTTCAGTTGCGCGTGCTTGGCCAGCATCTGGCGGCTCTCCGCGGCGGAGGCCAGCGCCCAGTCGATCGGGCGCACCGCCCCCTGCGAGTCCGTAAAGCTGACCGAGTAGGTCTTGTGCTCCTCGTCCAGGGTTACCTCGCCTACCTCGCGGAACTGGTACTGCTTCACCAGCTCCTTCAGGCGGCGCTGCATCTCCTTCAGCTTGGCCGGCGACTCAAAGTCCACACGCCGCGCAGAGTCCTTGCCCTCCTGCGCAAAGATCTGCGCAAAGGCCTCCGTCACATGCTCGTTGCGCAGCCGCTTCTGCACCTTGTCGAAGACGTCCAGGTAGTCCTTCAACTGCGACATGAACTTGGTCAGCGCCGCGCCTTCCAGCCTTGCACCGCCGGCTGAATCGGAACCGCTGCCGGCGCCATGCCGCAGCACCATCCCGTCGGAGGCGCGCTTCACCATCACCTGCACATACTCGCGCTCGTCCTTGATGTACTGCTCGAACCTGCCCTTCTTGATCTTGAACAGCGGAGGCTGCGCAATGTACACATGCCCGCGCTTGATCAGCTCCGTCATATGCCGGAAGAAGAACGTCAGCAGCAGCGTGCGGATGTGCGATCCGTCCACGTCGGCATCGGTCATCAGGATGATCTTGCCGTAGCGCAGCTTGGTCGCGTCGAAGTCGTCCTTGCCGATGCCGCAGCCCAGCGCCGTAATCATCGCACGAATTTCTTCGTGGCCCAGCATCTTGTCGTAGCGCGCCTTCTCCACGTTCAGGATCTTGCCCTTCAGCGGCAGGATCGCCTGGAAGCGCCGGTCGCGGCCCTGCTTGGCCGTTCCGCCGGCGGATTCGCCCTCGACGAGATACAGTTCGCAGCGGTCCGGCTGGCGCTCGGAACAGTCCGCGAGCTTGCCCGGCAACCCGCCGCCATCCAGCGCACCCTTGCGCCGCGTCAGGTCGCGTGCCTTGCGCGCAGCTTCACGGGCGCGCGCTGCATCAATCGCTTTATTGATAATCTTCTTCGCGACCGTCGGGTTCTGCTCCAGGAACGCGCCCAGCCGCTCGTTCACAAACGCCTGCACCGTGCCCGCAATGTCGGAGTTCAGCTTGCCCTTGGTCTGCCCTTCGAACTGAGGCTGCGACAGCTTCACCGAGATCACCACCACCAGCCCCTCGCGCACATCGTCGCCAGAGAGGTTCTCCTTCACATCCTTGAACAGACCCAGAGACTGCCCCACCGCGTTGATGGTCCGCGTCAGCGCGGTCTTGAAGCCGGAGAGATGCGTGCCGCCGTCCACCGTGTTGATGTTGTTGGCAAAGGTAAACACGGTCTCGGAGTAGGCGTCGTTGTACTGCAGCGCAATCTCCATGGCCACGTTGTCGCGCTCGGCCTCCATGTAGATCGGGTCAGCGTGCAGCACCTGCTTGCCGCGGTTGATGTGCTTGACAAACTCCTTGATGCCGCCCGCGTACTTGAACTCCTGCCGCTTGCTCTCGCCGGTCTTGGCGTCGGTGGAGCGCTCGTCCGTCAACGTAATGATCAGGCCCTTGTTCAGGAAGGCGAGCTCGCGCAGCCGCTGCGCCAGAATGTCATAGCTGTATTCGGTCACCGAGAAGATAGTCTTGTCCGGCAGGAAGTGGACTTTCGTTCCCAATCGCTTGGACGGCCCACCCTTGCGCAGCTTGCTGATGGGCGCACCCTTGCTGTAATCCTGCTCCCACGCAAATCCATCGCGCCAGATCTCAACATCGAACTCCTGGCTCAGCGCATTCACGCAGCTCACGCCAACGCCATGCAGCCCGCCGGAGACCTTGTAGTTGGACGCATCGAACTTGCCGCCGGCATGCAGCATCGTCAGCACCACCTGCACCGCGGGCATCTTCTCCCCGTTGATCACCTTGTCGTCCACCGGAATGCCGCGGCCGTCGTCCACCACGGTAATCGAGTTGTCCACGTGGATGGTCACCTCGATGCGCGTCGCATGTCCGCCCAGCGCCTCGTCCACGGAGTTGTCCACCACCTCATACACCAGGTGGTGCAGGCCCATCTCGCCGGTCGAGCCAATGTACATCGCGGGACGCAGACGTACCGCCGCCAGACCCTCCAGCACGGTGATGTTTTCAGCCGAATAGCCGCCGCCTTCTTTGGGTGCGGCAGGCGGATTTCCAACGGTGGGCTGTACCTCGATGAGTTCAGCTTCAGGGGTCGCTACGGTCGATGCCATTCACGCTCCATGCGGCTCGGGAAAGCCGCAAAATTCCGGGTCTTGAACCAGCGCCGCGCACGGACCCGGTAGTTCTTCAAAAGGTGCGCCAAATCAGTACTTTCGGCACTTTGCGCGGTCGTTGTTGACTGTTTGATTATAGCACGTTTGGGGGCGCGTTTTTGCCTCCTGCCGTCGCCCTTCCAGGTTCGGAAAACGCCGCCTTTTCACCACCTCCATGCCCACCTCCCCGGTCGCCGCACCCCTTCCCCCTGCAGCCTGGCGTTCCCGCAGAAAAATGCCCTATCTTCCTGTATCCTGAATCGCAATGCCGGGAAAAAAGCTCGCATGAGAAGAGACCTGGGGCATGTGCCCGAACTCGATGGCCTCCGCGGGCTGGCGGCCCTCAGCGTGTTTGTCCTGCACATCGTCAACTCCCAGATCGACCGGCTCCCGCCTTCCGCCGTCTCCCCAACCTGGCAACTGCTGTCGCGACTCGCGGGCTTCGGCACCCTCGGGGTCGATGTCTTCTTCGTTCTCTCCGGCTTCCTCATCACCTCGCTGCTGCTGGCGGACCGCGCCAACCCAAGCTTCTTCCGCGACTTTTACGCCAAGCGACTGCTCCGCATCCAACCCGTCTACCTCGTGCACATGCTGCTGGCATGGTTTCTGCTGCCCAACAGCCATGGATATGTCCTGCTCGGCTTCGTCTTTCTGGTCAACTTCGACGCGCAGTTCCACGTCCCGGACGTCGGCCCGGCCTGGTCGCTCTCCATCGAGGAGCAGTTCTACCTGGTATGGCCGCAACTCGTCCGCCGCATCTCCATGGCCAGCCTCTTCCGGGTCTGCATTGGGCTCGCGATCTTCTCCTCGGCGCTGCGGACCGGCATGATCCTCATCGCCCACCACGCCGACGTGCGCAGCACCTGGTACCGGCTCGACGGCCTCGCCATCGGCGCCTTGCTGGCCTGCCAGTGGATGGGCGAGGGAGAATCGCAGACCAGGGCAGTCAGGCGGTTTCTCAAGCTATTCAACAGTACGGCGGTGCTGATCGCAGCCGCCGCAGCCGCCGCACTCTTCATCCTGGGCTTGACCCGCAATATTGGCCTGGCCATGCTGCCGGCGAACTACCTCACCTACCGGCTCATCCGCTATGTCCTGGCATATCCCTCATCCCGGCGGTTCGGCTGGATGGGAGCGCGGCCACTGGTCTTTCTCGGTGCCATCAGCTACAGCTCGTACATGCTGCATACCATCTTCATCTCTCTCTATGACAGAAGAGTGCCGCCGGAGACCACGCTGGACCCATTCCGCTTCGCCGTGCGGGCGTGCGTGATTGCGCTCGCCACCCTCGTAAGCTGCCTCATCATCCGCCACGGGTTGGAGCTGCCCGCGCAACGCCTGCGACGATACCTGATCAGCCGGCCGTAAGTAGCTTTCGATTTTCCTGGGGATCCCAAGTCTTTTCGAACATTCATGACCGTTCCATCGTCATGGATGAGGTCCGGCTACGGTAGCCTGTAGCTCAGATCGACAATCTGGCCAATCCCCGAAACAGATAACTTGGTCAATCCGCCATCCCCGGTGACGAACACATCCGCCCCGCCGCTCGCAGCCTAAGCCAGATGAAGCGCATCCGGCGATGACGTCCTGTACGCCGCTCGAATCGTCGCGAACTGCACCGCTGTCTCAGCTGTGAACGGCAAGACCTCGACTGCGGAAGTTTCCACCAGCATCCGGCGATACGAGGCAACCGAGAACGCATCGTTCTTGCGAATACGCAAACGCTGGGAACTCCTTACACGTCGGCCCAAAAATCGGCTATACTCAATAGGTTGTCCAGAAACACCAAGGAACCACCATGCCAAAGTTGAAGACCCATTCGGGCGCAGCCAAGCGCTTCACCAAGACAGCCTCCGGCAAGTTCAAGCGCGGGCAGTCGAAGATGCGCCATATCCTCACCTCGAAGGCCACCAAGACCAAGCGCCACCTCGGCTCCCAGGTCCTGGTCTCCAAGGCGGATACCCCGAAGATCGCCCGGATGCTTCCCTACGCTTGATTGCAGGGCAGGGAAGCGCCAAAGTTTTTCAAGTCAAGCCGCTGTCCGGCAATCTGAAATTCAGCCCATCTGGAGTTCAGAAACCTGAGCAGCAAAGGGCCAGTCAAAGCGTTCCGGCCCCTGGGTTTTACGCAGTAAACCCCACCGAGACTTGAAGCTGCATAGCGCGTGAAGAGGCCAACCTTACCTCCAGCCGCTTAACCGATGTACGCAAAAGGAGAACCACCATGCCCCGTGTCAAACGGAGTACCAAGCGCACCGACCGCCGCAAAAAGATCCTCAAGCGCGCCAGCGGCTACTTCCTCACCAAATCCAAGCTCTACCAGGCAGCGCAGGAGGCCGTCGAACGCGGCCTGATGTTCGCCTACACCGGCCGCAAGCAGAAGAAGCGCCAGTACCGCGCCCTCTGGATCGTCCGCATCAACGCCGCCTGCCACGCCAACAGCATGAGCTACTCCACCTTCATCAACGGGCTCAAACTGGCCGGCAATCCGCTCGATCGCAAGATCCTCGCGGACATAGCCGCCAACGACGCCGCCGGCTTTACCGCGCTCACCGCGCAGGCCAAGTCCGCACTCGCCTCCGCCAAAGCCGCCCGCGAGAAGTCCGCCGCATAAGAGCATCGGCTTGTAACCGAAAGGCGCAGCCACACCGGCTGCGCCTTTTTCTTTTCCATCCTCTGGCCGATTTTGTGCGATGATCGGCGTGGTTCCAGCCCCCCTTTCTTCATTCCACAACAACCGCGCCGCGCGAACGGCTATCCTAGGGACATATGCCCTTGACGACCGCCGAACCCGACGCGCTTGTGCCTGCCACCCAGGCCGCTCCCGATCCACCCGCCGGGCAGCCGCAGTTTCAGTCCTGGGGCCGCTATCCCAGGTACAACGCCAAGGTTATCCCACTCAACTGGCAAGGCGATTTCCCCGCCGCGCTCGCCGGCTCGCACGATAGCGCCCTCCCGGTCGGCCTGGGCCGCAGCTATGGCGACGTCTGCCTGCTCAAGGACGGCACCCTCCTGCAGACCACCGGCATGAACCGCCTCATCGACTTCGACCCCGCCACTGGCATCCTCACCGCCGAGTCCGGCATCTCGCTCGCGCAGATCCTCGACTTCGCCGTTCCCCGCGGATTCTTCCTCCCCGTCACCCCCGGCACCAAGTACGTCACCCTCGGCGGCGCCATCGCCAACGACATCCACGGCAAGAACCACGAGGTCGCCGGCTCCTTCGGCAACCACGTCCCCTGCTTCGAACTCGTCCGTTCCGACGGCTCCCGCCGCCTCTGCTCCCGCACGGAGAACCCCGACTGGTACGCCGCCACCATCGGCGGCATGGGCCTCACCGGCCTCATCCCCTGGGCGCAGCTCCGGCTCAAGCCCATCGTCTCCCGCAGCATCGACTACGAGGGCATCCAGTTCCATGGCATCGACGAGTTCCTCGAGCTCAAGCAGAAGTACCACGACGTGGAGTACACCGTCAGCTGGCTCGACTGCGTCTCCACCGGCAAGAACTTCGCCCGCGGCATCTTCATGCTGGGTGAGCACTCCAAGATCCCCGGCGAGCTCAAACCCTCGCCCGAGCCCAAGCTGGTCTTCCCATTTGAGGCGCCCGGCTTCGCGCTCAACCGCGTTTCGGTCAGCATGTTCAACACCGTCTTCTTCCACAAGCAGGGCAAGGCGCACGTCAAGGCCGTCCACGACTACGAGCCCTTCTTCTATCCCCTGGACAAAGTGCTGCGCTGGAATCGCATGTATGGCAAGAATGGACTGGTGCAGTTCCAGTACGCCATCCCGTGGGAGCACGCCAAGGAGGGCACCATCGCCATCCTGCGCGAGATCGCCAAGTCCGGCCTGGCCAGCTTCCTCGCCGTGCTCAAGGCCTTCGGCGACATTCCTTCGCTCGGCCTGATGAGCTTTCCCACACCCGGAATCATGTTCGCGCTGGACTTCCCCATCAAGCCCATCACCTTCCCACTGCTGCAGCGCCTGGGCGATATGACCATGGAATACGGCGGCCGCCTGTACCCGGCCAAGGACGCCGCCATGACCCCCCTACAGTTCCAGACCTTTTATCCAGAGTGGCAGCGCTTCGCGCGCTTCCGCGATCCCATGCTGACCTCCAGTTTCTGGGAGCGCGTCACAGACACCGCCGGAGCCAATCGAAGCCTATGAGCACTCTCGCCACCCAACCCTCGCCCGCCGTTCCCGTCGCTGACCCCACCGCAAAGATCAGCAAAAAGATCCTCGTGCTCGGCGCCACCTCCGGCATCGCGGAGGCCACCTGCCGCATCTGGGCCGCGCAGGGCGCGCAGCTCTTCCTCATCGCGCGCAACCCGGAGAAGCTTGCCGCCGTGGCCGCCGACCTCAAGACGCGCGGCGCAGCCTACGTCGGCACCGCCGTCGCCGACCTGGACGACACGGACAAGCACGCCGAGCTGCTGGCCAACGCCGTCAACTCGCTCACCGGCATGGATATCGCCTACCTCGCCTACGGCGTCCTGGGCGACCAGGCGCAGGCGGAGCAGGACTTCGAACAGGCCGCGCAGATTCTCCACTCCAACTTCGTCGCGCCGGTCTCGCTGCTCACCTGGCTGGCCAACTTCTGCGTGCAGCGCCATGCTGGTGTCCTCGCGGTGATCTCCTCCGTCGCAGGCGAGCGCGGCCGCAAATCCAACTACCTCTACGGCTCCTCCAAGGCCGGACTGACCGCCTTCCTCGCCGGCCTGCGCAACCGCGTCGACCGCGAGGGCGTCACCGTCCTCACCATCAAGCCCGGCCCGGTCGCCACCGCCATGACCGCCCACATGAACATCAAAAAGGCCGACGTCAACAAGGTCGCAGCGACCATCGTCAAAGCCATCGACGCCAAGCAGGACAACCTCTACGTCCCCGCCATCTTCCAGCCCATCATGTTCATCATCCGCAACATCCCCGACCGCATCTTCAAAAAACTCAATCTATGAGGGAGTAATCTGGTGGCCTCTGGCAAAGGAGGATAGTCGTGACAACCGAAACGTTTATCGAGACCCGGTGCACTAACGCGAAGAAACCGCTTCCCACTCGTCGCCGTCTGCTTACGTTCTTCGCACTATGGTCTGGAATCGCTCTGCTATCGGCGTCTAATATAGGCCTATGTATCGGAAGGGCCATGTGGCACTCCCCATTCAGCATGTTGGACCTGAAGAATTGGACGCCGATCCTCCTGCTCTTCGCAGGCATCATCAACGCCTTAACTCAGCTACAGCTGATTCTTGGCGGGTCGTATCGCGGCGGTGCAGCAGATGAAGACACACTAGAGCCAGCTTCATAGCGAACAAAGAAGTCCGTCTAAGTCAGAAAGTCCCAAGAATCTACTGCTGTTGCTGCGCCATCTGCTGCGCGCGCGTCGGCTGCGGCGGCTGTTCCGGCAGCGCCTGCGCCTTCTCCACCATGATCGACCAGTCTTCCGGCACCGGCATCTCCTGGTCCAGCGACGGTGAGCCCTCGCTCGGCGTCACGCGCACGGCCACGGTCAGTTCGCTGTTGGCGCGGCCGCGGAAGATGCCATGGGTCGGCGGCACGTCGGCATAGTCGCGCCCAATCGCGGTGCGGATGTGGCGGTCGCCGGCGACCAGCCAGTTGGTCGGGTCGAACCCCACCCACCCCAGTTGCGGCACCAGCGCCTCCACCCACGCGTGCGTCGCGGAGGTCACCGAGCGGTCTTTGTCGCTCTGCCCGTGGAACAGGTAGCCGCTCACATAACGGCACGGAATCCGCAGCTTCGACCGCACCAGCGCAATCATCACGTGGGCAAAGTCCTGGCATACGCCCGCATGGGTCAGCAGCGCCAGGTCGATGGGCGAGTCCACCTTGGTCGACTTGGGCACATACTCAAAGTGGTGGAACAGTTGCTCATTCAGTTGGTGCAGCACCATCAGCGGGTCATCGCGGCGGCGCACGTCCAGCTCCTCGGCCAGCGCATCCAGCGGCGGTGTCGCCAGGCAGAACTCGCTGGGCAGCAGCATCTCCCAGTAGTCGCCCTGCTCGATCATGGTGTCCAGCTCGGCCCACGCATCCGGCGCCAGGAACGACGGCACCTGCACCAGTGGCTCCACCTCCACCAGCGACTCCGCCACAATCACCAGTTGCCCATGCCGGCCCGGAATGTCGAAGTGGTGTACCTGGTTGGCCAGATGATCGCGGTAGCTGAACACGCGGCAGCGCGGGCTCACCGACAGGTGGAACGTCAGGCAGCGCTGGTTCTGGTCGGAGCGCGGATGCATGCGCGTCTCCATCATGCTCTCGCTCACCGGGTTCGAGTACAGAAACTTCGTCAGATGCCGAATCGAATAGTACATCTCTCTCCTTGCCAGCCCAGCCGTCACAATCCCCGACCGCCACACATCCCCGACCGCCACACAATCCGCCCAGCCACCACACAATCCCCAGCCGTCACACAATCCTCGACCGTCATTCTGACTCGCAGAGTCAGAATCTCCGTAGTTGCTTCTCACTGACAACTAGAGCAGATTTCCCATCGATGTGCAGATCGTCTTCACAGGGCCGAAGGCCCGAAATATACCAGCCTAGGCCGAAGGCCTAGGTTGGCGACCCCCGAAAACCCGAGGGCTGAAGGCCCGACATATTGAACGTCTGCACATCATCATGAAATTTGCTCCGATAACTAACAACTAACAACTGACAACCGCACTATCCCGCCAGCGCGGCCTGGATGCTGTAGTCGATATACAGCTTGTACATCATGTCGTGAATCTCCTTGCACTGCAGTTGAATGCCCCGCAGGTACGCCACAATATCTCCGCTCAGAATCTCCTCCAGGCTGGAATAGCTGAGCGACGCTTGCAGCCTGCCCGCCAGCCGCCGCAACGCCTCGGCGCGGCTCTTGATGCCGCCTTCGCGGTGAATCGCCTCCAGTGCGCGCACCAGCGTGTCAATGGAGAAGCGGATCGAGTGCGGAAACTCCTCATCCAGCAGCAGAAACTCCAGGATGCGGTCCGGCGTCACGTCCGCCGTGTACACCTTGCAGTACGCTTCAAACGCGGTCGCCGAGCGCAGCAACCCCATCCACTCCAGGTACTCGTTGCCCTCCGGGATGTCTTCCGTATGCAGCCACAGGTCTTCGTGGTACGACTCGATCAGCAGGGCCGTGGCGGCGGCGCGCTCAATATAGCGGCCCACCTGGATAAACTGCCATCCCTCGCCATGGCTCATGGTGGAGTCGCTCACCCCCTGGAACTCATGCACGCCCTCCATCACCTCTTGCAGGAACTCAATCGTCTGTTCGGCGCCGCCCGTGATGGACCCCGACATGGACCCCGGCTGCGTCCCCTGCTGGCTATCCGGCCGCGTCACCTCCAGATACAGGCTGTTCAGTTGGTGCCACTGCTCGGTGGAGATCTGCTCGCGCACATGCCGCGAATTCTCCCGCGCAGAGATGATGCTCGACACAATCGACCCCGATAGTTCCGTGTCGAACGACAGCTGCTGTGTCAGCGCGTACGGGTCGCCGTTCCAGGTCACATCCTTGGGGCTGCCCAGCGTTTGCAGCAGCCGCTGCCAGCGGCGGTCGGCGCTGGTCGCGCTCTCGTCCAGCATCAGGTTCAGGTTCACATCCAGCAGCCGCGTGGTATGCTCGGCGCGCTCAATGTAACGGCTCATCCAGTACAAACTATCCGCGACCCGTGAAAGCATTCGTTTCTCCCGGCAAAACTTCGCGTTACTGACTCAACACCCAGGTGTCCTTGCTGCCGCCGCCCTGCGACGAGTTCACCACCAGCGAGCCGCGTTTCAGCGCCACACGCGTCAGCCCGCCCGGCACAATCGACACCCGGTCGCCATACAGAATGTACGGCCGCAGATCCACATGGCGAGGCTCCAGCGCATCGCCAATCAGGCACGGCGCCCGCGAGAAAGAGATCGTCGGCTGCGCGATATAGTTGCGCGGATCGGCCTCAATCTTACGCGTAAACTCCTCCCGCTGCGCCGCCGTGGACTGCGGCCCAATCAGCATTCCGTACCCGCCGCTCTCGCCCACCGCCTTCACCACCAGCTTGTCCAGGTTCTGCAGCACGTGTTGCTTGGACTTCGGCTCGGTCAGCAGGTACGTCTTCACGTTCTGCAGCACCGGCTCCTCACTCATGTAGTACTTGATGATGCTGGGCACATACGCGTACAGCGCCTTGTCGTCGGCCACGCCCGTGCCAAAGGCGTTGGCCAGCGTCACGTTGCCCGCGCGGTAGGCGTTCAGCAGTCCCGCTACCCCCAGGATCGAATCGCTGCGGAAGGCCATTGGATCGATAAAGTCGTCGTCCACGCGCCGATAAATCACATCCACGCGGCGCAGCCCGCTGGTGGTCCGCATGTAGATCACGTTGTCGTGAGTCACCAGATCGCGGCCTTCCACCAGCTCAATGCCCATCTGCCGCGCCAGGTACGCATGCTCAAAGTAGGCCGAGTTGAACACGCCCGGCGACAGCAGCACGATATTCGGCTCCGGCCTGCCCTCGGGCGCCAGCGAGCGCAGCGTCCCCAGCAGCAGTTGTGTGTATTGCTCAATCGGCCGCACGTTGTAGCTGCGGAACAGTTGCGGAAAGATGCGCTTCATCACCCGCCGGTTGGTCAGCATGTAGCTCACGCCGGAGGGCACGCGCAGGTTATCCTCCAGCACCACAAACTCGCCATTCTCCATGCGGATCAGGTCGGTCCCGCAGATGGCCACATACACGTTGCGCGGCACCTGCAGGCCCACCATCTGCCGCCGGAAGTGCTTGCAGCTATACACAATCTCGCGCGGCACAATGCCGTCTTTCAGGATGCGGCCCTCGTTGTAGATGTCCCGTAGGAACATGTTGAGCGCCGTGATCCGCTGGGTCAGCCCGCGCTCCACCGTCGCCCACTCCTCCGCCGTGATAATGCGCGGGACCAGGTCGTACGGAAAGATCTGCTCCTCATTGTCGTCCCGCCCATACACAGTAAACGTGATGCCCTGGTTCAGGAAGCTCAACTCAGCGGCGTACTTGCGGCGTTGCAACTCGTCCACCGGCAACGAGCTGAACCGCTCAAACAGCGGCGCGTACTCGGGACGCAACACATCCGTCGCCGAAAACATCTCGTCGTAGGCGTGATCCAGTAGATAGTTCTTCAGCAGCGCGTGCTCGGCCTGTTTCGTCTGGGCTGGGTGCATGGAACCCAGATTATAGAGCATCACCTCATGTAGAACCCCTAAAGATTCGATACATCGGCGTCCGCCCTCGGGAATCACCCCTCAGTAATCCTGGTCCTCCCGGAAAGCCGTCACATGGTTCTTCACAAACGTAACCGCCATGGGATGGCCCAGATTGGCGAACACCACCAGCCGGTTCCCATACTCGTTGCTCACGCTCTTGGAGACCTGCCCCAGCGCCATCTCCACCTGGTGTTCGCTCATACCCAGAATCACCTGGTGCGCATCCACCGCCTGCCACACCTGCGGCCCCCAGAACTTATACAGCTCGTGCGGGTCGTCATAGAAGAAGATCTCGTCCGTGGAAAAATTGAAATAGCTCCCCTCCTGGTCACCCACCGGCACCGCATACAGCTTCTTCGGGTCCGCCGACTTCGGCAGCGTAAACGTCAGCAGCACCTGCCGGTCCCCGCCCGGAATGCGGAACGTCGCCGCCTTCGGCGCGACCTGCTCAAACGCGTCCTTCACCAGCAGCGGCTCCGCCCCCAGCAGCGTCCCGGCGGAATGCGCATAGTCCGCATGGTGACCCGCCGCAGGGTAGTACTCCATCTGCCCGCCCGCGGACACCCATAGCGTGGTGCCGTACAGCACCTTCAGGTCCGCCATCGACGAGGGCCGCTCCTTCTTCAGGAACACCAGGTCATCCTGGTCCGTCGGTCCATAGTCCGCCGTGGCTGCCGGCTTGGCCGGCAGATTCCGCTCATGGTGCAAATACAAAAGCTCCAACCCCACCACCAATACCAGAAGGGCCGTCAGGCCCAGCGCCGCTTTCTTCCCAGAACTCATGCTCCGCTGCTCCCTTATTTCTACCAACCCGAAACCCGCAAACAAGACTCGCCGTCACTCCACCGGCTCGGCCATGCTCTGTTGCATATTAGACTGCATCAGCGATTCCGTCGAAAGCGCATCCGCCTTCCGCAGCGCCGGGAACAGCACGCTGGCCGCTCCGGTCACAATCAGCGAGCCGATTCCGCCCACCACCACCGCCCGCACCGCGCCCCACCAGTACGCGGTCTCGCCGCTCTCAAACTCGCCAAACTCATTTGACGCACCGATAAACAGCCAGTTCACCGCGCTCACCCGCCCGCGCATCTCCGGCGGTGTCGCCAGTTGCAGAATGCTCCCGCGGATCACCACGCTCACCATATCGCTCGCGCCCACCACCATCAGTGCAAGCAGGCTGATCCACATCGTCCGCGACAGCCCAAACGCCACCGTCGCCACGCCGTACACGCCCACGCAGCACAGCATCAGCTTGCCGGCATTGTGCCGGATCGGCCGCACCGTCATCATCAGCGACACCGCCAGCGCCCCCAGCGATGGCATCGCCCGCAGCGCCCCCAGCCCCTTCGGCCCAGCATGCAGAATGTCCGTCGCGAAGATCGGCATCAGCGCCACCGCGCCCCCCAGCAGCACCGCAAACAGGTCCAGCGAGATCGACCCCAGCAGCATCTTGGCCTGCCATACATAACGGAATCCGGCCAGCATCGTCTCCAGGTTGAAGGCATTCTTCGTCGCCTGAGCCGGCTTGGTTCGCATGGCGCCCACCAGCCCCACAAAGGCCACCAGCGTCATCAGCGTAAAGCAGTACACCACCGCCGCGCCGTTCCAGCGTGCCCACTCGCCCCCCAGGCTCACCCCAAACAGCAGCCCGCCTACCGCCGGTCCGGTCATATTCGCAGTCTGGAACACGATTGACCCCCAGGTCACCGCATTCACAAAGTGGTCCTTGGGCACCAGGCTTGGCAGCAGCGCGGACGACGCCGGTCCGCTGAACGCACGCCCCAGTCCCACCACCAGCAGCACCGCATAGATCGGCCCCACCCGCCCCGTCGGATGCAGCGCAAAGCGCAGCAGCACCCCCGTGCACACCGCCTGCAGCGTATAACACACCAGGATGATCCGGCGCCGGTCGTAGCGGTCCGCCACATGTCCGGCCGCCAGCATAAAGAAGATCCCCGGAACAAACAGCGCCAGCCCGGTCAACCCCAGCGCCCGCGCCGAGTGCGTCATCGCATACACCTGCCATGCCACCGCCAGCGACTGCGCCTCCGCACCCAGGATCGCCAGCAGTCGCGCCGTCTGGTACAGCCGGAAGTCCCGCGACAGAAACGCCCTGGCAGCCCCCGTATCGGAACCGGCGTTTCCCCCGGCCACCACCCCGCTTCCACCCTCTGCCATATTCGCCTATAGTTTCATATTTCCCGCTTGCCGGGGCATGCCCCTGGAGCCGCGTCCAGTTCGGAGTAGAATCGCCACGTCCGCCTGGAGCCAGCCATGCCCGTCGACAGAAACCCCGACCATTGGAAACTTCTCTTCCTCTACTACAACCCGGATGACCCGCGACTCTTTGTGCGCAAGAGGGCCGGCCTGGGCCACACGGTAAACTGCGCCAGGCCCGTCGTCTGGGCCGTGGCCTCACTCTTCGCCATCATCGCCCTCGCCTTGGCGATCGTCAGCAACCATCTCCCCCGCTAGTGTCCCGAGTCTGAAGTAAGCGCCATAATTCTTACCGCTTGTCATTCTGAGCGCAGCGAAGAATCCCCGCATTTCGCTCCCGCCCACGCTCGCGATTTCAGGCCTTAATTATGAATGCAAATTCAGACTCTGGAGACTAATCCAACTCGCCGTTACCGCACAGCGACCAGCCATACTGCCATCCCCAGGCCTATGGCAGCCAACACCAGCGCCAGCGCCACCGCCCCCGCCGACACCTTCCCCGGTTGCCACGTTCCCGCGCTCAACTGCCGCACCAACTGAACATGCCGCAACGCCGCGCTCACATTCACAATCACACCCAGCGCCACCAGCGCTACGCCCGACCAGGTCGACAGCCCCGTCGCGTGGACCGGAGCATGCGCCTCCACGCCCTGCACCTCGCGCAGGAACAGCCCGAATCGTGCCACGGCGAAACCCACGCCCATCAACGCCAGCCCGGTGCGGAGCCAGGCCAGCAGCGTTCTCTCCGCCGCAAAATAAATCCGTGGATCGGTCTGCGGCTCATCCGCCATGCATCCAGCATGGCACATCCTCCACCTCCAGCTAGTGTCCTGTCTCTAAAGTTCGCGTACAAAATCTTGCGACTGAGTCGAGTATTTGGTCTGCGGTTTTATGCCAGATGAGTGGCTTTGGTGACTGGTTGTTGTGGTCGATGTAACTGCGGATGGCC
>Ga0302202_10000488_pt1 | contig 52246 bp, 43 predicted proteins | sample II_Bog_N3_3_FD_194579 | JGI IMG/M metagenome (GOLD analysis project Ga0302202, IMG submission 194579) | Peat permafrost microbial communities from Stordalen Mire near Abisko, Sweden - II_Bog_N3_3 | ecosystem: Environmental > Terrestrial > Soil > Wetlands > Peat | place: Sweden: Abisko...
GTGGTGCGGCCGGACGGGTGGGCCGGCGTCGTCGGTGCGTCGCACCGGGGGACCGGTACCGGTGGACGGTACCGGTGGTCATCCGATCAGGTGGAACCGGTGGAGCTCGAACACCCACTCGAGGGCGACCACGGCCAGGAGGACGGCCGGGTTGACGGCCAACCGCTTGGGCAGGAGGCCCAGGGCCCCGAGTGCGGCCACCAGCACCACGACGATGCCGAGTGGCGCGGCGGCGAGGGCCGCGGTGGGGTGGCCGTCGAACAGCGCCCGGACCGAGGTGGTCGAGCCGCAGAACGGGCAGGGCACGCCGGTCAGCGACCGGAGCGGGCAGGGCAGGCCCACCGAGGACGGGAGGTGGGCCAGGAGGAGGCCCCCGGCCACGACGGCCGCACCCGGTACGCGCGACCTCGTGAGGTCGAACTCGTACCGGGCGGCACCCGTCATTTCGCCGGGAAGAGGCTGAATGCCTGCTTGGGCACGATGATGACCTCGGTGGTCATGATCTTGTCGGCCACCGTCTGGCGCCGTGAGTCCCAGAGGGGGAACAGCCAGCCGACGTAGCAGATGATGCTGTTCACGAAGCAGGCGAGGAGCCGGACGACCCCGAGACCGCCGCCGATGTTCTGGCCGTTGGTCTGGTCCTCTTTGGCACTGATGCACTTCAGCCCGATCAACCGCATGCCCGGCGACTGGCCGGTGTCCCCGATCTGCAGGGCGAACAGGACCCATACGGCGAAGACCACCAGGTCGAAGAGGTACCCGAGGAAGGGAACGATGTACTCGAAGATCCCCGCCACGATGGCGACCGGGAGCACGATCGCGAAGTCGACGAGCCACCCGAGGGCCCGGGTCCCCCAGTCGGCCAGCGGCTGTCCCTGGCGGCTCACCGGAGGTCCGGCCGGAGCCCCGGCGGGCGGCTGGGCGTAAGGCGGCGGCGCCCCGGGGGGCTGCTGGGGGTACTGCACGGCACCCGGGGGCGGCTGGTACTGGGGAGCCTGGGGTGCTTGCGGTGCCTGGGGCGGCATAGGAGCCTGGGGCGCCTGGGGCGGTGGCGCGGCCGCCGGGTTGGGAACAGCCGGTGGCTGATCGTCGGGTGTGGAGGAGGTGAAGTCACTCATGGCTGGACCTCAACCTTTCTGTTGGAGGGGGCCCCGGGCTTGGACGGGGCTCGACACATGACTGTTCCACCCGTGATCTTGCCACGTCGGTCCGTCCGGATGCTGGATCCGACCACCCGCGGCACCTGTCGACGTCTACCGTTGCCCGGCAGTGTCCGATTCCCCCGTTGTCATGCGCCACCCCTGGTGCCGACGGTGCGCGGGGTTCCGATGAACGTCCTGGACATCGTGATCCTGGCCCTGGTGGCGCTGGCCGCCTACGAGGGACTCCGGCTGGGGGCCGTCCTCCTCGTCCTCTCCTTCGGCGGGTTCTACCTCGGGATGTACCTCGGGGCACTGCTGGCCTCCCATACGGCGCGGTGGGTGCACTCGACCGGGGCCCAGACGGCGGTGGCCCTGGGCACGACGCTGGGCATGGCCATCCTCCTCGGGACGGCCGGTCGCCTGGTGGGCAGCCGGCTCTTCCGGTCCCTCCACCGCGGGCTGCTCGGACCGGTCGACTCGGGGTTGGGCGTGCTGGTGGCGGTGGTCGCCACGCTGCTGGCCGCCTGGCTGGTGGCCAGCACGCTCGCCTCGACCAGTTTCCAACCGGTGAACCGGGCGGTGGCCGGTTCGCGGATCGTCCGGACCCTCGACGACGTCCTCCCGCCCACCCCCGATGTCTTCGCCCAGGTCCAGGGCTTCCTCGACCACGAGGGTTTCCCGCCGGTGTTCGCCCAACTGGCCCCCCTGGCCGCCGGTCCGGTGGCTCTCCCCGGAGACAGCCAGGTAGCGGCCGCCGTGGCCGGCGCCGGTCCGTCGACGGTCAAGATCGTCGGTGTGGGGTGCGGCGACATCCAGGAGGGGTCAGGCTTCGTGGTGGCCCCCGGTCTCGTGGTGACCAACGCCCACGTCGTCGCCGGGATCTCCCGTCCCACGGTGGAGGACACCGACGGCACCCACGACACCACCGTGGTCCTCTTCGACCCCGAGTACGACCTGGCCGTCCTGCGGGTCCCCGGGCTGACCGAGCGGCCTCTCACCCTCGATCCGGCCACCGTCGGGCGGGGAACCCAGGCCGCCGTGCTGGGCTATCCGGGAGGCGGACCGTTCGCCTACGGACCGGCCGGCGTCACCGCCGAGTACGAGGCCCAGGGACGCGACATCTACGGACAGGGGCTCACCGACCGGGCCGTCTACGAGATCCAGGCCGTGGTGCGCCCGGGGAACTCCGGCGGCCCGCTGGTCGAGCCGGATGGCACGGTCATCGGTGTGGTGTTCGCCCGTTCGACCACCGACGGCGACGTCGGGTACGCCCTGACGTCGCCCGGGGTGCTCGCACGGGTGCGCCAAGCCGAGTCCGCCTCCGCGGCGGTGGGGACCGGAGCCTGCGTGTCCGACTGACCGGCGGCCGGGGGACACGGGACACGGGGCCGGAGGCGGACTAGACATGTCGACGTGACGCTGCCCATCGAGGACTACGGCATCATCGGCGACCTGCACGCCGCGGCACTGGTCGGACGCGACGGGTCGATCGACTGGCTCTGCCTGCCCCGCTTCGACTCGCCGGCGTGCTTCGCCAAGCTCCTCGGAAGCGAGGAGCACGGCTACTGGAAGTTGGCCCCCAAGGGTGCCCACCGGACGACCCACCGGCGCTACCGGGGTGACTCCCTGGTGCTCGAGTCCGAGTTCGTCACCGACGAGGGGACCGTCCGGGTGGTCGACTGCATGCCCATCCGCCAGCAGCACCCCGAGATCATCCGCCTGGTGGAGGGCGTGCGGGGTCGGGTGACCATGGAGATGCAGCTGGTGATCCGCTTCGGCTACGGGCAGGTCGTCCCCTGGGTCCGACGGGTCGACGGCATCATGACGGCCACGGCCGGGCCCGACGCCCTGTCGCTGTGGACCCCGGTCCACACGCGGGGTCAGGACCTCACGACCGTGGCCGAGTTCACCGTGTCGGAGGGCCAGCAGGTGCCCTTCTCCCTGGCCTGGTTCCCGGCCAGCGAGGAGCCGCCTCGGCCCGTCGATGCCGTGTACTCGATCGAGGACACCGAGTCGTGGTGGCACGACTGGGTCTCGCAGTGCACCTACGAGGGCGACTACAAGGAGGCCGTGGTCCGGTCGCTGATCACCCTGAAGGCCCTGTCGTACCTCCCCACCGGGGGCATCGTGGCCGCCGCCACGACCTCGCTCCCCGAGGCCTTGGGCGGGGGGCGGAACTGGGACTACCGGTTCTGCTGGCTCCGCGACGCCACGCTGACCCTGGAGTCGCTCATGCGGGGTGGGTTCTACGGCGAGGCCCTGGCCTGGCGCGACTGGCTGCTGCGGGCCATCGCCGGGGACCCGTCGCAGATGCAGATCATGTACGGGCCGGCCGGCGAGCGGCGGCTCGACGAGTGGGAGGCGGACTGGCTCCCGGGCTACGAGGGCTCGTCGCCGGTGCGGATCGGCAACGCCGCAGCCGGACAGTTCCAGCTCGACGTCTTCGGCGAGGTCATGTCGGCGCTCTATGAAGCCGCCCGCGCCGGCGGGGCGATGGAGCAGCCGGCGTGGGCCCTGCAGCGGTCCCTCATGAACTACCTCGAGTCCGGGTGGCGCGACCCGGACGACGGCATCTGGGAGGTGCGGGGTCCCCGACGCCACTTCACCCACTCCAAGGTCATGGCCTGGGTGGCCATGGACCGGGCCGTGAAGATGGTCGAGGAGTGCTCGGTCGACGGCCCCGTCGACCAGTGGCGGGCCACACGGGCCGAGATCCACGACCAGGTCTGCGACGAGGGGTTCAGTACCACCAAGGGGTCGTTCACCCAGTACTACGGCTCCGATCAGCTGGACGCCAGCCTGCTGATGATCCCCCTGGTCGGCTTCCTCCCGGCCCACGACCCCCGGGTCCGGGGAACCATCGAGGCGGTGGAGCGGGAACTGGTCGACGGTGGGTTCGTGCTCCGGTACCGGACGGCCGACACCGGCGACGTGGACGGGCTGACCGGTCGCGAGGGAGCCTTCCTGGCCTGTTCGTTCTGGCTGGCCGACTGCCTGGCCATGATCGGTCGGACGAACGACGCCCGGGCCATGCTGGAGCGGCTGTTGGAGTTGCGCAACGACCTGGGCCTGCTGTCCGAGGAGTACGACCCGGTGGCCGGGCGCCTGGTGGGGAATTTCCCCCAGGCCTTCTCCCATGTGTCGCTGGTGAATTCGGCCTGCAAGATCGGTGGTCAGCCCAAACCGACGCTCGGCGACGGTGCCTTCGACCAGGTGCGACGGTCGTTCGGGCGGGCCCTGTCCGGTTCGGGCCGTGCCCGCCGGAGCGGGGTGCCCCGGCCGGCGGCCCACCGGTCGACCCTGACTCCGACCCCAGCGCCACCGAAGGCGTCGGCGGATCCCCCGGTCGGCGCGTCGCCGCCCGGTGTGACGCCCCCGCCTGGCGCGACGCCCCCGACCCCTCCGACCGGCGACGCGCCGTCGCCGGCGTGACGGCGACCCGGCCGGCCGGTCCGTAGGCTCGAGGCGCCGGCCGCCACCGCGAGGACCCCAGACAAGGAGCAGCCATGCACGCCCTCACCGTCGTTCCCCTGACCAAGGACTCGGCCCGCCTCGACGACGTCGACGAGCCGCCCGAGTCGGACGGGCCGGTGCTCGTCCAGACCCTGGCCGTCGGCATCTGCGGCACGGACCTGGAGATCCTGTCGGGCCAGTACGGGTGGCCGCCCGAGGGGCGGGAGCGCCTGGTGCTGGGCCACGAGTCCCTGGGACGGGTCCTCGAGGCGCCGGACGGCTGCGGGCTCGCGGCGGGGGACCTGGTGGTGGGGATCGTCCGACGGCCCGACCCGGTGCCGTGCGCCAACTGCGCCGTGGACGAATGGGATTTCTGCCGGAACGGGCAGTACACCGAGCGGGGGATCAAGCAGCACGACGGGTACCTGTCGGAGCGCTACCGGATCCAGCCGAAGTTCGCCGTGAAGGTGGACCCGTCGCTGGGCATCCTCGGGGTGCTCCTCGAGCCCACCAGCGTGGTGGCCAAGGCCTGGGAGCAGGTGGACCGGATCGGTGGCCGCGCCCACTGGGCCCCGAAGACCGCGGTGGTCACCGGGGCCGGGCCCATCGGGCTGCTGGCGGCCCTGCTCGGTGTCCAGCGGGGGCTGGAGGTCCATGTCATCGACCGGGTCACCGACGGCTTGAAGCCGGAACTGGTGGCCCAGCTCGGTGCCACCTACCACACGGGTTCGATCAGCGACGCCGTCCTGGCCCCTGACGTGGTGCTCGAGTGCACCGGCGTCTCCGAACTGGTCTTCGACGCCATCGAGCACGCCGGGACCGGCGGTGTGGTGTGCCTCACCGGCGTCTCCTCGGGTGGACGCTCCATCAGCGTCAATGCCGGCACGCTCAACCGCAACATGGTCCTGGAGAACGAGGCGGTGGTCGGCTCGGTGAACGCCAACCGCCGCCACTACCAGGCGGCCGCCGACGCCCTCGTCGCCGCCGACCGGGCGTGGCTGTCCCGGCTCATCACCCGGCGGGTGCCGCTGGCCGACTGGGCCACGGCGCTGGTCCGCGATCCCAACGACGTGAAGGTGGTGATCGAGGTCACCCCGTCGTGAGCGGGGCGCAGCGCCGCCACCGCCGAGGTACCCGACGCCGGAGCGTATGTCCGACGGGCAACCCGGGCCGGGAACAGAGGAGGAGCGGTCCTGGCCACCCCACCCCTGTTCCCCGTACCCAGGGATCATCGAGGGACGTCAGGTCCCCAACTGGCGGAGGGAGTGGGATTCGAACCCACGGTGCCTTGCGACACAACGGTTTTCGAGACCGTCCGATTCGGCCACTCTCGCATCCCTCCGGGAGGAGAGGCTAGCCGCTCCCGTGGTGGGCAGGCACCGGGCCGGACGGCGGTATCACGGGGCGCGCTCACCGGTCGCGGTCGTCGGCCCCGTCGACGCCCCGGCCCCGCTCGCCGGCCTCGAGCAGGCGCCCGATCTCGGCCACCTCGGCCTCGACCGAACGGGCGAACCACCGGCCGGCCACCAGGTCGTGCAGCCAGCCCAGGGGCCCGTGGCCCAGGTCGAGCTCCTCGACGTGGCGGATGAGGGTGCCCCCGTCGACGGCGTCGATCTCGAACCATGCGTGGAGCCCCCGGGGGACTCCGTGCTCGAGCGTGACGTCGATGCTGGTGGGCCTGGTCCATCGGTAGCGGGTGACGACCGACCCGTGGAACCGGCCGAGGAACGTCCCGTCCTCCCGGGCCACCATGCCGTCGGAGGTGTCCGCCAGCTTGGTGACCCAGACCATCTTGGTGTCGGCCTTGATGTACTGCGCCGGGTCGAGCACGAAGTCGAACGCTTCGTCAGGGGTCACCCCCCGGGCCACCGTCACGCCCTCACCCCGGACCATGGCCGCACCTCCCGGGGTCGCCGTCCGCCGGTCCACCGGTGAGGGTCATGTCGCCCGGCCCGGCCCCGTGGTGGAGTTGTTGTGCCGCATGGCCCGGTTGTAGGTGCGGGGCGCCACCGACCGGGTGAGTGGGGCGAGCAACGGGAGCAGCGCGGCGTTGATCTCGATCCTCGGGTCCTCCAGCCGATCGGCCATGAGCCGGGCCACTCCCTCGGCGGTGCGGCGCACGGCCTTCGGCGGAAGGGAGCCCCCGTCCTCGTTGCCCGACAGGCCCATGGCCGTAGGGACCCACCCCGGGTAGAGGACGTGCACCCGCACGCCCAGGGGCGCCACCTCGTGGGCCACCGACTCGGTGAAGGCCGACACCGCGGCCTTCGAGGCGGCGTAGGCGCCCTGGCCCGGTTCCGGGGCCCGGGCGGTGTCCGAGGACACATTGACCACGACCCCGGACCCCCGCCTGACCATGCCCGGCAGGACGGCCAACGTGCTGGACACGGTCGAGAAGAAGTTGACCTCGAACACCTCCCGGACGATGTCCTCGGTTCCGCCCGGCGCCCGCAACATCAGGTCGACACCGGCGTTGTTGACCAGGACGTCGATCGTTCCGTGCTCCTCCTCGAGTTCACCCAGGAGGGCCCGGTAGGCAACGGTGTCCCCGACGTCGCAGACCAGGGTGGTGCTGGCGGGCGAGCGCCGGGTCAGCTCGACGGCGAGCTCGTCGAGCAGCTCGCGGCGCCGGGCCAGGCCGATCACCGTCGCCCCCCGGGTGGCCAGCTCGAGGGCCACGGCCCGCCCGATGCCCGAGGAGGCCCCGGTGACCACGGCGACCTTCCCGTCGAGGCGCAGGGGAGGTCGGTGGCGGGGCACGGGGCCAGCGTAACGGCCGCCGTCGGGCATCGCCCGGGACTTCCCGGCACCGCACCGGTCGATCTCCTAGGATGTCGCCGGATTCCCGACCCGGACCACCGGGGCCGGGACGGGGGATGTGGGGGAAACGGTGCGAGATCGAAGGTTGCTGACCTGCCTGGTCGTGGTCGTGTGCGGTGCGACGCTGCTGGCCGCGTGCTCCTCGGGGTCGTCGTCGACCCCGGCGACGCAGACCGACACCAGCGTGCCCCTGGTGACCGGCGGTTCGCCGGGCAACGCCAGCTACCTCGTCTACTGGGACCAGAACGAGGAGGTGGACTTCCTCTCCATGCCCTCGGGTCTCCAGGGTCAGTTGCTCCCGGCCTGGGACCTGAACGGGCAGATCTGCATCCTGCCCGACGGGCGGTTCGTCGGCGGGTACGACCCCACGCTCCCCAATCAGGACGATGCGGGCAGCCACCTGCCCTACAAGCAGCCGGCCGACGGCGAGGAACTGGACGAACCCAATGGCTCGTTCAGCGGGCAGACGCTCTATGTGCCCGGCCCGTACAAGATGCCCGGTCAGTCCATCGGCAGCGACTCACCGCCCACGTCGAACGGTGTCTTCAACAACAACCAGACCTACACGGGCTGCGTGATCGACAAGGCCGGCAACGTCCTGGCCAACGACATCGCCACGGCGCAGGGCGACTACCCCCCGCCCAGCAGTGGGCGCCTGGTCGAGTGGTTCGCCCCGAACTACAACTCCTACTGCATCGTCTACGGCCCGGACACCGGCGGGTACGGACCGCACCACACCGACGGTTCCGGTGGTCTGGCCCAGCCCGGGATGATGGCCCTGGCCGACAACGGTGACGTCCTGGTTCCCAATGTCGGGACATCCAGCGTGCTGCGCTTCGCCGCCTCCTCGTTGCCCACCAGCGCCTCGGAGTGCCAGAACGGCATCTACCCCCGTTCCAAGGTCCAGCTGTCGAACTTCGTGTCCAACGTGCCGTTCGCCGCCGGAGTGGCCAAGGACCCGACCTGCGGCTGCTTCGCCGTCAGCACCTACATCGGCAACCCGGGCATCCGCTGGGTGACCGCCGACGGCCAGCCGGAGCCCGGCCGGGAGCCGGTGCCCGGCACCACGCTCGCCGACCTGGGCCAGAGCCCGGGCCAGTACAACCCGTTCGGCATGGCCTTCGCCCCGGACGGCACGCTGTACTTCGTCGACATCCACGTGGCCTGTACCGGGGTGCTGACCAATTGCGGCCCGGCCAATTACGGCGGCCGGGTCATGCGGGTGACCGTCACCGACGGGCAACCGTCCACGCCGGTGGCCGTGGCCACCGGGTTCGACTTCCCGACCAGTGTGACGGTGTGCGTGCCGTCCGCCGAGCAGGTCTGTCCCTACCCGACCGGGAAGATCGTGCCCCCGCTGTCGGGACCGTCGGAGAACTCGTCGCCCGATGCCGGTCCTCCGTCGAACGCCCCGGCCAAGGCCGGCTTTGGCTGAGCATCACCGACGGCGCATCGGACGGCCGCGGTGAGCTCGAGGCGGAGGATCCGGCGTCCGGTCCGGCGCGCCCTGGCCGGCGCCCTGGCCGCCGGGCTCCTGCTGGCCGCCTGTGGCAGTTCGGCGCCCTCGAGCACCGCTGGGCCGGGGTACACGAGCGTGCAGCCCGGCCCATGGGACTGGCCCAGCTACGGGCACGACGCCCAGCACACCTTCGACGGACGGACCACGCTGACCGGGACGTCGGCAGCCACCCTCAAGGTGTCGTGGTTCTTCCCGACCGGCGACGCCGTGACGGCGGTCCCGACGGTGGTCGACGGGACGGTCTACGTCGGCTCGTGGGACGACGAGTTCTACGCCCTCGACCTCGAGACGGGCGCACTGCGGTGGAAGTACCGGCTGAGCGCGCAGAACGCCATCACGCCCTACCCCGGCGAGAACCCGCGGGACAGCACGTCCGACGGCGGCCTCGTCACCTCCTCGGCCTGGTACGAGCCCGGGAGCGGGACGCGTCCCAACCTGGTGATCTTCGGCGGCGGCTACACCCTCTACGCGTTGAACGCCCAGTCCGGTGCGCTCGTCTGGCGTCACGACTACTCCGGGAACCCCGACCAACCGGCGGAGCCCGACAGCGACGGCACCCGCATCTTCTCGTCGCCGGTGGTGGTGGGGGACAAGGTGATGTTCGGGGTCGACGTCGACGGCCAACAGGGCTACCGGGGGTACATCGCCGCCGCCGACCTGGCCACCGGCGACCCCGTGTGGGAGTTCCAGACCAACGACAATTCGGCGGGTCAGCCGGTCGACAACGGGTGCGGCAGCGTCTGGTCGTCGGGCACGGTGCTGCCCCGGCTCGGCCTCGTGGTCTTCGACACCGCCGACTGCAACTTCCTCGACACCACCGCCTACTCCGAGTCGATCCTGGCCCTGCACATCGACAACGGGACCCTGGCCTGGGTGTACCACCCGCAATTCCCGACCCTGGCCTGTGACTGGGACTTCGGGGCCACGCCCAACGCCGGCGTCACGGCCCAGGGGGTGGCCACCTTCCTCGGGGCCGGGGGCAAGGACGGGACGTACTACTCGCTCGACCCGGCCACCGGTGCGCTGCGGTGGTCCACCAACGTCGTCTTCGGAGGGTTCGCCGGCGGCTTCATCAACGCCACGGCCTATGACGGGAACCGGGTCTACGGTTCCACCGCCCTCGGCGACTACGGCAACTTCGAGAAGGACACCCAGGTCCTGTGCGACCCGGGCAACCCACGGGACACGTCCCTGCAGGAGCCCACGGTGCACGCGTTCGACGCGGCCACCGGCGCCGTGGCCTGGCAGGCTGACGACGCCCCGTCGTTCGCGTCCACGACGGTGGCCGGTGGACTGACGTTCAACGGTCCCGCGCTGCGGGGCGACATCCTGTTGGTGCGCAACGCCGCCACGGGTGCGCTGATCGATACGGTGTCCCTCCCCGGTCCGGTCTGGTCGGGCGTGGCCACGGTGGGCGATGCCCTGGTCACGGGCATCGGGTCCTCCTACGTGGCCCACCCGGCGGGCGTGGCCGTCATCACCCCCGGCGGGGCCCGGCCGGTCGTCCCCGCGGGGTCATGAACGCCTGAGGCGTCGGGGCTGGGCGTCGGTACGCGGTCCGACGGTGGACGGTACCCGCCCCGGAGTGTCCCGTCTCAGACCTTGTTGGGAACCGGGGCCGTGACCGGTACGCCGGGGGCACAGGCCCGGGGGTCCCACGGCTGCAGGTCGGTCTGGGCCGCCGAGGGGGCGGCGATGTTCGCCGACGCCGCCGAGGTGGTGGACGTGGTGGTGGGAGCTGCCGCCGTGGTTGCCGTCGTGGCCGTGGACCCCGCCGAGGCCGTGGTCGCCGTGGTGGCCGGTGCCGGGGCATTGACGGCGAATTGGGTGCCGGTGACCACCGTCACCTGGGCGCCGTCGGTCACCTTGGCGGGGTTGTAGCCGAGGATCACGGCCCCGGTCATGGACTGGGCCACCGCCTCGGCGGCGGCCTCCACCGAGGGGGCCAGGGAGCCGTAGTAGACGACGGTCTCGGACAGATCGCCGGTCGGCGTGGTGTCGCCGGTCCCCACGGTCTGGAACCCCAGGGCGCCCAGCGCCGCCGCCGTGGTGGAGGCCTGGTTGGCGGTGCCCGTCCCGTTCATCACCGAGACGGTGACGGCCGACGGTGCCGGGAGGGGCTCACCGGTCATGGAGTCGATGCCCGGCGTGATGCCCAGCACCTGCTGGATGGTGGACTGGTCCTCGGGCTCGGACGGGAACTCCACGTCCCCGTAGCTGGCGCCCTCGTACATGAGCCCGCCACCGGCACCGTCGGGGTCCGAGACCACCGAGACGGGCAGGGTGAGCTGCGGCACGGAATTGACGTTGACCGAGTGGAAGTCGAGCACCAGATTGGCCATGTCGTTGACCGACCACGAGTCGTCGAAGGTTAGGTCGGCCTTCACCGAATTGATGAGGTTGAAGTCGGCGATCGGGTTCCCCAGGCCCTGCTGGGCCACGGCGGAGCCGAGCACCCGGAGGAATTCGTGGTCGCGACGGATGCGGGCCAGGTCGCTCTGGTTCTCCTGGGTCCAGGTGTCGGCGTAGGGACTGGTCGAGGTGCCCTGGTACTGCAGGTGACGGGCCCGCACCACCTGCAGGGCCTGGGTACCGTCGAGGTGCACGCAGGCCGCGGCCTGGACGTTGAGCCCCGACTCGAGGTCGTAGACCGACTGGGGGAACGACAGGTTGATCCCACCCAGGGCGTCGACCACATTGGCGAACTGGTCGAAGTTGAGGGAGACGGCGTGCTGGATGGGGATGGCGAAGTCCTGCTCGATGGCCGCCACCAGCTGGGTCAGGCCCTCGTAGAGACCGGCGTCGACCTTGTTGGCGCCGGTGCTCCGGGCGTTCGGGATGAACAGGTCGCGCGGGATCGACAGCAGGGCCAGGCGGTGGTGGGTCGGGTCCACGTGGAGGATCATCATCACGTCGCTGTTCACGCCGTCCACACCCTGGTCGCACAGGCCGTAGGCGGGGTTCTGCTGGGCCAGGGCGCACCGGTCGGTGGAGCCCACCATCAGGATGTTCTCCGTGGACGCCTCCACGCCGGTGGTGAGGGCGCCGTGTAGGCCCTTCACGCTCACGCGGGTGAGGTCGTGGGTGACGTAGTACGCGTAGCCGAGGCCTGCGGCCATCAGCACCAACAGCAGGGAGAGCCCGATCAGGACGGCTCGGCGTGCCCGGTGCTTCCGCTTGGGCTTGGCCTTGCCGTGCCGTCCACGGCCCGATCCGTCCCGGCGCTTCATCTCCTCGCCCAGGGCCGCCAGGCCCGCCTCGTTGGCCACCTTCGGCGTACGTCCGCCCTTCGACGTCGGCCGGCTGTCCGCCGGGCCGCCATCGCCTGCGCCCTTTTCCTCGATCAGATCACCCAGCGCAGCCAGTCCGTCACTGTTCGGGGTTCCCCGGCGTCGGGCCGGGGGTGGGGAATCGGGGCCGCGTCCACCTGGGCCGGGTCCGCTCATGGCGATTCACCCTAGCAACGGTCCCCCCGGAGTTGGCGTCACCGCCCCCGCCGTCCCCGTCGGCACCGGCCTTACAGCGCCGGACCCGCCGATCCCGTGGTCGTACCGGCCCCGGTGACCGGCCGGACCGGGGTGCGGACATCTACACTCGCAGGGATCCGGCCGGCCCGCGACGGGCGGCGGCCGGTAACGGGGAGGTCGGGGGGAGCTATGCCAGGGGTGGTCCCGGGAGATCGGACGACGATGGTGACCACTGCGGCCCGGGTCGCACTGGTCGTGGCCACGGTGGTGTCCGGCTTCGTGTGGTCGCTCACGTCGGTATCCCCGGCCAGGGCGACCGTCACCCCGGCGAGCCCGCTGCAGTGGGGTACGCCCACCCCGGCCGACGACCAGGCGCCCTACGGGGTCCCGGGGGCGCTGTCCGGGATCTCCTGCCCGTCGTCCACCCTCTGCGCGGCCGTCGACGACTCGGGCGATCTCGTGACCTCCACCGATCCCACCGGCGGGTCGGCGGACTGGACGGACGTGGCCGTCGGGTCGGCCCCCCAGTACTACGGGGTCTCGTGCCCGACGGCGACCCTGTGCGTGGCCGTCGACGGTGCCGGTGACGTCGTCACGTCCACCGACCCCACCGGAGGCGCCGGGTCGTGGACGGTCACCTCCGTCGACGCCGACGAGCACCTCCTCGACGTGTCCTGCCCGACGGCGACGCTCTGCGTGGCCGGCGACTCCGACGGCCACGTCCTGACATCGACGGACCCGGCCGGCGGCGCGGCGTCGTGGAGTACCACGGAGGTGGATGCCACCAACGGGATCACCGGTATCTCGTGCCCCTCGGCGGCCCTGTGCGTCGCCACGGACGGGGTGGGGACGGTGCTGACGTCGAGCGACCCGACGGGTGGCTCGGCATCGTGGTCGCCGGGGGACGTGGACGGCACCGACGCACTGTCCGGCGTGTCGTGTCCGACGGCGACGCTGTGCGTGGCCGTCGACACGGTGGGCGACGTGGTGGCCTCGACCGACCCGGCCGGCGGGGCGGCGGACTGGACGGTGGTCGACGCCGACGGGACCGCGGGCCTGGTGGCCGTGTCGTGCCCGACGACCTCGCTGTGCACCGCCACCGACGCGCTGGGCGCCGTGGTGACCTCGACCGATCCGACCGGCGGGGCGGACGACTGGACGGTGGCCGACGTCGACGGGACCCGCGACCTGCCGGCTGTCTCGTGCCCGTCGGCGTCGCTGTGCGTGGCGGCGGACCAGGGCGGCAACGTGATCACGTCGACCGACCCGACCGGCGGGGCGGGGTCGTGGACCGTGACACCGGTCGACGGCATCGACAGCCTGACCTCGGTGTCGTGCCCGTCGGAGCTGCTCTGCGCGGCCGTCGACTCGTCGGGCCACGTGGCGACGACGACCGACCCGGCCGACGGGTCGGCACCCTGGAGCGTGGCCGATGTCGACGGGGCCGGCGACCTGTCCGGGGTGTCGTGCCCGTCGACCCTGCTCTGCGTGGCCGTCGACCAGTCGGGTGACGTCGTGACCTCCACCGACCCGACCGGCGGTCCGTCCGACTGGACGGCGGCCGACGTGGACGGCTTCGACCAGTTCTCCTCGGTCTCGTGTCCCGCGACGTCGCTCTGCGTGGCCGTCGACCAGTCGGGTGACGTCGTGACCTCCACCGACCCGACCGGCGGTCCGTCCGACTGGACGGTGACGGAGGTCGACCCCTCGGCGGCGCTGGAGGCGGTGTCCTGTGCCACGGTCACGCTGTGCGTGGCCGTGGACGGTGCGGGGAACGCCGTGACCTCCACCGACCCGACCGGCGGACTGTCCGACTGGACGGTGGCCGACGTGGACGGGGGGACGGCACTGACCGCAGTTTCGTGCCCGTCGGCCGGGCTCTGTGTGGCCTCCGACCACGCCGGCTCGGTGGTGACCTCCACCGACCCGACCGGCGGTCCGTCCGACTGGAGCGCGGCGGGGGCGGATGTCGGTGTGGTGCTCACCGGGGTGGACTGCCCGACGTCGACGTCCTGCCAGGCGGTCGACGCCCACGGGAACGTGGTGGCCTCGACCGACCCGACGGGCGGGTCGGGGGACTGGACGGCCACGGCGGTCGATCCGGCCCATCCCCTCGACGGCATCTCGTGTCCCGTGGACGGGCTCTGTGTGGCGGTCGACTTCCGGGGTGACGCCGTCGTCGGGTCGGCCCTGCCGGTGGTCACCGGGGTGTCCCCGCCCACCGGCTCCACGGCCGGCGGTGCTCCGGTGACGGTCACCGGCCAGGGATTCGACGGGGCGACGTCCGTCGACTTCGGTGCGTCGCCGGCCGTGGTGTCCGGGTGCACCGACACGTCGTGCCAGGTCACCACGCCGACCGGGGTCGCCGGTCCGGCCGTGGTGACGGTGACCACCCCGAACGGGACCTCGTCGGCCGTGGGCGTCACCGGTGACACCTACACCTACGTGACGCCGGCCACCGCGGGTCCCTACACCGCCGTGTCGCCCCTCCGGATCTGCGACACCAGGGCGGGGAACCCGTCCGGGCTCAGCGGGCCGGCGGCCCAGTGCAACGGCACCGGTGACGCCGGTTCGACCCTGGTGGCCAGGGTCCCCCTGACCATCGACGTGGCCGGCCAATTCGGCGTGCCGGGCGACGCCTCGGCGGTCGTGGTGAACGTGACGGCGATCCGGCCCTCGGCCACGGGGTACGTCACCGTCTATCCGGCCGGTGCCGCCGTGCCCACGGCCTCGAACCTCAACGTGCGGACGGGCCAGGTCGTCCCCGGTCTGGTCGAGGTGGGGGTCGGCACGGCCGGGGGCGTGTCGGTCGTGGCCAACGTGGGGACCGACCTGGCGATCGACCTCGAGGGGTACGTCACGCCTGGTGGGTCCTCGGGCGCCGGGCTCTACAACCCCCTGCCCGGCCCGGCCCGGATCTGCGACACCCGGGCGGGGAACCCGTCAGGACTGACCGGGGGCGACGCCCAGTGCGACGGGACGTCGGAGGACGGCTCGCGGCTCGCGGCCGGGACCCCGTTGGACGTCACGGTCGACGGTCACGGCGGTGTTCCGGCGAGCGGGGTCTCGGCGGTGGTCCTCAACGTCACCGTGACGGCTCCCGCGGCCCACGGGTACCTGACGGCCTATCCGCAGGGCACGGCCGCCCCCACCGCCTCGAACCTGAACTTCGCCGCCGGGGAGACCGTGCCCAACCGGGTCATCGTCCCGGTGTCGGTCACCGGTCAGGTCTCGTTCGTGGCCAACCAGGCCACCGACGTGCTGGTGGACGTCTCCGGGTGGTTCTCGACTGCCGGGGGCAGCGGCGATTCGTTCGTGCCGGCGTCCGCCCCCGTCCGGATCTGCGACACCCGGCCGGGCGACCCGTCGGGGCTCTTCGGGCCCGAGGCCCAGTGCGACGGTGCGGCCGGGGTCGGCGAGCCGGTCGGCGCCGGGTCGACCCTCACCGTGCACGTGGCCGGACTGGCCGGTGTCCCGGCGGACGCCAAGGCCGTGGTGGTCAACGTCACCGCGGTCCAGCCCAGCACGAAGACCTACCTCACGGTGTTCCCGTCGGGGACCCCACCCCTCGTCTCCGACCTCAACCCGTCGCCGGGCACCGTCGAGCCGAACCTGGTGGTGGCCACGGTCTCGGCCGGCGGCACCTTCACGGTCTTCAACTTCGCCGGCAGCGTGAACGTGGTCGTGGACGTCGCCGGCTGGTACCAGTAGGCGGGAGCTCCCCGGAGGCGCCGTGGCCTCCGGGTGCGGCCGCTACGGGGCGTTGCGACGGGCGGCGAAGAAGTCGGTGAGGAGCGCGGCGCAGGCCGGGGCGGCGACCCCGGCGGTGACGGGCACCTCGTGATTGAGCCGGGGATCGGCGCACAGGTTGTACAACGACCCGCAGGCCCCGGCCTTGGGGTCGGCGGCCCCGAACACCAGGCGGCCGAGCCGTGTGGCCACCAGTCCCCCGGCACACATGGGACACGGCTCGAGGGTGACGACCAGCGTCGCCTCCGAAAGTCGCCACGTGCCGAGGGCGACCGATGCGTCGGCCAGAGCCAGCAGTTCGGCGTGGGCGGTCGGGTCGCCCCGCAGCTCCCGTTCGTTGTGCCGGGCCGCCACGACCCGGCCGTCCACCAGCACGACGGCCCCCACGGGGACGTCGCCGTGGCCGGGGGCACGGGCAGCCTCGGCCAGGGCCAGGTCCATGGCCATCCGGTCGGCGGCCTCCCGGTCACCCGGGTCACCCGCCACTCCGTCGGCCGTCATGGCCGGGAGCCTATCGACCATGGCGGCGCACCCGGCCGGCGGTTGCCGTCAGACGAGGACGATCTCGGCGAACCGGTGTGGAGGAGTCGGGGGCCACGGGGCGAACCGGGCCGGGCTCTTGGTGGCCCGGAGCGTCGAATTGGTGAACTCCACCACGAAGAGGCCACCGGGCTCCGGGTCCCCGTGGACGGCCACCAGGACGGGCGATTTCCGCCACTTCCGGGGGGGTGGCTTGGCCAGGAAGGCCTCGACCGGGACCTCGGGGGAACGCATGGCCACGACGCAACAGGCCCAGCCGCCGGTCACCCGTGCGGCGTAGAACACGCCCCAGGTCGGATCAGGGTGGGCGTCGAGCGTCCGTTCGATCCGACCGCCGCGGAACTGGCGGACCATCCTCCGGCGCTGGTCGTCGTCGAGCTTCCGGGGGACGTCGGTGGGAGGCAGGGTGTCCAGGCCGGCCTCGCCGATCCGCTCCTCGAAGGTGGCGTGGACCTTCCACGCGGGCCCGTCGATCAGTCCGTAGTCCCGGCAGAAGTCCATCAGGTCCAACCGGCGCCGGAAGTCGGTGTGGCCCTCCTCGTCGGGGGAGGCCTGCCGGTGGTGCGGCGAGGCGGCCAGGGACCGCATCAGTTGCACGATCCCCTCGATCGGGGCGATCAGCCGCCGCTCGATCTCGTCGGCGTCCTCCGGCGGGGGCTCGAGCGAGCGGACGTCGCTGACGAACGCCTCGGTGAGCTTGGCGTCCGATCGGAGCACCCCCCGTCTGTCGCTCCAGAAGAAGAGCCAGTCATGTCTCCGTCGCACGGCCTTCTCGTACTGGGCATAGCGCGCTCGGAACGCCTCGACGTAGCTCTGCTTGTCCACGATCCTCTTCTCCGGGGTCCTCTTCATTGTGGCCGATCCGGTGGGGCGCACGCCGGACCGTCGCCGGACCGTCGCCGGACCGTCCGGGCGGGTGGCCGTCGCCGACGGTCGGACCGGGCCGCGTCTCCCGTCCCGAGCGGGGCCGGACGGGCAAGGTCGGTGGAGGTCGACGAATCCGCAGTGGGCTCCGCCGGTCGGTACTCGCGGCCCGGACCCGGGGTCGTACCGAGGTCAGGTACACGATGGCCAGTCCCAGGCCGATGATCCCAGTGATCAACCAGAACAGGACGATCAGGTCGATCAGGTCGATCCTCCTGCCCGTCGACGATCCTGCCGCGGCGAACGCACACGGCGTCCGGGAGATGGCGTCGGCCAGCGCCCGGATCGGGACGAAGAAGATCACCAGACCGATGAGGAGGACGACGAATCCGTCCAAACCGAAGCTCGCGCCGAACGCCATGGACCCCACCGTTCCTCGCTGCGACCGCCCACCCGGTCCGCCCCGGTGGTCCCGACCGGGCCGCGGTCAGGCCCGGTAGGGGAGCTCGTCCGGTAGGCAGTTCCGGTAGTCCGCTGCGGGATCGACGGCGAACCGAACGGCGCGGATGGTCCGGTCCCCGGCGAGCAGGGCCCGGGCGATGCGGTGCATCCCGTCCATCACCCTCCCGTCAGCTCCCAGGATGACCGGGAACGCGGGGTCCACGTCCCGGACCAGCCGGAAGTGCTCGACCACCCGGCGAACCGTCGGCTCGCCGAAGCCGTCGCCGAACCAGTAGTTCGAGTCGATCTCGCCCAATGAGTCCACCGGCACCTCGACGACCGGGAGGTCCCGGCTCAGTTCGATCAGTCGTGCCACGTCCCAGGCATCGAGCCGCTCGACGCCCGGTCGGAAGTGGTACTGCGTGCGCACGACGGGAAGTCTTGCCGAGGTCCCGTGCGGAGTCGACCACGCCGACCGGGGACCGGTCCCGTCGGGACCCGTGGCGGAGTGGTTACGAATCTCCGGACGTCCAGGTCAGTGCGTCGAGTTGCAACCTCCCGGTCAGGGCCTGCACGCGAACTCGACCGGATCGTGCGTACACCCTGCGGTCGGTCTGGGGGCTGGGGCAGCGTCGAAGCGTCGACGGGGACGCTTCAGTCGAGCGGATAGAAGACCGATGGGTTGGCCACTGCACGTTGCCAGAGGAGGTCCTTGGCGAACTCGGTGACTCCGACGGCAGCACACACGGCGTCGTACTGGTCCACGACCACGGCTGTGCACTCATCGACGATGTCTGATGCGGCCCGAGGCGAGAGTTCGTAGATCGCAGCCGCACCGATGCAGGCTGCGAGGCGGGAGCGACGCTCGTCGTTGTTGCCGAACGCCATCGCCTGCGTCACCTCCCCGGTAGACCGCGGCTGCGGGCAAATGTCGAACGCCGGCGTGAGACTCAGGCGAGTCCCGTCCCAGAACGCAGCGTGATTGCGCGCGTGGTCGTCGGTGTTGCCGACCAGCACATTGACGACGATCCGGCGGTACAGCTCATGGAGCGTCGCACCAGGCGCGTCGAAGCCAAGCCGCACCTGCTCTGCGAAATCGACGTAGGTCGCGTGCCGTGCAGCCAGTTCAGGCAGCCCCAACAGGCTCAGCGCACTGAGCACCTGGCGGCGGGTCCCTGCGCCTGGCCGATCGAAGCGGTCGACGAGCAACACGTCGCGACCCGCGGCCATGGTCAGTTCCGCAGGCGCGACATCCACGCCGCAGCGCCGGGCAAGTTCCATGCCCACTGCCTCGGCCTCCATCCATCGGAACGTGTCGGTGGACACGGAGAACTTGGCAATGAGCTGACGATCGCCGTCAGCCAGCAGCGCCTTGGGACGAGCGCCGCCGATGGCCGTGCCGTAGGTGAGGGCATCGTCGAGTTCGGGTGAAAACGGGAGTCGGCGGGCGACACGCTCTCCGGCCTCGACGAGTTCAACCAGGGTCCCGTGCGTGGTCCGCGCTTCGTAGTGGTCACTGGTGGTCTGGAAATCGAGGCCCCCCACCCGGTTCGAGCCAGACTCGAGTAGGTAGGTGAGGAGTGGAAGCTCGTCGGTGCCCTGAGCGTCGGTGCCCACTCGGCGACGGAGGATCACCTGCATGCCCCATGCGTCCGGAGCAGCATCCCGGATGACGCCATGTGCGTCGAGGCCGATGGTCGGTCGCTGAGGTCCCTCCTCGAGCGGGAGGCCGACCGGCTGGAGGGCGATGGCATCCGGCCGACCCAGGTAGCTCTGGCCATAGTTGAAGCGCAGCTCGGGGCCTTGTTGGTAGACCCTGCCGGCAACGACTGGCGCATCCGCCCCCGGGAGCCAGGTCCACACGAACGCCTGGTCGTCAGAAGGCATCGAACACCTCCTCCCGGCGGACATCGATGCGGGACGGCAACAGCGCGAGTTCCCGCTCGCCGCGGGCGACCAGATCGGCCAGTTCGCGACCCTCTGCTCCGAACAGCGGCACCCCCAGCACGGAGGCCACCTCGAAGTACAGGCCCAGGCCAACGTCGGGCTCCCCGCGCTCGATGCGCCGCAGTGTCACCCGGGTGATGCCGGCCCGCTCAGCGATCTCAGCGGTGGTGCGACGCTGGTATCGGCGCGCGGCAGCGAGCTGCAGGCCCAGAACGCGGGCCGCATCGGTGGTCTGGCTGAGATACTGACGTGCCATGTTCTCTGTCCTTTTTGGATATTTTTATATCCATAACGCCTACTAAGGATAGCAAACTATCTCTCACGGTGGTACAGCTCTCGCATGTGACACTCCCGTCCATCGACGTTGGCATCAAGCCCGGACGTGGGTCGGCGAGTCTTCCTACCCATGGCCACCGAACTGGACCAGGCGCCGGCGGGCTCGTACGCGGACCCCACTGATGCGACGCGTCCCCGGTACGTCGATGGCGTGGCCTGGACGGTCCATGCCACTCCCGCCCACGCCGTGCGGGCTGGGACACACGCCAGGGAGGACCCGGCAACCCACCGCCCGGGAGCCGCCGCCCGAGCGAACGTCCCCGAGGCTCGACGGGCTTCGCCTGTGCGATCACGGGTCGCCCGGGTACTCGGGGCGAACGGCCCCGCCTCCGGGTGTCGCACTGTCTCCCGGTCCCGTTCTGTCAGGACCCCGTGGCGGAGGCGGTGGGATTTGAACCCACGGTGAGTTTCCCCACACACGATTTCCAATCGTGCCGATTCGGCCGCTCTCGCACGCCTCCGTGTCCGTGACCGCACCGGATGGAGCCGGAGGGGCACGTGCAGCCCCGACAGGCTAGTCCGTGCCCCCGGGAGGGTGGCACGGTGTACCGGCGGGCCGGCATGGACCTACACTGTGCTGCGCCCCGGTGCTGGGTGCGACGGCTGGGTCCTGCGCAACGGTCCCCTGTGAATCGAGTCAGGGTCGGAAGGCAGCAGCTCTCAGCGGGTCAGGCCGTGTGCCGTAGCCAACCTGGCCGTCGCACCGAGCACCGGGGGATGGAGCGGCCGGCGCCGGCCCGGTGGGCCCGTGTCCACGGGGAATCCGGGTTCCCCGAGGCCGATAGGCTCCTGCGACGTGGCCGGAACTCTCGACGACACGCCCTACCAGTCGCTCTACCGCCGGTTCCGACCGGGGAAATTCAGCGAGGTGCTGGGCCAGGACCACGTGGTCCTGGCCCTCCGCAACGCCGTGCGCGACGGGCGGGTGGCCCATGCCTACCTGTTCAGCGGACCCCGCGGTACGGGCAAGACGTCGACGGCCCGCATCCTGGCCAAGGCGCTCAACTGCACGGACCTCCAGGACGGCGAACCGTGCGGCGTGTGCCTGTCGTGCGTGGAGATCACCAAGGGGACGTCACTGGACGTCCACGAGCTCGACGCCGCCTCCAACAACGGGGTCGACGCCATGCGGGACCTGGTGTCCCGTGCCGCGCTGGGAACGCCCGGGCGCCAGAAGGTCTACATCGTCGACGAGGTCCACATGCTCTCGACGGCTGCGTCCAACGCCCTGCTGAAGACCCTCGAGGAGCCCCCGGCCCACGTGGTCTTCGTGCTGGCCACCACCGACCCGCAGAAGGTGCTGGCCACCATCCGCAGCCGGACCCAGCACTTCGAGTTCCGGCTGCTGGGTGCCGAGACCCTGGGGGACCTCCTGGCCCACGTCCGCCGGGACGCCCACCTCGACGTGCCCGACGAGGCCATCGACATCGCCGTGCGGCGGGGTCGGGGCTCGGCCCGGGACGCGCTGTCGATCCTCGACCAGGTGGCCGCCTCCGACACGGTGGACGACGACCTCCCCGAGCTCGACGAGATCATCGAGGCCCTGGCCGAGCGCGATTCGGCCCGGGCCCTGGTCGCCGTGGCCGGTCTCACGTCGGTGGGGTGGGGTCCCCAGCAGTTGGCCGGTGACCTCGTGGCCCATCTGCGCGAGGGGTTCCTGGCGTCGGTGGCACCCGAGCTGGTGTCGGTGACCGGGTCCGAACGACAGGGCGTCACCGGTCTGGTCGACCGGATGGGCCTGGCCGCCGTGGTGCGGGCCATGGAAGTCCTCGGCCGGTCCCAGGTGGCCATGCGGGACGCTCCGGATCCCCGCGTCACCCTCGAGGTGGCGCTGGTCCGCCTGGCCCACCCTGAGCTCGACGACTCCCCCGAGGCGCTGGTCACCCGGCTCGAGCGCCTGGAGCGGTCGGGCGCCGGCACCGCCCATCCGATGCCTGCCGCCTCCTCTGCCCCGGCGGCTCCCGCCCCGGCGTCGGCTCCCCCGACCGCGGCTCCCGCGTCCGTGCCGGCCCCACCGGACGCGGCCGACCCGACTCCGGACGACGAGCCGGTGTCGGCGGGGACGTCGTCCCCGGCCGGGACGTCCCCGTCCAAGCCCTCTCTCAAGTCCATCCGGGAGGGACGTGCGGGCCGGCCCCTGGCCACCCCGTCCCCGTCCCCGGACAGCGGACGGCCGGACTCCGGGGAGGTGGTCCCGACCGTCCCGCCGGTCGCCACCGCGGCCACCGCCGCCGCCGTGCCACCCGCCGCCGTGCCGCTACCGACGGTCGACGAGCTGACCCGGGCCTGGAGTGACCACGTGCTGGCCCGGCTCCGGCCCAAGGCCAAGGCGCTCTTCCTCACCGGACGCTTCGTGGGCACCGACGATGGCAGCGTGCGCTTCGGCCTCCCGAACGAGATCCACCGTCAGCGTTGCGAGGACGTACGGGCCGAGGTGGAGGGGGCCCTCGGTGACCAGTTCGGACGGCCGATCCGGCTGGTCCTGGTGGTCGACGACGAGCCGAGGAACGACGGTGCCTCCCGGCGCCCCCCGGAGCCGGAGCAGCCGTCCGAGCCCCGTCCGGAGCGGTCTGGACGACCGACCATGCCGGCGGCGGCGCCCGGCCCACGGAGCGACGTTCCACAGGCGCCCCCCGGTCCACCCGACCGGGTCGAGGACGACGAGGACCTCTCGGTCTTCGAGGACGCCGAGGTGGCCGACGTGTCGGTCGACAACTCGCCCGAGGCGCGCCTGCTCCAGGCCTTCCCCGGGGCCGAGGAGGTCCAGTAGGTGGCCGTCTTCTCCGGCCCGATCCAGAGCCTCATCGACGAATTGGGCCGGTTGCCCGGTGTCGGGCCGAAATCGGCCCAGCGCATCGCCTTCCACCTCCTGAAGGTGGCCCCTGAGGACGCTAACCGTCTGGCCGGGGCGATCATCGCCGTGAAGGAGCGGATCACCCTCTGCCCCCGGTGCTTCAACGTGGCCGAGGGCGGCCTCTGCGCCATCTGTACCGACGACCGCCGGGACGCCGCGTCGGTCTGCGTGGTGGAGGACCCGCGGGACATCGTGTCGGTGGAGAAGACCGGAGAGTTCAACGGCCGCTACCACGTGCTCCAGGGGGCATTGAACCCCATCGAGGGCATCGGCCCCGACCAGCTCCGGGTCCGGGAGCTCCTCGCCCGGGTCGAGGAGGAAGGCATCACCGAGGTCATCCTCTGCACCAACCCCAACCTCGAGGGGGAGGCCACGGCCATGTACCTCGGCCGCCTGCTCAAGCCCCTGGGACTGACCGTCACCCGGATCGCCAGTGGCCTGCCCGTGGGTGGCGACCTCGAGTACGCCGACGAGCTGACCCTGGGCCGGGCACTCGAGGGCCGGCGGGCCATCGCCGACTGAGCGACGTCCGGGCCATGCCGCCCAGCCACCCGGCCATGGGGCAGCATGGGGGGATGTCGACGGAACAGCAGCCACCGACCGGGCCCCGGTACCTGTGGGTGCTCCGCCACGCCAAGGCCGTGGCCGACCCCCCGGCCGGCGGTGGCGACTACGACCGGCCGCTGACCACCCGGGGCCGTCGTGACGCCACCGACCTGGGGACGCGGCTGGCCGCCGGGGAAGGGGTCTTCGGCCTCGACGGTGTGGTCCTGCCCCAGGTCATCCTGTCGTCGTCGGCCGCCCGGACGTACCAGACGGCCGAGCTGGTGGCCGAGCACCTGGGCGGTGGACTGACGCCCGACGCCTACCGGTCGCTGTACGCCGCCGATACCGACCAGGTGCTCCAGATCGTGCGGGAGGTCGACGAGCAGGTGACGTCGGCCATGTACGTCGGCCACAATCCGACGGTCTTCCGGTTCGCCTGGGAGGTCCTGGAGGTCGACGGTGCCGACCGCGACACGCTCTATGACCACGGGTTCGCCACATGCTCCGTGGCCGTCGTCCGGTTCGACGGCCTGGCCTGGGAGGACGTGGCCGCCGGCACCGGGACGTTGTGCGGGGTGTTCAGCCCGCCGTACTGAGCGGCCCGCCGACCTGGTGGCTCAGAGGGTGCGCAGGACGGCGGCGTCGCCCTGACCGCCCCCGCCGCACAGGCTGACCGCGGCCACGCCTCCGCCACGACGCCGGAGCTCGAGCAGGGCGGTGAGCGCCACCCGGGTGCCCGACATGCCGACCGGATGGCCGAGGGCGATGGCCCCGCCGTTCACGTTCACCTTCTCCTCGGGGATGCCCAGGTCGTCGGTGGACGTGAGCCCCACGGCGGCGAAGGCCTCGTTGATCTCGAAGAGGTCGACGTCTCCCACGGTGAGGCCGGCCTTGGCCAGGGCCTGGTTGGTGGCCCGCGACGGCTGGGTCAGCAGCGACGGGTCGGGGCCGGCCACCTGGCCGTAGCCCACGAGCTCGCCCAGGGGCTCGACCCCGAGCTCGAGGGCCTTGGCCCGTGACATCACGATCACCGCGGCACCGCCGTCGGAGATCTGGGAGGCGTTGCCCGCGGTGATGGTGCCGCTCTTGTCGAAGGCCGGGCGCAGCTTGCCCAGGGACTCCACGGTGGTCTCGGGCCGGACGCCCTCATCGGTGTCGACGACGATGGGGTCGCCCTTCCGCTGGGGGACGCTGACCGCGACGATCTCCTCGGCGAACTTGCCGTCCTTGATGGCCGCCGCGGCCTTCTCGTGGGAGGCGGCACTGAAGGCGTCCTGGCGCTCGCGGGACACGCCGTCGGCCCCGTTGTAGCGCTCGGTGCCGAGGCCCATGGCGCACTGGTCGAAGGCGCAGAAGAGCCCGTCGTACATCATCGAGTCGACGATGGTGCCGTCACCCAGCCGATAGCCGGCCCGGGCCCCGGGGAGCAGGTAGGGGGCCTGGGTCATCGACTCCATGCCGCCGGCCACCACGATGTCGGCCTCGCCGGCGTTGATCAGCAGATCGGCCAGGTAGATGGCGTTCAGGCCGGACAGGCACACCTTGTTCACGGTGGTGGCCGGGACGGTCATCGGAATGCCCCCTTTCACCGCGGCCTGGCGGGCGGTGATCTGCCCGGTGCCGGCCAGGATGACCTGTCCCATGAAGACGTAGTCCACCTGGTCGGGCGCCACGCCGGCCCGCTCGAGGGCGGCGGCGATGGCGAACCCACCCAGCTCGGTGGCGGCGAAGCCGCCCAGGGCTCCGGAGAGCTTGCCGATGGGCGTGCGGGCTCCTGCAACGATGACGGATCCGGGCATGTCGACCTCCGAGGCCTGTTCAAGCGGGCGGCCCACCTGGGCCGGCTGCGCGGTGCGGCTGCCATTGTAGGGCCTCCGGGGGCGGGGTGACGCACCGGTAACCTCCGGCCCCGACCGCCGCCGCCGGTCCGCCGGCCGAGTATCGTGGCCGCCCATGGAGCAGTTCCTCGAAGCCATCCGATCCGGGGCGTCCGGCGAGCAGATCGCCGCCCTTCCCCTCCCCGACACCTACCGTGCCGCCTACGTCCTCCGCGACGAGGTCGACCTCTTCGAGGGGGTGGCGTCCGAGGACAAGGACCCCCGGACGTCGATCCACATCGGCGAGGTGGCCGTGCCCGAGCTGGCCCCCGACGAGGCCTACATCGCCGTCATGGCCAGCTCCATCAACTTCAACACCGTCTGGACCTCGATCTTCGAGCCCCTACCCACCTTCGGGTTCCTCGACCGGCTGGGCAAGGAGAGCGCCTGGGGGGCCCGGCACGCCCTGCCGTACCACGTGGTCGGCTCGGACGCCGCCGGCGTGGTCCTCCGCACCGGGTCGGCCGTCCGCAATTGGAAGCCGGGGGACCGGGTGACGGTCCACTGCAACTACGTCGACGACCAGGATCCGTCGTCCCACGACGACTCCATGCTCGGGGCGAACCAGCGGATCTGGGGGTTCGAGACCAACTTCGGCGGCCTGGCCGACCTGGCCGTGGTCAAGGCCAACCAGCTCATGCCCAAGCCGGCCCACCTGTCCTGGGAGGAGGCGGCGGTCAACGCGCTGTGCAATTCCACTTCCTACCGGATGCTGGTGTCGAGGAACGGCGCGGCCATGCAACAGGGCGACCGGGTGCTGGTGTGGGGCGCCTCGGGCGGGCTCGGGGCCTTCGCCGTGCAGTACGTCCTGAACGGCGGGGGCGTCCCCGTCGGGGTGGTCTCCTCCCAGCAGAAGGTCGACCTCCTCCACGACCTGGGGGTCGAGGCGGTCATCGACCGCAAGGTGGCCGGGTACCGCTTCTGGAGCGACGAGCACACCCAGGACGAGAAGGAGTGGCGCCGCCTGGGCAAGGACATCCGGGCCCTGGTGGGGGACGACGTCGACATCGTCTTCGAGCACCCCGGGCGCCAGACCATGGGAGCCTCGGTGTTCGCGGCCAAGCGGGGCGGGACCATCGTGACCTGCGCCGCCACCTCGGGCTACATGATCGAGTACGACAACCGGCACCTGTGGATGAAGCTGAAGACCATCAAGGGGTCGCACTTCGCCAATTACCGCGAGGCCTGGGACGCCAACCAGCTGGTGTGCGAGGGCAAGATCCTCCCGCCCCTGTCGGCCGTCCACACCCTCGACGACGTGGGCGAGGCCGCCTACCAGGTCCACCACAACCTCCACGAGGGGAAGATCGGCGTGTTGTGCCTGGCCCCGGAAGAGGGTGAGGGCATCACCGACCCCGAGCTCCGGGCCCGTGTCGGCGAGGACCGAATCACGCTGTTCCGCCGCCACGGCGCATGACCGCCCGCCCGACCACCCCGACACCGCGAGGAGCCGACCGATGACCGAACCCCTGCTGACCGAGATCGACCACGTGGCCATCGCCGTCACCGACCTCGAGGCGGCCATCGCCTACTACCAGTCGACGTTCGGTGCCACGGTCGACCACCGCGAGCGCATCGAGTCCGACGGGGTCGAGGAGGCGCTGCTGAAGGTGGCCGACAGCTACATCCAACTGCTCACCCCCGTCTCCGACTCGTCGCCGGTGGCCAGGTACCTGGAGAACAAGGGCGAGGGCATCCACCACGTGGGCTACCGGGTGGACGACTGCGCCGTGGCCCTCCAGTCGGTGAAGGACCACGGCGGCCGGGTCATCGACGAGGCGCCCCGGCCCGGCTCCCGGGGGACCACCGTGGCCTTCGTCCACCCGAAGGGTGCCTTCGGGACGCTCATCGAGCTGGTCCAGGAGTAGCGGTGACCGGGCCGGTCGACGCCGTGGAGCGGGACGCCGCCGGGCCGGTCGACGCCGTCGCCCTGTCCGCGAGGTCGGGGGGCGCTCCTCCGGAGACGGCCACGGCCCCCGCCAAGGCCGAGGTGGACGACGGGTCGTCCGACGGCTGCGACATCACCGCTCCGGTGAACGGATTCGCCCCGGCCACGGCCGAGGTCCTGCGCTCCTACGTCTACCTGCTGGTCGACCCCCGGACCGGACGGCCGTTCTTCGCCGGTCGCGGCAAGGGTGACCGGTGCTTCCACCACGTGGCCGCGGCATCGGCCAGGCCGGACGGCCGGGACTACCCGGCCCTCGACCGGATCCGGGAGATCACCCGGGGCGGGCGCGAGGTGCGGATCGACATCCTCCGCTACGGCCTGACGCCAGAGGAGGCCCGGTTGTCGGAGGTGGTGGCCCGTGAGGCGCTGGGCCTGCCGGCCGACGACAGCCGTCGGTCGGAGGACCCCCAACGGGCCCCGGCCGGGTCGCTCGATGCCCGACTGGCACCGCCGGTCAAGATCAAGCGGGGCCACCGGGTGGTCCTCCTGCGCCTGGGCCGGGGGTACCGCCCGGGACTCACCGGCGAGGCCCTGGACGAGCTGGCCCACGTCCCCCGGCGGATCGCGCCACGGTGGACCGACCCGACGTCGCCCCGTTCGCCCCGGTGGGCGCTGGCCGTGGCCGACGACGTGGTGCGGGCCGCCTACCGCATCGATGGCTGGGAGCCGGCCGAGGAGGCGGACGGTCGGTACTCCTTCGTCGGGCCCCGCGACCCCGGGCTCGAGCGCCGCTACGTGGGTGGCTCGGTGGCCGCCTACCTGGGCAGTGCCTCGCAGAATCCGGTGACCTTCGTGTGGTGCGGGCCCCACTGGGTCAACACCGTGGGCTAGGACCAGCTGCGGTCTTCGGACACCGGGGCCGGGATGTGGGCCGCCCGGCCGGCGGGGCGTGTCTTGTCGGTGGGCTGGTGGATGGGCGGGCGGGCCGGTGGGCTGGTGGATGGGCGGGCGGGCCGGTGGGGGGCGCGGACCACGGAGGTCCAATCCGGATTATCGCGTTTTGTCACTAAGCGGAATCGACCATGGTCGAGGTCGGCCCGCCCTGATCCGAGGCGCTCCGGGTCAGGACCCGGCGGTGGGGTCGGTCGGGCCGAGGAGAAGGGAGGCCAGTTCGTCGGCCAGGGCGGCCTTGGCCCGGATGGACGGGTCCTGCGACTGTGCGGCCTGGGCCAGCGCGGCCTCGGCGGTCTGACGGGCCTGGACCTCGCTGATGGGTGGGAGCGGGTCGGCGGCCGATGCCTCGACCTGGGACAGCAGTGAGATCGTGGCCGGTCCCGGAGTGCCCACGGTGACCGTGTACCGGCCGACGGCCGATGCGTCGGTGGCCCCCATCCCCGACGGATCGGCTCCTGTCGGCTCCACCCAGGCCGTCCGGCTCCCGTCGGGGGCCGTCGTCACGGCGTCCAGGCGGGCGGCGCCGCCCACCTCGACGGGGCCGGTGACCGTGCCCGGGATGTAGACGTCGGTCTCGGCCCCCCGGTCGCCCGGGGCCACGCCCGATGCGTCCGTGGCCACCATGGCGAACTCCGGTGTTGAGCCTGCGGTGCCTGCGGTGCCTGCGGTGCCGGGGACGAAGCGGTAGGCCCCGAGGGTGCCCGCGGTGGCCCGGGGCCACACCCTCGAGGTGATCGCGCCACGGCTGGGGATCAGCTGGTCGTCGGGCGACGGGGCGGCGTCGGGGTCCCCGGACCCCGCGGTGCCGTTGGAGGTCGTGTTGTAGGAGCTCTGCTGCCACCGGACGCACCAGCAGCTCGACTGCTGGTCCGACAGCCCCTTCCAGGCCCAGAGGGTGGAGCTGGTCTCCGTGGCGTCCTGGGCGGCGGTCTCGCCGGTGAGCAGGTACGAGTCCGAGCCGGCGTCGGCCCCGTACTCGGTGACGAAGACGGCCGAGTGCATGGCCTGGGCCTCGTAGTCGGCCGTCTGGTACCCGAAGGTGTACGACGGCGGGTACGGGCTGTCGGTGGCCGGGTACCCGATGAACTGGTCGAGGGTGAAGGCGTGGGTGTAGATGTGCGGGGCGTAGACCAGGTCCGGGTACGAGGAGAACGGGACGCTGGCCTGGGGGGAGAAGTCGATCTCGTTGCGGTCGGCGAAGGGCTCGTAGAACACGGACTGCCGGTCCACGTGGGCCTGCTGGGGATAGGCGCACCTGGTCGAGGTGGGGTCGGAGGCCGGGCAGGTGGGCAGGCCGTCGCGCACCCCGGTGAGGGCCTCGATGACCCGCTTGTAGAACGGGTAGAGCTGCGTTGCCGAGGCCTGGTAGAGGTTGCCGATGGGCACGGCGGACAACGAGCCCTCCTGTGGCTCGTTCATGATCTCGTAGCCGATCACCGTGGGGTCGTCCTCGAACCGATCGGCCAGAGCGGCCAGGGCCCCGATGTAGTGGTCCTCGAGCCCGGTGCCCGGCGACTCCCCCTTGGGTCCGGCCACCGGGTGGTTGTCCCAGAAGTTCTCGAACGCCGCGCTGGATGCCGGGTTGAGGGCGGCCTGGCCCTCGAAGGCGCAGGCCGGCTTGCCGTCGGTGAACACGGCCCAGGCCGGCGCCCCGTCCGAGCCGCCCGACGGCGGGCAGGTGGCGGACCCCTTCGACGCCGGCTCGGGGAGGATGTAACGCGAGTACTGGTCCTGGTGCATGTCGAGGATGATCGAGATCCCCTGCTGACCGGCCCACGACACCACCTGGGCGACCCGGTCGAGGTAGGTGGTGCTGTAGTTCCCCGGGGTGGGCTCGAGCTGGCTCCAATTGAGGACCAGGCGGACGGCGTCGTAGCCGAGGGCCCGCATCTGGGCGAAGTCGTCCCCGCTGGCCGGCGCCGTCGACTGTCGATACGCCGGGGTGGAGGCCTCGACCTCGCACAGCGGTGGCTGGGGGACGAGGGCGGACGCCGCGGGGCAGGTGCCGTCGTAGGCCGAAGGATCCACGGGGAACAGCGCCGGGCCGTCACCGGCGCCCGGATAGGCCACGTCCTGCAGTCCCACGACGGCGACGCCCCGCAGGACGACCTGGCGGCCGGCGGCGTCGGCCAGGTAGGGCGTGCGGTCGCCCCCCGAGGTCGGGGTCACCACGTGGAGGAAGCCCACGGTGGGGATGGCCCCGGGGAGGGCAGCGGTCGGGGTCGACGGGGTCGCGGGCGACGACGAGCCGGCCGAGGAGCAGGCGGCGGCCAGGACGGCTGCGCCGATCAGGAGCAGGACGGCCGTACGACGGGCTCGGGGCACGGCATGACGCTACCCCGGGGCCCGGTGGTCGGGCGGTCCGGTCAGGGCCCGCCGGTCCGGGAGCCGGCGATCCGCACCAGTGACCCCGGGGAGCCCACGGCCAGATAGACGCCCGTCGGGGTGGCCAGGGCCTGGCGGGGGGTTCCGGCCAGCGCGCCGGCGTCCCGGGTGACGGCACCGGTGGCCGGGTCGAGGGCCCGCACGTGGTCGTCGCTCCCGTCGGCCACCCAGATCAGTCCACCCCCGGCGGCCAGGGCCGTCGGGTCCGTCCCCACCGGGTAGGTCCCGAGGACCGCCCCGGTGTTCGGGTCGACCCGGCTCACCGAGCCGCCACCGGCGTCGGCCACCCAGACCCCGTCGGGGGCCACGGCCACCCCGATGGGCCCGTCGCCCACCGTGGTGGTCCGGACAGCCAGCCCGCCGGCCTCCGGGGTGACCAGACTGAGCGTGTCGGTGGCTCCGGTCACCCAGACCCCGTCACCGTCCCCGTCGGCGGCCAGGCGCACCGCCCCGTCGGGCAGGGTCGTGCCGTCCACCACCGATCCCGTGGCCGGGTCGAGGGCGGTCACGGCGCCGGTGAGCACGCTGGCCACCCACACGTCACCGCCGGCGGCGGCCAGGCTGACCGGCCCGGACGGCACCGACGTGGTCGAGGTGACCGTCCCGGTCCCCGGGTCGACGCCCTCGACGGTGTCGGTCAGCATGCTGGCCACCCACAGCCTCCCGTCGGCCTCCACCACCGCCGTGGGTCGCCCGGGGACGGCCACGGCCCGCCCGATCGTGGCCCCGGTGGTCGGGTCGAGGTGGATGAGGCGGTCGGCGAGGTCATCGGTCACCCACAGGCCGTCGGGCCCGTCGGCCACCCCCGAGACCGATCCACTGGTGGCCACCGTCGTGAGCACCGTCACAGGTCCTGGCGCCGCGGCGCCCGGACGGCCGGGCACGAGGACCAGGGCGCCGGCCGCCAGGCCCACGGCGAGTGCCGACGCGGCCCCGGCCAGGGCCCACCGGCGGCGTGGCCGCCGGGGCGGCGGCGGGTCGGGACGGGCGGTCCGCGGGGTGTTCACGCGTCGGCTCCCGCCACCCGGGCCGGGGACGCCGTGGCGACGGGGACGCCGGCCGGTCCCGGCGTCCCGGCCGCCGGGGCCGGGGCCGGGGCCGGGGCCGGGGCGGACGTCGGTGCCGGGGCGGCCGTCGGCGCGGGGGCCGCCGGGGAGGCGGCGCGGGTGAGCCGGTGGAACCGGGCGTAGAGCGCGGGCACCAGGCCGTCGGGGTTGGACCCGAGGGTGATCCCGGCGAGGCCGGAGCCGAGCAGGGTGATGCCCTCGAGGCCGGGGAAGACGTTGGACAACAAGGGGAGGAGGCCGAGGCTCAGACCGCCGAACAGGGCACCGCCGGCCGTGGCCACCCCGCCCACCACGGCCAGGAGGAGGACGGGCAGGCTCTGGAGCATCATGAAGTCGACGCTGCCGGCCACCGACTCCATGGCGCCGTAGAGGGCCCCGGCCACCCCGGCCAGGGCTGCCGACAGGGTGAACACCACCAGCTTGGTGGTGGTCAGATTGAGGCCCAGGGTGGCGCAGGCGGCCTCACTGTCCTTCATGGCGGCCAGCACCCGGCCGAAGGGTCCCCGGCGCAGGGCCAGCAGGGCCATGGCGATGAGGGCGAAGACCGCGGCGAGGAAGATCACGAAGGACCGGTTGGACGCCATGGTGATCCCGAAGAACCGGGGGCGGGGGATGGCCACCGATCCGTCGAAGCCGAAGGCCGTGGCGGACGGGAAGAACATGTCGTCCATGGCCGAGGCGAAGGCCAGGGTGGCCAACGCCAGGTAGAGGCCACGCAGGCGGAGCGCCGGAAGGGAGACGGCCGCGCCCACCGCACCGGCCAGGACGGCGGCGGCCACCAGTCCCCAGGGCGACCCGCCGTGGCCCAGGCGGGCCATGGCGAAGGCCCCCAGGCCGGCGAAGGTCATCTGGCAGAGCGACACCTGCCCGCCCCAGCCGGTGAGGGGGACCAGGGACAGCATGACCAGCCCCAGGGCCAGTCCCGTGCCCAGGTTGACCACGTTGCCCGGGGACAGCAGCCCGGTCACGCCCCAGACCGCCACGACCAACCCGGCCCCGCCCAGCAGGGTCCGGGGCAGTGAGGCCACCCCGACGACGTTCCGCCGGACGGTGGCCCGGGCCCCCTGGATGGTGTCCTGGGGCAGGACCAGCAGCACCACGAAGAGCAGGATGGAGGGGATGGCCAGGCGCAGCCCCTGCAGCGGGGTGGACCCCCAGATGCCCCCGGTGGGCATGTAGCCCACGGCGTAGGACTGCACCAGGCCGATGCCCAGGGCGCCGACGAAGGTGAGCGGCAGGTTGCGCAGCCGGCCCACCATGGCCGCGGCGTAGGCGTCCACGACCAGGAGGGTGAGGGCGAGCACCGACAGCTGGAGGGTCGGGGCGATGAGGATGCCGGCGATGGCCGCCAACATGGAGCCGAGCCCCCACGACAGCGTGCTGATCCGCTGCGGCCGGGCCCCGTTGAGGCCGGCCAGGCCCCGGTTGTCGACCACGGCCCGCATGGAGATGCCCGTCCGAGTGCGGTAGAGGAGCAGGCGCAGCCCGATGGCGATGGCCGCGGCCACGCCGACGGTGACGACCTCCGACCAGGTGATGAAGATGGACCCGGCATGGAAGCCGGCGTGGCCGAAGAACGGTGCGAGCTCGCGGCTCTCGGGCTTCCACACCGTCTCGACCAGGCCGATCAGCCCCACCATCAGGCCGATGGTCACCACCAGGGTGGTCGCCACGGCGGCGTGCTGGACCCGGCGGATGAGGAACCGCTCGACCAGGGCGCCGAAGAGCGGGGCGATCACCAGGATGACGATGGCCAGGGCCAGCGGGGCCGGCCAGTCCCAGGCCACCCGGAACTGCCAGTAGACGAAGGCCATCAGCATCCCGATGGCCCCGTGGGCGATGTTGAAGATGCCCGAGGTGGCGTAGGTGACCACCAGGCCGCTGGCCGCGATGGCGTAGGTGGCCCCGGTCACCACGCCTACCACGGTGAAGGCAATGAGCTCGTTCATGGTGTGGTTCCCCTCGTGTGGTGCCGGTGGCCGCCCCGTGGTGGCCGGTCGGCGTCAGAACTTGTAGAGACCGCCGCTGGTGCAGTCGAAGGTGTTGGCCCCGGCCGGGTAGCTGCGGACGAAACTGCTGCCCTGCATGGTGAAGTACGAGAAGCAGGCGCTCGGGACCTTGGTGCCCAGGTCGATGGGCGGTGTCACCCCGCCGCCCGTCCAGGTGTGGATCTGGGCCAGCTGGGCCAGCAGCGAGGCCCGGGTGAGGTGGGGACCGGCCGCCTTGGCCGCCTGGGCGAAGGCCAGCCCGGCCGACCAGGCGAAGATGCCGAAGATGTCGTGCTTGGCCCCGGGGGCCACCCGGTCGAGCCACTGCAGGTAGAGCTGCATGCCCGGGTTGGAATTCGCCTCCTCGTAGGCCGAGGTGGCCATGAGGACGAGGTCGCCGTTGGAGGCCGGTTGGGTCTGGCCGATGAAGTCGGGGGTGTACTCCTCGGAGAACCAGTCGACGACCTGGGGGGTGAAGTTCTCCTGCTGCATGGCCTGGAGCAGGCGGGCCGCGCTCGAGGTGTCGGAGTACTCGGTCACGTACTGCACGCCCTTCTGTTGCATCTGGAGGACGTAGGGGGCGTAGTTGGGCTCGGTGGCCGTCACCGAGGCGGAGTAGATGTAGTCGAACCCGACCGACGAGTAGGCCTGCATCTCCCGCTGGGCCTGGTCGGCCGTGGCCGGGACGTTGAGGTAGATCATCGCCGCCTTGGTGACGGCCGAGGGGTACTTGGACTTCAGGTACTCGGCCGGCCCGAGGGGCCAGTAGTGGGCGTTGCCCGGGCTGGCCCCGTAGATGTCGGCGGTGTCACCGGCCGCCGTGGTCGAGACCTCGGCGGCCATGTCGGGGATGCCGCAGTTGGCCACCGCCGTGGCACTGCCGTCGTCGAAGCCCGAGGCCGAACCGACCAGGGCGAAGTCGCTCGCGCAGGCCTGGGTGGCGTCGGCGTAGTTGGTCCCCGAGTCGTTGCCGTCGTCGTAGGTCTGGACCTTCAATTGCCGGCCGTAGATGCCACCCTGGCTGTTGACGTAGGCGGCCACGGCCTCCGTGGCCTGCTGGGCGCTCTGGGTCAGGCCCGGGGCGACCCCGCTGATGCTGGCGATGTTGCCGATGGTGATGGAGGTGGCCGTCACCCCGACGTCGGTGGCCCCGCCGTTGCCCCCGGCCGGTGCCGTGGACCCGGCCGCCGCCCCGGCCGCCCCGCCGGTGGCGGCCCTGGCCGTTGCCCCGGACCCGCCGGCGGTGCTCCCACCGGTGGGACCGCCCGAGCCGGTGGCCCCGCCCCCGGTGCCGGTGGAGGACGCTCCGCCGGCCACCGCCCCGGTGCCCGACGAGCCGGCCGAACCGGAGGTGCCCGCGGTGCCGAGGTCCGACGCTCCGCTCCCCCCGGCGGCCGGACCGCCCCCGGCGCTCTGGGCGGCCTGGAGGGCGCTGCCACCCAGGCGCGAGCCGCAGGCGCCGGCCAGCAGGGCCACCACGGCGACGGCGACCACGGCGGCCCGTCGCCGGCCGGTGACCGGCCGCCCGGACCGGACCGGTGACCGGCGCCTCATCGTCCCGTCCCGTCGACGTCGGCCGTCGGGCCGAGCGGACGGAGCTCCCCGGCCCCCGGGGCGGCGGCGGCGGTCCGGTCCCGGAGCGACCGCTCGAGCTTGTCCACCGTGCGGGCCAGGACCACCGTGTGGCGGCGGTTCTCGGCCAGCACCCGGGCCACCCACCCGCTCACCACCAGTGTCCCGCCGGTGATGGCCAGGCACACGCCGAGCAGGCCCCCGGAGATCAGGTACGGGATCTCCTGGTAGAGGTACGGACTGTGGGCCGCCCCGTACCAGCCCAGCAGGGCGTCGACCACGCCCAGGGCCAGGACGGTGATGCCCAGCCCGATGAGCACCTTGGACAGGTCGGCCCGAGGCCGGGTCCGGGACCGGCCGTCCATGGCCCGGGCCAGGGTGGCCAGTCGGCTCCGCACCGGGGTGCCGCCGGTGGGCGGGCCGTCGTCCGGCGCGCCGGCTCCCGGTGCCGGGGCCGCGGTGGGTGCGACGACCGGTGTGACGGTCGGTGTGGTGGTCGCGGTCTGCATCGTGGTCCTCCTCAGGTCCCCGTGGTTCCGAGCTCGATGCCCCGGTAGAGGGGGTCGCCCCCGAAGAGGTCGCCCCCGTCGGGGTCCGGTCCGCCGCCCGCCGCACAGGTCGGTCCGCCTGCCGTCTCCAGGGCCGACTGGGCCCGTAGGTAGGCGAAGCCCACCGCCGCCGCGGCGAGCAGCCCGGCGGCCAGCAGGCCACCGCCGATGCCTCGGAAGAACGGCAGCGAGGCCGAGGCCGTGGCCGCCGGCAGGCTCGTGCCGGGGGTGCCGCTCCCGGACCCGCCCCCGGTTCCGGGGGAAGCCGCCGTGCCGGGCGTCCCGTCCGTCCCCCCGAAGCCCGGCGACCCGGCGTCGCCCGCCCCGGTCGTGTCGCCGAAGGTGCCGTCCGTCGAGCCGTCCGAGAGGTCGCCCGTGCCCCCGCCGCCGGCGAGCGCCCCGACCGCGCCGTCGCCCGCTGTCGCCGAGGACCCGTCCGACGAGCCGTCCACGTAGGCCGGGGCGGCGTCGGAGGCCACGTCGACCCAGCCGACGTCGAGGACGATGATCTGCGCGTCGGGCAGGGGCACCGGCAGCTCGGCCAGCACCGAAGCGGGGATGAGCGCCGAGAGGGGGGCGGCGTCCTTGTCGAGGGTCGTGAGGTTCACCTCGATGCGCAGCCCGTCGAACCGTCGGGAGGCCTGGGGACCCTGGGTCACGTCCGTCGGGTCGGTCACGGTGAGGGTGATCCCGGCCTGGGTGAGGGCCGACTGGGCCTGGGGGAGGGCCGCGGCCAGCGGGGCCGAGCTCCCGGCGGCGTGGACGCCCGAGCCGTCGACGGTCACCGGCTGATCGGCCACCACCACCTGGTGCACCACCGAGGTACCGGACACGGTGCCCGTGGTGCCGTTACTGGTGGCCGTGGCCGTCGAGGTCACCGACCCCACGGTCACCAGGCCGCCCAACAGCGAGATCCCGCTGGCCGTGGCCGTCGCGGTGGCCGTGGCCGTCGGCCCCGAGGCCCCGCTGGACGACGTGGAGGACAGCCCGTCGACCGAGAGGAGGGCGCCGGTCAGGGCGGCCGGGTCGCCGTCGGTCGATGAGCCCAGTGACGGGAGGGTGGGGAGGGACGGCAGCGACGTGAGTCCCAGCGAGGGTGCGGAGCCGTCCCCGGCCACCGGGGCCTCGGTCGTGGCGCCGGGCGAGCCGAAGGTGGCCGTGGCCGTATTGGCGGTGGAGGTACAGGCGGCGTCCATGGTGACACCGGGCGTGGGGTCGAGCGAGGCGTCGGGACCCTGCGGGCAGGTCGACGTGGCCTGCACCGGCCATACCGGGGCGGCCGGGAGGGGGACGCCGGGGAGGAACTCACCCAGCTCGGGTCCGGCGTTGGCGACCACCTGCCCGGGGTACAGGCTCGAGGCCAGGGCACTGCCCGAGGGCCCGACGTTGTCGGCCGTGGCGGTGTACCCCACGTCCACCTCGGCCGACGGGTTGGCCGGCAGGGGCAGGTTGGGCTGTTCGTAGGAGGCGGTGAGACCCGAGGCGTCGGCCGTCACGGTGAAGCCCCCGAGGGTGGTGTCGGCCCCGGCCGGTCCGCCGGCTGCGGCCACGGCCATGCAGCCGGCCGAGGCCACGGCGACGGCCCCGGCGAAGGCCAGGCGGGCCACCCGGCGCCGGCGACCGGGGTGGCCGGTCACCGGTCCCTCCGGGCGGCGGGCCCGGCGGCCAGTTCGGCGGCACCGCCCAGGTAGGTGGCGGCCAGGTCGTCGGGCAGGCTGTCGGGGGTGCCCGATGCCACGACGCGCCCCTGGGACATCAGCACCACGTGGTCGGCCACCTCGAGGGCGGCCCGGGCGAACTGCTCGGTCAGCAGGATGGCCACGCCTTCGGCGGCCACCGTGGCCACCAGGGCGTAGAGCTCGTCCACGATCAGCGGGGCCAGGCCCATGGAGATCTCGTCGAGGAGCAGGGCCGCGGGCTCCACGCTGAGGGACCGGGCCATGGCCAGCATCTGCTGCTCGCCCCCCGACATGGTGCCGGCGAGCTGCCGGCGGCGCTCGGCCAGCCGGGGGAAGCGGGCGAAGGCCCGCTCCTCGATCTGGCGCCGGGGCATGCCGGCGAAGCTCATCATCCGGAGGTTCTCCAGCACCGTGAGGTTGGGGAAGACCCCCCGGCCCTCGGGGATGGTGCACACGCCCGACCGGGCCAGCACGTCGCTCGTCACCCCGTTCACGTGGAGGCCGAGCACATGGAAGCACCCGGCGGTCGGGACCAGCTGGCCGCTGGCCACCTGCAGCGTGGTGGACTTCCCCGCCCCGTTGGGCCCGAGCAGGGCCACCACGGCCCCCGGGTAGACGGCCAGGTCGATCCCGTGGAGGGCCTCGATCCGGCCGTAGGCGGCGCGCACACCGATCAGCTCGATCACCGGCGTCGGCCCGATGCGGTGCGTCTCATGCCGGGACACGGGTGTCCTCCTCCCCACTGGCACCGCCGGTGTCGTCCTCGGTGCCCAGGTAGGCCGCCCGCACCTGGGGATCGGCACGGATCTCGTCGGGCGTCCCCACGGCCAGCACCCGGCCGAAGTCGAGGACGTGGATGCGGGTGCACACCCGCATGACCAGCTCCACGTCGTGCTCGACCAGCAGGACGGCCATGCCGCCGTCGGCCAGGCGCAGGAGGAGATCGCCGAGGGCGTCGGACTCGCGCTCGTCGAGGCCCGACGACGGTTCGTCCAGCAGCAGCAGCGACGGCCGCGAGGCCAGGGCCCGCCCCAGCTCGACCAGGCGGGCCAGTCCGGTGGGGAGGGTGTCGGCCGGCTCGCCGGCCACCCGGCGGAGGTCCACCAGGTCGAGCACCTCCTCGGTGACGGCCCGGGGATCGGAGCGGTCGTGCGAGACCCGTCGGTGGATCTCGGCGGCCACCAGGATGTTGTCCCGCACGGACAGCGACCCGAAGACCTCGAGGCGCTGGAAGGTGCGGGCGATGCCCAGCCGGGCCCGCCGGTGGGGGCGCAGCCCCCGGATGTCCCGTCCGTCGAAGGCCACCCGGCCGCCGGCCACCCCCTGGAGCCCGCACACCACGTTGAACGTGGTGGTCTTGCCGGCCCCGTTGGGCCCGATGAGCCCGGTCACGGCGGCCCGTTCGACGGTCAGCCCGACGCCCCGGAGGGCGGCGATCCCCCCGAACCTCACCTCGATGTCCGACATCTCCAGCAGTGCCACCGGTTCCGTGCCCCCGTCGTCGTCGATCCCACCCCCGACGCCCGTCGGGGGTCCCGCCCCAGGGACCCCCCGTACCGGGTGGTCGACCGGAGCGGTCGTCCGTGGAGGGGAACGGTCCCGGACCCCCGGACTTGCGGACGGCGCCCGGGAATTCCCCGGCCGGCGGCCGGGACGGAGCCACCCCGGCCGGTCCGGTAGCCTCGTATGCCATGGATCACCCCATGACCCAACGTCTCGAGGAGCTCGCCGAGCGGCGGGAGCAGGCCCGGAACGCCGGTGCGCCCCACGCCGTGGAGAAGCACCATGCCAAGGGGAAGATGACCGCCCGGGAGCGCCTCGACTATCTGCTCGACGACGGTTCCTTCCAGGAGCTCGACATGCTGGCCCGTCACCGGGCCCACGGCATGGGGCTCGAGGACAACCGTCCCTACACCGACGGGGTGATCACCGGGTTCGGCACCATCGACGGTCGCCGGGTCTGCGTCTTCAGCCAGGACTTCACGGTGTTCGGCGGGGCCCTGGGGGAGGTCTTCGCCGAGAAGATCCACAAGGTGATGGACCTGGCGGCGTCCATCGGCGTGCCCATGATCGGCCTCAACGACGGGGCCGGGGCCCGCATCCAGGAGGGGGTCGTCTCGCTCCACTCCTACGGCGGCATCTTCCACCGCAACGCCCAGGCGTCCGGGGTGATCCCGCAGATCAGCGTGATCCTCGGGCCCTGCGCCGGTGGCGCGGTCTACAGCCCGGCCATGACGGACTTCATCTTCATGGTCCAGGGCACCAGCCACATGTTCATCACCGGTCCCGACGTGGTGAAGACGGTGACCGGCGAGGATGTGACCCTGGAGGAGCTGGGCGGTGCCATGAGCCACGCCACCAAGTCCGGGGTGGCGGCGTTCGTGGCACCCGACGAGAAGTCCTGCCTGGACGACGTCCGCTACCTGCTGTCGTTCCTGCCCTCCAACAACCTCGAAGAGGCGCCGCCCCTCGACACCGGGGACGACCCCGACCGGGCCACCCCCGAGCTGATCGACCTCATGCCGGCCTCGCCCAACCAGCCCTACGACATGAAGAAGGTCGTGACCGCGGTGGTCGACGACGGTGAGTTCTTCGAGGTCAACCACCACTGGGCCATGAACCTCATCTGCGGTTTCGGCCGCATCGACGGCCGTGCCGTGGGCATCGTGGGCAACCAGCCGCAGATGCTCGCCGGCGTGCTGGACATCGACGCCTCGGAGAAGGGCGCCCGGTTCGTGCGGACGTGCGACGCCTTCAACATCCCGTTGGTCACCTTCGTCGACGTCCCCGGCTTCATGCCGGGCACCGACCAGGAGTACGGAGGCATCATCCGCCACGGGGCCAAGCTGCTCTACGCCTACTGCGAGTCGACCGTCCCCCGGATCCAGATCATCACCCGGAAGGCCTACGGCGGGGCCTACGTGGTCATGAACTCCAAGTCGATCGGGGCCGACCTGGCCTACGCCTGGCCGTCGGCCGAACTGGCCGTGATGGGCCCCGAGGGGGCCGTGGAGATCGTCTACCGCCGGGACCTCGAGGCGGCCGCCGACCCCGCGGCGCGCCGGCGGGAGCTGGTCGACGAGTACACCGAGCGCTACGCCAACCCGTATGCCGCGGCGGAGCGGGGCTATGTGGACGACGTCATCGACCCGGCCGAGACCCGCCGGGTGCTGGTGCGCAGCCTGGCCCTCCTCACCTCCAAGCGCGAGGAACTGCCCAAGCGCAAGCACGGGAACATGCCCCTGTGAGTGACACCCCCGCCCCCTACGGGCCGGCCCCCCGCCCGGCCGTCGATCCGGAGGTCCTCGCCGTCCTGGCCGCCGCCGTGGACCAGGCCTGGCCCCGTCGGGTGGTGGTCCCGGCGCCCGAGGACAGCACCGGACCGTCGTGGCGGTTCAGCGGCCGGTGGTGGGCCCGTCCCACCGCGGTGCGGCGCGAGCGGCCCTGGGCCCGGGGCTGAGCGGACGCCGCTGCACCCCCGCCGGCTCCCGCGGCCGGTAGATTCCTCCCCCGTGCCCCTCCACCGATCCCCCCGTCCGTCACGCCCGGCCCGGTCACGCCGGACCCGGCCACGCCGGGGGACCGCCGCCCTGGCCGTCCTGGTCCTGCTGGCCGTCTGCTGCGCCGCCTGTTCGTCCGGTTCGTCCGGCTCGTCGTCGCCCACCACCACGACGGTGGCCCCGGCACCTCCGGGGGGGTCGGGCAACACCAGCCCGTCGGCCGTGACCACGTCGGCCGACTGCCCGGCGAGCTTCACGGCGACCCTGAACAAGCCCAGCTACCCCGCCGCGCCACCGATGACCATCGACCCGTCGAAGACCTACACGGTCACCGTCACCACCGACGTCGGGACCTTCACGGCCACGCTGGACCCGAAGACGGCGCCGCAGACGGTCAACAGCTTCGTGTTCCTGGCCGACCACCACTTCTACGACTGCATCATCTTCCACCGGGTGATCCAGACCTTCATGGACCAGACGGGGGACCCCACGGGCACGGGTGACGGCGGCCCCGGCTACACCATCCCCGACGAGTTCCCCCCGGCGGCGTCCAACGGGGCCGACCAGTACCCCGTGGGGTCCCTGGCCATGGCCAATACCGGACAGCCCCACAGCGGTGGCAGCCAGTTCTTCATCGTGACCGGGCCCGAGGGTCAGGGCCTGTCCCCCGACTACACCCTGTTCGGCCAGGTGACGTCGGGCATGGACGTGGTGCAACGGATCAACGCCGACGGGGCGTCGTCGACCAGTTCGCAGGGCACGCCCGCCGTGCTGCACCGGATGGTCTCGGTCACCGTCACCGTCTCGTAGGGGACCCACCACCGTCCGCCCCGCCCGCGGGGGCGAGGTGCCGCCGGCCGGGCGTCACCGCTGCAGGGAGGGACGGCGTCGCCGGCGTGGCGCCGGAGGCGACCGGGTGGCCCGGCGGGCCGTTCAGCCGATCTTCAGGAGGTCGACGACGAAGATGAGCGTGGCGTCCGGGCCGATCGTGGGGGGCCGGCCCGCCGACCCGTAGGCCAGGCTGGCCGGGATGATCAGCTCCCGCCGGCCGCCCACCTGCATGCCGACGATGCCCTGGTCCCATCCGGCGATCACCTGCCCCTCGCCGAGGGTGAAGGGGTAGGGCTGCCCGTCGGTCCACGAGGCGTCGAAGGTCTTGCCGGTCTGCTCGGACACGCCCACGTACTGCACCGTGAGGTTGTCACCGTCGGCCGCGGCCGGGCCCGTCCCCTTGATGAGGTCCGCCCCCTGGAGCACGGTCGGGGAGGGACCCGACGGGACGGTCACGGTGGGCTCGGTGCCCCAGGTGCCCGCCGGGGAGGGCTGGGCGATGGGGGCGAGGCCGGGCACGTCCGACGCCGTAGACCCGCCCGGGGCGGCGGTGGTCGTGGTGGCGACCGGTCCCTCCGGGGCCCCCGTGGTCGATGGGCCGACCGCACCCGCCGAGGTGGACGTGGAGGAGGAGCCGGCGGTGGAGGTGGTGGAGGACCCCGTGGTGGCCGACGACGAACCGGACCCGGAACTGCACGCCGCCACGGCCAGGGCCACGACGACGGTCACGGCGGCCGCGCCGAGGCGGGCACGGCGTCGGGGGGCGGGGGGCGTGGTCATCGTCCGTTCCTTCCGGGAGGGGTCGGGACGAAATTACCCGGTCCCCGGACCCGCCCGGGGGCGGGTGCCGTTCAGGCCGCCGGGGTCGACCGCCGGGCCTCGACCAGGGCCACCAGGTCCTCCATGATCTTGGCCATCTCGAAGTCCTTGGGCGTGTAGACCCGGGCCACGCCCTTGCCCGCCAGGATCTCGGCGTCCTCGGGCGGGATGATCCCACCGACCACCACGGGGATGTCGAGGCCCTCGGCCCGCAGCCGGTCGACGATCTCCGGCACCAACTCCAGGTGGCTCCCCGACAGGATGGAGATGCCCACCACCTCCACGTCCTCGTCCCGGGCCACGGCCACGATCTGGGCCGGGGTCAGGCGGATGCCCTGGTAGATCACCTCGAACCCGGCGTCCCGGGCGGCGACGGCGATCTGCTCGGCCCCGTTGGAGTGCCCGTCCAACCCGGGCTTGGCCACCAGCAACCGGGGTGGTCCGCCGTGGTCGGCCAGGGCCCGGGTGCGGGCCAGGGCGCCGCGCAGCTCGGTGCCCCGGTGACCCACCCCGCCGCCGATGCCCGTCGGGGCCCGGTACTCCCCGAAGACCTCCCGGAGGACCCCGGCCCACTCGCCGGTGGTGCCCCCGGCGTGGGCCAGGGCGATGGTGGCGGGCATGATGTTGTCGGTTCCCTCGGCCGCCCGTCGCAGGTCGTCGAGGGCCCGCCGGACCAGGGCGCCGTCCCGGTCGGCCCGCCAGGCGGCGACGTCGGCCCGCAGCTCCGCCTCCACGGCGGGGTCGACCTTCAGGATGGCGCCCTCGCCGTCGGTGTCGGCCAGGGGCGACTCGGCCGTCTCGGTGAAGCAGTTGACCCCCACCACCCGGAGCTCACCCGACTCGATGCGGTGCACCCGCTCGGCCTGGCTGCCCACCAGGCGGGACTTCAGCTCGTCGATGGACTCGAAGACGCCGCCCCGCCCGAGGACGTCCTCCAGCTCGGCCCAGGCCGACGCGGCCAGCTCGGCCGTGGTGCGCTCGATGACCACCGACCCGTCGAAGATGTCCCCGTACTCGAGGAGGTCGGATTCGAAGGCCAGGATCTGCTGGATCCGGAGCGACCACTGCTGGTCCCAGGGCCGGGGGAGGCCCAGGGCCTCGTTCCAGGCCGGCAGCTGGAGGGCCCGGGCCCGGGACCGCTTGGACAGGGTCACCCCCAGGGCCTCGAGGACGATGCGGGGGACGTTGTTCTCCGGCTGGGCCTCGGTCAGCCCCAGCGAATTGACCTGGACGCCGTAGCGGAAGCGGCGGAGCTTCTCGTCGACCACGCCGTAGCGCTCCCGGCAGATGCGGTCCCACAGGTCGGTGAAGGCCCGCATCTTGCAGGTCTCCTCCACGAAGCGGACGCCGGCGTTCACGAAGAACGAGATGCGCCCGACCACGGCGGGCAGCTCGTCCGCCGTGACCTGCCCGGACTCCCGGACGGCGTCGAGGACCCCGATGGCCGTGGCCAGGGCGTAGGCCACCTCCTGGGTGGGGGTGGCCCCGGCCTCCTGCAGGTGGTAGCTGCAGACGTTGATCGGGTTCCACCGGGGCACGTGGCGCACGGTGTGGGTGATGGTGTCGACCGTGAGCCGGCGCGACGGTACCGGGGGGAAGATGAAGGTCCCGCGGGACAGGTACTCCTTCACGATGTCGTTCTGGGTGGTGCCCGAGAGCACCGCCGGGTCCACGCCCCGGTCTTCGGCATTGGCGATGTAGAGGCCGAGCAGCCACGCCGCCGTGGCGTTGATGGTCATCGAGGTGTTCATGGTCTCGACGGGGATCCCGTCGAGCAGCTGGCGCATGTGCCCGAGGTGGGCGACCGGCACGCCGACCTTGCCCACCTCGCCCGCCGCCTCGGGCGAGTCGGGGTCGTAGCCGATCTGGGTGGGGAGGTCGAAGGCGATCGACAGGCCGGTCTGCCCCTTGGCCAGGTTGCCCCGGTAGAGCTCGTTCGACGCCGTCGCCGTCGAGTGCCCCGAGTACGTCCGCATCACCCACGGCTTGTCCCGGGTGGGAGCCGGGGCGGGTGGATCGCTCGCCTGTGCCACGTCGCTCATGCCTCCAGTATCACCGGTCGCCGTGCCGGCCCGATCGCCGGCGTCCGGCCCTACTTGCGGTAGTCGAGGAACCCCTGCCCCGACTTCCGTCCCAGCAGCTCGGCGGCCACCATGCGGCGCAGCAGGGGGACCGCGGCGTAGTTGGGGTCGCGGAACTCGTCGTAGAGGGCGTCGAGGATGGCCAGCGAGGTGTCGAGACCCACCAGGTCGAGCAGGGCGAACGGCCCCATGGGGAAGCCGCAGCCGCCCTTCATCGCCGTGTCGATGTCCTCGATGGAGGCCACGCCCCCCTCGTAGAGGCGGACGGCGTTGTTCAGGTAGGGGAACAGCAGGGCGTTGACGATGAACCCGGCCTGGTCCTTCACCTCGACGGGGGTCTTCCCGCAGGCCTCGGCGAACGTGCGGGCCGCAGCGATGGTCTCGTCGGAGGCGGTGATGGGGCGCACCACCTCGACCAGGGACATCACCGGGGCCGGGTTGAAGAAGTGGACGCCGCAGACCTTGTCGGGGCGGCCGGTCTGCATGGCCAGCTCGACCACGGGCAGGGTCGAGGTGTTGGTGGCCAGGATGGCCGAGTCGGCGGTGATCCGGTCCAGCTCGTTGAAGAGCTCCTTCTTCACGGCCAGGTCCTCGACCACCGACTCGATGACCAGGTCGGCGTCCTTCAGGTCGGCCAGGTTGGAGGTGGCGGTCACCCGGGACAGGGCCTCGTCGCGGGCCTCGGCCGTGAGGCGGCCCTTGTCGACCTGGCGGTTGAGGGACTTCTCCAGGGCGGCCACCGTGGCGTCCGCCGTGGACTGGCTCCGCGAGCGCAGCACCACCTCGAACCCGTTGACCGCCGCGGTCTCGGCGATGCCCGAGCCCATGATCCCCGAACCGACAATTCCCACGCGTGTGATGGACATGGGAGGTGATGTTACCGGCGGGTACGGACCGGCGCGGAACCGGCCACGGAGCGTGCCCGTCGGACCGCTCAGCGGCGGAGCGCGGCGATCCGCCCGGGGCTCTGGTCGATGAGGGCCTGCGGGGCCAACCGGAAGGCGGCCCACACGGCCCGGGCCTTCCACGGGGCCACGATCACCGCCCGGTTGCGGGCCACACCGACCAGCACGTCACGGGCCAGGGCGGGGGCCGGATAGGGGGCGCCGAGCAGCGAGGTGAGCATGGCCCGGATGTCGGGGGTGCCGGCCACGGGTGGGAGGTCGGCGGGGTTGCCGCTGTCCAGCAGGGGTGTCTCGATGACGCCGGGGCACACCACGCTCACCCGGACCCCGTGGGCGGCCGCCTCGACCCGCAGGCCGGTGCTCAGCCCGACGACGGCGTGCTTGGTGGTGGAGTACGGCACGAGCAGCGGGCTGGCCACGAGGCCCGACAACGACGCCGTGTTGACGATGTGGCCGCGTCCCTGGCGGACCATCAGCGGGTACGCCGCGGCCACCCCGTGGACCACGCCGAAGAGGTTGACGTCGACGACCCGGTGCCAGTGGGCCAGGGTGACGTCGGCCACGTCGCCGCCCACGGCGACGCCGGCGTTGTTGCACAGCAGGTCGAGGCGGCCATGGTCGGCCGCCGTCCGTTCCACCAGCTCGGACACGGCGGCCGGGTCGGTGACGTCGACCGCTGCGGCCGTCGCCCCGGCCGGCCGGCCGTCGGGTCCGCGGAGCCCGTCGGCCACCCCGGCGGCCCGCTCCCCATCGAGGTCGGCCACCACCACGGTGGCGCCGTGGGCGGCCAGCTCGGCGGCCAGGGCCGCACCGATGCCCGAGGCACCGCCGGTGACCACGGCCACGGCACGGTCGAAGGCCGTGGTGAGCAGTGCGGTGTGGTCCGGTCGTCCCAACGGGCCCCCTGGTCGGCTCCGGGGCCGCTTCCGACCCCGGGGACGACCCTACCGAGTGCGGGGACGGGACGCACCGTCCGGCGTCGGCGTCGACGTCGGCGCGCCACGGGGATACCGTGTCCCGCATGACCGGCGGCCCGTTCGACGACCACGGGGACCGGGCCGACGTCCCGGGGGACGGCCGCCGTCGTGGTGGCCCCCCGTTCCGGCGGGGTGCGGGCCGCCCGGCCGGCCGCCGTCCGGAGCGGTGGTCCCCACTGGGCCGGCTCCTGGCCTGGGCCCTCCGGTACCCGCGGGTGATCCTGGCCGTGGTCGGGCCGGCGCCGCCGGTGGAGCTCGACGGCCGGGTGCTCGACCGCAGCGCCCAGGCCATGCTGGCCTTCATCCGGCGGGTGGTGCCGGTCCTCGGCCTGGTGGGCGTGGTGGGCCGCAGCTCGCCGTCGCCGATGGTCGACCGCCGTCAGCTGGGCCTGGGCGCCCGACTGGCCATGCCCTCCCGGACCGACGTCTACGCCGTGACCCGCCGCATCCCCGGCCCGCCGGGCGGCCCCGACACCCGGGTGCGGATCTACCGCCGCTACGGCACGGCACCCGACGCCGGCACCCCGGCGGACCGCCTGGCCACGGCGGTGGTCTTCTACCACGGGGGCGGGTGGACGTCGGGCGACCTCGAGTCGCACGATGCCCCGTGCCGGCTGCTGGCCTCGGTGACCGGCCTGGTGGTGGTGGCCGTGGAGTACCGGTTGGCCCCCGAGGACCCGTTCCCCGCCGCGGTGGAGGACGCCATCAACGCCTACCGGTGGGTCCACGCCCACACCGACGAGCTCGGGGTGGCACCGGGCCGGGTGGGGGTGATGGGGGACAGCGCCGGGGGGAACCTGGCCGCCGTGGTGGCCCAGCAGACCCGGCCCGGCCACCGCCCCCGCACCGGACCGGGGCGGGGAGCCGAGCCCGCCGCGCCGCCCCCGGTGGCCCAGTGCCTGCTCTACCCGGCGCTCGACGCCCACCTCGACACGCCGTCGGCCGGGCTCTTCGCCGACGGGTTCATGCTCACCCGGGAGGCCATGATGTCCTGCCGGGAGTCCTACGTCCCCGATCCCGAGGACTGGGAGTCGTCGCTGGTCTCACCCCTCCTGGCTACCGAGGTGGCCGGCGTGGCGCCGGCGCTGGTGGTCACGGCCGGGTTCGACCCGCTGCGGGACGAGGGGGCGTCCTACGCCGGCCGCTTGCGGGACGAGGGGGTCGAGGTGACCTACCGGTGCTACGACGACCAGATCCACGGGTTCTTCTCCATGGGCCTCCTCCCGGGGGGCATGGCCCTCGCCACCGAGATCTGCGCGGCGGCCGGTCGGCTGCTGCGCCGCTCGCCCGTACCCGTCGGGGTGCTGTCGGCCGGTCCGTCCGGGGAGGGCACCGCCTGACCGGGACCCGGATACGGTGTCGGGATGCACGCGACGTCCGCCACACCCGGAACCGTGGCCCTGGTCGGCGGCGGTGAGTTCGAGCCCGGCTGCACCTTCGACGCCGACCTGCTGGCCGCCGCCGGTACCGACCAGGTCCTCGTCCTCCCCACCGCCGCGGCCTACGAGCACCCCGAGCGCCTGGTGGCCCGGGCCGGTGCCTGGTTCGAGACGCTGGGCGCCTCGGTGGAGGGCCTCATGGTCCTGTCCCGGGCCGACGCCGAGGACGCCGGTGCGGCCGGGGTGCTGGCCTCGGCCCGGTTCGTGTACCTGGCCGGCGGGTCGCCCATGCACCTGCGGAGCACCCTGAAGGGCTCGGCGGTCTGGGAGGCCCTGGTGGCCGCCTGGCGGTCGGGTGCGGTGGTGGCGGCGTCGTCCGCCGCGGCCATGGTGCTCACCGATCCCATGGTCGACGCCCGGGGCGGCGGCCTGACCGTGGGCCTGGGGCTGGTGTCCGACGTGGCCGTGGTGCCCCACTTCGGCGACGCCGCCGAGGACGCCCACGGGGAGAAGCTCCACCGGTCGGTCCAGTTGGCCCCCCGGGGGATCCCGGTGGCCGGCATCCCGGAGCGGACGGCCCTCATCCGGGACCCCGGTGGGTCCTGGCGGTCGGCCGGTGAGGGGTCGGTCGCCGTCTTCCTCGACGGGGCGCGGGCCTCCGAGGGCCTGGGGGCGCTCCCGGCCTGAGCCGGCGCTGAGCCCGGGGGTACCCGCTCAGTCGGCCTCGGTGATGGTCACCGACTCGATGACCACCTTCTCCGACGGCGTGCCCGAACGGCTGCCCACGGCCTCGATGGCCGCCACGACGTCGAGGCCCTTCACCACCTTGCCGAAGAGCGAGTAGCTGGGGGGCAGCGCGGCGCCGTCGGGGCCGCTGATGACGAAGAACTGGCTGCCGTTGGTGTTGGGGCCGGCGTTGGCCATGGCCAGCGAGCCGATCTCGTACCGGCCGCGGGCCGGCAGCTCGTCCTCGAACTTGTAGCCCGGCCCGCCGCGGCCGGTCCCCTCGGGGTCGCCGCCCTGGAGCACGAACCCCGGGATGATCCGGTGGAAGACGATCCCGTCGTAGTAGTGGTACCGGCTGAGGAAGACGAAGTTGTTGACCGTCCTGGGCGCGGCGATGGGGTCGAGGGCGATGGTGAGGTCGCCCTTGGTCGTCACCATCTCGGCGGTGTAGCGCTTGGCCGGATCGATGATCATGGGCGGCGCCGTGGCGAACCGCTGGGTCTTGGGGCTCGATCCGTCCGCAGCGGGGATGTCGGTGGCCATGGGGGGCTCGCTTTCTCTGGGGTGGGACCGGGTACGGCGGTCGGGGGCTCGGAGCCGCCTACGACTCCTTGATGCTCACCGAGGTGATGCGGTGGATGACGGTGGGCGTCCCCTGGGAACTGGTGGACGGTGCGCCCTGGGCGTTGATGGCCTGCATCACCGGCATGCCCGAGGTGACGGTGCCGAAGAGGGTGTACTTGTTGGACAGGGACTCGCCCTCGGGGCCGGTGACGATGAAGAACTGGCTCCCTCCGGAGTTGGGCTGCCCGGTGTTGGCCATGGCCACCGAGCCCAGGGGGTACTGCTGGGACGGATTGGCGGCCGCCGGGGGGAACTCGTCGGGGATGGTGTAGCCCGGCCCGCCGTCGCCCGTGCCCGTCGGGTCGCCCGTCTGGTTCATGAAGTCCTGGATCACCCGGTGGAAGGTGACGCAGTTGTAGAACTTCTGGTCGGCCAGGAAGACGAAGTTGTTGACCGTCTGGGGGGCCGCCTTGGGGTCGAGGGCGATGGTGAACGGTCCGGCGTCGGTGTCGACGGTGGCCGTGTAGGTCTTCGACGTGTCGATGGTCATGGGCGGCGCGGACTTCCACGACGGCTTGGTCAGCGTGGCCTTGGGGCTGGCCGGACAACCGGCGGCCTGGGCGTTCTTATCGGCGGTGAGCTGGGCCGACGCCGGGGAGGTGGTGGTGGTCGTGGCGGCGGAGGCCGACTTCTTCGACGAGCCGTGGGAGATCAGGGCGTACACCCCGACCACCACGGCCAGGGCGATGACCACGGTGATGCCCCGGCGGAGGAGGCGCTTCCGCTTGGCCTTCTTGGCCTGCTGCTCGAGGCGGGCGGCCCGGGCGGCCTTCTGACGTTGACGTTTCTCGGTCGACACGGGTGCTCAGGGTAGCCGGTCGTGGTCGGGGCGTGGCACGCGGCGGGGCCGACGGCCCGGGGAGGCCCCACCGGCGGCCCGGACGGCGGGGAGGGCCCCGGAGCGCCGGCTGTATCCTTGGCGCCCATGCCCCTGGTCGTGCAGAAGTTCGGCGGTTCGTCGGTGGCCGACGCCGACCGGATCCGCGCCGTGGCCGACCACGTGGCCCGCACCCGCCGTGGGGGGGCCGACGTCGTGGTGGTGGTGAGCGCCATGGGAAAGACGACCGACGACCTGGTCCGTCTGGCCGCGCAGGTCACCACCCACCCCGAGCCCCGGGAGCTCGACATGCTCCTCAGTTCGGGCGAGCGGATCTCCATGTCCCTGTTGTGCATGGCCCTCGGGGACCTCGGGGTCACCGCCCACTCCTATACGGGGAGCCAGGCCGGGATCCTCACCGACCGCGTGCACACCCGGGCCAAGATCGTCGAGGTCCGGGCCGACCGCCTGCGGGAGGCCCTGGACCGGGGCGCGGTGCCGGTGGTGGCCGGGTTCCAGGGGGTCTCCTCCGACCGGGACGTCACCACGCTGGGCCGGGGTGGGTCCGACACCACGGCGGTGGCCCTGGCCGCGGCGCTGGACGCCGACGCCTGCGAGATCTACACCGACGTCACCGGTGTCTTCAGCGCCGACCCGAGGATCGAACCGGCGGCGCGGCGCATCCCCCGGATCAGCTTCGAGGAGATGCTGGAGATCGCCGCCACCGGGGGCCGCGTCCTGGCCCTGCGGTCGGTGGAATTCGCCCGTAACCATCACGTGCCCCTGCACGTGCGATCGAGCTTCACCTGGGAACCGGGGACCTGGGTCGACGAGGAGGATCCGTCCATGGAACAGGCAGTGGTGACCGCGGTGACCCACGACATCTCCGAGGCCAAGGTGACGGTCACCGGGGTGCCCGACCGCCCCGGGATCTCGGCGCGCCTGTTCCGGGCCCTGGCCGACCGGGCCGTCAACGTGGACATGATCGTGCAGAACACGTCGCTCCACGGCACCACGGACATCTCGTTCACCGTGCCCACGGCCGACCTGGTCGTCAGCACCGAGGTGGCCGAGGGGCTGGTGGACGAACTGGGGGCCACCGGGGTCACCGCCGACGACGGGGTGGCCCGGGTGTCGCTGGTCGGGGCGGGGATGAAGACCCACCCCGGCGTCACGGCGTTGACCTTCGAGACCCTGGCCGCCGCCGGCATCAACATCGAGATGATCTCGACGTCGTCGATCCGCATCTCGTGCATGGTGCGGGCCTCACGGGCCGAGGACGCCGTGCGGGCGCTGCACGCCGCCTTCGACCTGGGCTGAGGGCCCCCGTGACGGTCGTAGGATGGGGACCATGCGGATAGCCGTCGTGGGAGCCACCGGGCAGGTGGGATCGGTGATGCGGTCGGTGCTGGAGGAGCGCGCCTTCCCCCTGGACGACATCCGGTTCCTCGCCTCGTCCCGGTCGGCCGGGCGTCACCTGGTGTTCCGGGGCCGCGAGATCGAGGTCGAGGACGCCGCGGTGGCCGATCCGTCGGGCGTGGACATCGCCCTGTTCTCCAACGGGGCCACGGCGTCGCGGGAGCAGGCCCCGCGGTTCGCCGGGGCCGGGGCCGTGGTGGTCGACAACTCGTCGGCCTGGCGCATGGACCCCGACGTCCCGCTGGTGGTGCCCGAGGTCAACGGGGAGGCCCTGGGCTCGATCCCGAAGGGGATCGTGGCCAACCCCAACTGCACGACCATGGTGGCCATGCCCGTGCTGAAGCCGCTGCACGACGAGGCCGGGCTGGTCCGCCTGGTGGCCTCCACCTACCAGGCCGTCTCCGGGGCCGGACTGGCCGGGGTGATCGAGCTGGAGGAGCAGCTGCTGAAGTCGGTGGCCGACGCCGCCCGGCTGACCTTCGACGGGGCCTCGGTGGAGTTCCCTCCGTCGTCGAAGTTCGCCGCGACCAT
>Ga0302202_10000495_pt1 | contig 52080 bp, 46 predicted proteins | sample II_Bog_N3_3_FD_194579 | JGI IMG/M metagenome (GOLD analysis project Ga0302202, IMG submission 194579) | Peat permafrost microbial communities from Stordalen Mire near Abisko, Sweden - II_Bog_N3_3 | ecosystem: Environmental > Terrestrial > Soil > Wetlands > Peat | place: Sweden: Abisko...
CCCGCTAACTATCGTGCGCTAGGGTTTGTGTGGGCGGTCGGTCGACGCAGCGAATGGCCACATATCCGGCTCGCCCAGGAGCATCGCCGGTCATGTCGTATAGCCCAAGTGCACAGCTTATTCTTGCCGAAATGCGTGAATTTGCGGGGTTTTCCTCTTGCGAGCAGCGCTACATCAGGCGCAGTCTGGATGTGGGGCTTGGCCGGGGCGATGCGTTTCGCCTGTGGGCGCGCAATGGCGAGGAAACCGCTTCGATTCGCGCGCAATATGTCGTCTATCAGGATCTGAAACTGGTGCGCCGCGCGCTTGAGACGAGTGACGGCGGCGAAGGGCTCGATGCGATCGAAGTGCTGATGGGGCCGATGTTGCGCGTTTCGACATTCGATCTGGCGCAGGAACGGCTCGGCGGCTTTTGCGCCTATCGCTTCCTCTATGAACGGCTGCTCGGCGCGGCGATCCGCCCGTGGCTGCCGGGGCGGCGTTCTGCGGCGCGGCGGCGCTGCCGCAGATCCGCCCCGAACGGCGCAAGGGCCTGCTCCAGTCGATCAGCGAGGCTGCGGCGACCGCTCCCGGCTGGTCGCTGCGCGAACCGACGTTCCTTCCCGAATTCGTCGAACTCGAAGCGGCTTGAAATCGGGGAGCGGGCCGGTGCCGCCTTTACCCCCGATAAAGCGCATCAATGCGCGCGCCATAGCGTTCGCGGATCTTGTGTCGGCGAATTTTCATCGACGGGGTCAGTTCCTCGTTGTCGATGGCAAACGGTTCATCGGCAAGGGCGAACTGGCGCACTTTCTCGACCACTGACACCTCTGCATTGACCCGATCGATCGCCGCGCGGATTTCGGCCCGAAATGCCGGCAAATCCTGCAGCGCGGCCATGTCGAAGTGTTCGCCGGCCTCGCGCGCCCAGTCGAGCGCCCATTCCGCATCGGGAACGATCAGCCCGACGACATAGGGGCGCTTGTCGCCGCTGATCATCGCCTGGGCGATTTCGGGCTGAAGCGTCAACATGCCTTCGATCTTCTGTGGCGAAATGTTGTCGCCCTTGTCGTTGACGATCATGTCCTTCTTGCGGTCGGTGATGACGATCCGCCCCGCCGCGTCGAAATGGCCGATGTCGCCGGTGTGCAGCCATCCGTCGCGGATCGTGCGCAAGGTTTCGACTTCGTTGCGCCAATAGCCGTGCATGACCAATTCGCCCTGGACGAGGATTTCGCCGTCTTCGGCGATCTTCACGGTGACTTCGCGCATCGGCGGCCCGACCGTATCCATGGCGATGCCCGCGCGCGGACGGTTGACCGAAATCACCGGCCCGGCCTCGGTCTGGCCATAACCTTGCAGCAGGGTCAGGCCCATCGCTTCGAAAAACACGCCGACTTCGGGATTGAGCGGGGCCCCGCCCGAGACCAGCGCTTTCATCCGCCCGCCAAAGCGTTTGCGGATCTTCGGACGCAGCGTGCGCTCGATCACCATGTCGAGCAACCGGTCGCTCAACCGCATTTTTCCGGAGGCGCGGCGCGCGGCAATCGCCAGCGCCTGATGCATCAGCGTGGCGGGCAGGCGGCCCTGTTTTTCGATCTGTTTCATGATCCGCGTGCGCAGGACTTCGAACAGGCGCGGGACGACGACCATCAGCGTCGGGCGCACGTCCTCGATATTGGCGGCCAGCTTTTCGAGGCTTTCGGCATAATGGATCGTGCCGCCCATGCCGATCGGCAGGAATTGCCCGGCGCTGTGTTCATAGGCGTGGCTGAGCGGCAGGAACGACAGGAACACTTCATCGCCCCAGCCGTAGTCTTCGGCCACGATATGCGCGGCGCCATCGACATTGCGCAAGATCGCGCCGTGATGCTGGCGCACGCCGCGCGGGGCGCCGCCGGTGCCGCTGGTATAGATGATGCAGGCAAGATCGTCGCGCCCGATCGTTGCCGCGCGCGCTGCGGCTTCGTCGCGGGCGGCGATGACGTCGCCGACAATCAGGTCGCGCCAGTCGTGAAAGGTCAACATGCCCGATTGCATGCGGCGCAAGGGCTCGATGCCGATGACATGTTCGGCATTGGGTGCGCGCATGGCGGCTGCGAGCAGCGGCTGCGCCAGTTTCGGCGTCGAGACGATGATGGCCCGCGCGCCCGAGTTTTCGAGGATATGGTGGTGGTCGCGTTCGGTGTTGGTGGTGTAGGTCGGCACTGTCACCAGCCCGGCGGCCATGATGGCCAGATCGGCGATGCACCATTCGGGCCGATTTTCGCAAACCAGCACGACCCGGTCGCCATCTTTCAGCCCGATCGCGCGCAGCGAGCGCGCCAGCACGCAGACCCGGTCCGCCACCGTCGTCCAGTCGATCGCGCGCCAAGCGCCTTCGTGTCTGGCGACCAGCATCGGATGCGACCCGCGCGTGCGGGCGCGATCGAGGAACATCGCCACAAGGTTGGGGTAGCGGTCGAAATCGGTGAGCTGCACGGCCTGTCGCGATCCTCTGCCATGGGCTTTGGAGCCCCTGTCACGGTACGTAGGCCCGTCGCGCCGCTACGGCAAGAACACCGCTGGTCTTGTCATGGTGAGACGCTGGCCCCTTCGCTGCGCGGATCGGCGGCGCCGCGCCAGCCCTCGGCAGTGCGCTCGATCGCATTGGCCTTGAGCCGAAGCGGCAGGGCGATGACATGGCCATGGCCGAGCGCGGTCAGCGCCGGGATCATCGGTTCGAGCGCGGTGCCCGCCTCGACCGCGATGCCGTCCGGGATCGGCATTACCACGCCTTGCGCGATGGCCGCGCGCGCATCGAGGCCCCAGTCGAGCGTGCCGATCAGGACGCGGATGACCTGCACCGGGATCGTCGCGCCGCCTGCCGCCCCGGCGACAAGGCGGATGTGGCCCGCGCTGTCATAGACCACCACCGGGCTCATCGAACTGCGCGGGCGTTTGCCGCCTTCGACGCGGTTGGCGGTCGGCTTGCCGTCGCGGTCGGGATCGATGTTGAAATCGGTCAGTTCGTTGTTGAGCACGTAGCCATTGACGATAAGGCCCGAACCAAAGCCGTTTTCGATGGTCGAGGTATAGCTGGCGACATCGCCGTGCGCATCGACCGCCACGAAATGCGTGGTGCCGTGTTCTTCGATCGGGGCGGCCAGCGCATAAGCGTCGCTGGCGCCCGCAGGCGCGCCGGGATCGGCCTGCGGCAACGTGCGCCCCTCGCTGATCAGGGCCGAACGCGCGGCGATATAGGCAGGGTCGAGCAGGCCTTTGACCGGCACCGAGACAAAGCCGGGATCGGCGACAAAGCGGTCGCGGTCGGCAAAGGCCAGCCGTTCCGCCTCGGCCATCAGATGCCAGGCGACCGGCGAGGCGGGGCCGAGCGTCCTGATGTCAAAGCGATCGAGCATGCCGAGCACTTGCAGCACGATGATCCCGCCGGCCGATGGCGGGCCCATGCTGCACACTTTCCATGCCCGATAGGGCGCGCAGACCGGCGGCAGCGCGCGGGCCTGATAGGCGCCGATGTCGGCGATGGTCATCGGCGCGGGGTTGACCGGGCTGGTCGTGACATGGTGCGCGATCCCATCGGCATTGGCGCCGGTATAGAATGCGCGCGGCCCCTTTTCGGCGACGCGCTGGAGAATCTGCGCCAGCGCGGGGTTTTTTACCACGGTGCCGACCGGCAGCGGTGCACCATCGGCATCGAACCATAAGGCGCGCCCCGCCGGATCGAGCCCGGCAACGCCCTTGAACAAGGCGAGCGAGGAATTCAGCCGGGGGGTGATCGCATAACCGTCGCGCGCCAGCCGGATCGCCGGGGCAAACAGCCGCGCCCAGGGCAGGCGGCCATGGCGGGCATGCGCGAGCGCGGCCAGCGCCAGGTTGCCCGGCACGCCGACGCTGCGCCCGCCAGGAACGGCAGCGGCATGGTCGAGCGGGTGGCCATCGCGAAAGAACCAGTGCGAATCGGCGGCCTTTGGCGCGGCTTCGCGCCCGTCGAAGCTGTCGACCTGGCCATCGGCGCTGCCGGTGAGGAGAAAACCGCCGCCGCCGAGCCCCGAGCTTTGCGGTTCGACCACCCCCAGCGCCAGCATAGTCGCGATCGCCGCGTCGGTTGCGCTGCCTCCGGCGCGCAGGATTTCGGCGCCTGCAGCCGCTGCGCGCGGGTCGGCGGCGGAAACCACGCCATGATCGGGTGCCGGTGGCGCAGCGGCAACCGCTGCAATGGGCAGTGCTGCGGCGATTAGCAGCGCAGCGCTGAGCGAGAGGCGGGCGAAAACCTTGCGGCGGGAGGCGTGGTGCATTGCGGCAGGCTATTCGCTGCCGACGGCTTCCGCAATGCTTCCCATGCCTTCGGCGCGGGTCCGTTCGGCCAGGCCCTTGACGATGCGGCGCACCAGCCCCGGGCCTTCGTAGACCAGCGCGCTGTAAAGCTGCACCAGACTGGCGCCCGCGCGAATGCGGGCCCAGGCATCGTCGACCGTGGCGATGCCGCCGACCCCGATCAACGGAATGCCCCCGCCGCTTGCCTTGCGGAAATCGCGCAGGCGCTGCAACGCGAGATCGCGCAAGGGCTCGCCCGAAAGGCCGCCGCTTTCCCCGGCGAGGGGGGACAGCAACGGCGGGCGGCTGATCGTGGTGTTCGAAATGATCAGCGCGTCGATGCGGCGGTCGATTGCGATGCGGCAGATCGAATCGATGTCCGCATGGCCGAGATCGGGCGCGAGTTTCAGGAAGATCGGGGTCGTGTTGCCCCCCCGCGCCATGATGACCGCGTCGAGCAGCGCTGCGAGCGCGCCTTCGTCCTGCAAATCGCGCAGGCCCGGCGTGTTGGGCGAGCTTATGTTGATCGTCAGATAGCGGGCCAGCGGCGCCATGATCCGCGTCATGGTCGCATAATCGGCAATGCGGTCGGGCGAATCCTTGTTGGCGCCGATGTTGACCCCGATGATCCCCGAGGGCGAGTGGCCGGGCGTGCCGGTGCGTTCATGCAGCCGCCGGGCGACTGCTTCGGCCCCGTCGTTGTTGAAGCCCATGCGGTTGATCACCGCGCGATCCTCGACCAGGCGGAACAGGCGCGGGCGCGGGTTGCCGAATTGCGGACGCGGAGTCACCGTGCCGACTTCGACAAAGCCGAAGCCCAGCGCCAGCATCGCGTCGGGCACTTGCGCATTCTTGTCGAAACCGGGGGCAAGGCCGACCGGATTGGGAAAGGGGATGCCGGCGACGCGCTGGATCAGCGTGGGGGCCATGTCCAGTTGGCGCGACAATGGCGCCGCACGCAAGGCTGCGACGGTTAGCCGATGGGCCGTTTCAGCCGGAATTTTGAACAGCAAGGGGCGCAAAAGGCGGTAGGGCATCGGTAAATGAATGTCGCTATATCAGGGAGTGGGTCGAGTTGTGGCCGGTCCATCTTTGAACCCCGGCTTTGATCCTTGGGCGAGAGGCGATCCGGAGCCAAGAGGGAAATAGCGCGAATTCAAAGAAAATTTCGCAATTTGGGCCAAAGCATCAGGTGTGTTGCAAACCGGACACCGATTTTGTCGAATCCATACAATTCACGAATCGCGCGATAGCCTAGCCCTCGCCTTGCGACCCGAAGGGCTTGGTGCAGCAATGTATCGGACCCTCGACTTCCGGGCGGTCGGAGCCAAAGGCCCGGCCGCCCTTTTTTTTGTCCCGCGTCGTCGGCTGGAGTGTCGCGATACCTCCCCTGTATTATGTCCGAAGTGACAGCTATTTCCGGTATTCGTGAGCGATGCGCTTGACAGGCGTGCGATTTTCACTTCCGCTGGGCTCGTGCTTGTCGGGGTGGCGCAAGGTTTGCCGCAAGATCTGCGGGGGCGGCGATAATGATCATCGGCAATTCGAGCGCTGAAGTTGTCGGCGGAACAGTTCGGGACAGCGAAACTGGCGAGGCCGGGGAGGCCGCGCCGTTCCTCTTCGACTTCCTGCCGCCGCCGCCCGATGTCGAGCCGTATGTGACGACCTATTTCAGCCTGCGTTGCGACAGGGCGCGGATCGACGATGTGCAGCCCGCAGCGGTTGCTCTGTTTCTGGTGTTCCTCAAGGGCGAGGGGCGGATGCGCACCGGCGACGGCGCGATCCATGTCTCGCATCGCACCAGTCTGGTCACCCCGTTGTCGGCGGCGGCGGAAATTACCGTCGAAGGGCCATGGCATGCCTTTGGCGCGGCAATCGGCCCGCTCGGCTGGGCCGCGCTGACCGGGCGCCTGTCGGCGGCGGAATGGAGTGATCGCATGGTCGAAGCGGGCTCGCTGTTCGGGCCGGAGGTGACCCGGCTCGGCGAAAGCCTGATAGACGGGCATCGCGCGGGCACGCTGCGGCCGCAGGACATGGTGGCGATGGCATCGCGGGTGTTTGCCGCGCGGGCGATACATATCCCGCCCCGGCACGAAGATCTGATCCGGGCGGTTGCCGAATGGCTGGGTGGGGCGCTGTCGCCCCGGCTCGAAGACCTTGTCGCGGCAACGCCCTATTCCCCGCGTCAGTTGCAGAGATTGGTCGATCATCATTTCGGCCTCAGTCCCAGCCAACTGGCGCGCAAATATCGCGCGCTGCGCGCCGCCGCCCTGCTGTGCCATCCGGGCACGCCTGCGGACCAGATCGCGCATGTCGAAGAACAATTCTACGATCAGCCGCACATGATCCGCGAGATCCGCCACTTTACCGGATGCACGCCGGGGCGGCTGGCGCGGACCAATCAACCGCTTCGGTCTGCTTCGGTCGATCTTAGAAACTATGTTGAAATCAGGCCCAAAGTTGCCGCGATGCCGTCGGGGCTGGGTCTTTTGTCCCATGGGCATCTTGCCATGCCGAAGCGCGATACCTAGATACCGGATCGAATCAGTCTGATTTACGGCGCCGGGGGTAATCCGGTCGGTTGAAGGGTTTTGTGCAATGCGTCTGTCCAGCATGGCCGATTATGCCGTGGTGACCATGACCGCCGCCGCACGGCGTTGCGGGCATGCGCGCATTTCGGCGCAGCAACTCGCCGATGAAACCGGCCTGCCCGCGCCGACCGTGCAGAAACTGGTCAGCAAATTGTCGGGCGCGGGGCTGTTGCGCGCGGTGCGCGGTGCGCGCGGCGGGCTGACGCTGGCGCGTCCGGCGGCGGCGATCTCGCTTGCCGACATCATCGAAGCGGTCGAAGGGCCGATCGCCATGGCCGCCTGCAGCGATCGGCTGCGCAATGAAAAAGGCCGCCACGACTGTTCGCTCGAAAGCGCCTGTTCGATGCGGCCGCACTGGCCTGTGGTCGACGCCGCCTTGCGCGGCGCGCTGGCGGGGGTTTCGCTTAGCCAGTTGGCCAGTCCTGATTCGAGGGGGCCTGATTTGAGGGGGCCTGATTTGAGGGGGCCCGATCTGAGGGCGCCTGATCTGAGAGGCCCCGATGTGTCGGGGCTTGCTTCGCGGGCGCCGGCAGTGCAGGCGCCCGCCACTTCTGCAACATTCGAGGTTGAAGCATGAGCGACGAGCTGCACGCCCCTGTTGTTGGTGAACCGGCAGTCAAGGATGAGGCTGCGCGCGAAGCTGCGGCGCGCGCCGCCGAATACGAATATGGCTGGTCGTCCGACATCGAGCAGGAATACGGACCCAAAGGTCTGTCCGAAGAGACCGTCCGCTATATTTCCGCCAAGAAGCAGGAACCGGAATGGATGCTCGAATGGCGGCTCAAGGCCTATCGCCATTGGCTGACCATGCCGATGCCCGATTGGGCCAAGCTCGCTATCCCGCCGATCGATTATCAGGCGGCCTATTACTGGGCCGCGCCGAAGACCAGGGACGGGCCCAAGAGCCTTGACGAAGTCGATCCGGAAATCCTGCGCATCTATGAAAAGCTGGGCATTCCGCTGGCCGAACAGGCGGTGCTCGCCGGCGTCGAAGGCGCGCGCAGGATTGCGGTCGATGCGGTGTTCGATTCCGTTTCGGTGGCGACCACGTTCCGCAAGGAATTGGAGGCCGCAGGGGTCATTTTCCGCTCGATCAGCGAGGCGATCCGCGAATACCCCGATATGGTCCGCCGCTGGCTGGGCAAAGTCGTGCCTTGCCACGACAACTTCTTTTCGGCGCTCAATTGCGCGGTCTTTTCCGACGGGACGTTCGTCTATATCCCCGAAGGCGTGCGCTGCCCGATGGAGCTGTCGACCTATTTCCGCATCAACGCGGAAAACACCGGGCAATTCGAACGCACGCTGATCGTCGCCGACAAGGGCTCTTACGTCTCTTATCTCGAAGGCTGCACCGCCCCGCAGCGCGATGAAAACCAGCTTCACGCCGCCGTGGTCGAGCTGGTCGCGCTCGATGATGCCGAGATCAAGTATTCGACCGTGCAGAACTGGTATCCCGGCGATGCGCAAGGCAAGGGCGGGATCTACAATTTCGTCACCAAGCGCGCGCTGTGCCAGGGTGCGCGCAGCAAAGTGTCGTGGACCCAGGTCGAAACCGGATCGGCCGTGACCTGGAAATACCCGAGCTGCGTGTTGAACGGCGAAGACAGCGTCGGCGAATTCTATTCGGTCGCCGTCACCAACAACCATCAGCAGGCCGACACCGGCACGAAGATGATTCACAACGCGCGCGGCACCCGCTCGACCATCGTGTCGAAAGGGATCAGCGCGGGGAAATCGAACAACACCTATCGCGGGCTTGTCCGCGTCGCGCGCAATGCCGACGGCGTGCGCAATCATACCCAGTGCGACAGCTTGCTGCTCGGCGCCGAGTGCGGCGCGCATACCGTGCCCTATATCGAAGTGAAAAACCCGACCGCGACGATCGAGCACGAAGCGACCACGTCGAAGATTTCCGACGACCAGTTGTTCTACGCGATGCAGCGCGGCCTTGGCCAGGAAGACGCGGTGACGCTGATCGTCAACGGCTTCGCCCGCGAAGTGCTGCAACAATTGCCGATGGAATTCGCCGTCGAAGCGCAAAAGCTGCTCGGCATCAGTCTGGAGGGCAGCGTTGGCTAACCTGACCCCCCAGGAAGACTCGCGCCGCCTGAACACCCCTCCCCTTCAGGGGAGGGGCGGGGGGGGGGGCCTCTCGGCTATATTCCTCGCTGAATTGAACAGCCGGGCGGCGGACATGCGCCGCAACCCCACCGAACCGGAAAAACGCCTGTGGCGCGCGCTGTCGAACGGCCAGATCGAAGGCCACAAGTTCCGCCGCGAGGCAGTGATCGGCCCCTACATCGCCGATTTCCTGTGCCCGCAAAAGGCGCTGATTGTCGAAGTCGATGGCGAGACGCACGACGCCGAACAGGACCGGCAGCGGGATCACGCCTTGGCGGGCCATGGGTTCACCGTCGTGCGGGTGACCAACCGGGACGTGATGGGCAATCTGGACGGGGTTCTGCAATCTGTCCTTGCGGCTCTGCGACAGGCGCCGGATCGCTGGGCCGTGGCCGAAAGGCGTGAAGAATGATCATGCCCGCACCGCAGCTATCCCCCCTCCCCTTCAGGGGAGGGGCCGGGGGTGGGGCCTGTCGGTTGCGCCCCACTGGGCGATTGCTTGACCGAGCATTCAACCCCGGCACGTTTTGGCAAGCGTTGGAGCGTCGGGCGAGGCCCCACCCCAACCCCTCCCCTGAAGGGGAGGGGCTTTATGACGGCGAGGCGCAGAAGCTGCTCGGCACTTACTCTTTCACACGGAACACAGTCTGACATGTCGCTGCTGACCATTACCGATCTTGCCAACGAAGTTGCGGGCAAACCGATTCTCAAAGGCTTGTCGCTGTCGATCAACGCGGGCGAAATCCATGCCATCATGGGCCCCAACGGCGCGGGCAAGTCGACGCTGGCTTATACCTTGGGCGGTCGGCCGGGCTATGACGTAACCGGCGGCAGCGCGACGCTGGATGGCCGGGATTTGCTGGCGATGGCGCCGCACGAGCGCGCGGCGGCGGGGCTGTTTCTCGGGTTTCAGTACCCGGTCGAAATTCCCGGCGTGTCGATGGTGCAATTCCTGCGCGAGGCGCTCAACGCGCAGCGCAAGTCGCGGGGCGAGGAACCGCTGTCGGGCGGCGCGTTCCTGAAACTGGCGCGCGAAAAAGCGGCCTTGCTGAAGCTCGATCCCGACATGTTGAAGCGCCCGGTCAATGTCGGCTTTTCCGGCGGCGAAAAGAAGCGCGCGGAAATGGTGCAGATGGGCATTCTTGACCCGAAGCTCGCCATTCTCGACGAGACCGATTCCGGGCTCGACATCGACGCGCTGAAAGTCTGCGGCGAAGGGATCAACGCGATCATGCGCCGCCCCGACAAGGCGGTCCTGCTGATCACGCATTATCAGCGCCTGCTCGATTATGTGAAACCCGATTTCGTTCATGTCCTGGCGGGCGGGCGCATCGTGCGCTCCGGCGGGCCCGAACTGGCGCTCGAACTCGAAGAGCAGGGTTACGAGGCGCTCGTCGCATGACCGCGCTGCTTCCCACCCGGCATGAGGAGGCCTGGCGCTATGCCGACCTCGCCGCGCTCGAAAGCGTTTGGCCGGTCGTGCCCGAAACGATCGTGCTGGCGCCGGGCGAGCAGGGCACGCGCACGCTCGTCATTGAGGGCGCGGCGGTACACGACATCACGATCACGCTGGGCGAAGGCGCGCAGTTTGCGTTTCATGTCCTCAACGCTGCGAAAGGCTATGGCCGCGTCGCCTTGCGCGTGACTTTGGCGCGCGGCAGCCGGTTTCACCTCGGCGCGGCACAAATCGCGGGCGGCGAGCAGACGGTCGAGATCGTGACCGAAGTGATCCATGCCGAACCCGACGCCGTTTCGCGCCAGGTCGTGCGGCAGGTGCTCGCGGGGCAGGCGACGGGCAACTATCTGGGCCGTGTGGTCGTCGATCGCGGTGCGGTCGGCACCGATGGCGAACAGTCGATCCGCGCCATGCTGCTCGACCGCACGGCCACGGCCAATGCCCGGCCAGAGCTGGAAATCTTTGCCGACGATGTCAAATGCGCGCACGGCTGCGCGATCGGCGAGCTCGACGCCAATGCCTTGTTCTATCTCGCCAGCCGCGGGATTCCGCCGATTTCGGCCAAGGCGCTGATGCTTCAGGCGTTTCTGGCAGAGGCTTTCATCGGTGCTGCCGATGAGGAGCGGCTGACCGCGGCGGCGCTGGCCGCGCTGGAGACTGTGTTGTGAACGCCCCCGACGCCTTTCCCGGCCTGCTCACGCGTGACGGTGCGCGCTGGCACTATCTCGACAGCGCGGCGACGGCGCAAAAGCCCAATGTGGTGATCGACGCGGTCGCGCGCGCGCTGGGCCCGGATTATGCCACGGTCCATCGCGGGCTCTATGCGCGCTCGGCGGAGATGACACTCGCCTATGAAGCGGCGCGGCGCGATGTCGCCGACCTGATCGGCGGGGCCGAGCACGAGATCGTGTTTACGCGCGGCGCGACCGAGGCGATCAATCTGGTCGCGCAAAGCTGGGGCGTGGCCAATCTTCGCCCCGGCGATCGCGTGTTGCTGTCGCTGCTCGAACATCATTCCAACATCGTGCCGTGGCAATTGATCCGCGAACGCACCGGGATCGTCATCGATGTCTGCCCGCTGACCGACGACGGGCGGATCGATCTCGATGCGGCCGAAGCGATGCTGACCCCGGCGCACAAGCTGGTCGCCTTTGCCCATGTCTCGAATGTGCTGGGCGGGGTGCTCGATGTCGCGCGTGCGGTCCGGCTGGCGCATGGAGTCGGCGCGCGTATCCTGATCGACGGATGTCAGGCAGTGGCGCGTGTGCCGGTCGATGTCGCGGCTTTGGGCTGCGATTTCTATGCCTTTTCCGCGCACAAGCTCTATGGCCCGACCGGAATCGGCGCGTTGTGGGCAAAGGCCGATCTGCTCGATGCAATGCCCCCGTGGCAGGGCGGCGGATCGATGATCGACCGCGTGACATTTGCCGAAACGACCTGGGCCCCCGCACCGCAACGCTTCGAAGCGGGCACGCCGGCGATTGCCGAAGCGATCGGTTTTGCCGCCGCTGCGCGCTTCGTGCGGGCCAAAGGTCTGGGCGCCATCCACGCGCACGAAACCACGCTGGTAACCAAGGCAAGAGAGGCGCTGGGCAGGATCAACGCCGTGCGCCTGTTCGGCCCCGACGATAGCGCCGGGATTGTCAGCTTTGCGCTCGAAGGCGTCCATCCCCATGATCTCGGCACGATCCTCGACGAGGAAAACGTTGCCATCCGTGCCGGACACCATTGCGCGCAGCCGCTGATGGCGGCACTGGGCGTGCCCGCGACCGCGCGGGCGAGCTTTGGCCTGTACAATGACGAAACCGACATCGCCGCGCTGGTGCGCGGGATCGAGCGCACCTTGAGGATTTTCGCATGACCGAGGACCGCAAGTTCACCATCGAAGAAGTCGAAGGCGTCGAACCGCCGCCCCGTGCCTTTGTCGAGGATGTTGTCGAAACGCCGGGCGACAAGCTCGCCCGCAAGCGCGACTATCTCGATGGGTTTCTGGCGGAAACGCCGCAGGGGATCGGCCCGAACGAGCCCGGCGGCGATACCTATGAAGGCGTGATCACCGCGCTGCGCGAGATCTATGACCCGGAAATCCCGGTCAATATCTATGACCTCGGGCTGATCTACGGCGTCGAGATCGATGGCGATGGCCATGCCGTGGTGTCGATGACGCTGACCACGCCGCATTGCCCGGTCGCCGAATCGATGCCCGGCGAAGTCGAACTGCGCGTCAGCGCGGTGCCCGGCGTGCGTGATGCCGAAGTGAATCTGGTCTGGGATCCGCCGTGGGATCCCCAGAAAATGAGCGACGAAGCCAAGCTCGAACTGGGCATGTTGTAAGGATACGCGATCCGATGGTCACCGTCACCAAACAGCGCCCCGTGCGCGAACGTCCCGCCGCTGTCGTGCTGACCGAAGCGGCGCAGCGGCGCATTGCCGCGCTGATGGCAGATGCCCCCGCCGGATCGATCGGCGTGCGCCTGTCGACGCCGCGCCGGGGCTGTTCGGGCCTCGCCTATTCGGTCGATTATGTCAGCGAAGCCATCGCGATGGATGAACGCATCGAAACGCCGGGCGGCACGCTGTTCATCGACGGCGCCTCGGTGCTCTATCTGATCGGCAGCACGATGGATTGGGTCGAAGACGATTTTCAGGCGGGCTTCGTCTTTGCCAATCCCAATGCCAAAGGCACCTGCGGCTGCGGCGAAAGTTTTACCGTCTGATCAGAGCAGGCCGACCAGCGGCGAGCGGCTTTCGGACAGGATTGCATCGATGCGGTCGGCGGGCAGGCCACAGGTGAATTCCGCGCCGATGCGCACGCCTTCGGTCCAGCGTACGATCGCGCGGACGGCTTCGCGTTCGCCGGAAAAGCCCAGCCGGATAAACTGACCGGGCCGGTATTCGGTTGTGGCGGCAAAGCGGAGACAGCACCCGTGCGTCGACAGGTCGACCAGCCGCACCGCCTCGGTGCTGTTGGCCGGGGTCATTGCGCGGCGGGCGCGGGTGCGACGCTCGCTGTCGACCGACTCTGCGGCGGCGGCCTCTCTGGCCGCGCGCGCGGCGGCTTCGCGCTGTTGGCGGGCGGGCTGGATATTGCGTTTGCGGTCCATCGCGATCAACCTTTCGCCCCGCGCTCTTCCTGCAAAAAGGCGAGCAGCGCCTGTTCCAGCGGATCGAGTTTGCCATCGGCTTCGATCCGGGAATCAAGCCATTGTTTTTCAACGGGGGTCACCGCGTAATCGGCGCGTTCTTCGGCCACGATGTCGCGCGCGGGTTGGCGACGGCCAAACCCGCCGCCGCGCACTGCCGACAGCAGGCCGTTGGGGCTGGTGCGGACCATGGAGCCCAAAAATCCGCCAATCCCCGGATCGCGCGCCGCCAGAAAGCGTTCGTGCGCCAGTTCCTGCTCGGCGGTCGGCAGGGTCAGGCCCTGCCAGCCTTGCAGATAATTGGCGATGCCCTGCACAAACAGCGTTTTCCATTCGGGCGCATTGTCGCCGTCAAGCGTTGCGTCCTTGATGCGAAACAGCATTTCCGCTTCTTCGGCGCTGACCCGTGCAGGGCCAAAGCCGCCGGGTGCAAAGATCACCCGGCGCAGCAAGGCGCATTCCTCCGCGCTGATCTCGCCGGCTGCGGGCGCATTATCGCCGCCGCGTGTCGGCCCTGCACCAAACACCACCGCGCGTTCGATCTGCACGAGGATATAGGCCTTCATGCGGTCGGGGGTGGCGTCCATCTTTTCGAGCAGATGGACCAGCAGTTCGAGCTTGGCGGGCGAATCGAGCCGCCCGTCGCGATCCATGCGCAGAATGAGCCAGTCCGCCTGCGCTTCGGACAAGGTTCCGCGCGGGTGGCTCGTCGCGTGCAGAAATTCGGTCGCCGCTTCGACAAAAAAGGCAATCCACGCCGCGCTCGGCCGGCGCACATCCTCGTTGATCGCAAGGATTTCCTCGACTTCGGCCGCATCGACCAGACCGTCGGGCCAGATCCGCCGCCGCAGCGCAAGAATCGCCTCGTCGCTGATGGTTCCGTCGATCAGCCCATCTGACGGAAGAAGGCGAAATTGCATCGTCATGCGCGAGTCCACACGGTTGCCCCTAAGTGGAAACGCTTATGGCCTTGGTCAGTTTAAGACTGCGTTACAGTGCAATTTTCAAAATTCGCGAAAGGGCCGAATTTCGAAGGCGGCACCGGCCCGCGCCCCCGGGTCAGGGGCGCAGATCCGGCGCCGTCGCCTCGGCCTTGAGCAAGGCGATCGCTTCGGCCAGCGGCACGACTTTCTGCTGTTGGTCGCCAAGGCGGCGAATGGCGACCGTGCCTTCCTCGGCCTCGCGCTTGCCCACTACCAGCAGGAAGGGCACCTTTTGCAGCGAATGTTCGCGCACTTTGTAGTTGATCTTTTCGTTGCGCGTATCGGTCTCGACGCGGATTCCGGCAGCGGTCAGCGCGGCGACCGCTTCATGGGCATAGGCGTCGGCGTCGGAGACGATCGTGGCCACCACGGCCTGCACCGGGGCGAGCCAGGTCGGCAGGCGACCGGCGAAATGTTCGATCAGGATGCCGATGAAGCGTTCGTAGCTGCCGAAGATTGCGCGGTGCAGCATGACCGGCCGATGGCGTTCGCCGTCTTCGCCGATATAGCTCGCATCGAGCCGTTCGGGCAGGACGCGGTCGGATTGAATCGTGCCGACCTGCCAGGTGCGGCCGATCGCGTCGGTCAGATGCCATTCGAGCTTTGGCGCATAGAACGCGCCTTCGCCGGGCAGTTCTTCCCAGCCGTATTCGGGCGTGGCGAGGCCTGCCGCAGCGACGGCATTGCGCAATTCGTCTTCGGCCTGATCCCACATCGCTTCGCTGCCGAAGCGCTTTTCGGGACGCAGCGCCAGCTTGATCGAATACGTAAAGCCGAAATCCTTGTAGATCCGGTCGGCCAGCGCGCAGAAATTGCGCACTTCGTCGACGATCTGGTCTTCGCGGCAAAAGATATGCGCATCGTCCTGGGTAAACTGGCGCACGCGCATCAGCCCGTGCAGCGCGCCATGCGGCTCGTTGCGGTGGCAACAGCCGTTTTCGTAAAGGCGCAGCGGCAGTTCGCGGTACGATTTGATCCCCTGGCGGAAAATCAGCAAGTGCGCCGGGCAGTTCATCGGCTTGAGCGCCATCCACTGCGCATCGTCGGAGACCAGCGGGCCTTCATCCTCGACATTGGGCACTTCGTCGGGGATGACGAACATGTTTTCGCGATATTTGCCCCAGTGGCCCGAAGCTTCCCACTGGCGCGCGTCCATCACTTGCGGGGTCTTGACCTCGCGATAGCCGGCGGCGTCGATCGCGCGGCGCATATAGGCCTCCAGCTCGCGCCAGATGCGATAGCCCTTGGGGTGCCAGAATACCGAGCCGTGCGCTTCGGCCTGAAGGTGGAACAAGTCCATCTCCGCGCCCAGCTTGCGGTGATCGCGCTTGGCCGCTTCTTCGAGCCGCGTGAGATGCGCGTCGAGCTGCTTCTTGTTGAGCCAGCCGGTGCCGTAGATGCGGCTGAGCATCGCATTGGCCTGATCGCCGCGCCAATAGGCGCCCGATACGCGCGTCAGCCTGAACGCCTGGGGATCGAGCTTGCCGGTCGAAGCGAGGTGCGGGCCCCGGCACATGTCGAACCAGTCGTCACCCGACCAATAGACGGTCAGCTCGTCGCCTTCGGGCAGTTCGGCGGCCCATTGCGCCTTGAACGTTTCGCCGCTGGCCGTCCAGCGCGCGATCAGGTCTGCGCGGGCCCACGCTTCGCGGCGCAACGGCTTGTCGGCAGCGATGATCGAGCGCATTTTCGCTTCGATCGCGGGCAGGTCGTCTTCGGTGAACGGGCGGTCTTTTGGCGCGAAGTCGTAATAGAAGCCATCGTCGGTCGACGGGCCAAAGGTGATCTGCGTGTCGGGAAACAGCGCCTGCACCGCTTCGGCCAGAACGTGGGCATAGTCATGCCGCACGAGTTCGAGCGCATCGGCTTCGTCGCGGGCGGTCACCAGCGAGAGCTGCGCATCGTGGGTCAGCGGGCGGGTGATGTCATACAGTTCGCCATCGACGCGCGCGCCGATCGCCGCCTTGGCCAGGCCCGGCCCGATTGCCGCTGCAATCTCCGCCGGGGTGGTGCCGCACGCGACTTCGCGCGTCGAACCATCGGGCAGGGTGATCGTAAGCATTTCGGACATGGGACTGAAACTCGCCTTTTCGCGGTAAGGCGGTCGCTTTGGCAGAAAGCGCGCGGTTTCGGAAGGGGGCAGAAGCCGTTTCAGGCGCGGACGCGGCGCGATAGCCAATCGGCGACGAGCCCGCCCGCGATCAGGCAGACAAACGGCATCGCCGGATAGTGAAACCGCGACTGCCCCGAAAAGACCACCGCGATCGCGGTCGGAAACAGCGCGACGACATAGGCCGCCATCCACCAGTCGATCGCACGCGCGCCCTGGGCTCGGCGCGCGGCCACAATGCGCCAGGGCGCTGCGGCAAAGGCGATCAGCAAAAGCCAGTACCACACCTGATTGGCCGCGCGAACGGCAAGAAAGGCATGCGGCGCGGCGCGGAACGCCCACGATCCGGTTTCATAGGCCCATTGCCCTTCGCCGTCCGGGCCCCACAAGTGCCAGACTTTCAGCGGCGCCAGCGCGGCAAACCGCGCCGGATTCGCCTTGATCCAGTTGATTCCCAGCCGCCGCGCCTGTGCGTCATAGGCCACTTCGTCGGTGTCTTTCAGCGGATCGAGCCGATGCACCAGCGGATCGTCGGGGGTATAGCCGCCGCGCGCGCTGTCGTTGTTTCCGGTCAAGAGGGTGATCCCGCCGTTGGTCGAAACCGTCACCCACGCGCCCAGCTCGCGATGATTGCGCAAGGTCCACGGGCCAATGACCAGCGCGGCGGCAAGCAGGACGACCATCCCCCGCGCCGCCACGTGCGGCATGCGGCGCCACACCTGCCCCTCGCGCAAGAGCATGATGAGCAGGATCGCCGGCACGATCACCAGCGTCTGCGCCTTGACCAGCGTGGCAATCCCGAAAATCAGCCCCGCCGCGCCCGTCGTCGCCCAGCCGCGCCGCGCCACCATCAGCCAGATCCCGGCCATCAACAGCGCGGTATACGTCACTTCGGTCAGTGCGAGCGGGACATAGAGGATGGAATTGGGATAGACCGCCAGCGCTAGCAGGCCGATCCGCCCAGCCAGTTCCGACCCGCCCAGTTCCGACCCGCCCAGTTCCGACCCCGTCAGCCGTCGCCCGAGATCGAGCGTCAGCCATGCCGTCAGCGCCGAGGCCAGCCAGTTGATCGCGCCGACCGTCCAGATCGATACGCCGAGCACGCGAAAGCCGAGCGAAAGCAGCCAGGGCCAGCCCACCGGCCAGAACGCCGTCGGCATCCCGCGCCCGTTCAGATACCCCAGCCCATGCGCCAGCATGGCGCCATGGCCATAGTACCAGTCGGCATCCGACGAAGGCGTCACCGCGCAGGCGATCATCACTGCGCGCGGGACGAGGAACAGCGCAAACAGCACGGGCAGCGCACACGGCGCCATCAGCAGGGCGACAAACCGGTTGGCAAGACGGTCAAGCATGGCGGGGCTATACACCGACGGGGGTTAATCGCGGGATAAGTCCCTTTTCGCCGCCGCCTGGCACGACTACCACGGCGCCATGGTCACGGATACTTGCGCACCCCCTTCGTTCTATACGCTGCCCGATGGACGGCGGCTGGCCTATCGTCATCTTGCCGGAACCGGGCCGACAGTGGTGTTTCTGCCCGGCTACATGTCGGACATGGGCGGAACCAAGGCGGGCGCGGTGTTCGATTGGGCGGTGCGCCGGTGGCATGGGTGCCTGTTGCTCGACTATTCGGGCTGCGGGCAGAGCGATGGCGATTTTGCCGATGGCACATTGTCGCGCTGGTGCGACGAAGTCGCGGCGCTGATCGATCATTGCGGGCTCGATCGCGTCGTGCTGATCGGATCGAGCATGGGCGGCTGGCTGATGCTGCTGCTTGCCGAGGCGCTGGGCGCGCGTATTGCCGGGCTGGTGGGGATCGCCGCCGCGCCCGATTTTACCGACTGGGGGCGCGATCCGGCGGCCAGGGCGGCGCTGGCGGGGGGCCAGGTGGTCCATGACGAAAACCCCTATGGCCCCGAACCGACGCCGATGTATCCCGCGTTCTGGGCCGATGGTCAGGCGCGTTGCCTGCTTGGGCGACCGATTGCCTTCGACGGGCCGGTGCGCCTGCTTCAGGGGCAAACGGATGCCGATGTGCCGTGGGCAATTGCCTTGCGCCTTGCCGCCGCGCTTCGTTCAGCCGATGTGCAGATCCACCTGATCAAGGACGGCGATCATCGCCTGTCGCGCGATGCCGACATGGCCCTGTTGCTGACCGCGCTGGCGGGGCTGTTCGAATCGGATGCCAAAGGAAGTGCCGCATGATCGTCTTGCTGCCGATTGCCCTGTTGATGCAGATCGGGCCGGATATTCATTCGTACAATCAGGCGCCGCTGCCGGTGATCACGCAACAGCGGCGCGATGCGGCGAAAACCGCGTCGCCGCCGTTGCCGGTCGATCCGCTGGGCGAATGCATGGCGCGCGCGCGCGCCGATTCGACGATCGGCCTGGCTTATGCGCGCGACTGGCTGTCGCGCGCGACGACGCCCGAGGCGCACGCGCGGGCCGATCAGTGCCTGGGCCTGATCCTGTCGGACACGGGTGATTTCGCCGGGGCACAAGGCGCCTTTGCCGATGCCGTCGCGGCGATCCCGGCCGGGCAGATCGCCTCGTCCGTGCCGCTGATGGCGATGGCGGGCAATGCCGCGCTGGCCAATGGCGATCCGGTCCATGCGCTCGGCTGGTTCGACCGCGCGCTGGCCGTAAAGGACTATGACGAGGCTCCGGCGCGCGGTGCGATCGAGGCAGACCGCGCCCGCGCGCTCGTCGCGCAAGGCCAGACGGCGCAGGCCGCGACCGCGCTGGCCGAAGCGCGGCGGCTGGCTCCGGGCGATGCCGGGGTGTTCCTGTTGTCGGCGACTCTGGCGCGGCGGGGGCATGATCTTGCCGGCGCCCAGGGCTTTATCGAAACCGCCGCCGCGATCGATCCGCGCGATCCCGCGATCGGGCTGGAAGCAGGGGTGATCGCCGAACTGGCCGGGCACGAGGCGGCGGCGCGCAAATCGTGGAATTCGGTGATCGTCACCGCGCCCGACAGCGTCGAGGCGGGAACCGCGCGCGGCTATCTGTCGCAACTGGGCCCGGACACGTCGGCGCCCCTTGATCCGGCCCTTGATCCTGGGGCCTCCCGCCCCACATCGAGCCCTACACCCTAGAAATATAGGCGATAACGCGATGAAACTCTCGGTGCTCGACCTCGTCCCCGTGGTAGAAGGCGGCACTTTGGCCCGCGCCTTTGCCGATGCCGCGCTGTTGGCGCGGGCCGCCGAAGAGGCGGGCTATCATCGCTATTGGATCGCCGAACATCACGGCATGGAAGGGATCGCGGGCGGGGCGACAGCGGTCGTGCTGGCGCATGTCGGCCATGCCACGCAGACCATCCGCATCGGCGCGGGCGGGATCATGCTGCCCAATCACAATCCGCTGGTGATCGCCGAACAGTTCGGCACGCTCGACGCCTTGTTCCCCGGTCGTGTCGATCTCGGCCTTGGCCGCGCGCCGGGTGCGGATCAACGCGTTGCGCGCGCCTTGCACAAGGACGTGAACCGCTCGGCCGAGGATTTTCCGGGCGATGTCGTCGAATTGCAGGCGCAATTTGCCGGTGATCCGCGCCTGCCGCTTCAGGCCAATCCCGGCCTTGGCGCGCATCCCGAGCTGTGGGTTCTGGGGTCGAGCCTGTTCGGCGCGCAGCTCGCCGCGATGCTCGGGCTGCCTTATGCGTTTGCCTCGCATTTTGCCCCCGATCATCTCGACGCGGCGCTGACGCTCTATCGCGAACGGTTTCAGCCCTCGGCGACGCTTGATGCGCCGCATGTCATGGCCGCGATCAATGTGCTCGCCGCCGACAGCGATGAAGAAGCCGTCCTGCTGGCCAGTTCGATGGATCAGTCGTTTGTCCGCTTGCGCAGCGGCACCCCCGGGCGTCTGCCGCCGCCGGTGCCGGGCTATCGCGACAGCCTGCCCGCCCCGTCACGCGCCATGCTCGATCACATGCGACAGGTTTCGGCGATCGGTTCCCCGCGCACGGTTGCCGACCGGCTGGCCGCGTTTCAGGAACGCACCCGCGCCGACGAACTGATCGTGGCCGGCGCGACATTTGACCCCGCCTTGCGTCGGCGCAGTCTGGCGCTGACGATGGCGGCGGTGCGCGATCTGGTCGGCTGACCATGTCTGTACGGATATGTTGGCCGGATAGGCAAAGCCACGAGTGGGGGGCTGCAATCACAGGTTAATGCACGGACGTTAGGGATTGCAGGCCTGAAGAGGCTTGCGCGTCTTGGCGGGTGCGGATAGCTCTATTCGAATAATGCGTAGCTATGTAATATAATAATAAGCGTCTCCAGTGAGGGCAGGCTGCGCGGGGAAGGAACATTATGGCCACGCTGACCGATACCGCATATCCCGATCAAGTGTCCGGGCTCTCGCTCGAAGCCACGCTGGCGCAACGGTTCGCCGATTCGCTGCTGCCTTCCGAAGCGGCTGATTTCGATGCCGCCCGGCTTGCCGAGGCGGCGCGCTTTACGCTGCGCGCGGCGGCGCGGCGCAAGGGGGCAGAGCCTTCGCTGGCGATCGAAAGCGTGGCCGGGACCGATGCCAGCCCACGCTGCCTGCGCATTGCCGTGATCAATGATGACATGCCGTTTCTGGTCGATTCGGTCTGCGCCACAGTGACTCAGCATGGTCTGGCGATCGATCGGCTGGTCCATCCGGTGCTGGCGGTGCGCCGCGACCCGGAAGGGCGGCTTTGCGCGCTGCCCGATGGCGAAGCGATCGGCGAACTGCGCGAATCGATGATCTATCTCGAAACCGAGCGAGTCGATGCCCGCGCCCGGCGCGCATTGGTCGAGGACATTCACCGCACGCTGGCCGACGTTCATGCCGCCGTTGCCGACTGGTCGCAGCTGCAGGCGGCGATGCTCGACGATGCGCGGACATTGCCCGATGCCGAGGCGGCGGCGCTGATGCGCTGGCTGGCCGACGGCATGCTGACCCAGCTGGGCCGGGTGGTATGCCGCCGCGACGGGAGCCCCGAAGGCCGGCTGGGGATCTGCCGCGCGAGCCATGCCCCGTTGCTGAGCGACGAATCCTACGCGCGCGCCTTTGCCTGGTTCGACGGCGATGGTCGGGGCGCTCCGGCCCGCGTACCTCTGGTGGTCAAGGCCAACCGTCTTGCGCGGGTGCATCGCTTTGTCCCGCTCGACCTGTTCATCGTGCCGGTGCTGGAAAAAGGGCAAGTCGTCGCGCTGTCGGTCCATGCCGGGGTGTGGACCAGCGGGGCGTTGTCCGCCGCGCCCGACCGCGTGCCGCTGATGCGCAGTCAGCTTGACAGCTTGACCACCCGGCTCGGCATCGCGCCGCAGGGCCATGCGGGCAAGGCGCTGGTCCATGCGCTGACCGCGTTGCCGCATGATCTGTTGATCAGCTTTGCCGACGACGATCTCGAACGCATCGCCACCACGATGATGAGCCTGCTCGATCGGCCTCGCCCGCGTCTGGAGCTGGTCAAAGCCCCGCTCGCGCGGCACTTGTTCGCCTTTGTCTGGCTGCCGCGCGATGTGCAATCGACCGAAGTGCGCCAGCGTGTGCGCACGATGCTCGAAGATGCCGTCGGGGCGCCGGTGATCGACTGGAGCCTGCAAGTCGACGGCAATGCGCTGGCCATTATCCGCTTCGTGCTCGATATTCGCGACGGCAGCAGCGAACCCGATGCCGCCGCGCTCGATCACGCGCTTCAGGCGATGGTGCGCGGCTGGGAAGTCGGGGTCGAGGCCGAATTGGCCAAGTCCGAAGACCCTTCGCGGGCGGCGGCGATCGCGGCGCGCTATGCCGACAGTTTTCCCATCGGCTATCGCCACGCCTATGGCCCGGCGGAGGCGGCGGACGACATTCGCGTCTTGCGCGTGCTGCACGGCAGCGGCGCGCCGCACCGCGCGGCGCGGCTGCACCGGCTTGGCGCCGAAGAGGACTTGCGGCTGAAACTCTATCAGCGCGACGGGGCGATCGTGTTGTCCGACGCAGTGCCGGTGCTGGAAAACTTCGGTTTCAAGGTCATGCAGGAAGTGCCGACTGCGCTGGCCAAGGGCAAGCTCGGCTATATCCACGATTTCCTCGTCGCCGCGCCTGCCGATACCGATGTCGACGCGCTGTTGGCGCGCAAGGGTGAAATCGAGGACGCGTTGGCCGCTGTGCTCAATGGCGGGGCGGAAGATGATGGCTTCAACCGGCTGATCACGAGTGTCGGCCTGTCCCCGCGCGAGGCAAACTGGCTGCGCGCGTGGTTCCGCTATCTGCGTCAGACCGGACTGTCGGCCAGCCTGGCGACAGCGGTTGCCGCCTTGCACCACGCCGCGCCGGTGACGCGCGGCTTGATCGATCTGTTCGTCGCGCGCCACGATCCGGCCTTTGTCGGCCATCGCGACGAGGCGGCTGCGGCAGCCGAAAGCGCGATCCGCGCCGGGCTCGCGCAAGTCGCGGCGATTAGCGACGATCGCCTGTTGCGCGCGTTTCATGCGGCCATTGCGGCGATCTTGCGCACCAATGCCTTTGCCCCCGCCGGGCAGGAAGCGCTCGCGTTCAAGATCGATTCCGCAGCTGTCCCCGGCCTGCCGCGCCCGGTGCCGTGGCGCGAGATCTTTGTCTATTCGCCCCGTGTCGAGGGAATTCACTTGCGCGCCGGGCCGATCGCGCGCGGCGGCTTGCGTTGGTCCGACCGGCGCGACGATTTCCGCACCGAAGTGCTCGGCCTGATGAAGGCGCAGCGGGTGAAGAACGCGGTAATCGTGCCGACCGGGGCCAAGGGTGGGTTCTATCCCAAGCAATTGCCCAATCCGTCGCGCGATCGCGATGGCTGGCTGGCCGAAGGGCGCGGCAGCTATCAGGTATTTATCCGCGCGCTGCTGTCGGTGACCGACAATCTGGTCGCAGGCGCCGTGGCCCATCCCGAGGGCGTTGTCCAGCGCGATGGCGATGATCCCTATTTCGTCGTCGCGGCCGACAAGGGCACGGCGACCTTTTCCGATGTCGCCAATGCGATTGCCGAGGCACACGGCTTCTGGCTCGACGATGCCTTCGCCAGCGGCGGGTCGAAAGGCTATGATCACAAGGCGATGGGCATTACCGCGCGCGGCGCGTGGATTTCGGTGCAGCGCCACTTTCGCGAACTGGGCGTCGACGTGCAGACCGACCCGGTGCGCGTCATCGGTGTGGGCGACATGTCGGGCGACGTGTTCGGCAACGGCATGTTGTTGAGCCAGGCGATCCGGCTGGTCGCCGCGTTTGATCACCGTCACGTGTTTCTCGATCCCGATCCCGATCCGGCGGCGGCCTGGGGCGAGCGCGCGCGGCTGTTCGCCTTGCCCCGGTCGAGCTGGGACGATTATGACCGCAACCTGCTTTCGCGCGGCGGCGGCATTTTTCCGCGCAGTCTGAAAGCGATTCCGCTCGGCGACGAAGTGCGCGCAATGCTGGGGCTCGAACAAGCCGAGATCGACCCCGAATCGCTGATTTCCGCGATCTTGCGCGCCAAGGCCGATCTTTTGTGGTTTGGCGGTATCGGCACGTATGTCCGCGCTTCGAGCGAAAACAACGTCACCGTGGGCGATCCGGCCAACGATCCGATACGCATCGCGGCAAGCGAAGTGGGCGCGCGTGTGGTCGGCGAAGGCGCCAATCTGGGCCTGACCCAGGCTGCGCGGATCGAATTTGCGCTCGTCGGTGCCGGTGGTGCAGGCGGGCGGATCAATACCGATTTCATCGACAATTCCGCCGGGGTCGATTGCTCGGACAACGAGGTCAATATCAAGATCGCGCTCGCCGCGGCCAAGCGCGCGGGCAAGCTCGACGAGGATGGGCGCGTCGCGCTGTTGTCCGACATGACGGATGCGGTGTCGGACCTCGTGCTGGCGGACAATCGCCTGCAGACTTTGGCGCTGTCGGTCGCCGAGCGCGGCGGCGCGGCGGCGGTGCCCGCGCTGTTGCGGTTGATCGACGTGCTCGAAGATGCCGGTGAGCTCGATCGCGCGACCGAAGGGCTGGCCGAGGCGGAGGACTATGCCCGGCGCGCGGCCTCGGGCCATGGCTTTACGCGGCCGGAACTCGCCGTGGTGCTCTCGACGGCCAAGCTGGCCTTGCAGCGCGCGCTCGAAGAGAGCGATGTGGTCGATGATCCCGTGCTGGAAAGCGAGCTGATCGCTGCCTTCCCCCCGGCGATGCACGAGGATTTCGAGACGGAGATCGTCCACCATCGGCTGAGGCGCGAAATCATCGCGACCAAGCTGGCCAATCGCATCGTCAACCGGCTCGGCCCGGTGCATCCCTTTGAACTGGTCGAAGAAGAAGGCTGCAGCCTTGCACAAGTCGCGGCGGCTTTCGTTGCGGCCGAGCGACTGCTCGATTGCGACACGACCTGGGCTCTGCTCGATCGGGCGGACATGCCCGAAGAAGCGCGTCTGGCGATGTTCGACCGTATGGCGCGGGCCGTGCGCGGCCATATCGCCGATGTCCTGCGCGCCGGTCACGGGACCGAAGCGATCGATGATCTGATCGAGGATCTGGCGGGCGGGGTCGGCCTGTTGTCGCATACCGCCGCCGAACTCTTGCGCGGCGAGGCGCAGGCCGAAGGACGGCGGCTGGCGGCAGAGCTGGCCGGGGCAGGCGTGCCCGCCGAGATCGCCGCGCGGGTGGTGCATCTCTATGACCTCGACGGCGCGATCGGTCTGGCGCACCTTGCCGCCGAGCGGAAAGTCGATGCGACCGCGCTGACCGGGGCCTTTGCCGACCTTGGCGCCGCGCTCGGGCTCGACTGGGCGCAACAGGCGGCCAGCAAATCGAGCCCGTCGGACCCGTGGGAGCGCCTGCTGGTCGCGGGTCTCGCGCGCGATTTTCAACAGATGCGGCTGGAATTCCTGGCCCGCGCGGGCGGCGCCGATCCGGCGGTCCATACGGCGGCCTGGCTCAAGACCCATGCCGGGGCGATCGCGCAATTTCGCGCGCTGATCGCCCGCGCGCAGGCAAGCGGCGGGGTCGCTCCGGCGATGCTGGCGCAATTGGCAAGCCAGGCGCGCACGTTCTTGATGCGTTAGGTCTGTTGCGTCAGGCGGCACCGGCCCGTTCCTCCACCCGAGCACCCAACGATCGTACCGTGTGAGTGGTCGGGCGGGGGAGCGGGCCGGTGCCGCCTCCTCCCGGCAAGAACGCAATAAAGTTTGCCGATCACGGCCATTTTTGAAAGCGATCGGTTGACGTGCGGCCCGTTTTCCCCAAATCCGGCGCTTCGAACGAGTTTGGGTCGAACGAGTTTGGGGCAAGAGGCACGCAATGGCAGATGTGGTGATCGTGGGTGCGGGACATGGCGGGGCGCAAACCGCCATCGCGCTGCGCCAGAATGGCTTTGCAGGGTCGATCGAAGTGATCGGGCGCGAGCCGGAATTGCCTTATGAACGTCCGCCGCTGTCCAAGGAATATCTCGCCCGCGACAAGACCTTTGACCGGATCATGATCCGCCCGGCGGCGTTCTGGGCGGACAAGCAGGTGACTTTCACGCTCGGTCGCGAAGTCGTCAGCGTTGATCCCGTGGCCAGGAGCGTGACCACCGACGACGGCGAAACCCGCGCCTATGGCTCGCTGGTCTGGGCGACAGGCGGCGATCCGCGCCGCTTGACGCTCGACGGGCATGACCTTGCCGGGGTTCACGCGGTGCGCACGCGCGCCGATGCCGACCGGTTGATGGCCGAACTCGACGCCGGGGCGAAACGCGCGGTCGTTATCGGCGGCGGCTATATCGGGCTCGAAGCGGCTGCCGTGCTGACCAAGTTCGGCGTGCATGTCACGCTGCTCGAAGCCTTGCCGCGCGTGCTGGCGCGCGTTGCGGGCGAAGCGCTGTCGGCGTTTTACGAGGCGGAACATCGCGCCCATGGCGTCGATCTGCGCACCAAAGTCGCGGTCGCCGCGCTCGAAGGTGCCGACGGCAAAGTGACCGGCGTGCGGCTGGTCGATGGCGAAGTGCTGCCCGCCGAGATCGTCATTGTCGGGATCGGCATCATCCCGGCGACCGCGCCGTTGATCGCCGCCGGGGCCAAGGGCGGCAACGGGGTCGATGTCGACGAATATTGCCGCACCAGCCTGCCCGGCATCTATGCCATCGGCGACTGCGCCGCGCATGCCAACGACTATGCCGACGGCGCGGTGATCCGGCTCGAATCGGTGCAGAATGCCAACGATCAGGCAACTGCCGTGGCCAAGGGGATCACCGGCAATCCGGTGGTCTACAAGGCGGTGCCGTGGTTCTGGTCAAACCAGTATGACTTGCGGCTCCAGACCGTCGGCCTGTCGATCGGCCATGATGCCACCGTCACGCGCGGCGATCCGGCAACGCGCAGCTTTTCGGTGATCTATCTCAAGCAGGGCCGCGTCATCGCGCTCGATTGCGTCAACGCGGTCAAGGACTATGTCCAGGGCAAGAAACTGGTCGAAACCGGCGCCGTGATCGCGCCCGAACGGCTGGCCGATGCAGGCGTGCCGCTTAAAGAAATGATCTGAGCGCGATCAGGGCACCGGCAGCACGGCGACCAGGCGGTCAAGCGCCCAGTCGGCGGCATCGGCGACCGCCGGATCGGGGTCGCCGAGCAGCCGCGTGACCGGCCCGAACAGCGCGGGATCGCCGCTGTTTCCGGCGGCATAGAGGCAATTGCGGACAAACCGGTCGCGACCGATGCGCTTGATCGGCGATCCGGAAAACAGCGCGCGAAACCCCGCGTCGTCGAGCATGAGCAAGTCGGCGAGGCGCGGCGCGGTCAATTCCGCGCGCGGCAGAAAGGCGCGGTTGGCCGCCGCCGCGCTGGCGAACCTGTTCCACGGACACACCGCCAGACAATCGTCGCAGCCATAGATACGGTTGCCCAGCGCAGCGCGGAATTCATGCGGCACCGGCCCTTTGTGCTCGATCGTCAGGTACGACACGCAGCGCCGCGCATCGAGCCGATAGGGCGCAGGGAAAGCCCCGGTCGGGCAGGCGTCCTGACAGGCCCTGCACGATCCGCAGCGGTCGGCGTGCGGCGCATCGGGCTCCAGCGCCAGCGTGGTAAAGATCGCGCCGAGGAACAGCCATGATCCGTGTGTGCGGCTGACGAGATTGGTATGCTTGCCTTGCCAGCCGATCCCGGCGGCAGCGCCCAGCGGTTTTTCCATGACCGGCGCGGTATCGACGAAGACCTTGACCCCGGCGCCCGGCGCTTCGGCAACGATCCACCGGGCCAGCGCCTTGAGCGCGCGCTTGACCACGTCGTGATAGTCGGCGCCCTGGGCATAGACCGAAATGCGCGCATGATCGGGCATCCGGGCCAGCGCGAGCGGATCGGCGGCGGGGGCATAGCTCATCCCCAACGCGATCACGCTTTGCGCCTCTGGCCACAGGCCTTGCGGCGACCGGCGGTGTTCCAGCCGCGTCGCCATCCATTCCATCGATCCATGTGCGCCTTCGCCCAGCCACTGTTCCAACCGGCGCGCGCGCAGCGGATCTTCGTGCGCCGGGGCAAAGCCGCAGGCGACAAAGCCCAGCGCCAGGGCCTCGTCCCTGAGTTTTTGGGCAAACCTGAGTTTTTGGGCAAATCCTGACGCGGCGTTAACCAAACTTGCTGTCCCGTCCATTCATCGCTTACGGTTAATGCGCGGTTCCATGCGATACGAACCAGCAGCAAGCTTTGTGGGGGAATTGGCCGCGATGGGCAAGGAAGCCGACGTCCCTCAAAATGATCCGCCTCAAGATCTGGCAATCGAGGCGCGCGGTCTGGTCAAGCGGTTCGACGGCACGATTGCAGTCGATGGCGTCGATATTTCGGTGCCGCGCGGGGCGATCTATGGCGTGCTCGGGCCCAATGGCGCGGGCAAGACCACGACCTTGCGCATGTTGCTCGGCATTATCGATCCCGATGCGGGCTATCGCCGTGTGTTGGGCACCGAAAACCCGACCGAAGTCGCGCGCCGCATCGGCTATCTGCCCGAAGAGCGCGGGCTCTATCCTTCGATGAAGGCTTATGAAGCGATCGCGTTTCTGGCCGCGCTGCGCGGGGTGCCGCTGGCCGAAGGGCGCCGCCGTGCGCGCCGGATGCTCGACGAATACGGGCTGGGCCATGCCGCCGACCGCCAGATCAGGCAATTGTCCAAGGGCATGGCGCAGCAAGTGCAATTGATTGGCACGCTGATCCACGAACCCGATCTGGTCGTGCTCGACGAACCGTTTTCCGGGCTCGACGCGATCAACCAGGGGCGGCTCGAACAGTTGATCCGGGGGCTGGCCGCGCGCGGGGCGACAGTCCTGTTTTCGACTCATGTCATCGCCCATGCCGAACGCATGTGCGATCAGGTCGCGATCATCGCCGGGGGCAAAGTGCCGTTTGCCGGTCCGGTCGATGTCGCGCGCGACCGCTTGCGCCCGCAAGTGCGGCTTGAAACGCGTGTGCGCGACGGGATCTGGCGCGCCGCGCTGCCCGCCGATGCGCGCTGCGATGTCAAGGCGAGCGGCAGCGCGTTCTGGTATTTCACGCTGCCTGAAACCGGGGTCGAGCCTTTGCTGCGCGCGCTGATCGAAGGCGACGCGGGGATTCTCAGCCTGTCGATCGAACGCGCCGGGCTTCACGATGCGTTCGTGGCCATTGCCGGCGAGGCGGCGGCGCGTGCGCTCGAAGAACACCGCGAAGAAGCTGAAATTCTGGCCAAAAAGGGACGCCGCTGATGTTTGCAGAACGCATGCGGGCCGTATGGGTGATTGCGCGCCGCGATTTCGTGGCGGTGGTCTTTTCCAAGGCTTTCATCTTCTTCCTGCTCGGGCCGCTGTTCCCGATCATCATCGGCTTTTTCGCAGGGGCGATCGGCGCCAGCGTGCAGCATGATCTCGATCGCGCGGTGATCGGTGTGGCCATGCCCGCGCGCGACGGCGACAAGCTGATCATGGCGCGCGATGCCATGGCCGATCACATGACCGGCGGTGTGCCCGACATGGTGGTGATCGACCGACTGCGCCCAGGCGAGCATTTCGACGCGCGCGCGATCTTGAAAAAGCGCCAATTGGCAGCGGTGGTGACAGGCACGCTCGACGCCCCCGTGCTGACCGCGACGCAAGGGCGGATCGACGACTGGCGCGGCATGGTCGCGCTGTTTGCGGCGCGCGCGCGGTCGAGCGAAGCGATCGCCTATCCCGATGTCCGCGCCGATGTGGTCGTCACCAGCGCGGCGCACGAACACAACGGGCAAGTGGTGACGGCACAGGCCGGGCAATTGCTGTTGTTCCTGTTGACGATGCTGCTGGCGGGCATGGTGCTGTCCAATCTCGTCGAGGAAAAGGCCAACAAGATCATCGAGATTCTGGCGGCATCCATTCCGATGGACGCCTTGTTCATGGGCAAGCTGTTTGCCATGCTGGCGGTCAGCATGGTCGGCGTCGCGGTCTGGGGCACCGGCTATGGCGTGATGGTCCTGGCCGGCGCGCGCTCGATCCCGCTGCTGGCAACGCCCGCCGTCGGCTGGCCGCTGTTCCTGGCGCTCGGGTTCCTCTATTTCGCGATGGCCTATCTGCTGCTCGGGTCGATGTTCCTGGCGATCGGCGGCATGGCCAACACCGTGCGCGAAGTGCAGACGCTGTCGATGCCGGCGACGATGATGCAGTTGATCGTGTTTTTCCTCGCGAGCTTTGCGCTGGCGCGGCCGGGCACCTGGATCGAGACGCTGTCCGAAGTGTTTCCGGTCAGCTCTCCTTATGCCATGCTGGCCCATGCCGCCGAATATCCCGCGATCATGCCGCATGTCATCGCGCTCGCCTGGCAGGGGCTGTGGGTGGTGATCATGGTGCGCGGCGGGGCCATGCTGTTTCGGCGCACGGTGATGAAATCGGGTCCGGGGCGCGTCCGCAAACGGGCAACGAACCGGACTGGGCAACCGGCCTGATTCGGTTATTGACATCAATGTAGGTTATCGGAATACTCCGGTCAAAGAGGGGGCGCGGATGACTCCCTTGTGGAGGATTCCAGATGGCCACCCAGCTCGCACCCGAAGCCGGTTTTACCTATCGCCGCTCGCCCACCGCCAACGAGGCGTTCGAGCAATGGCTCAAGTCCAATCCCCAGGCGATGCCGACGCATAGCCATCCCTGGGACGTCAGCCGGTCGTCGATCTATGTCAACGACACCTGGGGTCCGATCTTTGCCGAAATGCGGGCAAAGGCGCCGATCAACAAAGTCACCGGCACGCCTTATGGCGATTACTGGAATGTCACCACGCACAAGGCGGTGCTCCATGTCGAATCGTTGCCTGACGTGTTTTCCTCGTCGTGGGAACATGGCGGCATCACCATCGGCGATGCCCCCGAAGGCGAAGATCCGGCTATCCTTGCCGAGCGGCAATTGCCGATGTTCATCGCCATGGACCGGCCCGAACACACCGGCCAGCGCCGCACCGTGGCCCCCGCTTTCACTCCGGCGGAAATCGTGCGGATGGAAGGCGAGATCCGTCAGCGCACGGCGCAAGTGCTCGATGCCCTGCCGATCGGGGAACAGTTCGACTGGGTTGACCGGGTGTCGATCGAGCTGACCACCGGGATGCTGGCGATCCTGTTCGGCTTTCCCTGGGCAGACCGTCGCCTGCTGACATTCTGGTCCGACTGGGCGGGCGATGTCGAGCTGACGCTGGCGCGCGAACTGGCCGATGACCGCTTTGCCATCCTGCAGGAAATGGCGCACTATTTCGGTCGCCTGTGGATGGAACGGACCGGCAAGGCGCCGACGCCCGATCTCATTTCGATGATGATCAACTCCCCGGCGATGAATCACATGAGCCCGCAGGAATTCATGGGCAATCTCGTGCTGTTGATCGTCGGCGGCAACGACACCACGCGCAACACGATGTCGGGCATCATCCATGCGCTGCACACGTTCCCCGATCAGCGCGAAATCCTTGAAAACGAGCCTTCGCTGATCCCCAATGCGGTGCAGGAATGCATCCGCTTCGTCACCCCGCTGGCGCATATGCGGCGCACGGCGACTGCCGATGTCGACTTGCTGGGCCATCAGATCAGCGCCGGCGACAAAGTCGTCATGTGGTATCTTTCGGCCAATCGCGACGAGACGATCTTCGACCAGCCCGACAAGCTGATCGTGACGCGCGACAATGCGCGTCGGCACTTGTCGTTCGGGCATGGCATCCATCGCTGCGTCGGGGCGCGTCTGGCCGAGCTGCAACTGCGCGTTCTGCTCGAGGAAATGCAGGCGCGGCGACTGCGCGCCCATGTCACGGGCGGGGTCGAACGCGTGCGCGCCAACTTCGTCCATGGCTTCCGTCGCATGGAAGTCACGCTCGACCGCTATTGACGCAGGGCAGGGGCATCCGGTCATCCGGCGTTCATCGGCGGGGCCCCATTCGGGCCTTGTCCCGCCGGTGGATGGCTTGCCCCCCCGACCCTGATCCCCTGCGGGACACCCCCCTTTATCCTAGGCGCAGGCGCAGTTGTGTGGCACGCGCCGCAGCGTGCGCCGTCTTGCTGTCCTGTTGCTCGCGCTGGTCGCGATCCCGCTGGTATCTTGGCGCGATGCCCATCCGCCGCCGCCGCCGGGCCCGCGTATCTGGATCCGGGATCTTTTGCCGGGGCTTGCCGTCCCACGGCGCTATGGCCCGTTTGCCTTGGCGGGCGTGTGGCAGATCGGCGGGGATCGCGCGGCGATCGGCAACTATTCGGCGCTGGGCATGCTGTCGGACGGGACTTTTGCCGGGCTCAGCGACCGGGGCACGCTGCTGACCTTTTCACGTCCGGACCGACCGGGGCCATGGTTTGCGCACAGTGCGCAGCCGCTGTCTCTGGACGACAGCTTTGGGCAAGCACACAGCGACGGCGAGGCGATGGTGATTCTCCCCCCGCACGACGACGTGTTGCTGATTTACGAAGGCACGCCCGACCTCTTGCGCTTTACCCGTGATCTTCGCCATTTTCAGCGGATCACCGTGCCGGCGCTGTCTGCCTGGCCTGAAAACCAGGGGCCCGAGGCGAGCATGCGGCTGGCCGACGGGCGCATGGTCATGCTGGAGGAAGGCTATGATCCCTGGTGGGACGCGCGCGGCCATGAAGGGCTGGTGTTTCCCGGCCTGCCACGCACAGGGCAAGACCCCGCGCGGTTTCACCTGATCCTGCCGCAAGGCTGGCGCCCGACCGAATTGACGCAGGCGCCCGATGGCATGCTGCTGCTGCTGGAACGCAAATTTACCCTGACCGGATTTCGCACCGCGATTGCCGCCATCGATCCTGCGGCGTTTCGTCCCGGTGCGACAGTGCGCCCGACCGAGCTGGCGCGAATCGAAGACCCGCGCATTCGCGACAATTACGAAGGCATGACCGTGACGCGCGAAGCCGACGGCGGGCTGGCGCTGTGGATCATTTCCGACAGCAATGCGATGGTCTGGTTTCAGCGCACGCTGCTGCTCAAGCTTCGCATCACCGGGCATATCCAAACCGGCCATATCTAACACGAAAAGCCCCGCCGAGGCGGGGCTCATCATGATGTCTTGCGGCGCCCGTGGGCGCCGACAAGCCAGGTCAGGCGGCGACGGCCACCTTCTTCAGCTCGCGCTTCACTTTGAGCGCACGCGTGCTGAGCGATTCGTCGCTGGTCTTCAGCAGCCAGTTGTCGAGGCCGCCGTTGTGTTCGACCGAACGCAGGCCGTGGGTCGACACGCGGAACTTGAAGCTGCGGTCGAGCTTTTCCGACAGCAGCGTGACGTTCTGCAGATTGGGCAGGAACACACGCTTGGTCTTGTTGTTGGCGTGGCTCACATTGTGACCGACTTGGCGGCCCTTACCGGTCAGTTCGCAGATGCGCGACATGGCATAAAACTCGCTTGTTTTCGTATGAAGCAATTCGGAAAGCGCGGCTCTTATCTATTCGGCGGGCGAAGTCAAGGATTCGCAACCACCGTATGCCCGTGCTAGCGGATCGGCATGACCAATCGCTGGCCCCTGCCCGAACCGATGGCCCGCGCGCTGGCCGAAGCGAAAGCTGCGACCGACAAGGGCGCTGTGCCGATTGGCGCGGTCGTGGTCAAGCACGGTGTGGTGATCGCGGCGGCGCACAACGGCCCGCGCGATTGTCACGATCCGACCGCGCATGCCGAAATCCTGGCGATTCGCGCAGCGGCACAGGCCTTGGCGCAGGACCGGCTCGATGGCTGCGACTTGTGGGTCACGCTCGAACCTTGCGCGATGTGCGCGGGCGCGATCATCCATGCGCGGATTGCGCGGGTCTATTACGCCGCGCCCGATCCCAAGGGCGGCGCGGTCGAACACGGCGCGCGCCTGTTCGATCAGCCAACCGCGCTGCACCGGCCCGAAGTCTATGCCGGATTGGGCGAGGCCGAATCGGCAGAGATGTTGCGCAGCTTCTTTCGCGAGCGGCGTTGAATCGGGCTGCGCCCGACCTCCCACAGGGTACTATCGTTGCGAGGTCGGGTGGGGGAGCGGGCCGGTGCCGCGACCTCACCGCGCGGGAGGAGTGATTCGCAGCATCGCGCTGTCGGGCGTACCGCGCACTTCGCAGGGCGCCGGGTGCATCGTGCGGTCGTGGCACAAGTGCACCTCCTGCAGCGACAGGCCTTCGCCGACCATCAGGCCGATCGATTCGCGGGGATAGCGCGGGTTGGCGGCGGCAAAGGCGGCGCGCAAGTCGCCTGCGGTCAGGTGGGCGCGCCGTGCCAGCGCGGCCATGTCGGGAAAACGAAGCGCATGAAACATCGCCGAGCCTTGCGCGAAATAGGCCTGGGGGCTGGCGGCCATGCAGGTGCCGTGCTTGGCCCATTCGTGCGCGATCAGCGCGGGCGAGGGGGTGGTACAGAGCATCTGCCGCGCGACGCTGGCGGGGACTTGAGTCGTGACCGGCGGTTTGGCCGGGCACCATTGCGGCCAGGTGGCATTGTCGCTGTCGGGCCACAGGCCATGGAGCACAAAGCCGAACCGCGCCGCCCTGCCCTTGCATTCAAGGTCATTGCCGGGATGGACGTCGCAGAAATCGGGCGCCCAGGTCAGCGCGAGCACGTAATGCGTGATCGGCAGCAGGCGCGTGGGGCCATCAGGGGTGGCGACAGGCGGCGCGGCGACCGTTTCGGGAGTGTGGCATGCCAAAGGCTGCGCCAGCGCCGGATGGGCCGCAATCAGCGCGACAAGCGCAAGCGCGCCGCGAAGGCTCATAGCGGAGTGAAATCCAGCCCGATGTCGGCGGCAGGCGCGCTTTGCGTCAGGCGTCCGACCGAGATGAAATCGACCCCGGTCGCGGCGATCGCGGCGATCGTGTCAAGCCGCACCCCGCCCGAGGCTTCGCAGGGCACTCGGCCCGCCACCAGCGCCAGCGCCTCGCGCAGCATCGGCGGCGCCATGTTGTCGAGCAGAAGACGCGTGGCGCCTGCGGCCAGCGCAGGCGCGATCTGGTCGATCCGGTCGACTTCGCAGATCACGTCGCGCACGCCCGCGCCCAGCGCGCGGCGCACCGCTTCGGCCACACCGCCGGCCACGGCGACATGGTTGTCCTTGATCATCGCGGCATCCCACAGGCCCATGCGGTGATTATGCCCGCCGCCGGTGCGCACCGCGTATTTTTCGAGCACGCGCAGTCCGGGGATGGTCTTGCGCGTATCGAGCAGACGCGCGCGGGTGTCGCCCATGGCATCGACATAGCTGCGCGTCAGCGTGGCGATCCCGGTCAGATGCTGCACGGTATTGAGCGCGCTGCGTTCGGCAGTGAGCAGCGCGCGCGCCGATCCCTCGATCCGCATCAGCGCGGTGCCGGGCAGAACCCGATCGCCCTCGCTGACAATCAGGTCGACTTTCACGGTCGGATCGAGCGCGCGAAAGAACGCCGCCGCGATCGGCAATCCGCACACGCTGACCGCATCGCGGCTGTCCATCACCCCGGCAAAGCGCGCCTCGGCGGGGATCACGCTCTCGCTGGTGACATCATGCCCGCCGCCGGGCAGGCCTTCGCCCAGATCCTCGGCCAAAGTGCGCGTGACAAAGTCGTCAAGGTCGAATCCGGGCAAGGCAAAGCCGCGAAGCAGAGTGGTTGTCATGCCGCCTGCCATAGCCGCTCACGGGCCGCCGCGCCACTGGCAGGACATCAGCCGATGGTGTGTTGCGCATGAATTTACACCGTTGCCATACCCCGGTCGTCACTCCTGTCGTCACCCCGGACTTGATCCGGGGGCTAGCCTGGTTTCGGATCGACCCATGGATGGGGGGCGCCACGAACTGATCGCTCGGCGCGCCTGACGAAGCTGGACCCGGGATCAAGTCCGGGGTGGCGGAGGCGTTGGGGTGGGCGCATCGACATGTCGCGCGCGCCGAGGGGTGGCGCATAGGGGGCAGGCGGCTTGGTGAGCCCAATCCCCCATATGCTTTAGTGGACGAAGCGGGCGACCACGTCGCGGTACGAGCGGCTGACTTTCACTTCGGCGCCCGATTGCAGGACGAGGAAGCATTCGCCGTTGGTATGCGGGCGGACTTGGCGGACCTGATCGAGATTGACGATCTTTGAGCGGTGCACGCGCTGGAAAACGCGCGGATCGAGCCGCCGTTCGAGATCCTTCATCGTTTCACGCAGGATCAGCGAATTGTCGCCGGTATAGATGCACATATAGTCGCCCGCAGCCTCGATCCGCTCGATCGAATCGACATCGACGCGAAAGATCTGGCCGCGATCCTTGATGTTGATCAGCTTTTCAAAGCGGCCCGCGACCGGCTCGGCATCGTCTTCCATCTCGGCGACGGCATCGGGGGCGACTTCGGCCAGCACGTGCTTGAGCTTTTCGACTTCCTCAAGCCCGCGCTTTTCGGCAAGCCGGGTGCGCGCGCGGTCGAGCGCATCGGCAAGGCGGTCTTCGTCGACCGGCTTGAGCAGGTAATCGACCGCATTGGCCTCAAACGCCTTCAGCGCGTGTTCGGAATAGGCCGTGACGAACACGAACAGCGGCGGGTCGATTTCCATCACCCCTTTGACCACGCTGAACCCGTCGAATCCGGGCATCTGGATGTCGAGAAAGACGAGGTCGGGCTTTTCGGTCTTGATCTTGCGGATCGCCTCGCGCCCGTTGGAGCACGTGTCGATGATTTCGACATCGGGAAAGGCGGCAAGGCGCAGTTGCAGGCCCTGGATGGCCAGTTTCTCGTCGTCGACAAGGATCGTGCGAATGGTCATGGCGTTTCCCTGGACTGGTATGAGCCTATCATCCTGCCACCGCGGGGTTTAGCACAGGCTGAACGGATCGGGGCGGCCGGGGGGTGGCCTCGCGGATTTCAAAGGGCAATTCGATCGTGACGATGACGCCGCCATCGGCCCCGCTGACGATGTCAAAGCGCTGGTTGTCGCCATAGGCCTGCACCAGCCGGTCGCGGATATTGGCGAGCCCGACGCCGGTCGATTGCGTGCCGTGGCCCCGGCCCTGGCCCCGTTCATGACCCATGTCGTGATTGGCGCCAAACAGCTCTGCCGGATCGATGCCCGGCGGCAGGCCCGGCCCGGTATCGGATATGACAATGCGCAGCACCGATCCGATCTGGTGGGCGTTGATCGTGATCTCCGCGCCTTCTTCCATCGGGCTGACCGCATATTTGATCGCGTTTTCGACCAGCGGTTGCAGCAGCAGCGAGGGCATCAGCGCGTCGCGCGCCGCGTCGTCGATCTGAAACTGCGTGCGCAGCCGTTCCTCGAACCGCATCAGCTCGATCCCGAGATAGAGTTTCAGCGTTTCGACTTCCTGCGCCACGGTGACACGCGCGGTCGGCTCGTTGATCAGCGTATAACGCAGAAACGAGGACAGCCGCGACAGCATGGCATTGGCCGGCTCGGTCTGTTTGAGCAGCACCAGCGTCGAGATCGAATTCAACGTGTTGAACAGGAAATGCGGATTGAGCTGATAGCGCAGCATGGCGAGCTGCGCGCTGGTCGCCTGATTTTCAAGCTGGAGCAACTGATGGTTCTGCTCTTCGACCTGGATATAGAAATTGATCGCGTAATAGAGCGCCGACCATGCCCCGAGCAGAGTCAGATCGAGGTAGAACACGCCGAGGAACAATTGGGCAAAGCTTGAATCGGCGCTGGTGCGATAGAGGCTGACCACCCAGGAATCGATGAAGGCATAAAGCCCCACGGCAATCGCCAGCACAACCGCCGTCACCCCCCAAGTGACGATCGCGCGGCGGTTGATCAGCGCGCGATAGATCACCGACAGGATCAGCGAGATCGAAAACCCGGTGATCGTCGCGATGATCACGATGATCAGGAACGACCACGGCACCGCGTTGGCCAGGCTCGACATCGCGCGCAGCAACAGCGCCCCGCCCCAGCCAAGGAACTGCAGGCGCCAGAACGCGCGGTTCTTGTTGCCGAAAAACGGCGTGGGAGGCAGCGGCAACATCGCCATGGTGTCGAGCTTAGCCTGTCATGCGCCCGCGCGCCATGGGGCGATGGCGCGAGAGCGGAGCGGTTGGCGCATCAATAGCCCTCGGCCAGGCCCATCGGCAGGCGCGGATCGATCGCGCCGAACAGATGCGCGGGCGGGATTTCGACGCCTTCGTCATCGACGGGCGGCGGCGTTGCCCCGGCAATGCGCGGAGATCCGGCGACGATTGCGGCGATATGGTTGCCATGGCGGTGCTCGACCATTTTCTGCCCGCGCGCAGCCAGGATCGCCAGCGTGTCGGGCGACAGGCCATAGCGTTCGTAATACGTCTGGTCGGGCAGCCATTGCTGATGGATGCGCGGCGCCTCGATCGCTTCGGTCAGAGTCATGCCGTAATCGATCATGTTGAGCATGACCTGCAACACGCCGGTCGGGATGCGGCTGCCGCCCGGCGTGCCGATGACGAGCGCGAGCTGGCCGTCTTTGGTCACGATCGTCGGGGTCATCGAGGACAGCGGGCGCTTGCCGGGGGCAATCGCGTTGTTGGGCCCTTCGACGAGCCCGTACATGTTGGTCGCGCCGGGCTTGGCCGAGAAATCGTCCATTTCATCGTTCATCAGGATGCCGGTGCCGGGCGCGGTGACATGCGCGCCAAACCAGTCGTTGAGCGTATAGGTCACCGAAACCGCGTTGCCCGCGGAATCGACGATCGAATAATGCGTGGTGTTGTTGCCTTCGGGGCTGGCCGTCACCCCGCCGAGCGAGAGCGAGGGCGTCGCCTTGTCCATCGCGATCCCGGCGCGCAATGTCGCGGCATAGGTTGGCGAAATCAGCCGCGCGGTATCCAGTTTCACGAAATCGGGATCGCCGAGCAGCAGGTTGCGGTCGTGATAGGCGCGGCGCAGCGCCTCGATCAGGACGTGCGTCGCATCGGCGGAATGGAACCCCATTTGGGTCATCGGATAGCCGGACAGGATCGCCGTCGTTTCGCAAATCACCACCCCGCCCGAGCTGGGCGGCGGGGCGGAAATGATGTGATAGCCGCGATAATCGCATTCGAGCGGCTTCATGGCGCGGACGGTGTAGCCGGCGAAGTCCGCCTTTGTGAAAATCCCGCCGTTCCTGCGGCTGGCGTCGATCATCGCCGTGCCGATCGGCCCTTTGTAAAAGGCCTCGGCACCGTGGTCGGCAATGGCCTTGAGCGAGTGGGCAAGATCGGTCTGGACCAGCCGGTCGCCGGCATGCCAGGGTGCCCCGGAATTGAGGAAAATCGCGGCTGTGGCCGGATCCTTGCGCAATTCGCCCGCCGCTTCGGCCAGCATTTCGGCATCGCCCCGGTCAAGCACGAAGCCATCGCCGGCGAGGCGAATCGCCGGGGCCATGAGGTCTGCGCGCGGCTGGCTGCCCCAGTGTTCGCGCGCATATTCCATCCCCGCGACCGTGCCCGGAATACCGGCGGCGAGCCAGCCGCGCGCCGATTTGCCGGGGATGACGTTGCCTTGTTTGTCGAGATACATGTCGGCGCGGGCGGCACCGGGTGCGGTTTCGCGAAAGTCGAGGAAATGCGTGCTGCCGTCGGCCAGCCGGACGGTCATGAAACCGCCGCCGCCCAGATTGCCCGCCTCGGGAAACGTTACGGCCAGCGCATAGCCCACTGCCACGGCGGCATCGATCGCATTGCCGCCATGGCGCAAGACGTCGAGCCCGGCCTCCGTGGCCAGCCGATGGGCGGTGACCACCATGCCGTGATCGGCGGCAACGGGTACAGGTGAGGCGGCCAGCGCCATTTGCGCGGGTGGCGCGAGGACGCGCGCGCCCGCCGCGGCCATCTGCAACCAATTGCCCAATGCGCCCATCCTGTCGTGACCCCTGCTTTGCCAGATTAGGGCACAGGACTAGCAGGCGTGGGCGGATGGACAAGAGGGGGCGTTTGAATGTCAGCCGTCGAGCGACTTGTCGGCAGCATCGGCGAGGCCCTTTGTCCAATAGCCAGACGCCTTGAGCCATTCGCGCGGATGACCGAGCGTGCCCTGCACATGGGCGCGCAAGGCCTTGGCCACGCCGGTTTCGGCGGCAATCCATACGAAGCCTTCGCCTGCGGGCAAAGGCAGCGCCTTGAGCGCGCCGAGCAGCGCGACAGCATCGTCTTCGGCGTCGGTGCGATGGACCCAATGGCCGCTCCAGGCCGCACGTGTGGCAAAGACCTGTTCATCTGCCGCGCCATCGACGAGGCCGACCGTGATGACCGGGGCGCCTGCGCGCAGTTCCTCGACGCGGCGGCCGATCGCGGGCAGAGCGCTTTCATCGCCGATCAGGAGATACCAGTCGAAATCGTCGGGAACGACCGTCGATCCGCGCGGGCCGCCGATTGCGAGCCGGTCGCCCACTTGCGCGGCGGCGGCCCATTGCGTTGCCGGGCCGGTGTCGTGCAGCGCGAAATCGATGGTCAGCGTGCCGGCCCCGGTGTCGAAGCGGCGCGGGGTGAAATCGCGCATCACGCTTTGGCCGCCTGCATCCTCGAAAAACAGCTTGATATGATCATCGGCCGAGGCGCTGACGAAATCGTGCAGTTCAGGCGAGGTAAAGCCGATCCGGCGCATGCGCGTGCCGAGCGCCTCGATCGTTGCGACGGTCAGCGTGCGGCGGCGCGTGTCGTGGCGCAGGCGGGCGATCTGGTGGCGGCTGATCGGGTTGTGGGGCATGGGCGGGGGCGTTCCTTGCTCGATGGTCATTGGACCTGCGGTTGCGGGCTCGATAAGACCAAGCCGGCGGCGCAGTATGGAAAGGCGGTTCACGGAGAAGCAGATCCTGACGATTGGCGTCAATGCATCTAAGATATATCTGTAAGCGCAAATCGCAAGATGAAAAGATATATCTTTTGCTGACTTGTCATCGCGTCCGGCCCGCGAAAGCCACCGCCGGGCCCGTCCTGATCCTTTGGCCCCGATCCTGTGGCGCAAGGGCCAAGGAACGGACAAAGCTGACAAAATGGTCATGGTTGGGGGCTTGTGTTATACTATAACATCACATAAATAGCCGCTAACGTTCTCCCAAGCCCTTCGGATATAAAGACAGTCGCATGATCATGTTTTCAGGACGCCTCTTGGCCGGGACCGCGCTGGCTGCGCTGTTGCTCGGTGCGACACCCGCCTTTGCCGCTGATCCCGCGCCGGCTTCGGGGCAGGCCGATGCCGCCGCTGCGCCCTCGCCGATCGTGGTGACCGCGCACCGGCTCGATGAAGCGCGCTCGGCAATTCAAAAGAGCCTCGGCGCCGATTCCTACGGCATAACCAATGCCGAAATTCAGGCCTTGCCCGGCGGCGACAATCAGCAGTTCAATCAGATCATGCTGCAATTGCCCGGTGTCGTGCAGGACGGCTTTGGCCAGTTCCATGTTCGCGATGACCATGCCAACCTGCAATATCGCATCAACGGCACGATCCTGCCCGAAGGCCTGGCGGTGTTTGGCCAGACGCTTTCTCCGCGCCTGATCGACCATTTCGACCTGTTGACCGGCGCCTTGCCTGCGCAATACGGCCTGCGCACGGCGGGTGTGATCGACATCCATACCAAGAGCGGTTTTGCCAATGGCGGCGAAGTCTCGCTCTATGGCGGCAGCCATGACACGATCGAGCCGAGCATCGAATATGGCGGCTCGACCGGCAAGACCAACTACTTCGTCTCTGCCGATTATCGCCACGATGCGCTGGGCATCGAAAACGTCAACAGCGCGCGCAGCGCGGTGCATGACGCCACAGACCAGTTTCAGGGCTTTGTCTATCTCGACCGCATCCTGTCCGACAGCGACCGGATCAGCTTTGTCGGCGGCTATTCGAACCAGTGGTTCCAGATCCCCAACCCGGTCGGGCTGACCGCGACATCGGCGATTCCGGTCGCCGGGCAGACCAGCTATGCCTCCGACGCGCTGAACGAGCGGCAATTGGAACGCACCGGCTTTGGGCAGATCTCGTTTCTGCACGACAGCGGGCCGCTGACGCTGCAACTGGGTGGCTTTGCCCGCTATTCGGGGCTGACCTATCGCCCCGATGCAGTCGGCGAACTGCTGTTCAACGGGATCGCGCAGCAGGCTTTCAAGAACGACATGGCGCTGGGGCTGCAAGGCGATGCCTCATGGCGCGTGGGCGGCGGGCACACGCTGCGCTTTGGCGGGTTTGTTCAGCATGATCATACCATCAGCGACACGACCACAGCGGTATTTCCGGTCGGCGAAGGCGGCACTCCCAACGGCGCGCCGCAAACCATCGTCGACAATGGCACGAAAAGCGCCGTCATGTTCAGCGCCTATGTTCAGGATGAATGGCAGCTTTCGAGCAAAGTCACGCTTAATTATGGCGGGCGCTTTGACTACTACGACGCCTACGCCCAGGAAAACCAGTTCAGCCCGCGCGTGAATTTCGTGTGGCAGCCGGGCGCCAGCACGACATTTCACCTCGGCTATGCGCGCTATTTCTCGCCGCCGCCGTTCGAACTGGTGGCCAATACCAGCATCGCGCGGTTTGTCGGCACGACCGGCGCTTCGTCTTCGCTGGTCGACACCACGCCGCGCGCGGAGCGGCAGCACTATTTCGATCTTGGCGTGCAGCGTAAACTGGCGCCGGGGCTGACCGTGGGGCTGGACGGCTATTACCGCCTGTCGCGCCACATGATCGACGAAGGCCAGTTCGGCGCGCCGATCATCCTGACCCCGTTCAACTATGCCTTCGGGCGGGTTCGCGGCATCAACCTCTACGGCAATTATCAACGCGGCCCCTGGCTGGTCTATGCCAACTTCGCGGTGGCCAAGGCGCAAGGCCGACAGATCGAATCGAGCGAATTCTCGTTTTCCGCCGCGGATCTGGCCTTTATCGCCAGCCACTGGATTCACGTCGATCATGACCAGACGTACACTGGCTCGGCTGGCGCAAGCTATGTGTTCAAGGACGGTGCGCTCAATGGGCTCAAGCTCGGGTCGAGCATGATCTATGGCTCGGGCCTGCGTTCAGACCTGGTTCTGCCCGACGGCAGCGATGTGCCAAATGGCGCGCATCTGCCCGCCTATGCCCAGTTCAACCTTGCGGCGAGCTACAAGTGGGCCAAGCCGGGGGTCGAGATCCGTTTCGACGTTACCAACGCCTTTGACGCGCGCTATGAAATCCGCGACGGCACCGGAATCGGCGTCGGCGCGCCGCAATGGGGCCCGCGCCGGGGCTTCTTCTTCGGCATTTCCAAGGACATCTGACCCAGGCCCCGGCAGCCGAGCCTTACGTCACCTGATCGGCCAAGGTCAGGGCGCGGGGTGGCTCGGGGTCGGATCGGGCGCCCAGGGCGATGTGGCCGGTTTGGTCTGGCCGCTGGGGGCGATGCCGGCCGCTTCCTGATCGCTCTCTTCGCGCGAGGGCACGGTGCAATAAGCCGTCAGCAGCACGCCTGCGGCCCACAGCAGCGCCTTCCAGCGACTGGCAAAGAGCGTGTTGAGCTTGGGCCCGGGAAACAGCATGGCGGCTATCGTAATCGCCCGTGGTTAAGATTTGGTCTGTCCGCGCATGTGCGCGCGAAGCGGGCAAAGAAAAAGCCCGGCGATGAAGCCGGGCTTTTCCCTTTCGCAGCAGTTGCGCGAAGCGTGAGAAATCAGCGCTTCGAGAACTGGAAGCTCTTGCGGGCCTTGGCGCGGCCGTACTTCTTGCGTTCCACGACGCGCGGGTCGCGGGTCAGGAAGCCGGCGGCCTTGACCGCGCTGCGCAGCGCAGGTTCAAACTTCGACAGCGCCTGGGCGATGCCGTGCTTGACCGCGCCGGCCTGGCCCGAAAGCCCGCCGCCCTTGACGGTGCACACGACGTCGTACTGAGCGTCGCGACCGGCAACCTGGAACGGCTGGTTGATCACGAGGCGCAGCGTCGGACGCGCGAAATAGACTTCCTGATCGCGGCCGTTGACGGTGATCTTGCCCGAGCCGGGCTTGATCCACACGCGGGCCACGGCGTCCTTGCGGCGACCGGTGGCATAGGAACGGCCCTGGGCGTCGACTTCGCGTTCGCGCAAGGGCGCGGGCGGGGCCGAGGGAATGACCGGTGCGAAATCTTCGGTTCCGGCAGTCGCTTCGGCGGGAGCCGCAGCGGCCAGATCCTTGAGGTCCGCGAGGCTGGAAACGGTATCGGTGTCAGCCATTATGCACCCACCTTGTTCTTGCGATTGAGCGACGCGACGTCGAGCACTTCGGGCTGATTGCCGGCATGCGGATGGTCCGTGCCGTTATAGAGATGCAGCGCGCGCATCTGCGCACGGCCAAGCGGCCCGCGCGGGATCATGCGTTCGACCGCCTTTTCCACGACGCGTTCGGGGAAACGGCCGCCGAGCAGCTTGCCCGCAGTCAGTTCCTTGATCCCGCCGGCATAGCCGGTGTGCTTGTAATAGATCTTGTTCTTCAGCTTGTTGCCGGTGAACTTGACCTTGTCGGCGTTGATCACGATGACGTGATCGCCGCAATCGACGTGGGGCGTGAAGCTGGGCTTGTGCTTCCCGCGCAGGCGATTGGCGATGATGACTGCAAGCCGACCGACCACCAGGCCGTCGGCATCAATCACATGCCACTTTTTTTCCACCTCGGCCGGTTTAATCGACCGGGTGACCTTGCTGAGCGCCTTCATGGGCTATGGGTTCCCTAGACATTGTTCCGGACGCTTGGCCATCAAAGGCCCCGCGTCACGGCGAGTGATGGGGGCCTTTGTTGCATATCGGGCGCAGAGTCAAGGTTTCGGGCGGCTTTGCGGAGAGGTAAAATAATACCTCAACCCATTTCTGCGCTCAGGCGGCGCGCCGCCCGACGGCATGCGCGGCCCAGGTCGTCGCCACCACCAGCAAGGCCCCGGTCGCCTGGTGCAAGACCGCGATCGGCAGCCAGACCCCGCTCCACACGGTCGCGATGCCGAGCAGGACTTGCGTGCCGAAGGCGCTGTGCAGCGCGATCGAGGCCGGGCGATTGCCCGCAGACCGCACGCGGCGCGCCAGCACGACCATGGCGACGACCACCACCCAGGCCCACCAGCGATGGAGGAAATGGACGAGATAGGGATCGTGGCTGGCGGCAAACAGCGCGCCCTTTGTCCAGTCGATCCCTTCGGGCCAGAACCGGCCCTGCATCAAGGGCCAGGCGTCCCAGGCAAACCAGCCGGCGCCCGCGACGACCCCGGCGCGCAAGCCCGCAAGCCAGGCGCCGAGCACCAGCTGGATCACCAGCGCGGCCAGCGTCGCAGCGGCCAGCGGGCGCAGCCGCGCGGGCGCCTGGCCCTGTGCCCTGCCGACTTGTGCCGAGCCGACCAGATCGAGCGCGGTCCACACCACCCCGGCCAGCGTGGTCAGCGCCACCAGCAAATGCGTGGCGAGGCGGAAATGGCTGACTTTCACATCATGCGAAATGCCCGATTTGACCATCCACCAGCCGATTGCGCCTTGCAGCGCGCCGAGCGCGAGCAGCGCGACAAGGCGCGGCTTGTACCCGGCGGGAATCGCGCCGCGCACCCAAAACCACACCAGCGGCAGGGCAAACACCATGCCGATGCCGCGCGCCAGCAGGCGATGGACCCATTCCCAGAAAAAGATGAACTTGTACGTCGCCAGCGTCATCCCGGCCGGGCCGTTGATGCGGATGAATTGCGGGGTGGCCCGGTATCGTGCGAATTCGGCCTGCCATGCGGCATCGGTCAGCGGGGGCAGCGTGCCGGAAACGACATTCCATTCGGTGATCGAGACGCCCGATTCGGTCAGCCGGGTAATCCCGCCGACCACCACGATGGCGATGATCAGCGCGGCGACAACCGCCAACCAGCGGGCCAGAGCGAGTGGACGTGCGAGTGGACGTGCGAGTGGACGTGCGTGCTGGCGGGCGGTGGTGTTGGCAAGAGGCATGGCGCACGATCTGAAGGCGGATCGCGCCCGGCGCAAGGGCGAACCTCCGGTTACCCCGAAGAGGCCATGACACTTTGCGCAAACCGGCACCTTGCGTAATGATACATTGTTACATATATCGTCGCCATGCGCGAATCTCCTCGTTCCACCGCTCCTCGCCATCATGGTCGGCTTGATCGCTTTGGCGTCATCCTGTCCGGCCTGTGCATGGTTCATTGCCTTGCCGGGCTGTTGCTGATCGGCGTGCTGGGGCTTGGCGGAGGCTTGCTGCTCCATCCCGCCGTGCATCGCATCGGGCTGATTCTGGCGGTGTTGATCGGCGCGCTGACGATCGGTGCCAATGCGCTGCGCCATGGCCACCGCCTGCCGCTGGCGCTGGGCCTGTGCGGCCTGATGCTCATGGCCGGGGCGGTTCTTTCCGACCATGGCGCGGGCGAGGCGATCCTGACTATCGGCGGCGTCGCGCTCGTCGCCAGCGCGCATATCATCAACTTGCGTCGCGCGCCCTGCTGCTGATCGCCTTGGGATACCTGCGGACTGGGTAGATTCCGGCGCTTTGGCGATCGGGCTGATCGCCTATCGTGATCCCGCAGCACGGATAGCCGGCCCGGTCGGGCAAGGGCGGGGGCCGCATGGAGCGCCGTCATGAACCAGCATGCCACCCATCCTTCCGCGGAGCCGGTTTCGGGCCATACCGCACCGGCCAAGGCTTACCTCGTCGGCGGGGGCATCGCCTCGATGGCGGCGGCGGCTTTTCTGATTCGCGATGGCGACATGCGCGGCTGCGACATCACGATTCTCGAAGAGTCCGATCGCCTTGGCGGGAGCCTCGATGGTGCGGGCACGGCAACCGATGGCTATGTCCTGCGCGGCGGACGCATGCTTGAAAGCAAGTATCTGTGCACGTTCGACTTGTTCGCTTCGATCCCGACTCTGGATGGCGCATCCACGGTGACGCAGGAGATTGTCGAATGGAACCGGATCATGGAGACGTCGTCGAAATCGCGGCTGGTTCGCGACGCTGTTCGCGAAACCAATCCGAAATTTGGCCTGACCGAGCGGCATATCTTCAATCTTGAGCGGCTGGTGATCGAGCCGGAACGCCTGCTCGCGGAAACGACCATCGCCGATCAATTCGACCCCGCGTTCTTTCGCACCAATTTCTGGCTGATGTGGAGCACGACGTTCGCCTTTCAGCCATGGCACAGCGCGGTCGAATTCAAACGCTATCTGGTGCGCTTCATGCACATGATCTCGGGCTTTGGCCGGCTCAAGGGGATCTTGCGCACGGTCTACAACCAGTATGATTCGATGGTCCGCCCCTTGCAGAAATGGCTGGAAGAACACGGGGTCAACTTTGTCTTCAACACCGCCGTTACCGACCTCGCGCTGATTTCGCGCGACGGGCTGAGCACGGTCGGGCGGATCATTTGCGGCCATGGCAGCAAAGCGTGGGACATCATGGTCGGGGCAGACGATCTGGTGCTGGTCACGCTGGGGTCGATGACCGAAGGCTCGCGGCTGGGCACGATGGATGCCGCGCCCGAGCTGGTTGCGAAGCGCGATGCCGGTGCCTGGCGGCTGTGGGAAGCGCTGGCGCGCGGGCGGCCTGAATTTGGCCGTCCCGCCGCGTTTGACAGCCATGTCGAACAATCCAAATGGACATCGTTCACGATCACGCTCAGCGATCCGACGTTCCTGCGCCTGGTGCGCGATTTCAGCGGCAATGTTCCGGGCGAAGGCGGGCTGATCACGTTTGTCCAGTCCAACTGGATGGCCTCGATCGTCATTCCGCACCAGCCGCACTTCCTTGGTCAGCCCGAAGGCGTCGACGTGTGCTGGGGCTATGGCCTGGCGGTCGATGCACCGGGCAATTTCGTGGCCAAGCCGATGTCGGCATGCGGCGGGCGCGAGATCCTGACCGAGATCATGGGCCACCTTGGCATTGTCGACGAAGCACCCGCGATTCTGGCCGGTGCGATCTGCATTCCCTGCATGATGCCCTTCATCACCAGTCAGTTCCTGCCACGTCGCGCGGGCGACAGGCCGCAAGTGATCCCGGCGGGAACCCGCCATCTCGGGTTGATCGGGCAGTATTGCGAATTGGCTGATGATGTCGTCTTTACAGTGGAATACTCGATCCGCTCGGCCCAGGTCGCGGTCAGCACATTGCTTGATCTCGATCGCAAGCCGCCTGCGGTCTACAAAGGCGAATTCGATGTGCGGGTCTTGGCCCGGGCGTTTGCCGCGCTGCACGGCGCCGAACTGGATCAGGCCGCGCCGGCGCTGCCGGGCTGAGTGTCCGCGCGGGGCAGGGCGTGGCCATGTCGACACGATTGCCTGATACAAGATTCGCGCAAAAAGCGGTAGGGCGGTGGCATGACAGAGCCTTCGCCTTTGCCGACCGCCAAAGCCCGCACGATCCGTGAGGTGTTTGCCGTCGCGCTGGGGCTTGGGCTGACGTCGTTTGGCGGGCCGATTGCGCATATCGGCTATTTCGAGCGGGTCTATGTGCGCGAGCGCCGCTGGCTTCCTGCGGAGGAATTTACCGGGCTCGTGGCGCTGTGCCAGATGATTCCGGGCCCTGCGTCGAGCCAGTTGGGCGCGCTGATCGGGCTGCGCCGCGCGGGATGGGGCGGGGCGCTGGCGGCATGGCTGGGTTTCACGCTGCCCTCGGCGCTGCTCATGTTCGGCTTTGCCCTGCTGGAGTCGGCGCTGCACGGGCCGGTCGCGATGGCGGTGCTCCATGGGCTCAAGCTGGTCGCGGTTGCCGTGGTGGCCCAGGCGGTGTGGAGCATGGGGCGCACGCTGTGCCCCGATGCCGCACGGATGGCGATCGCGCTGGGCTGCGCCATGCTGGTTGTGCTGGCGCCGCATGGTCAGCTTGTGGCGCTCGTGATCGGCCTTGTCGGCGGGATCGTGCTGTGCCGGTCGATCGCGGCGCGGGGCGGCGTGCCGCGGCTTCCCGTCGGCAGGCTCGGGGGCCTTGGCGCGCTTGGCCTGCTGCTGACCCTGCTGGTCGGTTTGCCGATGCTTGGACGTTTGCAGTTACCTGGACGTTTGCAGTTACCTGGGCAGGGGCATTCGCTGATCGGCATGGCGGCCATTTTCATGCGGGCAGGGGCGCTGGTGTTTGGCGGCGGGCATGTTGTCCTGCCGCTGTTGCGCAATGCGCTGGTGCCGACCGGCTGGTTGCCCGACGATGTCTTTCTGGCCGGCTATGGCGCGGCCCAAGCCATGCCGGGGCCGCTGTTCACGTTTGCCGCCTATCTCGGGGCGGTCATGGTGCCGCATGGCGCGGGGCCGGGTGTCGCGGCACTATGGTCGGCGGTCGCGCTCGTGGCGCTGTTCGTGCCCGGCGCGCTGATCGCCGTGGCGGGCGTTGCGGTGTGGAACTGGGTGGGGCATCACCGGCTGGCGCGCGGGGGATTGGCCGGGATCAATGCGGCGGTGGTCGGCATTCTTGGTGCTGCGCTCTACGACCCGGTCTGGACCGGCGCGGTGACACGCGTCATCGACGCGGTGATCGCGTTGGCGGGCTTCGTTCTGCTGCAACGCTGGCGCGTGCCGCCGATCGCGGTCGTGGTCCTGACTGTGGTCGCCAGCGTGATCGCGCGCTGAATCCTGTCAGTGCCGGTCGATGTAATCGGCCAGCGATTCATTGAAAAGCGACAGGCCTTCTTCGAGATAATCGCTGACCAGCGGGATGCCGACGATCATGTCGGGGATATGCGCGCGTCCGACATCGTTCGCCGCCTCGCGTGCTTCGCGCCATTGCTCCAGAGTAAAATCCCCTCGCCCGATCAGGATCAGCGCAACGAGATCGGCCTGTTCGTCGTCGTTGAGATCGCTGATCGCCGAGACGAGTTCATGGAGCGTATCGTCGTGGGCGCCGAATTCGAGCGTATCGACGCCGTTGTCGTCGCTGGGGTTGGAGCCGCTGTCGGGATCGCTTTGGGGAACCTTGACATCATAGAGGCGCGCCTTGAGCAGGATTTCAAAGGCGCTGTCGGGCGTGATCGTCAGTGTGGGCACGGCCGGGTCCTTCATGGGAGGTGCGTGGTATCGATGACGATGAGCATGCTGCAGGGCATCGTATCGGCCAGCCGGGTCGCAACCGAACCTTCGAACCAGCGCGCCAGCATACCCTTGTGATTATGGCCTGTCACGACCAGATCGGCCTTGATCTCGTGCGCATAGGCAACGATTTCGACTGCCGGGTCGCCATCGCGGATGCACGTGGTGGCGATGAGGCCTTGGCGGGCAAGACGCTGCGCCGCTTTGTCCAGCGCCTGGTCCAGGCATTGCCGCTCGCTTTCCAGCAGATCGATCGAAACCGTCGCCGGATCAAGCAGCAGCCCGCCTGTGGTCACGACAATTGCGAGAATGTGCAGCCGGGCCTCGCACAAGCGCGCGAGCCTGGCGGCCTCATGCAAGGCGGCGTCGCCGACTGCGGTGCCGTCATAGGCAATGATGATGGTCTGATACATGGGCATGTGTGCCGACCCGATCTGGAAGTCGCGATGGTCGCGCTTCAGGGGGGCTTGTTTATCGCCAAGGGCAGGCTCGAGGCAGCTTCGGAAATTACCCATTGCTCCGGCGGGCCGTCACTGGATGGGAAAGCGCCGAAACAGGGCGAGCTTCGCGCCATCAAGCGCGAACGCCAACGCGATCGCCCCGGTGAAAACCGCAATCAGGACAAGCGGCGACAGCGCCGCCATGACGACCCCTGTCATTGCCAGCGTGGTGAAGATGCCGATTTCCAGAAACGAACCCGCGAGCAGCAGCGATCCGGGCCGCGATTGCCAGAAACGCCGCCGTTCGCGCAAGACATAGAAAATTGCCTGACCGCTGTAGACCATTGTCATCACGGTCAGCGCCTGCAGGTGCGGGCCGTCGAAATGCAGCACGAAGTGGCCGACGACGAGGCTGATCGTGCAAAAGATCAGGTCGCACAGACCCAGAACCACCGCCACCAGCGTCAGATTGCGGATTCGCCAGACATTGGGGGTGGGCGAGGGGCGCACGGTGTCGGTGGCAGACGACAGCGCAAAGAAGTCGCCGCCGACCATCAGCATCACCATCAGCAGCGGGGTCAGCACGGCCTTGCCGGAGATGATCAGCCCGGCAAACAGCATCAGGACTTGCGCCGTCTTGTGGACCAGCGAGCGGGATGTGAACGTGAGAATGCGCTGAAAGGCAGTCCGGCCTTCTTCGACTGCGGCCACGATGCCTTCCAGCCCCGGCGTGGTCAGCACGATCCCCGCGGCGGATTTGGCGACATCGGTGGCGGTGAAAACGGCGATGCCCATTTGCGCTTGCCGCAGGGCGGGGGCATCGTTGGCGCCGTCGCCGCACATGCCGACGACGTGTCCGGCGCGCTGCAAAGTCTGGACCAGCGCAAACTTGTCTTCGGGCAGCACCCCGGCAAAGATCGCGTACGTTTCGGCGCTGGCGTCGTGCGGAATGGGCGTGACGGTGCAGACCGGGCCGGTGATGCCGACCGCATCGGCGACCACGCGCGCGGTAATCGCGGCATCGCCGGTGACCATGACCACGCGCACCCCCAGATCGTGCAGCCGGGCGATCAGCGCGGCGGAATCGGCGCGCGGGGGATCGCTTATCGCGATGGCGCCCGCCATGTGCAGCGACTCGTCCGCACCGCAGGCGACAACCAGCACGCGATAGCCCTTGGCCTGAAGACTTTCGACCAGGGCCGACATCTGCGGCGAGGCTTCGGCGACTTTGGTCAGCGCCGCGAGCGCGCCCTTGACGATTCTGGTCGGCTTGCCCCCGGCGCGGGTCGCCATGGCGCCCGACATCTTGGTCGCGGGGTCAAAGGGGGTGAAAGACGTGCGCTGCCAGGTCTGCACGTCCGCCGGCTTGGCCGCAGCGCGGATGGCGGCATCGAGCGGATCGGCGCCGCCGTTGGAACTGGCCAGCGCGGCCATCGCCATGACGTCCGCCTCGGTCCATCCGGGAAGCGCGGTGCATTGCGAGACCGTCAGTTGATTGCACGTCAGCGTGCCGGTCTTGTCGGCGCAGAGCACATCCATTCCCGCCGCCTCGTCGAGCGCCGACAGCCGGGTGGGCAGGACGCCGCGCCGGGCAACCGCCC
>Ga0302202_10000497_pt1 | contig 52026 bp, 42 predicted proteins | sample II_Bog_N3_3_FD_194579 | JGI IMG/M metagenome (GOLD analysis project Ga0302202, IMG submission 194579) | Peat permafrost microbial communities from Stordalen Mire near Abisko, Sweden - II_Bog_N3_3 | ecosystem: Environmental > Terrestrial > Soil > Wetlands > Peat | place: Sweden: Abisko...
TTCTTCATCATATCGGTGATCTTGAAATGAGTCGGCGCCTGGAACGGGTCGTAGTTGCGCATCAGCGCGATAGCCAGGCCGATGATCGACATGGTCTTGCCGCGGGCGGCGTCGTTTACTTTGGCAAGGTCCTTGGCCACCTGGCCCATGTCCAGGAACGCCGTAACCGGCGCGGATTCCTTGGTTTCCTTGTCGATCATCAGCGCCATTCCAATGCCGCAGTTGGGGTGGCAGCCGCAGCTCAGCTGGCCCCACTCGGCGGTTGGCCCGTGAATCAGATCGGCCCAGTCGGAGAAGGTGCTCATAAAGCTGATCGGGAACCAGTCGCGCTCCGGCTCGCCAATGCCGCACTGCTTCTTGACATCGTGCGCCATGTGGCTCAGCGTGTAGCGCTGCGCCTGGCGGCGCTCTTCGGTAATGTCCTCGTCGCGGCCCGTAAAGCTGACCGGCTGGAAGCTCAGGAAGCTGATCGTCCTGGGGTTGTCCAGCGCGAACTCGATGATGCGGCCCACCTGCTCGTTGTTGATGCCGTTGATGATCGTCGTCACCGGCACAATCTCCACGCCGGCTTCGTGCAGGTTGTTGATGGCCTGTAGCTTGACGTCGAACAGGTTGCCCACCTTGCGGTGCGAGTTGGCCGCGTTGCCAATGCCGTCGAACTGGAGATAAACATATCTCAGTCCGGCTTCGGCGGCGGCCCTGCAAAGCTCTTTGCTCTTGGCGAATTCAATGCCGTTGGAAGCCGCCTGCACGCTGTTGTAGCCAACCTTGCGGCTGTAGGCCACGGCATCCAGGAAGTATGGCGAAAGTGTCGGCTCGCCGCCGCTGAACTGCACGCTCATCTGCCGCTTCGGCTTGATGGTGATGGCGTTGTCGAGCATGGTCTTGATCTCGTCCCACGTCAATTCGTGGACGAAGCCGACCTGGTTGGCGTCCATGAAGCAGGGATCGCACATCATGTTGCAGCGGTTGGTCAGGTCGATGGTCAGCACCGAGCCGCGCCCGTGGGTCACGGTCGAGGTGCCGTGGTTGTGCAGCTTGTCGTCGTTGTGGGCGCGCATGTCGCGCCCTGGGAAGCTCTCTTCCAGGTGCTTGAAGAACTTGGTGTCGATCGACATCACGTCTTCAAAGTGCCCATGCTTGGGGCAATCCTTCACCATCAGGATCTTGCCGTCGCGCTCAATGATCTGCGCCTTGATCTCGCCGACCTTCTCGTTCAGCAGCACTTCGTGGGGCAGCTTGCCGTCCAGAATCTGCTTGCGAATCTCGGGGACGCACTTGGGACAAAGCGAGTCCGTGGTGCGCGGCCAGCCCAGCGGCGGCTTTTCCTTCTGCCAGCTTTTCTGCAGGGGCTTGTCGGCCCACTTGGGCGTGAAGGAGGCATTCGGGCTGATGCGGTTGAGCCGCTCATAAACCACCCACGCGCCTTTGGCTGCGTAGACGGCTGCTTTTTCAACATACTTGATTGCTTTGGGCATAATGTCGCGGTCTCCTCAATTTTGGTGTGTGCCGGCATGCAGTCCGTCGGCCGGCTCAGCCCGAGTTTCCCGACGGGAATTCGGAAGCTGAAAGTGCAAGGGTAGGGTAACCGGAGGCACCGGTCAACCCAACCTTCGTGCAGCGAACGGCGGAATCCGCCCCTGAATGGTCAATACAAGACACCGAACGGATTGAGCGTCGTCGCAGCGAATCACGAAAGTGTGTCCAGCTAGGCCGGGACAGGACCGGTGGATATAGTGGTTTGTCCGGAGGAGTTTGGTGCAGGCTGCAACCCTCCGCGGCCAATTGCCGTCGTGGCCCTTCTTGCCTCCCGCTCCATCCACGCTCTCTGCGGATCTTCACTCGCGTTCTGCTGTGGATTCAACGATTCAATGATCGCAGGGGAATCGGACGGAATTAGAGATGCGATCTCTGAGAATGCCTGCATCGAGCCATAAGACAACGGAAAGTGGTGTCCGGCCGAATCAAGTTCGCTGATGTGCAACTGACATATTCTGTCTTTGAACTTTAAAAGAATTCGGAATGCTTCGGTCATTGTCCTGTCGCACTGGTGTGCGTGCGCCAGGTCGAAGCACAATCTCGCATCAGGGAGCTGGTCAAACCAGCGGCTCAACTCTTGCGCACTCCGACCATCCGGTTTTCTCCGGTCCATGTTCTCAATGGCGAGCTGGCTACCAAATCCAGCCCATTTGTCTGGATCATGGATCGTATCGGGATGGACAATTATTGGCCAATCGTTCGGAACCTTACGGAGAAGGTCGATCACTCCATCTTCGCTCTCAGCCGAGAAACGGCTCGGGGAGTGAACTGAGACATACGAGAACTGTCTCAAATTGAGTTTTGGTAGCGCATCGATAAGCACTGGCAATTCAGGCAAGCGAAGGGCCGAGAGCTCAACTGCCGTCATAGACGAGCAACGCATTAGCCGAAGAGCTTCTTGAAAGTCGCCGAGTTTCAATGCGCCGGTCGAAAACCCAATCAAAGCCATCAAAAAACTCCTTTCTCAATGCTGTGCTGACGCAAAGGCGAGCCCTCACCAAGGAACATTTCCTGAATGGCCAACCCGAAACTTCTACGAATTATTCGTGCTTCCTGGAATACTGCGTCCGTATCGTCGTCCGGCGTGAGTTCATTGAGGTGCTTCCGTCTTTCCGGATCGTTCAACAAACCGAGAAATTCATCGTAGGCTCCAAACAAATCCGCTGCCGTCTTGCGAATGAATTCCGAATCTGCGGTTTTAATCTGCACTGAGATGAACAAGGCTAGGCGCTCAAGTGGCGTCAGGGAAAGAAATGTATCCAGGCAATTAAGCAAACTTAGCTTGCTGGCCTCCTGATTTTTATCTTTGGAGATTTCCGGGTCGCACCAGAAGCAGGCCAATAATCCTGAGGCAAAAAGCAGTTTTCTCGATACTCCCAGCTTGATGTTTCTCAGAGCGTACCCTTGGTTGCCACGGTTGAACTGTTTGTAGGCGAAATCAACTGCCATCGTTCGCCAATAGCGAGCGAAATCGTTCAACAGAAAAAGCGGAACCCATCGCACATTCTCATCTGCAAGGCTTTTTCGCAGAAGTCCCCGATCTTCATCGATGTAGCGTCTCAGAATGCCTTTGCGAACTCGATCAAAGGCCTCGCGCCGTATTCCGATGGGCTGGGCCTCCAGTAGAAGCAACACTCGACGTGTTGTGTTGGAATTTGAATCCTCTTCACCGCCGATAAAATGAACGATTGGTTGGCTGAATTCCACCCCACCAAAGGCTCCTTCGGGGCCGGGTTGCTTGAGGCCTAGTTCTTTGAATATGGACTCATCGCTAAGGGCGGACTTGATGGCTAGACATGTCTTCTGATCCTTTGCGTCCGCCTGACTGTCGACGAGAAGTGTCCAGTCCAAATCGCTCCCCTGAGTGCATTCATGTCTTGCTAGAGAGCCGTGCATGATAACGCTTGTGTCCGAGTTCGGGTCGATCCCCGACGCGATGAGCTTGTCCTCGATGATCTTAGAAAGAAGGTGATTCGCTCTTAGCGTTGTTTCCCATGCTTCTTCTAAATGGGCCCACCTCCGCCCGAGTATTTGCCCAAGTTCCGCCAGAGGTGACCCGCCTTGACCAGCCCATGGGATGCCGGACATCGTTCCCCCCTCGATTCTTGGCATGCGACTGGAAAACGTCCCTGCCACATTCCCATCCTAGCAGCGCTCCCTGTGGACCCTCCACGTCGTTCGGCACCCTCAATTGAGAAGAAACTGAACGACCACTCCCCCTACGACGGCCCGGTTCCCCCGGACCTTGCTACCTGGTTGATGATCTGCTGGATCAGGACTACTCTTACGTGGATGCGGCGGGCTATGTCGGGGACTAGGAGATGCCGGCGAACTTGAGCAGGCACACGCGGAAATAGCTGGACAGAAAATAATGCTCACACATTTGCGCAGGAATCTCCTATGTGACGCCACTTGTCGGATATTCTAAGCCGCGCCCCATCCATTCCTTTTTCCGCCCAACCACATTTGTGGGAATTTGAGAGCGGGGCGCACGGCGATAATTGAGTACATCGCACTGCGGGTCGCTTTCAAGCAGAGTGACAGCGCATAATCATTGTAGGGAGCGCACAATATGACATTCACTTTGCCATTGGAGCCGCAAACCGAGGCCAAACTCATCGCCCTGGCGCAGGAGAAAGGCGTGACGGCCGATGATTTGGTGCGCACGGCCATCCACAAGATCATTGCCGAGGCGACAGAAACGCATGCCCCCGAATTGCCTGTCTGGCATCTCGGAGGCGCGGGAGCAATCCATCGGCGGGAAATCTACGACGATGCTCGTTGAACCTGGGCTGATCGATGCGAATGTTCTGGTCTATGCGATGGACGCCGACGCTCCGCAACATGCGGCGTCACGCGCTTTGCTCGAATCCGCGCGCGCCACATCCACCACGGTCTATGTGACCTTGCAGACGCTCTGCGAATTCTATTCCGTCGTGACCAATGCGCGCCGCGTTTCCAAGCCGCGCACTCCCGCGGACGCCATGAGTGCGATCTCCGGTTTGCTCGCCATTGCTCATGTATTGCCGGTTCCTGCCGTCACTGTGGATGGGTTGCTGGATTTGCTTCGTCGTCGCCCTGTAACCGGTGGCGACATCTTCGATTTGCATCTTGTAGCTACGATGAAAGCCAACGGCATCCTCAGAATTTACACGTTCAACAGAGAAGACTTCGAGGTCTTTTCCGAGCTTGAAGTTCTAATGCCATAGCAATTGGCGAGCTGTTTCCAAGGCGATTTCCTTCGATGGCCCCCCGAGATGACCAATCTTTCGGCGCGTCAAAATACGACAGCCATCCCCACGGAGTGGATGCGCCAGCCCTATGACGGCCCCGCTCCCCCGGACCTTGCTACCTGGTTGATGATCTGCTGGATCAGGACCACTCTTACGTGGATGCGGCGGGCTATGTCGGGGACAAACTCGGTGACGAAGTTGTCAATGGGAGCGGTGGCCAGGCCTACGCCATAACGCTCGGCACTGGACGGCAGGTTGGTAGCGCGGCCGGGAACGTAGAGGTTGCCGATTGCGTCGTCGATGGCAAATCCGCCCAGGTCGGCGTAGTTCACCATGCCCCTGCCGTTGTCGCCCTGCGTCCACGCGATCTGGTAGAGGCAGTGAGCGATGCGCCGCTTGACGGTGGCATTGGGCATGCGGTGGTAGTGCGGGTCCTGGTGGGCGATGGACGGGATGAGAAAAGTGCCGAAAAACTCGCCAGTTATGTCCTGCGTAAGATTGACGCCCACAAGCGCGCCAAAGCCGAGCAGCCCCGGTCCGTAGACGGAGTGAGAGTCGATGCCAATGGTTATGGCGGAGGTGGCCAGGATGGTTGCGGCGTTGAATGGGTCGCCCACATTGCGCATGGCCAGCCAGGCCTTCTCTTTCGGCGTCATCGGCTTGACTTGCGGGCCGTCGAGGAACCGGGCATACCAGTGAGCCAGCGGAATGTCTTTAATGATGGGCAATTCAGCGGCGAGAGTGGAATAGAGGCACTTGGGTTGCTGCTCGTCCGCGGTGGTGGCGGCTGCGGGTGCATTTCCAGGGTTGGACGCCGGGGATTCCGGAGCAGCTGGCGATCCGGTATTCTGCGCCAGCGAACCCTTTCTCACCGGGCATGGCGGAGGCGCCGCCTTGTCCTTGTTTTGTACTGGCGGCTGCGCCTGGGGAGCATCGGGGAGCGGCGCGGGACTGGGGTTCTCAGTTTGCCCAGCCCATGCCAGATTGGCAGGGATTGCGGCCGACGCCACAAACAAGACCACACGGGCAAGTGCGGTAGCCCAAGCCACGCGACGGCGGGCGGGGCTCCCATTTCTGGTCAAGTTTGATAAACGCCTATGCAAAGGCCGCGCCCTCGTAGGTTTCACTTGCCGTTTTCAGATTGAACGGCCCACGCCGAGCAAATGGCCGGGCCGCTCTCTATCCATTCTTTCTAACGCATTTGGAGCTAGAGATCCGCGATCGCTCCATGCTATCGGGTTCTGACGCTGAATTCCACGAAATGGTTATCGGGTTAGCTCCGGAGGCACTTCAAATGCCCCGATAAGGTCGCGGCTCTGTGTCAGGGCACGACCGGGGCGTCTGGGTACCCTCCACGGTCGAGGGTCGAGGGCCAGGTCCCGTGCACTAGCCCAACTTCCGCAGTTTGGATTGTAGTGTAACTTTCTTGGTTCATTTGGAGCAGGTGCGGGTCGCTGAGATAGCTCGGCGGCCCTTTTCTTTTCAACAGCCATGAGCGCAGATGCTTCAAGCAAGGCCACGTTTGTTGGGAAAAAGCCGATGTAGTGACGACCAAGGCCCTTGCGCGCGAGTTTTGCATTCGTAGTATGAGGGCATGTACTTGCGGCGTTGCTATCGGGAGAAGGACGGCAAGCGGCATGCCTATTGGGCACTGGTAGAGAGTTATCGGACGGCTCTCGGGCCGCGACAGCGCGTGGTGGCGTGGCTGGGCGCGATGGACGAGCAGGGGCGCATGGGAGTCAAGCGCTGTGCGGCGGGCGCGGTCGCCGAGCAAGCCAACTTATTCTTCGAGGGCGCAGATCCGGAGTGGGTGGAAGTGGATCTGAAGGGCGTGCGCGTGGAGCGGACGCGGCGCTTCGGCGGCCCCTGGCTGGGGCGCACTCTGCTCAGGCAACTGGAGCTGGACCGATTCCTGGAGCGTAACCTGAGCCGCGGCCGGGAACAAGTTCCCTGGCCGCTGATGGCCATGGTGCTGGTGCTGGGGCGGCTGTGCGATCCGTCCAGCGAACTGCGCCTGGCGGAGAGCTTTTACGAGCACAGCGCGTTGCCGGATTTGCTGGGCGTGGCTGCGGAGAAGGTCAACGACGATCGGCTGTATCGGGCCTTGGACGCCTTGCTGCCGCATAAGGCTGAGTTGGAGCAGCACCTGCGAGACAAGCTTGGCGAGCTGTTCGATCTGGATTACGATCTGCTGCTGTACGACGTGACCAGCACCTATTTCGAAGGGGAAGCCAAGGGCAACCCGCTGGCGCAACGAGGCTACTCGCGCGATCATCGCGGGGACTGCAAACAGGTCAACCTGGCCCTGGTGGTGAGCCGCAGCGGCATGCCGGTGGGCTATGAAGTCTTTGCCGGCAACCGTCACGATTCGACCACGCTGGAAGAGATGGTGCGGCACATCGAGCGGCTGCATGGGCGCGCGCAGCGGATCTGGGTGCTGGATCGCGGCATGGTGAGCGAAGAGAACGTGGAGTTTCTCAAGCAGGGCGGGCGGCGCTATATCGTGGGCACGCCGAAGAGCATGCTGAAGCGCTATGAACGGGAGCTGCTGGCCACCGATTGGCGACAGGTGCACGAGGGCCTGGAGGTGCGCATGTGCCCAGCTCCAGATGGCGCCGAAGTGTTCATCCTGTGCCGCAGCTCGCAGCGGCAGCAGAAGGAACAGGCCATGCACGACCGCTTCGAGAAGCGCATTGAAGAGGGGCTGCGCAAGATCGAGGCGGCCTGCAAAAAGGGCAGGCAGAATCCGCTGAAGATCGCCCAGCGCGTGGGCCGCCTGCTGGGCGCCAACACCCGTGCCGCAGGATTGTTTCAGGTCGAGGTGGAAGCCGACGGCAACGGCATGGCCCGCCTGCGCTGGAGCCGGTCGGAACAGTGGCGAGACTGGGCGCGGCTCAGCGAGGGCTGCTATCTGCTGCGCAGCAACGTTCTCGACTGGACCCCGGAAGAGCTGTGGCGAGCCTACATCCAACTGACCGAAGCCGAGGACGCCTTCCACATCCAGAAGTCCGATTTGCAGCTGCGCCCGGTCTGGCACCAGAAGCCCGAGCGTGTGCAGGCCCACATCCTGGTGTGCTTCCTGGCCTACGTGCTCTGGAAAACGCTGGAGGCGCAGTGCCGCCAGGCCGGCCTGGGCGACGAACCGAGGAAAGTCTTCCGTGAACTGGCCGAGATCGCCTTGGTGGACGTGGCGCTGCCCACGCGCAACGGAGTTACGCTGCGCAAGCGCTGCATCGGCCAGCCCAACCAGCATCAGCTTGTGCTGTTGCAAAGGCTCGGACTGAAGCTCCCGGCGGTACCGGAATTCGCACCGCAATTTGCGCCGATGTAGTGGAAACTTCACCCCACTGGCGCTGAAAGAAAAGGACTTCTCGCTCAAACTGCGGAAGTTGGGCTGGATGCCGGCGCATTTGTTCTGGGCGTATTTTGTAGGATGCGCGCTGTTCGCGGCAGCTACCAGCTTGACCGCGAGGAAGTTCGTGCGCTTATCATCCTCGCTGCTAGGATGGATGTTTTTTCTATTCGTCTGCATGATGCATATTCCGTTTGTGGTTGCGCATCCCACAAATCGATTCGGGTGGGCCTACGCACTGAGGGATCTATCCTTTTGCGCAGGCGCATGGGCGCTTGCCGGATTGCATAGCCGCGGCTCATCGAAGCAACAATCGAAATGGATGATTTTATTTGGGCGCATCGTTCTGGGGATTGCCGCGATCTTCTTTGCCATAGAGCATTTTCTTCACCCGGAGTTTGCGCCCGGCTTTCCTTTGGAACTGATGACGCCATTGTGGGTTGTGTTCCCCCGAGTATGGGGATACGCGACGGGAGCGATCCTGTTGGCTGCCGGAATTGGACTGACTGTGAACATAAAAGCCCGGATAGCCGCGACCGCAATTGGCGCACTCATGACAGCCCTGACTCTGTTCCTATATGTGCCTGCCTGGATCCTCGCCCACGGCGGAACAACGCCGGAGATCATGGACGCGATCAATTATGTGTTTGACACATTGCTCTACGCCGGAGTGGCGCTTGCCCTGGCATCGGCATTGCCGCGCGATGGAGCGCATGTGTCCGGCTCGTATCCTTGATTGACACGCACCATACAGCCAGTCTGGAGAACGTCGCTACGCTCTAGGATGCGGGCGCGGTGTCACCTTTGAGCGACCGTAACGGCGCTTAGCGGAATCTCAAGCGTGCCGGCCTTGCTGGACTGAGAATCGTAGATGCCGGTGCGCAGGTAAACGTCGCCCGGCGGCGCATCGAGATCGAAGTGAAATGGAATGCCCGAGGTATGTGCAAACTCAAACTGCGCGGGCTTGATGGCAAGGTTGATGGACCGGACTTCCCAGTTCAGCAACTTGCCGTCCTGGCTATAGGCCACGACCGCAACTTCGATCTTTCCGCGGCGCACGCCATCCTGATCGGGGACGAGGGTGAGTCCATCTGTGGTGAGCGCAAAGTTGACCGTATATCGCGTGACCGGGAGTCTCAGAGCTGGGTTGTCGCCTGCGCGGGCGGTATTCGCGGCGGGCTGAGGATTGGACGGCGCAACGCTCATACGATAGCGAAGCTGGGTAAAGTTGGGCATTCCACGGTCCATCAATGGGCGCAGCGGGTCTCCCGCGGGAGTCTTCTCCGCCAGCTTTACATCTTCGGGCGAGTCCTCGAAGTAGCTACGGCGATAAGACAACTTGTAGTTGCCCGAGGCGGAGCGTATTTCGATCTTCCGCTGTTTGCCGACTTCCTTGCGATTGGTCGGAGTATACGCCAGTGTGTAGTAGCGCGACCCGTTATCGATATCCGCAGCCAGCGCTTCCCTCAGTGCGTTCCGCTCATAGACGGCTTTGCCGCCAGTGACCCTGGCCAGTTCGTCCATCTGGACATGATCCAGGGTGCGTTCCTGGTTACTGGATTGGAGGGAGTTGACTTGAGCCGCGTTCATTGCCTGATATGGAGACAACGAAGGGCCTACGGCGACGTTCGGAGCAGTGGCGCCGGTTCCCGATGCCCCAATGCTGGCGGTTGCCGGAGGAGAGCCTGCGTCGAAGAGAGCGTCAGATGCCAGGCCGACCGCGTCGATGGGGTAAAGCGATACTCGCGCGTCGGCAAGCACGTCCACGGTCTTGGCAAACTTCTCATCGTAGGGACAACCGGAAGCGGTGAGTTCATTTTCGCTGGTCATGGCAGCAAGACACTGCGGGATGGAACCTACAAACCAGATCACGTTTTTTCGTCCGGGAACGCCGGCCAGATAACGCGCAATCTGCTGTAGGGCATCCAGGGTCATGATGGTTCGCTCGTTTGACTCGAAGAACACTTGTTGGTCTTCAAATTGTTGAAGCACAGCCGCCGTGTTCGCGAGCGTTACGGCATCGGCGCCAATTGCCTTGTCGAGGATCATATTCACGGGCATATCCATCGCGGCGGTCGTGGTGGCGGTGGGCAGCAGCGCCGAGGTGGAAGGATTGGCGGCAAGCCGGTTGATGGACGCGCGCAGCAGTGCCGAATCCTGTGTAAATCCCTGAATGATGCGTAGCTTTTCACCGAGCAGGAAGACGCCCATGCGAAGGCCTGGAGGAATGGAGGCGAGATATCCGACCATTTGCTTGTGAACGTATGCCTGGTCGGCCAAGGGTGTGTTCAGGCCATCCATAAGCAGCAGGTTGACGGTGTTGCTGGGGGCAACCGTGGGAACATTGGTGAAGGTGTTGGGAGGCAACGGCGGAGCAGGCGCCGCATTGGCGACGCCCGGAGTTCCATCGAAATTCGGCTCAAAGAAGGCAATGGACTGCGGCTTGCCATCTTCCAGGACCTGGAAGTCGTCCTTTGTAAGGTGCGGGACTGGCTGATTGTTCTTGTCCAGGACCACCACGTCCACAAGGACGGTTCGGACGTTGATCTTGAGGGTAGCGGACGGAGCTTCGCTGTCCGGAGGCAAGGCTGTCTGCGCCAACAACGGGCCGGCGAGAAATGCTGGAAGGGCGAGCCTGAACAGGGAGGAATGGCAACGCGACATACAATTCTCCTCGACCGCGAAATCGTACCACAAAAAACAATCCCATGTTGTGGCAGCATGGGGTGCGAAATGTCCGCAAAGCCAGCTCACAGTTGCATGGTTGGAAGGAACGGGATACATTTCCGCTCTTTTAGATCGGGGGATTCAAGCAATCGGGGATGAGGCGGCAGGGGGAGATAAAGCCGCATTTGATTCCGAATCGCGCCATCCGCAGGCAGGTGGCGCATCGAGAAGCGAAGCAGGCGATAATGCGGGAACACAATATCGCTCAACCCAAAGAAGGAAGCTTTAGCATTAGACGGTGGAGATCAAAAAACGTCATAGCAGGGATTTTTTGCGGCATGCATTGCCCGGGGATTCGCACAGACATCGAATACCGACGCCTTCCATCAGGGTTGAGAAGCCTTCGCCGGGGTCGCGGATGGCGCGGTCGCATTCCCGTCTTTCTCCGGGTTGTCCCCGGCCAGGATCCGGACATCTGCGCGAAACAGATGATATTGCCTGAAGACAACGTCGTTGAGCGCGGTCATTTTGAATCCAGATGCGGAAGTGTCGGGGCCGAGCGATTTGCTCCGGTTTACCGTCGAATTCGAGATGGAAACGCACCTGACCGGGCAGATATAGGATCTGCCGCCGATCTCAACGAGGCCATATTCCACCTCAACGTCTGCCCTGACAATGGGGAAGTCCGGCTGGAGTTCCGGCTGTACCACCAAGCGAAGGATTGTGCCGCTGGCCGGATCGACGGCAATTTCGCCGTGATAGCTGGGAAACTCATCGAAAAGGCCCGGAATTCTCAATAACTGAGCCTGCCCGATTGGGAACCAGACGCAGCAGTGCTTTACCTCCCAATGCGATTTCTCTTGCGGAACCGAATAATGGAAGACCGCCAGCGCGCCGGCTGTGCCCCACTCCCAATGGCTCCACGTGATTGTGCCTTGGACGACATCTTTGATAACGGTGCCAAGAAGCGGCCCGAACACTCCGACTGTGTTCAGGCCGTTGGTTGATTGCTTCTTGCCGGACTTCGTTGTCTCTGCCTCGTTTACGACTTCCTGGCCATCCCGATAGAGCACCGTGGCGCTGGCAGTTCCGACAAAATGAAGAGGCGAATCAAGACCGGCAATCGATGCTGGGTCGTCGGGCGCCTCCAGTTTTTCCTGGAACTCGGTGGTGTCGCGTGTCGCGAAGAAGTCTGGCAGCCTGTGCATTGATTTGACCACAAAGCCCGCGGCCAAAGAGATGATTTCGCGTTGGGCAGTGGCGTCCGGTTTGGCAATCGCTGGAATCTCTTCCGAAGGGGGATTGAGAAATGCAGACGCATCGGCAAGCGCAACCAGCGCTTGCTGGGTCTTGGGGCCTGGCAGCTCCGTTTCCAGATGCTTGAGTGTGGCCGTGCCTAAACGCTCGGTAAGCTTTAACTGATAGAGTTGCACTGCGACTTTTGCATAGGGTTTGCCATGGGCCAGGGCGAGAAACTGTTCCAACTGCCGCACGGAGACAGCTTCCCGAGCGGCGTCATGTGACGCGAGGGCCGGCAGTCCGATGCTCGCCATTATCCCAAGAAGCGCCAACATCCGCATCGCGCCTTCTCCCAACCACCCACCGACTCTTAGAGGTTTGGACCTATACGTGGACTCATCCCGCACCAGTGCGCGAGCTTGCGGACTGGTGCCACCTTTCGCACCATCGACCGATGGTCTTCAAGCCCGCTTTGCGCGCGCGCGCCGCGGATTCGGCGGGCGAGTGGACTCGCGAATCACCAGCTCGGGCAAAATGGCCACCACATCCGAGAAGGTAGCCTGCCCGCGAATCCTCTGCAGCAGGATGCGCGCGGCAACCATTCCCATTTGCTGGAGCGGCTGGCGGATAGTGGTCAGGCTGGGATTGTGGTAAGCGGCGCTCTGGATATCGTCGAAGCCAACCACGGAAACATCTTCGGGAACATGCAGGCCATGATCCATGAGGGCGCGAATGGCTCCGATGGCCGACACGTCGTTGTAGCAGACGAGGGCGGTAAAGTCGACGCCGCGGCTGACCAGCTCATTGGCCGGCCCAAAGCCCATCTCCGGAGTGGAAACTCGCACCTGAATCTGGACCATCATCTCCGGTTGCAGTTCGATCTTCAACTCGCGCGCTACTGCCATCTGGCACTCCCAGCGATCGTCGGCGTCAGAACTGTGGCTGCCTCCGCGCATGAATGCTATTTTGCGGTGCCCCAACTGCACCAGGTGACGAAGCTGCAACTCAGCCGCCCGCCGCTGATCGAGCACGACGTTGGTGACTCCCTCGATTTTGCGATGCCCGGCCACTGCAACCACAGGAAGCTTGAGGCTGTGCTCAAGAAACGTGTCTACCAGGATGAACCCTTCCACGCAGCGATCCATCAGCAGTCGCGGGTACTCCTCAATTAGGTCGGGCTTGCGGCGGTGACTGGCAGTGAGGTAGAAGTAGCCTTCCTCGATGAGGAATTCCTCCATGCCGGTGAGAATCTGGGCCGCGTAATTGTCGTTCAGATCGGGAATGAGAACGCCCACTGAAAACGTTTGCCGCTTGCGCAGCGACCTGGCATAGAAGCTGGGGCGGTATTCGAATTTGGATGCTGCATCCCTCACCCGGTCGCGCGTTTCCTGGGGAATGGAACGCACACCTGGGGCATTGTTCAGCACCAGCGAGATGGTAGCCGGGGACAGGTTGAGATACTCCCCCAGAGTGCGGAGACTGATAGCTTGCCCCGGCTGAGGCTCGGCTCCCGATTTGCTTCGCTTCGCCATGTATATCTGTTTTAGCACCGTTGGAGTGTTACGTGCGGCAGATTCAACTGCTTAGACGGTTTTTCGGATCGTTTGACCGGGAACCAGAGTGGCTCGCGGCAGGCTGGCGTCCAGAGGGAGGCATTTCAGAATCCTACCAGATATCGTCAGTGCATTCTCGCCTGAAAACCGCCTCTCTGGACTTACAATCGAATACAGCCTTAACCTCGCGGAGGGATGGGTGAGCGGTTGATACCGGCGGTCTTGAAAACCGTTGTGCCTGAAAGGGTACCGGGGGTTCGAATCCCTCTCCCTCCGCCAGAGACTCTTTTTAGAGCATCCGAGAACATCCAAATAAATTGACAAATCCTCAGTAAACACTGGGGATTTCGTCTTTCTACGTCCAAATCCGTCCCCGGGAAGCCGCTATTGCGTGCGGGTACGTTTGTGGGGATATTCGTTTCAGGCTGTGGGTACATTGGCCTGGAGATGATCCGATGAAGTTGACTGACACCCAAATCAAGCGCACGCAGCCGAACACAAAGCCCTGCAAGGTGAGCGATGGAGGCGGCCTGTTTCTTTGGATCACGCCTTCGGGCGGGAAGCTTTGGCGCTGGGCTTATCGGCATGAGGGCAGGGGCAAGCTCATGACGTTCGGAAAATACCCCGATGTGCCGCTGGCACTGGCCAGGGAGCGCTACGCGGAAGCGCGCAAGGTGTTGGCAAAAGGCACTGATCCGATGGCCGAGCGCAAGGCCGAAAAGGCGGCGGCAGAGGACTCCTTCAAGAGCGTTGCATCCCTCTGGCTGGAGCATTGGCAGGACGGGAAGAGCCCGCGCCACGTTGCCTATGTGAGGCGGCGCATGGACACCGATATTCTGCCCCGCCTTGGCGCGCGTCCCGTGGCTGCGATTGAAGCCCCGGAACTGGTGGGTATGACCAAAGCCATCGAACAGCGCGGCGCGCGCGACATTGCCAAGCGCGCTCTGGAGACAACCGGCCAGGTTTTCCGTTTTGCCATCGCCCACGGTTATGCGCGGCGCAACCCGGCCAGCGAGATTCGCCCCGGCGACGTTCTGAAGTCCATCCGCAAGGTCAACTATGCCCGTGTGGACGCGAGGGAACTGCCCAGCTTGCTCCGAGCCGTCGAGGTCTATCAGGGGACGCACGTTACCCGCCTTGCAATAAAGCTCTTGGCGCTCACGTTCGTGCGCACTAGCGAACTTATCGGAGCCAGATGGGCCGAGTTTGACTTTGATTCGGCCCGCTGGAACCTCCCAGCCGAGCGCATGAAGATGCGGACTCCGCACATCGTCCCCCTGGTCAAACAGTCATTGGATGTACTGGACACTCTACGAACGCTCACCGGCGAAAGCGAATGGCTTTTTCCCGGCGACCGCAACGCGAATAAGCCCATGAGCAACAACACCATCCTGAAAGCATTGGAGCGGATGGGTTTCAAAGGCCGCATGACCGGCCACGGCTTCAGGGGCGTGGCTTCGACGATCTTGCATGAACAGGGATAGAACCACGATCACATCGAGTTGCAGCTTGCGCACGCTCCCGGCAATGCCGTCAGCGCCGCTTACAACCATGCCCTCTATCTGGAGCCGCGCGCCAAGATGATGCGAGACTGGGCCGACTATTTGGAACAAACTCAGCGGCATCAAGGTACTGCCGTTCCGTGGCTCTGCTGCATAGTGCAAACTCATTACCGCCCCGCCGGAAGGCTTGCACCGGCATCCCGCAGTCTTTTGACCACAGCTTCCGCGAAGTCGTCCACATCGGGCTGAGTTGATCGCTCGATCACACCGATACCCCGGATAATCTCTCCCTGCCGCTCAGTGGGCACCTTGCCGTAGCTCATGAGGGTTGTCAGTACCTGCTCATGCCCCAGGTTCTGGCTCCATGCCTTGTACTCTTCAGCAGACAAACAAGCCTCTCCGCCAAGCCGCGCAAGCGTTTTTCGCGAGCTGTGCGGATGAAAGTACGGCAGGCCCGCACGCTCGAACGCCTCCCGGAACATCTTCCGGATCGGCTGGGCGCTGCTCCAGTGCGCTCTCTCCAACCCCGCCACTTCAAACTGGTGCGTCTGCCCTACCACGATTCGCGTTGCCGGAAACAGCGGTCGTCATTACCCCACAGCTTCACTTCTCGCAGAAATCGCACCCATTCCGCCACCATCTGCCGGACCTCTTCGCCCACGGGAAAGAAATAGGTGGTAAATGTCTTACTGAATTTCGTCTTCACCTCGCGTGCATCCTGGTAAACGCACCCTTCTTTCAGGTCCACATGCTTCAGCTTTATGGAAGCGATGGCCGAATCCCGCGCGCCGGTCAACAGAGCGAACGCCACCAGAGCGCGGTCACGGCGCTCAATCTCGCTCCCGCCTGGCATTGGCCTTTGGGGCGCTGGGCGAAAGCGCCGCTGCGAGAGAGGCATTCGAACAGGCCATCGAGTCGGACCCAGAGTACGAAGAGGCCCTGTACAATCTGGCCCTAAATGAAAAAGAGACGGACCCTCAAAAGGCCGTTGAACTTCTGGAGCGGGCAATTGAGATTGACTCCGATTACGCCTTGGCCCACCATGAGCTCGGCGGGCTATACGAAGGATTGAAGGACCTGACGCGGGCTGAGTACCACTTCCGGAGAAGCCTCGAAATAGACCCGGCGAACTATTGGTCCGGCCTCTTTCTGGCTAACGTTCTGGCAATCGAGGGGAGGAATGAGGAATCAGAGAAAATGTACAGATTCGCAATCGGTCTACGTCCGGAACTCGTCGGTGGATTTGAGTTTTTCGCACGATTCTTGGAGTTCACTGGAAAGGTACAGGAGGCGGCGACCGTTCGTGCGAGCGCCGGACTGCGCTTCGGCGGATGGCCCAGGCCTGACGATCCCAAGATAACAGTGCCCCAGATCTCGATTTTGGGACACGAGTTGTAGGATGTCTCCATGCAGCATCGCCACGATGCCTCCGGCGACGTAACCAACGACGGCGTCAACGCCTACCTCTACGACGGCGAGGGCCGCATCTGCGCCGTCTCGCATTATGTGGCGCTGATCGGCACCACCACCATGACCGGATACCTCTACGATGCGGACGGAACGCGCGTGGCCAAGGGCAGCATCCAGAACATGACCAGTTGCGACCCCACCCTCAACGGCTTCCAGACCACCAGCGACTTTGTCCTCGGCCCCGGCGGCGAGCAGGTTACCGAGATGGGAGTGGACCCCAACCTCGGCGTCATGGCCTGGCAGCACACCAACGTGTGGGCCGGCGGCAAGCTGCTGGCCACCTACGACGGAGCCACCACAACCGAAGTCGTCAACGGGGTTGCGACGGTGGTTTCAAACCTCGGCCTGCACTTCCACTTCGACGATCCGCTGGGCACGCGGCGAGTTCAAACCGATTACCAGGGCGTAGTGGAAAAGAACTGCGCCAGCCTGCCCTTCGGCGACGGCGAGAGCTGCGCGGCCACCCCCACCGAGCACCTGTTCACCGGCAAAGAACGGGATAGCGAATCAGGAAACGACTACTTCGGGGCTCGGTACTACAGCAGTGTGGTGGGAAGGTTCTTGTCGCCGGATTGGTCGGCGAAGATTATGCCCGTACCCTATGCAAAGCTTGACGATCCGCAAAGCCTCAACCTTTATGCCTACTTGATGAACAACCCGCTGACACGCTTTGACGCAAATGGCCATGCGTGCTCCTCCCTCTCATCTCCCTGCACTTCCCAAGAACATGAAGCGCTGGAAGCGCAGGCGGCCGAATCGCCTTACCGGCTAGCGGTCACTTCGGACGGAGTGGAAGGCGGTCGACGACGCACAACTTATGAGGTACGTAAATTCGACAAGGAGGGAAACCTGGTCAAGTTGACGGATAAGGATCCAAAATTCCATGTGACGGAACACCAGACTACTCATTTTGGAGACACGACAAGCTTCGGAGCTAAAGACAGTCGCTTATTGATCTACGACGAAGGCCCGAGGCCGGCCCAGATGGAGATCATCAGGTGGAAGTTCTCGCTGTGCAGTTCGTCGATCATCTCTTTGGGGCGGGGATACTTTGTCTCGTCGAAGATCATGCCTCCCCAGTTATCGTTGTTGCCCCGGTAATTTCAGTCCTGCACAATGTTGTCGATGGGGATTTGGCGTTTGCGATACTCTTGTGCGATGCCCAGCAGTTCGTCGCGAGTGGCGTAATGTTCCTTGCTCTGCCAGTAGCCGTAAGCCCACTTGCCGTACATGGGAGCCTGGCCCGTGAGCTGCCTGTTTCCGGCGATCTCCTGGTCGATGGTGGGACCGTAGAAGAAGTAGTAGTCGATGTTGTCGGCCACCTCAGACCAGAACGACGTCCGAGCCGGGTTGTCGCCAAAGATGGTCTTTGAATAGTTATCCCATAAGATTCCATATTCCGCCGTAGAGACCAGGACAGGCGTAACTGCCCCTTGTTGGCTTGCACAATTTTGACGGTATGTCCCCGATAGTTCATGATGCCCAACTGCTGCTGGCCCAAACCGTAGACGCCTTCGTCGGCGCTCAGCTTGAAATCCTGCTCGACGTTGTAGGCTGACGTTTCGCGCTCGATTTGCGCGGGCTTGAAGACGGGGAAGCCCTGCTCCTACAGAACCGTTCGACCGTCCTTGTCGAGGTATTGTATTGACCCGTCGCTCTTGCTCACCCGAAGCCTGACGTTTGCGGAAGTCAGTGTGACTCCAGTAGCATTCTCCTCGAAATGCACATCCAGATTGGGCAAATCTGTTTGGAGAACCGTGAGGCTGATCTTTTGGCTTGTGCCGCCGGCCGGCCTCTTCAAAACGTGGACGATGTCTTCGGCATAAAACTGCACTTTAACGTTCAGATCGCCGGCCGTGAGTTGAGCGCCGTTCTGGATGCGTTGGACCGAAAGTGCGGCAGACGCTGGTTGCGCTGCGGATTGAACCTGGCAGAGCGCTGGGGAAACGCCGAGGCCAAGCAATGAAATGCCGGCGGGAAAACGCAAAGCGGCAGAAAGGGATTTCATCGTTCGTATCCTTTTGGCATCGAGACCCTCGACTTTCGGCCCAATGCCAGCAGCAAAAGCTGAGCCGAAACATTATTTCACGCAGGCCTCGTGGGCCGGATTCAGTGTCACAACAGACACCGCGGCCACTCGCATATAAATGACGTAATATGGAGCGACAGGTTTTGAACCCATGCCCAACGCCACGAAAAAGCACTTCGGTAAAGGGGAAGTTCTCCTTCGCGAGGGTGAACGCGGGGAGTGCGCCTACGTGATTGAAAGCGGCAACGTTGAGATCGTTGTTCAGCGCGACGGAGTGCCGATACAGATTGGAACGCGGGGCGCTGGTTCTCTGATCGGCGAGATGGCGATTATTGACGACAAGCCGCGCACGGCGACCGTGCGGGCTATCGATGACTGCACCGTGCTTGAGATCACTCGCGAGGATTTTGCGCACAGAGTGGAGAGCGCCGACCCGGTTGTCAAGATGGTGATGCGGATCGTCACCGGGCGCTATCGGGACATGATCGGTCGGACCATTGCGGTTCAATTCGGCCCGTCCACGCCTGCCGCCGAAGCGGCCGAAAAGGGCGACGCGAGCCACGAGACGGCGCTTTCGGCAATCCGGCTGCACAGCGACCTGAAGCGCGCGTTGGACCGCGGGGAATTAATTAACTATTACCAGCCGATTATCGATGTTCAAAGGATGAAAATCGGAGGATTCGAGTCCCTGATGCGCTGGGCGCATCCTGAAAACGGAATGATCTCGCCGGGCGTCTTTATTCCGGTTGCGGAAGAGAGCGGATTGATCACCGAGCTTTCGCGCCTGTCGCTGAACGAAGCATGCGACGCCGCAGTGAAGTTGCAGGCCGCGGCCTCACCGGAGTTGCTGGGCGCTGCCCCCATCTTCATCAGCGTGAATTTCTCGGTGAAGGATTTTGCGGAAGCAGGTCTTTTCAAAAGCCTGAATGCGACCCTCGAGGAGAAGAAGATTGATCCGAGGCAGATTCATCTGGAGATAACGGAGACGCTGCTCATGGGAGCTCCGGAGACCGCGCGGACAGAGCTGGAGAGGTGCCGAGGAATTGGACTCAATGTTTCGATCGACGATTTTGGTTCCGGCTATTCCTCGCTGAGTTACCTGCACTACTTTCCCATCGATACGCTGAAGATCGATCAGAGCTTTATTCGCTCGATGGCAAAGCATCCGGGAAGCCTTGTGCTGGTCAAGTCCATTGTTGGGCTAGCCAAGAGCCTGGGTATGACGATCATTGCGGAGGGCGTGGAGAGGGCGGAGGACGCGTGGCTGCTGCGCGACCTGGGCTGCGAGTACATCCAGGGCTACTTCTTTTCAAGGCCCCTGCCCTTCGATGCGGCGATGAAATTCGTGCAGTCGTGGCAAGCGCCAAAGCTGGGCGTTGCGGCGCAGGGTGAACTGGCGCAACCGGGCAGCACCGATTGAATCGGTAGATTGAATTGTTCCGCGTAGCATGGCTACACCACTCCGGGCGCAACGCTCCCTTGTCAGAAGCGAAAATGGATTCCGGGGGTGGCGGACGGTGCGCCAACGGTCCCGGTGCCGGTGGTGATCTTCGTCCCGCCGCTGCTATTCAGGTCCGCGACTACGTAGTAGACGACCGCGCCGACCACCGCCAAGCCTCCCACGATTGTGACCGGCTTCGACAACGGCCAGTGCATGGTCGGCTTGGACTTCGGGGCGTTGTTTAGCTGGCTCTGCGGAGAAGGTGGAATGTTCGACTCGTGGATCACCGTGGTAGTGGATAGATTCCCCATGGATGCTGTGACCTGAATCTGCCACGATCCCTGCAGGTTATTGGCCAGCAGTCCGGCGGCGTGAGCCACTCCATTTGCATCGGTCAGCACCGAAAGCGTGCTTGCTCCACCCTCAAAGGCTGCCGCTGCGCCTCCAGTGCCCCCATGAATCGCAAACAAAACAAGAGCTCCGGCAAGCGGCTTGTGATTCTCGTCCTGCACCTGCACGATGGGCTCGCGAGCCGTGCGCTCCTGGATATTGTTCAGCGCTCCTTCCCCATCGAGAATCACTATTTGGAGGCTGCTCGGCGGCGCGGCGCCAGGCAAGGCCTGAGCCTGGAGAGGGGCAGCGGGATCCAAGATCAGCAGCGAAACCACCAACAGAGCGACCAGCCGCCCGCCGGTTCCAAAATGAATCGTGTTGGCCATAGGGCTTGTCATCCTAATTTGCACTCTCGGAATTCGATGTGCCGACGGAGTTGGTCAGCGTCACGCTCACGCTTCCAACGGTGGAAGCATCGCTGCTGAGGTTGAAGATTTGTGTATACGAGAAGGCGCTGCCGTATTGGTCCGAGGTCTCCTGAGAGTACCAGCTGGTAAAGTCCGACGATACATCGACTGTAACCTGGGGATTATCGATGGTTGCGCCTGCAGCTGGGGTGAAGGTAAAGACAGCACTGGAGAGGTCCCGTGTGCTGGAATAACCCTGAATGGTCACGGTGAGAGTGTCGCCGCTGCGCGTGAGGGTGGCGCTTGAGATGACCGGGGCGACAGCGGGCACAACGATCACGACTGGCTGCAACCCGGATGGCGTCACATCCTGACCGCCGGACTCGAGCGTGAGCGTCACTGTAATCGTCGCCGCCAGAGTGCCGGTCTGGATCTGGATTGCCGGAATGGTGGTGGAGTTTGCCGGGAGCGCAAAGGTCAGCGTTGTGCCGCCGGTTGAGAACTGTACGGCAGGATCGACCGGGCCGCCAGCAGTTGCCGGCTGCACAGTAATTGTCAGCGTTACCTGCACCGGCAGCGGATACCCTTGCAGGAATTCCAGATTAAGGCTGGGCTGTTGTCCCGGCGACTCCGAACCCGGACCGTTGAACGTGATCAGAACATTCGGCAGCGCGACTGTGAACTCAACCGAGGGAGTGGTGGTTCCGGCGGTCGGATTGGTTACGGTGATGGCGCCGGGTTGCGTCTGCTCAAAGAAACTGGCGGGAATGACCGCAGTCATTTGGGATGGGCTGAGGAACGAACTTATGATCGTGGTTCCGTTGAGCTGGACGACGGAGTTCGAGGCAAATCCGGTGCCTGTGAGGGCAATTGTTGTAGCTGCGGCGCCGTAATTGCCGCTGGTCGGATCAATGGAGGAGAGAGCCAGGCCGGCGATCACCTGGATGGTGGCCGAAGCCGAAGCTGTGGCGTAGTCCGCTGTATCGGTCGGAACATACTTTACACTCAACGTTTGTGTTCCCACGGGCAAGGTGGTGCCCGGAGGCGGTGAGTAGGTAAACGTGCCGCCGGCCGGCGTAGCCGTCGCATTCAGCTGGGTTGCGCTGAGCGGGGTTCCGTAGGAGATTGCGACCGGGTTCGCCCAGGTGATGACCGGCACAGCGGGATTGACCTGAATCGAAACGGACCCGGTTGCGGTGGAGTAGTCGGTGCTGTCGGTCGGCGTGAAGCTCACGTTGAGAGTGCGCAAACCGGCGGTGAGCACCGTTCCGGACGCCGGAGTATAGGTCAGCGCACCGGTGGTCGAGGCCGTGGCATTGAGTTGGGTCGCGGATAGCGCCGTGCCATAGGGTATCGCCACCGGCGCGGCCCAGGTTATGGTCGGAGTGGCCTGGTTCACGGTGATCGAAACGCCGGCGGTCGATGCAGAGTAATCCACCATGTCGGTGGGAGTGAATGTGACGGACAGAGTGTGCGATCCGGCTGTGAGAATTGCTCCGCTGGCAGGCGTGTACGCGAAGGCCCCCGGCACTGAAGCTGTTGCATTCAACTGGGTGTTGCTGAGCGGGGTGCCATACGAGATGGCGGCCGGGTTCGACCATGAGACGGCGGATGCGGCCTGAGCGACGGTAATCGAAACCGTGGCCGTTGCGCCGAGGTAGTCGACGCTGTCGCTGGGAACAAAGGTAACTGAAAGCGTGTGCGGGCCGGCTGTTAGCACCGTTGCGAGAGCAGGCGTGTAAGTAAAGGTTCCGGGCACCGATGCGGTTGCATTCAACTGTGTGCCGCTGAGCGCCGTCCCATACGCGATTGCGGCAGGGTTTGCCCAGGTGATGGTGGATGCGACGCGATTGACGGTGATCGACACGGAAGCGGTGGCGCTTTGATAGTCGACGCTGTCGGCCGGGAGGAAATCCACGGTCAACTGGTGCGCGCCCGCCGTGAGGACGGTTCCGGCGGCAGGCGTATAAGTAAGGGTTCCAGTCACCGAGGAGGTTGCATTCAACTGCGTGCCGCTGAGCGCGGTCCCATACGCGATTGCAGCGGGGCTTAACCATGCGACGGTGGAGGCGCCTTGGCTGACGGTAATCGACACGGAAGCTGTTGCGCTCAGGTAATCGAGCGTGTCGGTCGGCACAAAGCTCACAAATAACTGGTGTGTGCCCGCGGTGAGGACTGTTCCGGAAGCGGGAGTATAGGTGAGGGTTCCGGAGACCGAAGGGGTGGCATTCAACTGCGTGCCGCCGAGAGCTGTGCCATACGGAATGGCAGCGGGATTCGACCAAGCGATTGTAGAGCCGGCCTGATTGACGGTGATCGACACGGTGGCTGTTGAGCCCAAATAGTCGACGGTATCGGTTGGCACAAAACTCACCGAAAGCTGGTGTGTGCCCGCGCTGAGGAGCGTTCCGAGCGCAGGCGTGTACACATAGGTGCCCGGCACTGAAGCGACTGCATTCAGTTGCGTGCCGCTGAGCGCGGTGCCATAGACAATTGCCGCGGGATTGGACCATGCGATAGTGGACGCGGTCTGATTGACGACTTCGTAGAGGGTGTTGGAAGTGGAGCCTGCGAAGCTGCTTGTATCGCCTGTGGGAGTGTACACGGCAGTCAACGGATTGGTGCCCGCCGGCAACACGACACCGCTCACGCTTGCCTGCGCGCCGCTGTCGAGGAAAACGGTGACCCCGTTGTATCCGACCGCGAGGTCGGGATTGCCGTCGCTATTGAAATCGGTGCTGGCGATAGCCTGGCCGTAGATTGCCGGCAGCGATGTCTCACCCGTCATTGCGCCGCCCGAAGACCCGAGCAGAATGGTTGTCCCGCCACCTTGGCCTGTTCCGGTGCCGGTCACCGCAATGTCCGCATAACCGTCCTTGTTGAAGTCGCTCATCGCGACCGCGGCAGGCTGTAACGCAACGCCGTAGGAGGTTGGCAAACCGAATGTGCCCTTGCTGGAATTCCCGTTGATGGCCGCGTTATTGATGAGCACAGCAACCGTGGAATCGATATTGCTTGCAACGGCCAGGTCAGGATAACCATCGCCGTTGACGTCGCCGGACGCAATCGCAGTGGCCGATGCTCCGACGGGATACATTTGCGAATTGAAGCTTAAGCTTCCGCCATCGGGCTGATAGCTGGAGAGGAAGACCGTTACATCGGGGGCGGAGTTATCGCTGACTGCGATGTCGGCGTAACCATCCTGGTTGAAGTCGGCAACCGTGATCCCCGTATACTCCGCCGACTCCGCGGATTGGGTCCACGAGCCTTCCGGCGAAAAGTTGCCCGTGCCATCGTTATAGAAAGCCGTTACGCTGTCCGAAGTAATGACAGCGAAGTCCTGGTGCCGATCGCCATTGAAGTCGCCCGTCGCTACGGCAACCGGAGTTGCCATATTGAAGTACTGGCTGAGCCCAAGTGCGCCTGAGGGGCCTGCGGACAGCAAAACCACGACATAGCCATCGGAAGCCGCGATCACCAGGTCGGTGTATCCGTCGCCATTGAAATCGGCGGCTGCCATGGCAACAGAAGTTGGATCGACGCCGGCCCCATATCCAAAGCTGGCGGAGGTATAGGATACGGGGGCCTGGAAGGTGCCGTCGCCGTTACCCAGAGAGACCAGCAAGGATGCGGCGCCGGAGCCGGTCTCAAGAAGCGCCATATCCTGGTTGTGGTCGCCGTTGAAGTCGCCTGTGACGATAGCGATTACGGTATGCCCGCTTATTGCATCGATATTGCCGACACTGAGAAGTCCGCTGGAACCGTTGTCGGTGATGAGCGCACCACTGCCGACCTGGCTGCCGTTGTTTTGGAAGCTGATGGTACCAGTCGGAATGCCAAGGCCGTTGCTGGTGGCGTTGGCGGTGAGATTGATTGGCGTGGGATAGGGAACCGGGTTAGCGCTGGAGGTTAGCGTAACGTTGATGGGCGTCAGGCCAACTTGAAGCGAAACTGTATTGGATGAGTTCGCTTGAAATGAGCTATTGCCAGCATACAATGCCCGAATGGTATAGCTTCCCGGCGGGAACAGCCCGTAACTATAGCTGGCCAGGCCGGCGCTGTTAAATGTTGGAACGACTGCTGCGGCCGTGGGCAGCCCGGTAAGCGTAACATTTTGGCCCACCGGCAGAATTGCGCCGCTCGCTTGCACCTGGAATGTGACCATCGTGCCGGCTGTTGTTGAATTGGTCGATTCGGTGAGGACCAGCGAGATGGGTGTGCTGTTTACCTGGACGTTTGTCGTCCCGAAGGGATTTACCTGGTTGTAGTTGCCGTCACCAGCGTATGCGACGGAGATGGCGTCTAGCCCGTCCGGCAGTTGAGCGGTCGTGATCGACGCAGTCGCGGTTATCTCTCCGTCCGAATTCAGGCCTGCCGACTGGAAAAAGATTCCGCCGTTGTAGAAGCTGACTGTGCCCGTTGGCGCAACCCCGCCTGAGACGCCGTTGAGGGTTGCTGTAAGGGTGACATTGGTTCCATAAGTGACAGCGGAGGAGGGGCCAGCCAGGCTCCCGTTGGGGGTGGCCGGAATGATGGTGATCGGCGAAACGGCGTTGGAATTCGGCTGATAGAGCTGATTGCCGGGATAGGTCAGATTCAACGTGTAGTTGCCCGGAGTGGGCACCAGCGTGGAGCTCGTGACGCTGGCCTGCGCGTCATTGCCGTAATACCACGGCTGTAGTTGGTATTGCGGATTATCGGAGTCGCCTACGTAGACCAAACCGTTGAGAGCGAAGTCCAGGTAGCCGTCTCCATTCATATCGCCGGTAACAATAAAGTCAGGCAGAGACCCGCCTTCGGTGCCATAGGGGCCTTCGTAGGTGTCAAACGAAGTAATGGTTGTCCAATTGCCCGCGCTTATCCGCTGTATCTCACCCACCCAGAGATTGTTATCGTTACCTATATAGGTGTAGACCAGGTTCCATCCCGGCGCTGCCGCGGCTGTTGACGAAGGCTTACCAATGGTGGGGAATGGAGCCCCGGCGATCGAGCCTATGGAGTTGACCTGCTCCGACGTCGTGTAGTTCAGATTGCCGTCGCCGGTGCCGTCGTTCTCAAACACCAAGTAGCTGCCAGGGTCGTCGTCAGCGCCGCCGGGGTCGGCGATGGCTACATCGGGGTATCCATCGCCGTTGACATCGGAGATGGCCATGCTTTGCATGTTGTAGGAGCCGGCGTTGAAGGATGACTGACTCTCAACGTAGAATCCGTTAAGGTTTCCCTCGCTGATGAATACAGTAATGGCTCCACGCTGGAAATTGGTGGAGTAATTCTCGAGGACAAGATCGGTGTAGCCATCCTGATTAAAGTCCGCAGCACCTGCGCTCACCACGGGGCCATACGCCTGGATTGTGCCGGCAAATTTCACCTGTGGCCCGTAGGTGGGGTTACCGGAATTTCCAAACGGGCTGATGACCTGAATGTCTCCGTTCACGCCGTCGATGACCGCGATGTCGAGATACCCGTCCTGGTTGAATTGTCCCAGCACAACCTGGGTGGCGGCGCCAATGAAGGAATTGCCTCCGAAGGCGACGGGTTGCTGGAAGGTACCATCTCCGTTTCCCAGCATGTAGAAGGCCTCAAGGGTGCTGACGCCGCTCGAATTTCCATAGCTGTCGCAAACGACTACCAGGTCCGGAAAGGTGTCGTTGTTGATGTCGCCGACAGCGAAATCCTGGGCCTCGCATCCGGTGTAGACCTGCTCCTCTGTCTGGAAGGCATTGGCGCCGGTGCTGAGCATCACCTGCAAGTAGGGCGCAGCCGCTCCAAAGCCGTAATAGAAGGCGGGCAGGCCCACGACATCGACATAACCATCGGCATTGAGATCGGCCGCAACCAGCTTGCCGGTCCCAAAACCGTCCATCGTCTCGGTAATTGGAGACAGGTAGCTTCCCTGCGAGGAGACCTGGGAAAGCTGCGCCGTTCCGACCGGGGCGCTGTATGGGTTCCCGTTGGTCCCGTTGAGGACGTAATTGACCTGACCAGCCGGTACGGCGGCATCGATTGACGCCGATCCGCGCGTGACCGTCGCGTTGAAGATGGACGAAACCGTGGTTCCGTATGGGAACGTGGAGGGAGTGGCTGAAACCGTAGCTGAGTCAGTATAGGGGGCGTAAACCTCCAGCTGGATGGGACCGCCGGTTATGGCTCCGGTGATCACCTCGACGCTCAGTTCGCCCGGATTCTGGAGGTAGGAAGCGGGAATCGTGGCCTGGATCTGGGTGGAAGAAATGACGGATGAGGAGGAAAGAGCGACCCACCCGTCCGATGAAAGGACTTGCACCTGTGAGTTTGAGTTGAACCCCAGTCCAGTCAGCGTGAAATTCGTGTCGGGAGGGCCGGCGTTAATCGCAGAGGGGGTGATGAAATCCAGCCCATTTTCGATCAGGATATAGCCGGAGACTGTCTGCTGCTCGTAATTGCCATCTCCACTGTAAATAGCGTAATAGCCCGTGCCGGCGAGGGTGGTCGTCACCGAGTTTGACACGACGCCATTGGTGACAGTCGCTGTGCCGATGATAGCGTAACCCAGGCCAGGGTCTTCAAGTGTGATGGTGCCTGTTGGTGGGGTCTGCCCTGAAGGCGAAGTGATGCCGAAGGTGAATGTCAGCGGCGCTCCCTGCAACCCGGCCGCTGGCACGTTCACCGAGAAGACCGTGGGCTGATTCACGGTGACCAGGTAAACTCCGGCTGTGGCCGCTGCGTAAGCGTCGCCGTCACCGGGGCTGTAGTAGGCGCAAATCGGAAAAGTCCCCGCCGAGTTGGCATTGTACGGCACGGTAGCGACTCCACCCGGGCCGACCTGATGACTACCGATGCTGGGGCTGGACCCTGGGGAAAAAGACGAGCAGGTAATGGAATTGGTGGAAACGTAGAAATAGATTTGGCCATTCGGAGCACCGTCGGCAGTCCCGACGACGGTGGCAGTCAGCGTAGTTGAAAACCCATCGCCAATGGGATTCGGCGAGGCGCCGAGGTCAAACGAGGTGAACGCAAGTCCCCCACCGGTTTGAGCGGTGAGCAACGCGGCAAATCCTGCAGCCAGGATTGCCGCATTCCACGTTAGAGCCTGCATGAAACCACCGCGCTTCATTGTCCACTCCGTGCCGGCGGAATAAACAAGACGCGCGCCGTGGGACTGTCGGCCTCGATCATCCATCCGGGAGCAGCGGCAGGAGCCGCGAGTTCGAACACTGCGTTTCCGCTAAGCGCCGACAGTTGGTTCGGAGAGCAGGCGCATGTGGATTGCACCGGAGCGGTCAACCCTGTGAGATCGATGCGCAACAGCCCGGAATCGGCCTTGTCGGCTGCCACCGCCCAGTGTCCATCCTGCGATGCCGCGATTGCGAAGGGTTGGTTAAGGCCGTTCGCGTGCGTCGCCAGGATTACAGCCGCTCCGTTGCGATAGCGAGCAACAGTGTTGGCAGCTGAATCCGCGATCAGCGAGTCCTCAGATCCGGCGATAAAGCTCATGCCGCCAAAGCCTGCCAGAGTTGCAAGGGTTGAGCGCGCCCCCCCTGCGCTAATTGTCGTGACAACCACGCTGCCGTTGCCCATGCTGGTTGCGAGCAGCAAGGTTCCTGCGTCGCTAATGGCCGCACCCTGCACCGCCGCAACCGCTGCGATGCCAGTGGTCACCGGCGCCTGAGGCAAACCGCCGACCACCAGAACCGAAGTCGATCCGGGAGCGAATATCGCGGCATAAGCCCCGCGCGGAGCGAAGACGATCACGGATGCGGGAGAAACACTTTGTGCCACGGTTTCCGGCTGCGTCGAGGGCAGGGTCATCATCTGCAGGTTGCCCTTGGGGTCGATCAGCAGCGCTGTCCGCGTCCCGCTTGCATAGGCTCCGGCGGCGTAGGCGCCTGCGGGAAACAAGGCAGGACCAAGCTGCGTCGAGCCCGGTACGCCGGCCAGAGATCGGAGCGTCGAGTCCGCCGGATTCCAGATCAGTCCCAATTGCGCGCCGCTTGAAACCGCGGCCGCCGCGGCGGAACTGGTGCTGGGCGATCCCTTGGTCGCGGAATCGGGAACCGCTGTGCCGCATCCGGAAGCCAGCAGGATTCCCACGGAGGTAAATCCGGCGAGATAGGCAATACGCTGCCCTTGTGAACGCAATTTCAAGGGGAAAACCGTCCTCAGATTTCGCTCCGGAAGGGGGATACTCGGGAGCTCGACAGTAGTAGAGAATGCCGGAACTCTAACCTGTCCACGGCAGGTCAGTCAATCTCTTTTTGCGGATTCCTATGAAACTTCATTTCGAGTTCGATCGGATGGAGGACGGGGAGTGAACGTGCCCTAATTCGTATGGGCAAAGTCCGCGTCCGCAAGGGATTCGGTAGCAGGCAGTTGGAAGTAAAGTGTTCCGCGGAGCACGTAAAGGTTCTCCCTTTCTGGGTATTTCTGGATGAGTTCGGTATATCCCATCACGGCGTCATACCAAAGGCGCTGGTCGAAAAAGTATTTGGCTCGTCCCGATTCCGCATCGAAATCCGTGCCCTGAAACTGGTTCAAGCCCGTTTCCAATTGAGCGCGTTCGGTACCACCCACGACGACGATCATTGCTGCCGGCGGAGGCGGTCCCAACAACGGCGACACAGGGTCAACCTTCCACAGATAGGCGCCGCCCGGCGAGAGCGGCGGCGCGTCGCTGGGGTAGGACAAACTGGTTCCAGTCAGTTCGCGGTCCCATGCAAATAAGCCCATCACGTCCTGTATGTGAAATTTGTATTTGGCGTTCGGGTCGCCCTTCCACGAGAACGCGGGACGTAGGGTATAGATCCTTGCTTTGTGCGGCGCATAAAGCACCAGCTTCAGGTCTGCTCCGGCACCCCTCGACCCTCCTCCGATCTGGTTTGCGCTTGCTTTCGCTGGAGCCAGGTCGAAGCCATCGAGTTTGGCCACCACACGCCGCGGATGGGCCGGCTGACCCTGAATTTGGGGCTGCGGCTTTTGCTGTGGTTGAGATGGGGGCGTGGCCTGAGGATTGGTCTGCCCGGTATTTTGTGCGCCGACCAGCGTCGCGCATCCTGCCACTACGGCTGCAAGAAGTAATTTGATCATGCCAGAATCTCCGGTTGAAATGCCGCCAAAAGGTTTGCCTGCCTGCGGGGCCCTATACCGTAAATCGTAATCTTCTCGTCAAATCCTCGCACGTTCGTCGTGCCAAGCGCATAAATCCCAGGTATCTCGTCTTTCACACTCTCATACGTGGCCTGGGAAAGGATAATTTCGGTGCCGAATTCCTTGTTGAGACTCTCCAGCCGGGATGCCAGATTGACGGTCTCTCCAATTACGGAATATTCGAGCCGATTGCTGGAGCCGACACTTCCGCTGGTGAGCATTCCGGTGTGAATTCCGACCCCAATCGTGAGGTTTGGAAAGTCATCTCCGGCGGGACGATCCGCATTCAGCTCTTCCACGCGCTTGAGCATCGCCAGGGCGGTGCGCACGGCATTTCCGGCATCCACATTTTCGCCCTGCGAAAGCGGAACGCCATAAACGACCAGCAGCCCGTCGCCGATGAACTTGTTGAGAAAGCCGCCATGGGCGCGGACCACCTCATCCATTGCGGTGAAATAGCGATTGAGCCAACGCAGCACAGTTCGGGAAGGTTTTCCGGCCGTAATGCCGGTAAAATTGCGAATATCGCTGAAGAGCACCGTGGCGATGCGTTCGTCGCCTTCGAGCCTCACCTCATCGCGTCTCAGCCAGATAGCATTTGCCACCTGCGGATCCACGTATCGCGAGAACATCTCCATCAATTGCTCTCGCTGCTTCTCGGTTTCAGAGCGCAACAGGTTCGCCTTCACATACTGCCAGGCCACACCGCATGGCAATGCCGCCGCCACGCCGAGGAGTGTCTCCAGATAAGGGAACCAAAGATGAAATGCCGAAAACAAGATCTGCGCGGCGGCATAAATGGCTGGAATGAAGACCGCTGCCAGGGCGAAGGCCATCTTGAGCTGAAGACGCGTGAAGACCCATGTGGCCGCGAACAGCAGGCCAAAGTTGACACACCATTGGATCCACACTGGGACTTCGCCGATAGCGTGCCCGTTCAGCAGGGTTGCAATGGCCGCCGCGTGCAGTTCCGTCCCGGCAATCCGCTCGCGCTTGTCATTAGACAGCCGCACGCGGAACAGCGGCGAAAAATCCCGATCGCGCGCCGCGTCGCTGCCTTGCCCTATGAGCACCAGTTTGTTGCGGAGCTGAGCCGGCGCCACCGCTCCCGTGAGAACATCCCACGCTGAAATGTGCTGCGCCGGGTGCGGCGACCAGTCCCCAATGCGAAAGGTTCGCGCCTGGGGATCGCGGTAGGGCACGCGGTAGCCCCGGAACTGGGCGTTGCCTTTGTCCAGCGCTTTCAGGGTGCAGTTCCGGCACTGCGGATCGACCTGCGCAAGATACTCCTCCGCCATGAAGACCGGAAAGCTCTCAGCCTTCTGTTTCCCCCACACAATCAGTTCGGCATCGCGCACATAACCGTCGCTATCAAACGGCATGTTGACTCCCGCATAGCCGAAGGCTCCCGGCTTCCCATCCGCACAGAACCCGGTGGGCAGCGCGGGGTTTTCCGGCTGGCAGAATAGGTCAAGCGGCAGCAACGCCGGAAGCTGCCCGGTGGCCGACTGAGCTGCAACCACCACGTTGCCCGCGGAGCTAAGCGCACGCTGCATTGCCGCATCCTCATCCGCATTGCGCGCTTCGGAAAGGAACATATCAAGGCCGATGATTGCGGGCTTCGCCTGACCTACACGTTCAACCAGGTCAGCCACCGTCGAGCGCGGAATAGGAAACTTTTGTATCTTCGCAAACGTGGCATCGTCAAAATCGACAAACACAATGTCCTGAGAAGTGGGCGAGTATCTTCCGTGGTTGACCAGAAAGTCATAAGTCCAATTCGCCAGGTCGCCATACGGAGTCCACCGCTCCAGCATCGACACCAGGAAAGTCAATCCCAGGGCCACAATGGCAGCGACAATCAGACGGTCTGGCTGGCGGCGCTTCATGGATGAGAGAGGTAAGATTGCTGCGCCAGCACCGCATCGATGTTGCGCACGTATTTACGCGACCGATCGGCTTCGTTGGCATCGGGATTCTGTTCGATCACGCTTTCAAAGTGCTTGCGCGCCGCCGCCAGCAGCGCCACACCGCCCAGCTTGTTGTACTGCTCGGAGTAGAGAATGCCGAGCCGGTAATTGGTGAACAGGTCGTTGGGCGTAAGGGTCAGCGCGGTTTGACAATAGTGGATTGCCGAATCGAATTTCTTCAGCATCCATTCGCAGTCGCAAAGCCCGGTGTTCGCCTGTCCGCGCAACTGTTTCCAGATATCGGTTTGCGCCGCGCGCTTTTTCACGCCGTAGCCCAGCAGATAACCAGCGACATAGTAGTTGATTTTGCCGGCCATGCCGCTGTCGAAGTTCGATAACGCTAGGTAATTGTCGTACTGCGATTCCGCTTCGGCGCACAGGTTTTTTTGCCGCAGCGATTCGGCCAGCCAGAAATGCGCCTCCGCGTTGCCGGGCGTCAACTCGATGGCTTTTCGCGCCGCCTGAATGGCATCGTCGTAATCGCCCTTGCGCGCAAAAGCCTGTGAGAGCAGGTAGTAAGCCATGCCGCTCTTCGCATCGCGCTGGGTAACCACATTCAATTGCCGGATTGCCTCGTCCATATCGCCCGTGTCGAGCAAAGCGCCGGCGTAGCTCGAGCGAGCTTCAAGATAATCCGGATCGATGGAGATCGCCTCTTTGAAGTACTCGAGCGCCTTCTTGTCCTGGTAGAGGGCGTTGTAACTGCGCCCGGCATAGAGCGCCGCCTGGCTGTATTTGGGGTCTATAGCTAGCGCCGCTTCGAACTCCGCCGCAGCCTTCCGGTAGTTCTCTTCGTAGCCTTTGTTATAGAACTCGATGCCCTGGTTGAAGTGCTCCAGTGCCGCATGGTTGCGGTTGCGCGCAATCAGAATGCGCACGGTCACCGTCGTCTCCTGACCTGGATACACCTCTTCCTGGCGGGGACCGTCCGGTTCGTAGCCCATGTGCACCGCCTCAACGGTGTGCGCGCCCGGCGCGATGCCGGGAAGTCGCAGCGCCGCGGCCTTGTTCACAATCCCCACGCTTTGTCCATCGATAAGCACTTCGACTCCATCCATATTGGATTCGATGACAAGCGTCCCGTATTTTGGCGGAGGCAAATTGGCAGCCGTAACGTGGGTCGGATTGTAGGCAAGCACCATGTTGGGATCGAAGCTGCCGCGCTCCGATGTCGGATTCTGCGCCGCATTGGTAGCGTCGCGCACGTTGGTGTGAACGTACTCCGCCAGCTCATCAGCGCTAACAATCCCGTCGCCGTTGGTGTCCGCCTCTCCCTCCAGGCCCTTCACCACGTAATACGTGAAGATGCCATGCCCGCCGCCCCACTTATCGCTCTCAAAGCTTTGCTCGCGATCGCGGCTGGCCGTAATGGAAAAGAGAGACTTATCCAGGTCAAGCAGCGTGCGATTGACCGTGGAGCGATCGGCCTCCGGCGTAATCGCCCCAGAGTGGCAGGAATCGGTGATCAGCACTTTCCACTTGCCGTTCGTGCGCGAGCCAATGTCCTTGCCCAGCGTGTCCATGGGATATGCGGTCGCCGCAATATTTTTGAGATCGATGTCGTGGGGCGCAATGTACGCGGTTCCATTGGAAACAAAACCATGGCCCGCGAAATAGATCAGAACGCGGTCGTCGGCATGCGTGACAGACGGCAGCCACGTCTCCAGTTCGTGCCGGATATTTTCGAGTGTCGCCTGGCCATCGATGAGTTTATGCACGTTCTCGGCTGGAAACTGGCCGCCCTCGGGACTGATGAGTACGGTATAGATCGATTCAGCGTCCATATCCGGGTACTGCAACTGCGCATCCGGCGCCAAGTTCCTGTATTTTGAAATGCCGATAACCAGCGCATAACTGCGCGGAATCTGAACCGTGGTCGAGGCGGCCGGAGCAGTCCCCTCCTTCTTGAAATTCAGGTCGCGATTCTGGTCCGGAGCGGTGGCCTGCGGCTGGGCAACCTGCGGTTGCGTACTCTGCGCCTTGAGCGCAAGGCCTGCCCATAACGCGAGTGGAGCAAGAAGTGTTGCGGTACTGCGATTCATGCCTTCAACCCCATGAAGATGCCTCTCGCGATGGTTGTCATTTATGAGCGAGCAGAAACTCGTACACCACGGGCCCTGAAATAGGAGCCCCGCTGCTCACTGTGGTGCCTGAGGAACTAGTGGTAATCTTCAGGTCTCGTGAGGCCCCGTTCGCCACCTGCGTCAAATCACGTGGCAGCACTTCTCCCGGCGAAACCGCCTTCGGCCCCGCTCCCTGGTCAACGCATTCGCCGCGCGCCTTGAATACCGCATCGTTGCATCGTGGGCGCATGGTCGCCGGAGCGGTGCCCTGCGGAGGCATGGAAGCTGCGTGGTTCTGGATTTGTCCCATTGTCAGGGCAGCCGGGCTGAGCACGAAATAGAGCTTTTCATATCCCGCCGGACCGGTAACTTCGAACCAGCCATTCTCCGTGGCCGGCAACAGATAATCCCGGCCATGCACAATACGGTTGTCGTTTCCCGTTTCCGCGCGCGGAAACAGCACCTCGTATTTCCCCGATGTGTTCAGGTCCAGCACGTAGAGATAACCATCCACCGCCGGTTTCAGTCGCAGCCGGACCGTGTCGGCGCCTTCGAAAACATGCGTGGGATCGACCGTCCTCACCGCGTCGCCCGCCTTCATCTCCAGCACAATCGAGATGAGGCTCACACCGGCGGAATCCTGCGCAGCCAGCATCGCGGGCGACGACGCCGTAAGCAGCGTGACAAACCAAACCAGTTGCTTCCGCATAAGACCTCTAGACCGCGCCAGGTAAGCCCCTCAATCCAATCCGCGGCGAATCGCGATCGCCTTGCCATCGGGGAAAGTATCGCACCATCATACCGCCGCAAATCGGGAAAGGGAAAAGAGATTTTTTGCGCCATTCGGACTCATGTGCCTACCAACTTTTCAAGGGCCTTGTCCACTTGCCGCAAAATGCTTTATGCTCCGGTCCAAATCTTCGAACGTGTACATTAGAGTCTGTTATTGGCTATCGCGCGAACAGCGCCGGCAGCCAGCTTATCTCAGGCGGAATGACAGCCGATGCGATGGGGAAGAACATGCTCGATATCGAAAGCGACATCCGCGATGAATCTTAGGTTCTGGGGAGTGCGCGGTTCCATCCCGACACCGGAGCCGGACCGGCTGCGCTACGGCGGCAATACCACCTGCCTTGAGATCGGCTCGCCCGGCGCGCAAGAAGCGGTCATTATCGACTGTGGCAGCGGCATTCGCGCATTGGGCGACGAGTTGCTCCAGCGCCAAGTCTCTCGCATCCATATCCTGCTATCCCACTTTCATTGGGACCACCTCCAGGGCCTGCCGTCCTTCGCTCCGTTGTTTCAACACGGCGTTGAGATCGTTTTTTACACAAATCGCGAGGCCGATCAGGCGCGTAGCCTTTTCGATATCCAGATGGCCGATCCATTCTTCCCTTTGCCATTCGCCGAGGCCGGATCGCAGACTGAATTCCGGCACATGGAATGCGGCAAGCCATTCCAGGCAGGTTCGCTCACGGTGCAAGCTTTCGCTCTTTACCATCCGCAGGGCGCGGTAGGATTTCGCCTGGAGTCGGACGGGCAGGTTCTGGTGCATGCCTCCGATCATGAACACGGCAATCCTGAGATCGATGCGGGGCTGATCCGCGCGGCGCGGAACGCCGACATGCTCGTTATGGACGCCCAATACACGCCCGAGGAATATGCCGGCAAAGTGGGTTGGGGACACTCAAGCTATGCCCACGCAGCCCAGGCAGCCCAAAGCGCCGGTGTTGGCCGCTTGCTGCTCTTCCACCACGACCCGGCACACAACGACCTGTTTCTCGATGAAATGCTCGCGGATGCGAAGACACTGTTTAACTCGACTGAAATGGCCTGTGAGGGGAAGGTGCTGAATATTGCCCAGGCAGGCGCGCCGCTGCCGTCCGAACCTCCAGATTCAGGCGGATCGAAAAAAATGTTCGTCCCATCAAGCGATTCAGGTTGACCAGCGGACCTGTGGACCGCAGAATGAAGGGAGGATCGATGCTCGCCCGACAAGCTGCCCCTTACCTGGGAGACGATTCCAGTATCCGAAGAGATTGAGGTTTACATGCCCGCTTATCTGCTATTGTTGCTTGCTGTGCTGAGTCGTCTGGCTCTAGGGCATATGCCCCATCCCGAGTGGTTCAACTTTACGGCGATGGGCGGCGCGCTGCTCTACTTTGGCGCGCGGCGCTCGTGGCGTGAGATGCTGCCTCCGCTGGCGGTGTTAATGGCGACCGACTACTACCTCACCGTCTTCGTCTACCACTACGCCTTCCGCTGGCAGGGCTACGTGCCAACCTGGGGCTGGTATGTGGCGGCCATGGTTCTGGGGCAGATTCTGCTGCACGCCAAGACCAGTTTTGTGCGCGTGGGCGCGGCCGCTCTGTTGGGGCCAACGTCGTTCTGGCTGGTGTCGGACTACGCATACTGGGTAACCGGCGAATTGTACCCGCGCACACTGGCCGGATTGGTCACCTGCCTCGTGGCCGCGCTTCCCTTCTACCGCAACGACCTGATTTCCACCGGCATCGTCGCTGGCCTCGCGTTCGGCGTTCCGGTGCTGGTGCGCCGCATGAAGCCGGCTCAGCTGCAAGTCGCAGGCACCGCCCGATAAGTCACCGGATCGTCGTCAATCGCGGGCAACAGCAGTGCTGGCAAGACGGCGCGCTTTGATGTCCCGCATCGGTGGTTGGCCAAAGAACCGGCCGTACTCTCGATTGAACTGGCTGGCACTTTCGTAGCCGACTTCGAAGGCTGCGCTTGCGGCATCCAGGCCATCGTTGAGCATGCGCTCTCGCGCAACATGCAATCGAAGCTGCTTCTGGTATTGCAGCGGGCTCATCGCGGTCAGCGAGCGGAATTGATGATGCAGCGTCGATACGCCCATCCGCGCCATGGTCGCGAGCTGCTCAACCCGCAGCGGTTTGGCGTAGTTCATTCTCAGCCATTCCACCGCCTTCGATGTTCGATTGCTTTGCTCGCCCAGCGTCGCGATGGCGCGGAGATGTTTCCCTTGCGGACTGCGTAGCAATCGAAAAACAATCTCCCGCTGGATCAAGCTGCTCAGGAATGGAATATCCTGCGGCGTATCCAGAAGATCGACAAGCCGTGTGCACGCACTCAGCAGTTCGACCGAAGTAACACCGACAGCCATGCCGCGCGCGTCTGCAGATTCCTCGCGAAGATGAAACTCCTGCTGCGAAAGAATCTCCCGTACCAGCGGCATTTCGAGCTTTAGCAACAAGCCGAGCATCGGTTCCTTTTCGGTTGCAGAAATCACCTGGCTCACCACGGGCAAGTCGACGGAAGTCAGGATGAAGTTCGAGCCGTCGCACACAAAGGCCGTCTTGCCAACGTTGATCCGCTTCTGTCCCTGCACAAAAACAATCAAGCTCGGCTCGTAGGCTGCCGACGCACAAGCGCTGGGCACGGAGCGGCGGGAAAGGCCCAGACCGGGTATGTCAGTGAAAGTGACTCCCTCCACCTTGGCACGATCGGCAATCTTGCGAGCCAGCTCTGTGCGCATCTCAACCAGGCTCTTAGCCGGGCTTTGAGCTGATCCCGTATCTTTGTGCGCCGCAGCTTTCGCTTGCTTCACTTCTTTACTCCTTCACTTCTTCACTCGCCCAAATCCAAGTTAACGCGGAATTCACGAAGCGATGCACAAAAATGTATGCATCGACAGAAATAGGCAAAAGATCGGCAGGATCGGGATACCGCTCAAGGAGCCGGGTTGCGTAGTCTGACTTACGAGCGAGTCGATCGCCATTTGCCAGGAGGTTCAGGTCACTTCATGTACAACGCAAAAGCCTATTCCGTTTCGAGCGCCAAATCGCCGTTTGCTTCCGACACCATCGCGCGGCGCGATCCCACCGAAAAAGACGTCCAGATCGAGATCCTCTTCTGCGGCATCTGCCACTCCGATCTACACCAGGCCCGCAACGAGTGGAGCGGCGTGATGCCCACTGTTTACCCCTGCGTCCCCGGCCATGAGATCGTAGGTCGAGTCACCAAGGTTGGCTCCGCTGTATCCAGGTTCAAGCCCGGTGACCTGGCTGCGGTCGGCTGCCTGGTGGATACAGACGGGACCTGCCCCGAATGTCAGGCCGGATTCGAGCAGTTCTGCCCCAACTTCACCCTCACCTATAACTTCCCTGACAAGCACACTGGCGGCGTGACGTATGGCGGATACTCCGACTCGATCGTCGTCACCGAGCGCTTCGTGCTCAGCGTTCCGTCGAACCTCGACCTCGCGGGCGCCGCGCCCCTGCTCTGCGCCGGAATCACCACCTACTCGCCCATGCGCCACTGGGGCGTGACCAAGGGCAAGAAGGTCGGCGTCGTTGGTCTCGGCGGATTGGGCCACATGGGCGTCAAGTTCGCGCATGCGTTCGGAGCCCACACGGTTGTTTTCACAACCTCGCCCAGCAAGAAGGAAGATGCACTTCGCCTCGGCGCCGATGAGGTCGTTCTCTCTCGAAACGCCGACGAGATGGCCAAACACGCCGGCAGCTTCGACTTCATTCTTGACGCAGCCGCCGCCGATCACGACATCAACGCTTACATCAGCCTGCTGCGCCGCGACGGCAATATCACCCTGGTCGGCGCTCCTGAAAACCCGCTGCCTGTCGCCGCATTTGGCCTCATCATGGGTCGTCGCAGTCTCTCCGGCTCCCCCATCGGCGGCCTGCCTGAAACCCAGGAGATGCTCGATTTCTGCGGGGCAAACAACATCGTCTCCGACGTCGAGGTCATCCCCATTCAAAAGGTCAACGAAGCCTACGAGCGGCTGCTCAGGTCCGATGTGAAGTACCGCTTCTCTATCGATATGGCTTCGCTCAAAGCGGAGTAGCATTGGATGTCTCAGTATGTTTGGATGCCTCAAGTGTGTTTGGATGCCTCAGGCGTGTTTCGAAAGGGCACGATTTGAATCGTGCCAATCAGGCTCCGAAATAGTCGTCGGCTTTACCCGCTGAGGGATGTTTAAGGCCGCAGTGGACGGAAACTCGCCTATTCAAGGGCTTCTATCCCCTGCACAGCATGTTCTGGAACTCAAGGAGAAACGCAGTGAAGATTACACGCATCGGTTCACAGTCATCGGCCAAAGGACCGTCCGATTGGTTCACCGGAACAGTACGTCTCGATCAGCAATTCCAAACCTCCGATCCGGCCCGTGTCGCCGGCGCAGTCGTCACCTTCGAGCCCGGCGCGCGCACGGCATGGCACACTCATCCGCTCGGCCAGACCCTGATTGTGACCTCTGGCTGCGGGTGGGCTCAGCGCGAAGGTGGTTCGGTCGAAGAGATTCGCCCTGGGGATGTGATCTGGTTCGAGCCGGGAGAAAAGCACTGGCATGGCGCCACACCCACGACCGCAATGACGCACATCGCCATCCAGGAAAAACTAAACGGCAAAGCTGTCGATTGGCTGGAGCACGTCAGCGACGAGCAGTATCAAAAGTAATTCACACCGGTGGTATAGGAACTGGAGCAAACATGCAGAAACGTAAGTTGGGAAACAGCAATCTTGAAGTCTCGGCTCTTGGCCTGGGATGCATGGGAATGACCTGGTCTTATAAGCCATTTCCGGAAAAATCAGCCTCGATTGCCCTTCTCCACGCAGCCGTCGAGCACGGCATCACTTTTTTTGACACTGCCGAGGTCTATGGCCCGTTCAACAACGAAGAACTCGTGGGCGAGGGTCTTGCGCCCTTCCGCGGACAGGTCGCCATCGCGACCAAGTTCGGATTCGAAATCAATCCTGACGGAACGCACGGACCGAAGGGCACCGACAGCAGTCCGGCGCATATTCGGCAAGCAGTGGAAGGCTCACTCAAGCGCCTGAAGACCGATGTCATCGACCTGTACTACCAGCACCGCGTCGATCCCAAGGTTCCCATTGAAGAAACTGCCGGCGCAGTCAAGGATCTGATTGCCGAGGGCAAGGTCAAGCACTTCGGCATGTCGGAAGCGGGCGCAAACACCATTCGCCGCGCCCACGCCGTGCAGCCGGTTACAGCTCTGCAAAGCGAGTACTCCCTCTGGTATCGCACCCCCGAGGAGGAGATCATTCCCACGCTCGAAGAGCTCGGCATCGGCTTCGTGCCCTTTAGCCCGCTGGGCAAAGGTTTCCTCACCGGCAAGATAGACGAGACCGCGACCTTCGACAAAACCGACATCCGCAGCTCAATCCCGCGCTTCACGCCCGAGGCTTTGAAGGCGAACCAGGCAATGGTCGATCTTCTCGCCGATATCGGCAAGCAAAAGAGCGCGACGCCAGCGCAAATTGCGCTCGCATGGCTGCTTGCAAAGAAACCGTGGATCGTTCCCATTCCGGGCACCACGAAGCTGCATCGCCTTGAAGAAAACATGGGATCTGTCGCGGTAGAGCTTTCCTCAGACGACCTTCAGCAGATCGAAGATGCCTCGTCGAAGATCCACGTGGAGGGCGCCCGGTATCCGGAACACATCGAAAAGATGACCGGCCTCTAAGCGGGTCCGTTCCTCAGCCATCAGGCCAAAGCGCGTGTAGTGTCCAATAAATAGCTGAATGGGTGGAGTTGGGTTGCGACATGCTCGGGTATGCCGCGATCTTCCTTGCCGCTTGCTGTCTCTGCTCAGCAGCAGGAACGAATCGAGCGCTGGTTGGCAGCCCTGGGTACGGCACAACAGGTGGCGCTGAGGTGCCGTATCGTCCTGGCCGCAAGTTCCGGCAAAACCGAGTTACAGATCGCATCCGCATTGAACGTCAACCGTAAGACAGTTCGGTTGTGGCGGGACCGTTTTACCCGCGAAGGCTTGCATGCGGGCTATGGGAGATCGCGCCGGGTCGCGGACGTAAGCCAACCTATGGCCCGGACCGTATCAAGGCGGTCATCGACACAACTCTGCAATCGAAGCCGAAAGGGAGCACGCATTGGAGCTGCCGGACCTTGGCGGCCGATCAGGGTGTTAGTAAGTCGACGGTCAATAACATCTTGTGCAGTCACAATCTCAAGCCGCATCGCGCCAGGACTTTCAAGTTGTCGCGCGCCCCCGGTTTCTGGAGAAACTTACAGACGTGGTCGGGCTCTACATCAATCCGCCGGACAAGGCGATCGTCCTTTGCGTCGATGAGAAAAGCCAGACTGGGGTCCCCGGCAAGCGGTCGTTGCTTGCTGGGGTGGAGATACAGGCGCTCAATCGGACCCAGCCGAGCCTGCCGCTCAAGAAAGGCCGCTGCGGCGCCATGACCCACGACTACAAGCGGAACGGAACCACCACTCCGTTTGCCGCGCTCGACCTGCTCGAAGGAAAAGTTATAGGAGACTTTCACAAGCGGCACCGGCATCGGGAGTTCCCTAAGTTTCCTGCGCTCGATCAACCGAAAGCTTCCCGGAAAGACAGCTCTGCACTTAGTCATGGATAACTACGGAACGCACGGCCAACCCAATGTCAGAGAATAACTCGACAAACATCCACGCTTCGTCGTCCACTATGTGCCGACCAGCTGCAGTTGGCTCAACCTGATTGAGCGCTGGTTTGCCGAACTGACCGAGAAAAGCATACGGCGCGGCTCCTTTTTCGGCGTTGACGATTCGGTCGCTGCGATTGAAAATTTCCTGGTTGCACGGAACGAGAACCCAAAACCATTCGTCTGGACTACCGAGGTAGACTCCATCGTCGCCAAACTCTCCAAATGCCGCCAGACTCTGGAACAGATCCAGCCTGGTTCCGCCGCACCCAAAGCCCGCAAACGTTTGTCCAGCTAATTCGTGGACAATACTCTAGCAAGCCGTCATTTCCTCGGCAAGGCCCTTGTGCATCAGCCTGGGGCTCTACGCAATGAGCTGCAGTTTCTCGAACAGCTTGCTTTTTGCTTGCTGCATGCGCCGCGCGGCATCGGTATCGCCGATGGCTGCGGCAACCCGTTTCAGCGCGTTCATACTCAGCCCTTTGCGCAGGTATTGCGCCGGTTTGTCCAACAACGACAGAGTCTCCAACGGGGTCTGGTAGCGCTTGTACCGGATGCGCCTGCGCCCTTCTCGTCGATCTTCACGTCGGCTTGGGCGCAAGGGCGATGATAGTTCAGATACGGATTCAAGTACTCATGATAGAAGTCATTGAGGGCATCGGCGTGCCTGGGATCGATGTATCCATAGCCGATATGCTTGCGGATGACCACCCCAGCGACGAAGACCTGTCGCTGGGGACCCCGGTATGATGGCGCCGTTCTTGGTCTCCACCAGGCCGTTGTCGCCGCTTTGCCGAGGCCGGCTCTTGGTCTGTTCGATGAGCAGCTTTTCGAGCAACTCGGCGACCGTCTTGTTGATGAACTCCGAGCCTTTGTCGGTGTGGAAGCCCAGGATGCGAAAGGGAAACTGACGCATCATGTGCTTCAAAAGCGGCCCCAGATAGGCCTCCGAGATGCGCCGCGTTGAGCCCACCGCCTCCCACTGCGTGACCTGATCGACGGCGTTGATATAATAAACGCCCTTCTCCCCGCCGTGCGGCTGGTCGCCCTGATGCACCGTATCCAGGCGCAGAAAGCCAGGCTGGCCCTGCGGCTGAGGCTTGCGCTTCTCGCCGATCGACACCGCTGTGGGCCGCGTCCTGGTATAACTCATCAGCCGCTCGCGGTAGCGCGAATGCTTGCGCAAGTTATAAAGGTCCGCGACCGAAATGCCTGCCAGCCGCGCAAACTCCGGCCGCTTGTAGAGCAAGTGTTCGCGCTCCAGAATGCGCCGCGTCGCCGGCCCGCTCAGCGTCTCGTGAGCCTCATCGACCGAGGCCAGCAACTCGATGTCGGCCCGCGTGTAGAGTGGCGGAAAACGCCGCCGCCGATAGACCGTCACACGGACCCGCCCGCTGGCCATGTAGCGAGCGATCAGCCGCGTTACCAGCATACTCCAAGTTCATCACTTCCCAGGCCAAAACGGGGTGACGATGCTGGTTCCTACAGTTAGAACTGCTGTTGGAAGAGAGTAGTCTTTGACACGCCCACGCAAGGTTGGTAGCCTTCATAAGAGCGCTTTCGGCCAACTGGTGCCGCTTTAAGCACTCCCAGAGCGTCCCCGTCGTCTAGCCCGGCCTAGGACACCGCCCTTTCACGGCGATAACACGGGTTCAAATCCCGTCGGGGACGCCAATTAGAATCAAAAGTATGAGCTAGACCCGAAATTTAATTTGGTCGCCCTCTAAGGAAAAAGGAGATTCCGATCTCGATGAAGAACTTAGATTACTATGACTTTCTTCAAATCAGCCCCCATGCCGAGCCCGACACCATCCATCGCGTTTTTCGCTTTCTCGCTGCCCGACTTCATCCAGACAACCCGGAGTCAGGCGATCCTGAAAAGTTCCATCTGCTCAAGAAGGCCTATGACGTATTGTCCAACCCCGTGTCCCGGGCGGAATACGACGCGGTGCGAGATGGCGAAGTGCCACAGCCTGTCCCGCTATCCAATTCCGTTGACTTTATGGACAGTGTTGAGGGTGAGTTGAACCGGCGCCTGGCGCTGCTTGCGCTGCTCTATTTTCGGCGTCGCGCTTACCCATGGTCCCCGGAAGTTAAGCTTACAGAAGTTGAAGAGCGGATGGGTTTTCCCCGCGATTACCTGGAATTCACCACCTGGTATCTGCAAAAAAAGGGCTACATCGCCCGCGCTGACAATTCGGATTTCACCCTCACTGCGGATGGGTTGGACTTCGTGGAGTCTCAGCGTGTGAATATCCCGACCCTGAACAAGTTGCTCACCAGCGGAATTGGGCCCTCCACGGCAAATTCCGTTGCGACCAGCAACGCATTCCATCCCGCCACGACGCCTATCATTGTGCCTCCACCCATGACCTACCCGGCGGAACGGCGTGTTAACAAGGGCGACCGGCGGGCAAATCTTCCTGATCGGCGTGTAAGCAAAACGGATCGGCGAACGCAGTGAAGCCTGAGATATGCTGACCGAGGGTTCAGTGCCATGAAATCCCTGCTACTTACCGAATATAACCATCTCGAAATCGTAGACCAGCCTATGCCTGCATGTGGACCGAACGAAGTCCAGGTGCGAGTGGAAGCTTGCGGCATCTGCGGGAGTGACGTGCATGGCTACGATGGTTCGTCTGGCCGTCGCATTCCACCCATCGTGATGGGTCACGAAGCGGCTGGAACAGTGGCGGCATTTGGTTCCGAGGTGCAAGGACTGACCGAGGGAGACCGTGTAACTTTCGATTCGACGGTCTACTGCGGCAGTTGCGAGTTTTGCGCCAGGGGTGAGATGAACCTGTGCGACCATCGTCAGATAATTGGCGTCTCCTGCGCGGACTATAGCCGGGCGGGCGCATTTGCCGAGTATGTTGTTGTGCCCAGGCACATCGTCTATCGTTTGCCCGATACGATTTCGTTCACGGAAGCCGCGGTGTCGGAAGCCGTTTCGGTCGCGCTGCACGCCGTGCGGGTATCGCAAACCGCGCAGGGCGAAACTGCATTGGTCATCGGGGCAGGAATGATCGGGCTGCTCATCTTACAGGCTGCAAGAGCCGCAGAGTGTGCGCGGGTGATCGTCGCGGATATTGATGCAACGCGATTGAACCTGGCGAAGCAGGTTGGCGCAAAGGAGCTATTGCATTGTCCCGGCAATGAGCTTGTCGGCGAAGTGCTGAGACTTACAAACGGCCGCGGCGTCGATACGGCATTTGAGGCCGTAGGAATGAATGAAACAGTCGCTGCCGCAATCGACTGTACGCGCAAGGGAGGAACGGTGACCCTGGTAGGGAATATTCGGCCGGAGGTGACGCTTCCGTTGCAAAAAGTAGTTACCCGGCAGTTACGGTTACAGGGGTCCTGCGCCTCGGCGGGCGAATTTCCACACGCAATCGATCTTGTGGCCAGAGGAGAAATACAGGTAAAACCGCTGATTACCGCCGTCGCTCCACTCGAAGATGGCCCGCGGTGGTTTGAGCGGCTGCATGCGCACGAACCGAATTTGATGAAAGTTGTTCTTACTCCGAGGGCGATGTGAACGACTCGCTTTTCGATCTTACCGGGCAGGTTGCCATTGTTACGGGTACCAGCAGGGGCCTGGGCCAGTACTTTGCCAGGGCGCTGGCAAAGGCCGGCGCGGACTTGGTGCTCACCAGCCGCGATCGCGCATCGTTAGCCCCGTTTGAGGATGAGATCAAGGCGTTGGGCCGGCAAGCGATTTCACTTGAGCTCGATGTGCGGAACCAGGAGAGTATTGAGCGCATGGCCGCGGAAGCGGAGGCTGCCTTTGGACAGATACACATTCTGGTCAACAACGCTGGATGCAACATCAGGAAACCTGCTCTCGATGTAACATGGCAGGATTGGAACCAGATACTCGATACGAATCTTCGCGGCAGTTTCTTTGTAGCTCAGGCAATTGCCACGCGCATGATTGCAAGAGGCTATGGGCGCATCGTGAATATTGGCTCCGTCACAAGCGTGTTTGGCTTCGCTGGGCTTGCGCCCTATGGCGCAAGCCGGGGCGGCATACGGCAGATGACCATGAGCCTTGCCGACGATTGGGGTAAGTTCGGAGTAACTGTAAATTGCCTTGCACCAGGATGGTTCCGCACAAACCAGAACAAGGTTCTTTACGAAGATCCCGAGTGGGTCGAGTATCTCATTGACCGTATCCCGGTGAAGCGTCCCGGCGAGCCGCGCGATCTGGACGGAGCAATCGTTTTTCTGGCGTCTGAAGCAAGCCGTTATGTAACCGGGCAGACGCTTCTTGTGGACGGCGGCATTTCGACTGGCGCTACGAAAGCGACAGTCGAACCTTCTAAAACACCACGGCAGCAGCCGCCTGGCCAAGAATGAGCGTACTCTCCTAGCCCCGCACGAACTCGGCCGCCCGCCGCCAATCGCGCAACCCGAGCATCGCCAGCGCCACAAGAACGGCGGAAAGCAGGGCCAGCGCTCTGAGGCCCTGGTGGAGATATTCGCCGATGTAGACAAGGTCCACTATGATCCAAAGCCACCAATTAGCGATGTGCTTGCGCGCCTGCCACCAACTGCCCACAAGGCTGTAACTGGCAAGTTGTGCGTCCAGCCATGGTAGCGCGGCGTGAAGGTGTTTCATCCAGAATCCCAGGGCAATACCACCGACGGCCCCCGCTGTCAATCCGGCCATCAAGCTGGGCAGGGGCAGACGAACCACACGCACTTCTCCCTCCTCTCGCACGCCTTGAGCCCAGTGCCACCAGCCGTAGAGCGTAAAGGCGGTGAAGAATACCTGAAGCCACGCATCCGACTTCAAGCCGGTACGATAAACGACGATCAGGCAGGCTATATCGGAGACAAGTATAATGGGCCAGCAAAGAAGACTTCGGCGTGTCGTGAGCCAAATGCCGACAACTGCCGTGACCGCGCCCACGACCTCAAGCCAGTTTTCAGCAAAATAATCTGCGATCGCTATCCAACTCATGGTCGCCAATCTCCGCGCGGCTTCTGTTCGCGTTCCGCCGCCCATGCTCGCAACGCATCGAGCAGACCCCCGCCGGCGCCACGAAACCAGCGCGCATGCCCCACCAGCCAGCCGTCGCAGGCCATCGCCGCCTTCTGCTGCGAGTGCAGCACGCTTAAGAAATAGTCCGTCTCACTCAGCGCAAACTCCGCGTGGCAAAGCGCCGTCATCGGCGCCAAAGCCACCCTCTCTTCAACTGTCAACCTCCGTACCGACTCATAGCCGTCAAGCATTGCGATCAAGTGATCCAGATGTACCGGCACGTCACCCAAGCTGCACATCAAGTCCCCTGATCCCAGTTCCCTGATCCCTGATTCCTGTCCTAGCGCAAGCCACTCCACAATGTTGCGCTCGATCGCGTGCGCAATGTCGTGAACCGCATTCGTGCGGTCGGCCAGGCCAAAGTCAATGACCGCTGTTGCACGCGCATCGCCGCGGTCGTCGCTCCACAACAAATTCGAAGCGTGCAAATCGTTGTGCGTCCACAAAGGATGCAGCGCGGGCAGCAGCGGTTGCAACTCCGCATGGTATGGACCAAGCAGTTCCAGCGCCTCATCGCAACAGTTGCGCACAACAGAACTTCCACTCAGCTCCGGACGCGCGGCCAGATAACTTCCCATCTCATAAGCGGGGTTTCCCCCGGCAAAAATTGTGAAGCTTGCAACCAGCGGCCTGGCCTTTCGGCGCGTCGCGGAATAACCCTCCGAGGCGAGATGCAAACGCGCCAAAGCCTGCCCCGCCGACCGGGCGTGAGCTAAGGTGCGGAAGGGCATCCAGGAGAGAGCGTCGCCATAAAGATCGACTCCCTCTGGCGCATCGTGAACTTCGTACGTCCACTCGCCGGCTTCAATTGCGGTTTCGCCTGAAGATGCCGCATGCACACGCGGCACAGGCGCTTCGCGCGCAAGCAGGTGCGCCATGAAGCGATGCTCCTCAAGCAATCCCTCACTATCTCGCACAGCAAGAGGATGGCGCTTGATGAACACCCGTCCGCCCGGTGTTCTTACAACACTTGCCGCGGAGAACGGGCGTGGGCTCGCTGAGAGAATCTCGACTGGCTCACTGAAACCAGGATATCGACTCAACAGGGCGCGCACCTCGGGCAGAGTCAGCGGCGGCCAGTCGGGTTCCACCATCTTGCCATCGAGGCCATGCGCGTTCGCATTTGCGTTCATCGCGGAATCTTCTCTTTGTTCAATCGCCGAATTCAAAACGTGTAGTGAGCCGACAGCCGAACCGTTGTTGGCGCGCCAAGGTGGATAAATGTGTCGCCATAACTGGCCCCGGTATCCTTCCAATAGCGCTTATCGGTGATGTTATCCGCATACACCCGCACAGTTACATGACTTCCCTCGCCGCCGGGCTGGTATCGTGCGCCCATATTGAAAAGGTTGTAACTCTGCACACTTACCAGATCGTCGCGAGTAGCTTCCTTGCGCCCTGTATAACTCCACCCCGGCATAAGATGCAATCCGCTTGCATGCGGCAACGCAATGTCCGCAAAGGTTGCCGTACGCAGGTGCGGTACATTCAGCACCTGCTTGTTGTCGAACGCCGGCGTACCCGTGTCGTCTGATATCGCTCGAATAGCCGCCGCCGAGGCTGTCAGCCGTAGCCACTTCGCGGCTTTACCTTCCGCGTTTGCTTCAATGCCGTCGTGCATTTCTCGGCCTTCGGAAACAAAGCTCTGGTCGCCTTCGTCGTCAATTGCCTTTGGGTAGAAAAACGGCGCGCGCATGTGAAACAAAGCCGTGGTAAGCAGAATGTGCTCACCCGGCGAGTACTTGGCTCCAATCTCAGCTTGGCGAGTGAAAAATGGAGATAGGTAGTAACTGCCGGCCCAGAATGGAGCTTGCGGTCCCAATGAAAGGAGTACTCCGTAGTTGCCATAGAGGGTCAAATCTTCCACAGGGCTATAAGTGATCGCGTATTGAGGCAGCCAAACGGTTCTGTCGGTGAAGTTCACCGCTCCCGATGCAATGGTTCCGGAGTAGTTATGATCGCGCACTGAATCGAACCGCCCGCCGGCAAGCAGTTGAATGCGCCCAGGCAGATGAATCCTGTCCTGCATCACGGCTGCTGACTGATGATTGTCCTCATACAGGGCGCGCGGCCCTACCGATTGCAACGGATCTTCCATTGTGAACGGAGCGTCGGGCTGGTAGATGTTCTCCGAACCGACATACGTGTAGACCGCACCGTCCTGCACGGTGGCGGGAGCATTCGCCGATGGTGCTCCAGGCTGTTGCACACTGCGCGAGAAAAGCTCGCCCCCGGCTGTCAAGCCCTGGCTGATTGTCCCGGTCTTGATTTGCCCCGTAACCATCGCCTCAACCTGTGCATCAATGCGCAGTTCGCCGGGGTCGCGATAATCGTATATGTCATATGTCCCATCGGGAGCAAAGAACCACGGATACGGTACCGAACCGTTGTTGCACTCCGCTTCGTAATAGCACCCATACGCATAAATCACATTGTCGTCGATCAGCGAGTGGCTATAGCTCGCCGCTGCAAATGCTCGCCATGACTTCGTCAAATCGTAGTCCAGCCGAGTTCCGGTATTGATGGTATCGAAGGTATTGGGCAATGCCCAGGGCTGCTCGCCCAGCATCGTCGATGGATGAACATCGCTAAGGTCGGGCACTGTCGTTCCACCAAGCAACTGATAGCCGCAGACCGAGCGCTCGACCTTGTGCTGATACTCAAAGTCGCCCGTCAAAATTGCTTTCGGACTTAGCTTCCAGTCCGCCGCGCCTGAAGCCATTGTGCGCCAGCCATTCGCGTCGTTCACGTAGCTCATTATCTTTTCGCCGGCGGCATTCATCCGCGTGCCCACTTGGCCTCGGCTGCCAAACAGCCAGCCCATGTCCGCAGCGCCGTAAGTGGTTCCGCGATGATCGGTGGCCAGATCCACGGCCTTGATCGCCGCCGGCCGCTTGGTCACATAGTCGATCAAGCCTCCTGCCGAAGCAACCCCGCTCTCCACTCCGGCAATGCCCTTCAGCAACTCAACGCGTTCCTTGTTTTCCAGCGGCACATCCTGTTCGCCTGCAATGGTCATGCCGTTGATCTCAAGGCCTGTCGCCAGGTCTATCGGGAACCCGCGAATCTCGTAGTCGCCGTAGTAGCCCACCGGAGCGTAATCTTCTCCAATCGAGGCGTCGTTCTTCACCACGTCTGAAAGCAGCCGCGCGTCCTGGTCCAGTAACAACTCGCGAGTCACCACGGTAGCGGAAAGCGGTGTCTCCTTCAGAGCCGCGCCGTCCAGCGTTCCCACCGTCACGCCGCCGGGAAGATAATCGTCCTTGACGCTGCCGTGTACCACCACCGTCGTCGTCACGCGCGGAACCTGCTGCTGTGCCGTTGCGGGTTTCGGCGCTTCGGCAGCGGGCGGTGGGCTAGTTGTTGTTGGCTGCGGGCCGACGCCCGATTGAGCCGCGGACTGGCAACGCGCCAGAGGAGATACAGCAAGACAACCAAGCACGAAAAGCCAGGCCACCACGCGTCCGCTTTTCAATTGGAGAATAGACAACGGGGCGTCCGCCAGCCTGAGGAATACTCGTCGGCATGCGAACAGAAACGAATGGAATGGAGTTCGGGCAATAAGAGCATCTTCGGCATCGAGCATAGGTTCCCCTTGGTTTCAACCCAATGAAACAAGAGAACTCGCGCCACGATTCAAGAAAGGAAGGCCGCTTTGCTTCGGAAACTTCCCACGCCGGCATTATCCGGATCGGGTTCTAGGGTATTATCTCAGCCCCACTTCGTGGAGCACCCCTGTTTCAATAATCCGATTGAAACACTCCCGGCCTCGTTTTGCAAATGCGCCGGCGACTTGCGGTCGACCTTTTCTCGGAGCGGCGGGGCGATCTTCGCCGCACACAGCGTTGACCCCGACCAGCATCGCTAGCGGCCGCCATTTTCAGGCTCGCCAATCCGGCAAGAAAAAATCCTGAAAAAGACGGTCGCTCGCCTTGCCATTGGCGCTACATTTGAAAGGAAAACAATTTATAGGCGAAGAAAAATCGTCACCTTCGTAAATCTTTCTTGAAAGGGAACCGCATGCGTCCTTTCTTTTTCCCCGCCGGTATCCGCTGCCTGGTTGCGCCTCGGACACTCCTCGCCTGTTGTCTCCTTCTGCTGGCAGCCTGCCCGCTCCTTGCGCAATCCACTTTCGGCTCCATTCTGGGCACGGTGCGCGATACCAGCGGCGCCCTTGTTCCAGGCGCTCAGGTTACGCTGGTCAATACCGGAACCAACGCAGCCCGCACACTGGTCTCCGATGCAAGTGGAGATTACGCATTCAAGAACATCGACGTGGGCCGGTACGCCCTCACCATTACCGCCGCGCAATTTCAAAAGGAATCGCTGCCTGAGATCGTGCTCACCGCCCGTGAGACGCGCCGCATGGATGCTGTCTTGAAGCCTGGCGCGGAGGCAGAAACCGTCGTCGTCCTCGACGACCCCACACCCGTGGTCACCACCGATATGTCCAACCTTGCCGTCACCAAAACCGGCGACGAACTGGTAGACCTGCCGGTAGCCATCTATTCCCGCTCAACCGGTTCCACCAGCCCCATCTCCACGCTCACCACCGAGGCCGGCGTCCAGACCGACGACAGCGGCAACCTAGCCGTTATGGGTGCCACCGCGGCACTGCTGAGCGTCAGCGTCGACGGAATCTCATCGGTAGGCGTCGAGTACTCCGGGCCCGTCAACGAGATGTTTCCCTCCTTCAACTCCATTGAAGAAATTCGCGTCAGCGAGTCCAACAACAACGCTGAATTCAGCGGCGTGGCCGACATTACCACTGTCTCCAAAGCCGGTGGAAACCGCTTCCACGGCGGCCTTTTCGAGAACCACGAAAACACCGTCTTCAACTCCAACAATCCGTTTGCCTACTCCAAGCCGAAGATCATCATGAACGACTTCGGCGGCACGCTCGGCGGCCCAATCAACAAGCAGCACCTCGATCACTGGGGCCAGAACAACAGATTGGATGGGAAGGACGCATTTTTCTTCGCGAGCTTCGAGGGCCTGCGCCTCCCGCGCCAAACGCCCATCCTGGTCAGCGTTCCATCCACCGACATGCGCAACGGCAATCTCACCAGCTATCTTGCCGAGCAGGGAATCGCAGCCATCTATCAGCCCGATGGAGTAACTCCCATCGATCCCTCCAATGTGCCTGTCAGTCCCATTTCCGCCAATCTGCTCACCTACCTCATGCCCATGCCCAACTACGGCGCACCCGGCTCCTACGCCAATAACTTCCAGACCAACTTTCCCTCGCCCATCTCGGCCAATCAGGGCGATGTGCGTCTCGACAATGTGCTCTCGGAAAAGCAGTCGATGTTTGCCCGCTTCTCCTACAAGAACCGCCAGGTCACCACCGCTCCCGCCTCTTATTGCACCTTCTCCTATTGCGGAACTGCGGGCAGTCCGCTGCAGGGCTCGTACAATACGCCGGAAATCGACGAGGGCCTGACATTCGCTTATAACTACGTCTTCAAGCCCAACCTGCTCAACGAGTTTCGCGGCGGCTATAACGCCCAGCACACCTCGGAGGAGCAGAGTTACTCCACCACGGCCTTGCTCGCCGATACCGGAATCACCGCCATCACCGAGCCAGATACCCAGTGGTCTGAAGCGCCGCAACTGCTCAT
>Ga0302202_10000498_pt1 | contig 52010 bp, 41 predicted proteins | sample II_Bog_N3_3_FD_194579 | JGI IMG/M metagenome (GOLD analysis project Ga0302202, IMG submission 194579) | Peat permafrost microbial communities from Stordalen Mire near Abisko, Sweden - II_Bog_N3_3 | ecosystem: Environmental > Terrestrial > Soil > Wetlands > Peat | place: Sweden: Abisko...
CGCTGCGTGGACTCGGCGCACGCGTCGTTGTCACGGAGATCGACCCGATCAACGCGCTACAGGCCGCGATGGAAGGCTACGAGGTGACGACGGTCGAAGAGACGCTGGGCCGCGGCGACATCTACGTGACCTGCACGGGCAACGTGGACATCATCACTGTGGAGCACATGCAGCGCATGAAGGACCAGGCGATCGTGTGCAACATTGGCCACTTCGACAACGAGATCCAGATGGAGAAGCTGACTGCCGTTGCGGGAATCAAGAAGCTGACCATCAAACCGCAGGTGGACAAGTTTACTTTCCCGGCGGGCAACAGCATCTTCGTGCTGGCCGAGGGACGGTTGGTTAACCTGGGCTGCGCGACCGGCCATCCCAGCTTTGTCATGTCCAACAGCTTCGCCAACCAGACGCTGGCGCAACTCGACCTGTGGAAGAACAAGGACACCTACAAGGTGGGAATCTACCTGATCCCGAAGAAGCTGGACGAGGAGGTCGCGCGGCTGCACCTGGAGAAGATCGGCGTGAAGCTGACGACACTGTCCAAGAGGCAGGCGGATTATATTGGCGTGCCAGTCGAAGGCCCCTACAAGGCGGATTTCTACCGGTACTAAATTTTCCGCGATCCGGCGTGGATTTCTGTCTGTTGTGGAACCGTTGTTGATAGACTGAAGCATCCGATCACTCACTGCCAAGCGAACTCAATCAAAGGAGACGCCTTGAAGCTGTTTGCCTGCGTGCTGCTTCTCTCGGGATTTTTTCTGGTTCTTGCCTCCCTGGTGCTGCTCATCTCACTGCAGCAGCGGTTTGCCTTTGTTGCGGCAGGATTTTGCGTAGAAGTTATTGGTCTCGTTCTGCTCACACAAAGCTACAAGTCGATGACGGAGGAGCAGCGATGAACCTGGAACTGAGCCTGTTCTCCATCCTGCTGATTCCGTTTGCGGCCGCTGGGCTGGCGCTGATCCATCAGGGACTGGGACGCTCGCGCAGCGCGGCCCACGCCATGCTGGCTACCCTGTGCGCGCTGGCGGTTTCGGCGATTGTCTTCGTCCTCTTCGGCTCTGCGTGGGCAGGTTCTATTGGTGCGGCGACCCACTCGTTTGCAGCAGGCGGCGCGCACTGGGACTGGCTGGGCGCTGCTCCTTTCTTTACGCGCGGCATCAGCTTCGATGGATCGGATGCGGCTGGCCTGAGCCGGTCGCTGGTGCTGTGCCTCGAACTCTTCGCCGTTGGACTGGCGGCGATTATCCCGCTGAGCGCTGGGGCGGACCGCTGGCGGCTGGGGCCGATCTGTCTCAGTAGCGCGTTGCTTGGCGCAGTGACTTTTCCCATCTTCGCGCACTGGGCTTGGGGCGGCGGGTGGCTGGCGCAGCTTGCGGCAAACTTCGGTATCCCGAGCTTCACCGACGCGGGCGGCGCGGGCGTGGTGCAGGTGGTGGGCGGGCTGACGGCGCTGTCGGTGGCGTGGATCGCAGGGCCACGGCGCGGCAAGTACTCCGACGACGGAATCCCGGCGGCGATTCCAGGACACAACATCGTGCTGGTTCTCTTTGGCTGCATCCTGGCTCTGGTGGGCTGGACCGGGCTGGATGCGGCTGCGTCGATTCTGTTCTACGGCGCTGGACCGCAGCAGGTGGTCGGCGTGGCGATCAACGCGATACTCGCGGCCTCGGCTGGATGCCTGGCGGCTGTGGCCATCACGCGGTCGCGTTACCACAAGCCGGACGCATCGCTGAGCGCCAACGGATGGATCGCGGGACTGGTGGCGGGAAGCGCGTCGTGCGCGATGATCTCGCCGCTGGTGGCAATCTTCATCGGAGCGATCGCGGGCGTGCTGGCAACCTACACGATCGAGGCCTTTGAACTGCATCTGCGCGTGGACGATCCGGGCGGCGCGGTGTCGGTGCATGCGCTGGCGGGCATCTGGGGGCTGATCGCGCTGGGACTCTTCGGGCATTTTCCCGCAGGCACGCGCGGCGGACACATTCTGGCGCAGGTGGTGGGCATCAGCGCGCTGCTGGGCTTCATGCTGCCGTTGATCCATGCGGGCAACCTGCTGCTGAACCGCTTTTCGACCTATCGCGTGGACGACGATGGACACCGGCAGGGCATGGACGTTCGCGAGCTGGGCGCGGGCGCCTATCCCGAGTTCGTGATCCACGCCGACGAGTTTGTGCCTCGATAGAGCGTAGAGCTGGCTGCTTCGAGCGGAAATTGCCGTTTATTCGCTGTATGCTCGCTGTTTATTCTCCCCAATCCCCCCCCCTCCCCCTCCCGGGGGTATCTTGTGTGGAACTTGTTTCGATTCAATCGAGTGGCGGAAGTCGGTGTCGCCATCAATGTCATTGCATTGTGGTTATAGCTAAAATATCCAGAATGTTAGGGTTACGGGAGAAGATGAGGCGTTGACGGGTTGAGCTTGTAAAAGCGTCATTCTATTCGACTTTCTGGTAAAGCGTTGATGCGGAACGGGTTGCTGTTGCGGGTTAAATGCGAAGGCCCGGCTGGTTGACCGGGCCTGTTTATTACTTACTGCTTTAATTATACGACTTCGAGCATAACTACTATGCCAACTATTTTTCGGAGGGAAGTGGTTGATGGGGCGGGAGTGGGAGGGGATTGCCGCCGCCGAAACCCAGGTCTCAGAATCGAGACCTGGGGCACCCGATTTTGTGACTCAGTTCAGACCTTGGCCACCCGCCAGTTATCAGTTGTGAGTTGTGAGTGAAGACAAAACAAAAACAGCAGAAGGAGCGCCGGTGAGTGGGCGCTCCTTTTTCCATTCTCGATGGAACGATTGCCTGCCTAGTATTAGCCGGAACTGCGGCTTCCGGTGACGAAGTGAACGATGAGCGAGATCACGGCGAAGAGGATCAGCAGATGAATAAGAAAGCTGCTGATATGCATCACGAAGAAGCCGCCGATCCAAAGCACAGCCAGAACGATTGCGATGATTAGAAACATGAACAGCCCTGCTTTCCTGCTTCAAGGGTATCGCGCGCTCGGCGCGAGCATTGCTTCTTACTGAGAGAGGAAAATCCCGCGGTGCGTTGCTTGAGGCCGTCCACGGTTTGCCTCAAGAAGGGGGCCAGATTAAACGGCCGAAGCGGGTGAGAACAACTTGCCAACCGCACTAAGTTATTGATATTGTTATATGTACTCGCAATGGTTAATAGATGGGTGAAAAGTTAAGCTCGGTTTAGGAACCTGTGCAATGGCGAAAAATAATATCCCGCGTCACATTGGTTTCATTCCCGATGGGAATCGACGCTGGGCTGTGGATCATGGCCTGCCCAAAGAAGCCGGATATGGTCCTGGTATCAACCCCGGGTTGCAGCTGTTCGAGAGATGTAAAGAATGCGGGATCAAGGAAACTTCGATCTATTGCTTTACTCAGGACAACACGAAGCGGCCTTCCGTGCAGAAACAGGCATTCAGCGAGGCCAGCGTTGCATTTGCTTTAGAGATTGCGCGGCGTGGAGCGGCCCTGCTTGTCGTCGGCGATGAAACCTCGAAGCAATTCCCCAAGGAGTTAAAAGAATTCCGGCATCGCCAGGGTGTGGGAATGAAGGTGAATCTACTGGTCAACTATGGCTGGGAATGGGACCTGGCCGGTCTTAAAAACGGCGGCCTGCGTTCCGGTGAGGTTTCGCGTCTGGATTTGATCGTACGCTGGGGAGGAAGACGCCGATTAAGCGGTTTTCTTCCGGTGCAATCGATTTATGCGGATTTCTATGTCAGGGATGAATATTGGCCAGATTTCGAGCTACAGCATTTTGAGCACGCACTCGCCTGGTTTAAAAACCAGGACCCGACACTCGGCGGGTAATAGAGTGGCATAGTGGATGCTGGTTTTAGAGCTGATCTCCTGAAGGTGTAGAGGGGCTACAAACAAAATACTGAGATTCTGGCTGCGCCAGAATGACGACTTGAGGAGGGGAATGACTGCGCGTGGAGGGCTGCGTCGGAATGACGATCAAGAACAAGCAACGACGAAATGCGGGGGTCCCTCCACTGCGCTCTACGCGCTCCGGTCGGGATGACGATAGAGAGTGGGTGGTCGAAGGGCTTAGTGGTGGCGGGCGACGAGGAGGAGGAGGATGAGGATGAGCAGGGGGATGACGACCAGGGTGCCGATGAGGAGATTGCGGTGGGCGGGCGGGGATTCCTTGCGCTTCCAGGTGGAGGCTTCGGTGCGGCTGGCAACGCCGACCTCGTCCTGGTGCTCGAGGTCGTGTGCGAACTCGCGGGCGCTGGCGTAGCGGTTTTTTGGATCGCGTTCGAGGGCGCGGTAGAGGATCTCCTGAAGCTGCGGTGTGACGGATGGCTCGAGCGTCATCGGTGGCGGGGGATAGTTGAGCAGGCGGTCGTTCATGACGGCGAAGGGATTGGCTCCGGTGAAGGGAACGGTGCCGGTGAGCATCTCGTAGAGCATGACTCCGAGGGAGTAGATGTCGCTGCGCGCGTCTCCGCGCTTGCCACGGACCTGCTCGGGCGAGACGTAGTCTGGCGTGCCCAGGCCCTGGGAGAAGTTTCCGAAGGTGAGGCGGCGGGCGCCGGCGTTGGCGGCGATGCCGAAGTCGATGAGGCGGATGTTGTCGTCGCCGTCGACCATGATGTTTTCCGGCTTCATGTCGCGGTGGACGACGCCGTTGGCGTGGATGTACTCGAGGGCGCGGCAGATGCCGACGGTGAGCTTGACGGCGCGGTCGATGGGCAGCTTTGGCTGCTGTTGAATGACCTGGCGGAGAAGATGGCCGGGGACCCACTCCATGACCATGTAGACCTGGGAGCGGCCGGGATTGGGGAAGACCTTCATGACGGCTGGATGATGCAGGCGGGTGCCGATGTCTGCCTCGCGCTGGAATCGCTCGAAGAGGGCGGGGTCGCACTCGACCTCGGGGTGGGGGATTTTGATGGCGACTTGCGTGCCGGTGCGAGTGTCGATGGCGCGGAAGACGGTGGACATGCCGCTGGTGGCCACCAACTCTTCGAGGTGGTAGTGGTCGAGCTGATCGCCGGCGTGAATGGTGAGGTTGGGAGCGAACATTAGAGCAGACGGTACGGACGCCCACGGTATAGACCCATGCGCTCTACTGAGCGTACACGAATCAACTGGACGCTGACATTATCGTAACCTCCGGCGGCGTTGGCGGCGGCGACGAGGGTGGCGGCGGCCTGGTCGAGCGAGGGCGCGGAGGCGATGATCTGCTGTATGGAGTCGTCGGGGACGTAGCCGTGGAGGCCGTCGGAGCAGAGGAGGAGGAGATCGCCGGGCATGATGTTGACGGTGATGGTGTCGGCTGCGACGAAGAGCTCGCTGCCGAGGGAGCGGGTGAGGATGTGGCGATTGGCACCGGTGGCTGCCTCGGACTTGGAGATAAGGCCGAGGCGGACCTGCTCGTCGACCATGGTGTGGTCGTGGGTGAGGGAGGTGAGGTTGCCATTGCGAACGAGATAGCATCGCGAGTCGCCGACGTGGGAGACGACGGCGGAGTCGAAGCGGAGCGCGCAGAGGACCAGAGTGCTGGCCATGTGCGATCCGCCGGGAAGGATTGCGCCGCCGGGGTCGGAGTAGCGGGCGTCTGTGCGATGGGGAGCGGCGTGGCCCTGGTCCACGATGGCGTGGTTTGCGTCCTGCACGAGGCGTGGAAGAAGGGAGACGTGCATGATGCCCTTGGGGATCTTGCGGAAACCGGCCTGAACGGTCTCGACGGCGAGGCGGGAGGCGACTTCGCCAAGCTCCTGTCCGCCGACGCCGTCGGCGAGGGCGAAGAGCCAACCCTGGGACTGGACCTGAGCGGGCGAGGCGGGAAGAACGTGGCCGAGAAAGTCCTCGTTGTGATCGCGCGTGAGTCCGGAATCGGAGAGTTCAGCGAATTCAAGATCGAGCATGGGGGATCAGCCAGTCTCTTGGTGGAAAATGCTGGGAGGGGAGCGATGCGTCCGGCGAAAAAGAAGATGCTCCGGACGCCTTGATATTCTGCGTGGATGGTTCCCTGGGTACAAGGATTAATTACTTACGACGAAACCTGTTGGAAATTGCTTCCATGATAAAAAAGGAGCCGGTCACGGCCGCTATGACCACAGCGAAATGAAGTGCCGCACGCATAGGCTTACCTGACATCTTTTTATCCTGCGTATGTGCATCAAAGCCACCTCCTGATCCAGAAGAGCCGCCCTCGCCAGTCATTGAACGATCTCCACCGGGACGGAAGCACAGAGCCGAGGGCCAGCCATTGTTGTCTGAAGAAATATTTACGGAAAAACCGGGCGCCCGGCGAGGCAGAGTGCGCATCGCCGGACGCCCCAGGATTACGCCGCGTTACGATCCGTCAGCAGGGTTGGCTTACCGTGAGCCTTCCCTATGCTGAGGAAGTGGAGGGCACCGTAGATGGCCCAGGCAAAGGCGATGCCGAGGGCAAGCAGAGGCTCCATCTTGGTGCCGTAGCCCATGAAGGGGCCGATGAGGTAGAAGGCCATGCAGGCCAGGTTGGCAACAATACCGAATACAGGGATGATGCCGTGGCGAAGCAGGCTGTAGTTGGGGTGCTTGGCGTAGGCCACCATGCAGGTGAAGCAACTGAGGCCGTAGAGCAGGAAGGTGCCAAAGTTGGAGGCCAGCGTGACGGTGAGCAGGGAGTTTGGCAGAGCTGCCATGCGCTCGTGCGTGGTGTATCCGACGCTGGACCAGAAGCCCGGCGGGATGGATGCGATGGCCGTTGCCGAGGGCGCTGCGCCGTCGCCAAAGGCAAGCGCGACCGCGATGCAGCCGATGACGGCGGAGATGGTGGCCAGAGTCCAGATGGCGCGGTGCGGAGTGAGGTTGGTGGCGTGCAGGCCGCCGAAGTTTCCGCCGACTTCCTTGTCCTTGCCCATGGCGTAGGTGACGCGCGCTCCAGTGTTGATGCAGGAGAGCGTGGTGCCGATGAGCGCAAGGAAGACGGTGAAGGCCTCCACCAGCATGAAGGTGCGGCCATGGCCCTGGCCGAAGAGCGCGTCTCCGACCATGACCATCATGTCTCCGATGGGCGCGGACGATGCGCTTGCGGTGGACATGGGATAGCCGCTACTTAGGAAGTAGTTTGCGGCGAAGTACTCGAAGCAATAGAAGACGGCCCCTTGTACCAGGAGTGACGTGATGACGGCGATGGGGATGTCACGCTTGGCGTTCTTGGCCTCTCCGCCCATGGCGGTGACGGACTCGAAGCCGACCAGGATGAGAATGGCGACCGTGGCCTGAATGAACATCCAACTGAAGTGGTGCGGGCTGATGACGGACGACGCGGAGGGGTGTGACTGGAATGCGCCGGTAGAGTCGGTTGCGTCGTAGTTGATATGGAAGGGAACGATGTTGCCTGCGGCGTCCTTCTTGGGCAGGGGCACCTGGCTGGCGTCGCGCACAATAGTGTCGGTGGAGACACCGTTGGTGACGACCGGGGTGGTCTGGAACTCGTAGGTGTAGGCCTCTCCACTGGTGGCGTCGAACTGAAAGGCGACCGAACCGGCGGGGTGACTGGCGCGATACTGCAGCGCGAGAACGGCAAAGACCAACAGCGCGAAGACCTGGATGCCGTTGATGGCCAGGTTGACGGCCGTTGAACTGTTGACTCCGCGATGGGCGATGTAGGCAATGGCGAAGGCGTAGAAGATAGCGCCCGCCATCATGAAGAAGATCCCAGGGTTGGATGCGCTCATAAAGTTGGGATAGAGGGTGCCGACGATGAAGCCGGTGAAGATTCCCATGACCCCAACCATGACTCCGGGATAGATCCAGTAGTAGAGATGGGAGGCCCATCCTACGATGAACTTGGAGATGCGGGCGTACTTCCATGCCTTGTCGTGGTTGAGGAAGGACTGCTCGGCGAAGTAGTAGGAGCTGCCCGTGCCGGGGTAGAGCTTTGCCATCTCGGCGTAACATACCGCGGTGGCCAGGCAGAGCAGCAGCGCGGCCACGATGCCAGCCCACATGGCCGGACCGGTGGTTCCGGTTGCGGCCTGGATGGCAAATGTCAGCCAAAGGAATGCGCCCGGAGCAATCAACGCCATTGCGTTGCTAGTCAATCCGGTAAGTCCCAGCGTTTTTTTCATCTCGCCTGTGCTTGTGTCTGCCATGTGCTCTCCTAATGGGTCAACATCTCCAGCGTGTGCCGCCGGGTTGAAGAAGTTGTTAGTGCCGGTTCAACTGTGAAGTAGCAATCCTGATTCCAAACGGGAGTTCTTGAGCAGCGCTTGATGAAATGAAGTTCAAGGGCCGAAGACGAATTTCAATTCGATCAAGGAACAATCTCTCCGACTGAAGAAGCAGAGGCTTCAAAACAGAGTGCCTTGAAGCCTCTTTCAGTTGGTTGACTCAATGAGAAATCAACCGCTATTTTGTGATGTTGTTGCCGAAGATGAAGCCGAATTCAAGCGCGACGCGGAATTGGTTCGTATCCGTTCCCGTCGGGCCAAAGACATCCCCCTTCGTGGAGTTGAGCGCATCCACCCACGCGAGATCGGCGCGAAGGTATGTGCCTCCTTTTTGGAATGTTGGCGTCGCGGTGAAGGTGGTGCCTGCGCTGCCCGATCCGAAGCCCAGGAGGTTGGCCGATCCGTCGGTCGCGGTCCCCGAACTTGTAAGATATTCCCAGCGCACCGGGAACGAGAAGCCGCTCTTGAATGCGTAGCTGACATTGATTGCGCCGCCAGTTGCTGACGTGCTCTTGAGTACTCCGACCTGCTTGACGATCGGCACGCTGCCGTACTGGAAGTACGGCGAAACGATCCAGGGGCCCTTGGTGTAGGTATAGATCACGGCGTGCATCTGGCCGTTGTTCTGTAGCGGCGTGGCTGCTGTTTGATAGATGGTCTTGCCGAGGTTCCCATTCCCGTCGTAGACCAAAACATGGGGCCCCTTGGTGAAGGTTATCGATCCCGAGAGATCGTTGTAGCGGTTGGAGTAATAGCCGTCGTTCCAACTGACCGATGCCGCGAGGTACTTACCCAGTGTTTGATTTATCTGGATGCCGCGGTTGATGGCGTTTTCCTGGTTCCAGACGATGCCGCGCTCGATGTTGAAGTTCTGATAGGTGAAGGTGGACTCGGCGCCCATCAGCGTGGGCAGAGAACCGATTTCAAACGACGTGGTCTTTCCAGCCAGTAACTTCACGAAGGCTACGGGGACAGGGCCGTACAGGTTGTTGGTGGTATTTGCGGCATTAACAAACGGGACACTCAACGTCGGCAGGGCATAGGCGCCCGCCTGGATGTAGTACTGAAAGTTCCCGTCTGCTTTTTGAATGAAGATCTGCCCGTTGCTCAGAGTGGCTTGCGCCGAGGTGTCACCGGGCACGGAGTTGTTCTGGAACTGCGCGAAACCGGTAATAATGCCGTTGACAGAGAGCTTGCCCAATGGGCCGGCGTCGAAGGTCGCTGGCGGAAGCCATGTCAGCGGACCCGTGAGAACGAACGTGGAAAGCGGGGCTGGTGCAGCCGCTGCTGCAGGGGCAGGTGTGGCTGCGGGAGGCGGAGCCGGCGTGGAGGCTTGTGCTACCTGCGTATCCGCCGGCGCACTGGAACTTGCGACGTCTCCGGCGGCATAGGAAACAGCCGTGAAAGTAGCGAGGGCAGCCAGGACGGCAAGGTGGCGAACAAAGCGATGGGAGTTTGTCGGGATATTAATGGCAGGCTCTCTTTCATCCGCGATCGAAATTCTCGATGCAGGGGTCGGTCAGGGGCCAGTCAGACTCGATATGGGATCAAGCATGAACCTGGTCTGAACCCTGAGTGGGAAACAAACTCAAAGGACTGCGAATGCGACAGATACTCGTCTATAGGCAATCATCATGCCAAAGTCGTAAGGAGTCCGTATGTGCGTGAAGAATTTGAAATTGGCACAGATTGCAGGTGAATTGCGAGGTCTTGGATGTTCCAAACACGACAATTTGGCTAAATTGTGTCGGGAAATGGACGGAATGAAGCGGATTTGTAATAAACACGACAAAAGACGATAGCTAGGCTGTGGAAAAGCGGGATGATATCCCTCCAGAGAAACCTGGCACGGCTCAAGGCAGGCGGCAGACCCTCACGGCGGAGTTGGCGTATGGGCATTGGAGTTGTGTGGCTGCTGCGGATTCGAGCAGCAGCCAGGTAACGCCGAGGGGACGGAGCGCGGCGAGCCGCTGTGCGTCGGTGGTAGCGGGGGCGCTGAGGGCTTGCTGCGCCGCCTGATCGCGCACCCAGTTGGCTGTGAGGACGGGCGCGATGGAGGCTTCGCCGCCGTCCTTGGAATAGTCGGCCAAGGCGCTGCGCTGGGCGATGGCTCGGAAGCACTGCGCGTCTTCGCCGGGTGCGTTGATGTAGTCGGCGTCGAGGGCGAAGAGGGCGTCCTTCGGCGTGTTGTCGCGGACCCAGAGAAAGGCCTGCGCCCAGAGGTTGCGCGGCGCGAGGCCGGGAAGCTCCAGATGATTCGAGTTGGGGAAGGCGGAGCGCGCGGCGGAAAAGCTGATGCCGCCGAGCAGAAGGATTGTGGCGGCCCATCGCCATGGGCTGCGGCGCAGGAGTCGCTCGCCCAGAGTTGCGCCGAGCGTAAGGGTAAGGACAAGGTAGACGATCTGGAAGGCGCGCAGAGGCTGCAGGCGGGCAATCAGGTGCGTGGCGGCTGTGGCGCGGGCGAAGAGCGCGGCAATGAGGCTGGAGGTTGCGCCAACGGCGACGGCCATTCGCGCCAGCGCACGGCTTGCTTCGCTCGCCCCATTCCCGTTCTGGCCGAAAAGTTGAGACGATAATTTCCACCCATTCCGCAAAGAGCGCGGAATGGATGGGGCACCCATCCACGCGAAGATCGACAGAATGGCGAGGGGCGCGGCGAGACCGAGCAGCTCGAACCAGCGCCACTGGGCGGGGAACCAGTAGGTTCGCGTGAGCGCGATGTGGATGGTGTCTGCGGATTCGGGTCTGGCGACGGCTTGCAGGCCGGCCGCCAAAGCCAGCGCGGATGCGGCGAGGGCTGCCGTTACGTAGAGACGCAGGGTGCGATTCGGCGCGCGCTCGGCGAGCAGCGTCAGGGTTGCGCCGAGGGCGTAGGCGGCCATCAGGGGATGCATTGCGGCAGCCAGAGTGAGGCTTGCGATGCAGAGAAGAAGGCCGCGGCGTTGTTGCGGATTGAAGGGAGTGCTGCTCGTGGTGATATCGAGCGCGGCGGCGAGCGCAAGAATCATTGCGGGAGTGGAGAGGCTGCGCGCCGTGGCGTAGGGGTCCATGAAGAGGAGCGCGGTTCCGGCCACAGGGAGTGTGAGCCAGCAGGCGAGGAGAACGACTGCTCCGGTGCGCGCGCGGCGGCTGGGCCAACAGCGCGACGCGAGCATCCACGCGGCGAAGAGCGTCAACCAGATGCTGGCGAGATGGAGCGCGAGAAGAACGATAGGCAGGGGCAGGCGGGTCAGTCGCACCGCGGCAGCGACGGTGGGAGCGAAGAGGGAGTGACGCATTGGTTCCAGCACGAAGGCCGTGGAGTGCGGGTACAGCGCGGGGTCGAGAAGGCGATTTACCCCGGCGAGGTAGAGGCCGCCGTCCTCGGCGAAGGGATGGTAGCCCGCGACGGCGGCGGCAAAGAGGGTGAGAGCGCTGACCAGAGACAGGGAAAAGGCGCGCTCGCGCGGCGTCCGGTTGCTCTCGACCGAATGCGAGCCGGGCTGCGATTCAAGTGCCGCTACCGATGTCGCCAATTCCTTCCGCTCCATTCGCCGGAGCCAAGCTGCATGGCCTCTGCGTTCCATCGTCCATGCTAAACAGTTGCGGAGTAAAACGCGCTGCGGCATGGGAGACGGAGACACGCGCAAGATATTTTGAGAGGCCGGGAACCGGATGGAGCCGGGTTCCGTAGTTACGGGGCAGGAGATATTCCCCATGAAAACCATCGTTGCGCTTCTGCTCCTCGGCCTCGTTTCACCCTTCAGCACAGCCCAATCGCAAACCAGTCCGGCGCAATCGACGGAGGGAGCTTCAGCGACGACTGCGGCAACAGCCACGCCGACGGCTTCGCCGGAGTTTGAGGCGGCTACGATCAAGCCGGTCAAGGAGCCCGCTCCCAACCGTATGCACGATAGCGAAGAAGGACGCCGGTTTCTGACGCGATACACCTCGTTGAGCGACCTTATCGTGATGGCGTACGAGTTGGACCGCCGGCAGGTGGCAGGCGGGCCGGCGTGGATCGCAAGCGATGAGTTCGACGTGGATGCGGTCGGCGACGGCATTGGCAAGCAGGACGGCAATCAGATGGTGTGGCAGGAGATGCTGCAGAGGCTGCTGGCTGATCGATTCAAGCTCACATCCCATTGGGAGGATAGGGAGCTGTCTTCATACGAACTGGTGGTTGCGAAGGGTGGGCCGAAGCTGAAGGCCGCAGACGCGAACGGTCAGTCAAACAAAGGATGCCGAGGCCTCGGGAACTGCTTTTTTATCAAAGTGCCACTCTCCGAATTTTCCAGATTTATGGGCTTCGTCGTGCTGGACAAGCCGGTGGTGGACAAGACCGGGCTGGCGGGTGAGTTCGATATCACGTTGAAGTGGACGCCGGATGAGACGCAGTTCGCCAGCATGGGCGTCCATGTGCCGACGCCGGTGGACAATCCCAATGCGCCGCCGGAGCTGTTCACGGCGATTCAGGAGCAGCTCGGATTGAAGCTGGAGGTGCGCAAGACGATGACGAAGGTCCTCGTCATCGACCACGTTGAGCGGCCTACGGAGAATTAGGGGGAAGGCCGGAACAAGCTTTGCGTACTGGCGCGGCGCTCCATGAGTGACTCAGAGATGCCTCCGGCGGTTCGCGCGGCAGAGGAAAACGTTTGCCGGAGGACGGGCGACGATACAATCAGAGTTGCATGTCTCCAACTCCTCAACCAACCGACACGCTGCTCGCTGACGGCGCGCCGCCCGATCCCAGGGCGCACGGGCCGTTCGCAGCGATCCGTCGCGCGCTGCCCGCCGGCGAGGTGATCCGCTTCCTGATGGTTGGCGTGTCGAACACACTGTTCTCGCTCGGTTTTTATTCGGCCTGCGTTGTTGTGTACAGCCACCTGCTGCCGCACTACGGCAAGCCGCTGATCGCGGACATTGCATCGATCACGTCGAAGCCGGTGTGCATTACGGTGGCATTTCTCTGTTACAAGCACTTCGTCTTCCGCACCCGCGGTCACTTTTTGAAGGAGTGGCTGCGCTGCTTCGCGGTGTACGGCGTGAGCACTCCGGCGGAGCTGATTATCCTGCCGATTGCCACCAGCATCTTTCTGCACATTGCGCCGTTGCGGGCTTCCGCGCCGTTTCTCGCCGGGGTGGTGAACTCTCTCCTCATCGCCGTGTACAGCTACTTCGCGCACAAGAAGTTTTCGTTCCGGCGATAGACTTACTCGAGGCCAGCACTTGAATTCCACTCGCCTGAACTGGATGAAGCCCGAAAGCCCCATTGACAGACCTATACAAAATATTGTATAAATTGAGGATCGCATGGGAGAGATGAAGCCCATCGTGTTTCGCGGAGAATCGCGTGAGGCCCTGCGCAGCTTTCCTGAGTCAGCCCGAAGGAGAGCGGGTCATCAGCTCGAGATGGTGCAACTGGGCCGTGATCCAGACGATTGGAAGCCGATGAATTCTATCGGAGCGGGAGTCCGCGAGATTCGGGTCAGAGACGAGCGTGGAATCTTTCGCGTTCTGTATGTAACGAAGTTCGGCGACACGATCTACGTCCTCCATTGTTTTCAAAAGAAGACGCAGAAGACGAGCGCCGGAGACGTAGAGATTGCCGCTCGGCGATATAAGGAACTCCAGAGGGAGCGAATGCAATGACCACTAGAATCAAAGTTGTTGGCAAGCAGAACGGGTTCAACAGCGTGTGGGACGCGATTGAGGACACACCCGCGCAGGCCGAGAACATGAAGCTCCGTTCCGCGTTGATGCTGGCGCTGAAAGACCACATTGCGAAGGAAGGCTTGAGCCAGAGCAAGGCCGCAAAACTCTTTGGAGTCACCCAGCCGCGAATCTCCGACCTGATGCGCGGCCGCATCGACCTCTTCGCCATCGACACACTGGTCAACATGCTCACCACCGCAGGTCTGCGTGTCGAACTGCATATTGCAAAAGCCGCGTAAGGAAAACTGCCGCATTTTATTTCCTCAATTCTTCACATCGGGTAAAACACACGCATGATTCGCACAATTCAGATCGCGTTGCAGGGGCGCATTCAGGCCATTCTGCTTGCCAAGTACGGAATCACGCCGGCGCAGATGGGCGCGGCGCAACTCACTGTGGAGCAGCCGCCGAATATTGCACTGGGCGAGCTGGCGCTGCCGGTGGCGTTCGAGCTGGCCAAGCGGCTGCGCAAGGCTCCGCGACTGATTGCGACGGAGTTGGCCGCGGAGTTGAACGCGCTGATTGCCAGCGATCCCACGGCGCTGGCGGGCGTGGCATCGGTGGAGGTCGCGGGCGCGGGGTACCTGAACATCCGGCTGGACCGCGTGGCAGCGGTGCAAGCGGTTGCGCGCGACAAGCACGCGGAGATTGGCGGCGAGGGATTCCGGCTGGTGGAGCACACCAGCATCAATCCCAACAAGGCAGCGCACATCGGGCACCTGCGCAACGCGATCCTGGGCGATACGTTTCAACGCCTGCTGCGGCCGGACAGCTACAAGCGCGGCTATCAGGTCGGGGTGCAGAACTACATCGACAACACCGGCGTGCAGGTGGCGGACGTGGTGGTGGGGCTGGTGCATCTGGAGGGGAAGTCGCTGGATGCGACGCGCGCGCTGCTGGAGGAATTGAGCGCGGCGGGCGAACGAATCGACTTCTATTGCTGGGATCTCTATGCGCGGGTGAGTAAGTGGTACGGCGGGACGGGAGTGGACGATGCGACTCCGCCTGCGCCCAGCGAACTGGCGCGGCGCAAGCAGATTCGGCTGGACACACTGCACGCGTTGGAGGCTGGCGGCAACGAGACGTCGGCGATTGCGGAGTTGATCTCGACCGCAGTGCTGCGGCGGCATCTGGAGACGATGCAACGGCTGGGGATCGAGTACGACTTTCTGCCGCGCGAGAGCGAGATCCTGAGCCTGCACTTCTGGGACGCGGCGCGGACGCTGATGCTGGAGCGCGGCGTGCTGTACGAGGAGACGGCGGGCAAGAACAAGGGATGCCTGGTGATGCGGCGGGCGGGACCGGCACAGGAGATCGCGGTGGAAGATTCGAGCCTGCCAGATGAGGACGCCAAGGTGATTGTTCGCTCGAATGGGACGGTCACATACGTTGGCAAGGACATTGCGTATCACCTGTGGAAGTTTGGGCTGCTGCCGGGCAAGGACTTCGGTTACGCGCGGTTTCATGAGTATCCGACGCACACCTGCTGGATATCGACCGCTGCGGCGAGCGATGCAGCTGCGCCGACGTTTGGGCGGGCGGATGCGATCTATAACGTGATCGACTCGCGGCAGAACGATCCGCAGAACAACGTGATCGCGGCACTGCGCGGGATGGGATTTACCGAGGCGGCGGACCACTACACGCACTTCAGCTACGAGATGGTGGCGATGACGCCGCGTTGCGCCGAAGAGCTTGGCTACACGCTGTCGGACGAAGACAAGGCGCGGCCGTTCGTCGAGGTGAGCGGGCGAAAGGGATACGGCGTGAAGGCCGACGACCTGCTGGACAAGCTGACGGCGGCGGCGCAGGGCGAGGTGGATGCGCGGCATCCGGAGATCGACGCGGAAGAGCGGGAGCGGATTGCCAAGCAGATCGCGGTGGGGGCGCTGCGCTACTTCATGCTGCGGTTCACGCGAAACACGGTGATCGCGTTCGACTTCAAGGACGCGCTGAGCTTCGAGGGCGAGACCGGGCCGTACATTCAGTACGCGATTGTGCGCGCGGCGAATATCTTTCGCAAGGCGGAGACGACGGAAGAGGATGCGCTGGCCGCGGTCGCGGGGCTGGATATATCTGCTCTGGCGGGCGACGAGGGAACAAGCCTGTGGGAGACGTGGCTGCTGGCCGCGCGGTTGACGGCAGCGATCGAACAGGCGATTGCGACGGCGGAGCCTGCGCACCTGGCGCGTTATGCGTTCCAGCTGGCGCAACAGTTCAACAACTTCTATCACCGCTATCACATTCTGACCGAGACGGATGCCACGCGCCGCGCGCTGCTGATGGCGACAGCGGCGGTGGCGCGACGGGAGATGGTGCGCGCGCTTGGATTGCTGGGGATCGAAGCTCCGCCGGTGATGTAATCATCATTGCGGTACGAAGCTGCGCGGTTTTTCGGAGTTGATCCAGGCCATGACCCAAGAGCGGCACTGGGGCTGGAGAAAGTCGAATGCGATTCCGGCCTTTTTCTGTTCGGCGTCAACCCAGACCACCGTGCCCTGCGCCTCGAGACTTAGGCCCTCCCGGGCGAAGCGGACGGAGAGCTCGACCGGTAGACCTTCCTTGAGGGGAAGATCGCAGGCCACGCAGCAGCCGCCGTGTCCCAGCGTGAAGGCAGAGGCTTCGGCGGCCTCCTTCAGGCCATCCAACTGTAGCGTCACTCGCTGCTCGATCGGCAGCAGCGAGGGTGTCAACCATTTGTCCGCGGAATCCAACAGGCAGCGGTCCAGCGCCTCGATCAGGACTGGCCTGCTCAGGGGCTTGTCCAGCAGCGCCTCGACTCCCATGGCAAAGATCTCGCGGCGCGAGAAATTGCCATAACCCGTAACGAAGATGATTTTGGGTGGCGGCGTCTCCATCTGGTTGAGAGTGCGCACCAGTGTTACGCCGTCCATGACCGGCATGCGAATGTCGGAGAGGAGCAGGTCCACCTTTTGCGTGCGTAGGACATTCAAGGCTTCCGCGCCATTGGGCGCCGTGAAGACGCGGTACCCGTTGCGCCCCAGCCATGCCGAGAATATCTCCAGCAGCTCCAGTTCGTCGTCCACCACGAGAATGCTGGCCTGATCGGATCTCATGCGGAGGCCCCTTCTGACTGGCGGTCCAGCACGGGCAGGGTCAGGCGGAAACAGGTAGGGCCCTCGGCATCGAGCAGTACCAGAGTTCCTCCGTGGTCCTGGGCAATGGACCGCGAGACGCTGAGGCCGATCCCCATCCCAGCACCCCTGGGCTTGGTTGTGAAGAAGGTCTGCATCAGGTGCCCCCGGTCCTGCGGCGATACACCTGGGCCTCCATCCAGCACATCAATATGCACGGCCGCAGCGCCGCCGACTGCATCGGAGGCGGGCTGCATGGAGACGCGCACCTGTACCCAGGGCCGGCTGCGCGCATCGCCGTCAATGGCGTCGAAAGCGTTGTCGAGCAGGTTGACGAGGACCTGCTCGATCTGCACTTCGCGGCACTGCAGCATCGGGAGTCCTGCGGGAACCACCGTTTCCAACGCAATTCCATGGGTTGCAAAGCGCGTCTGCAAGAGCTCCACGGCCTGATCGATCAGTCCATGTATGTCGACCGGCTGCATGGGGTCGTGGGAGCCCTCGTGGGCCAGCGCCTGCACTCCGCGAATGACGCGGATGGCCCGTTCAGTGGTTTTGAGAATGCTGTCGCAGGTTTGTTCCACAGTCAAGGCCGGCAACGGGAGCCCCTGGGCCGTCAACTCGGCCAGATCGCTGGCGCGCGCGTGAATAATCGCCAGCGGGTTCTTGATCTCATGGGCCAGATCGGCGGCCAGGCGGGCGAGCACCTCGACGCGCTGCCCGCGCAGGTCGCGCTCCTGCTGCAACTCGCGCTCCAGGCTCTTGCGTCCGGTGACGTCGCGGACGACCGCAGTGACAAAGAAGCCGGCCTCGGTCTTCACCGGGCTGAGGCCAATCTCCGCTGGGAACTCCGTCCCGTCCTTGCGCCGGGCATAGAGGTCACCAACGCGTTTTTCCATGGACATGGGGACTCCTGAGCGCAGAAAACCGGCCCGCTGCTGCGCGTGCGCGGCACGGCTGGGTTGCGGGACAAGTTGGTCAACATTGCTGCCAAGCAGTTCCACGCGGCTATATCCAAAGATCCGCTCGGCGGTGCGGTTTGCGATGACGATGGTCCCTCGTTCATCCACCTGCAGAATTGCGTCCGGTGCGTCCTCGATCAACTCGCGGAAGCGGCTGTCGGCAAGTTTGTGAGGAACAGCGAGGATATTCGGGGTGATTCGCAGCAGCACCACCAGGACAGCGATCAGAGCTATCGCTGCTGCAGCCTCGATGGCGACGCTAACCCAGAAGAGCGGACGCCACTGGGTCAGCACCTCCATCCCATAGGTCAACCCGCAAGCCAGGATGGATGCAGCAAGGCAGAACAGAGCGACGTTATAGCGGAAGCCGCGTCGCGAGCGCACAATCCGCAGCAGTGCGACAGAGATGGGAAAGCAGGCCAGGGCAATCAGCGACTCCGAGACGAGGTGCAGACGCAACAGTCCCGTGTCTCCCAAAGAACCGAAGCCATGAGGCAATCCCAGCAGTCCGATCATTGTCCAGACGCCTCTCAAACTAAACCATGCACATTGATCCGGCACAGCCGGAGTCCATAGTCTAGACCAGAACCGTGCGCGGGCGGCCTGTCATTCCGCGGAATAGCCTCTGACCCACTCCACAATGGAACGCACAGCGACACCAGTCGGGCCATAGGCGATCCACGGCTTTTTCTCCTCGTTCCAGGCGCAACCGGCGATGTCCAGATGCACCCAGGGCGTCTCGCCGGCGAACTCCTTGAGGAACATTGCGGCGGAGATGGCACCGCCCCAGCGGTTCTTGCCCGTGTTCATGATGTCGGCGATCTCGCTGGTGATGCGTTCGCGATAGTCGTCGGTGCAGGGAAGCCGCCAGAAGCTCTCGCCGGAGACGGCGAGGGCGTTGACGAACATGGCGCAGGCAGCCTCGTCGTTGGAGAAGAGGCCGGCGTTGAGCATTCCCAGCGCGACGACGCAGGCGCCGGTAAGCGTGGCGGCGTCGATCAGGCGGGTTGCGCCGAGGGACTTGGCGTAGTGCAGGCCGTCGGCCAGGACCAGGCGGCCCTCGGCGTCTGTGTTTACGATTTCGATGGTGGTGCCGCTCATCGCCGTCACCACATCGCCGGGCTTCGACGCGCGCCCGTCGGGCATATTCTCCGCCGCGCAGACCACAGCGATAACCTTGACCGTGGGCTTGAGGCGCGCGATTGCTTGCATCGCGCCGATCATCGCGGCGGCGCCGGCCATGTCGTACTTCATCTTCTCCATGCCGTCTCCCGGCTTCAGCGAGATGCCACCTGAGTCGAAGGTGATGCCCTTGCCGACGAGACCCAGCACGGGCACGCCCTCGGCCACGCCGCCAGCAGGCTCGTAGGTCATGACGATGAGGGCTGGAGGCTCGGCCGATCCCTTGGCCACCGACCAGAAGGCGTCCATCTTGAGAGCGCGGATTTTTTCGGTTGAGTAGACCTGGCAAGCGAGGCCAGCGTCGTCGCACATTGCCTTGGCGCGCACGCCCAACTCGGTTGGGGTAAGGACATTTCCGGGCTCGTTGACCAGCGAGCGGGTAAAGTTCTGCGCGGCGGCAACGATCAAACCCTCGGCGAAGCCAGCCTTCTCCTGCTGTTTCGTATTCTCATCTAACACTTTAGAAATAATAGATAAGTCATTCACAGAGCGATTTTTACGGTCGCTGCGATATGTATCCCAGTCCAGTTCAGCGAGTTCCGCGCCCTCTGCCAGCGCGCGCGCCGTCAGTTTGGCGGAGAGTTCCGCGAGCGGAGCAGTCATATCCGCGGACGCCTCCGGGAATGCAATCGCCAACTCGGGCACCGAGCGCGCCTTGGCTGCGCGCACGGCGGCTCCGGCACCCTTTCGCAGCCTGTCGAGCGAGAGGTCTTTCGCCTTGCCCAGCCCGACGAGCAACAGGCGATCCGGCTGCAACCCGGCTGACTTCAAGCGATCAGTCGCGTGGATCAGCGCCGTCTCTCCCAGGGCGGCCTTGAACTCACCGGGAGCGAGCGAGCGAGCCGCCTCGTCGGCGAGATCGCTCGACTGCGTAAGCAGCAGCGGACGTGGCTCCGCATTCCTGCCCGTCGCCAGGTCAACCGCAAAGACCGCAAGCATCGGCGTGTGAAACGCGCCGGCATCGGCAAACAATAGCTTGGTATTCATTCCTCTATCGTATCCCGCTTTGGGCAGCGTACGGGGTCGAAGGGGCTCAATCGGTGCTGGGTGCGAGCATGGCGTGCTGCTCGACGACGCTTTGTTCGAGGACCGTTTTATTTGGATTGGACTGTTTGTAGCGGATATGGACGCGCTTGTCTTTCATGATGCGGACGAAGGCGTCGGCGTCGGCTTCTTTGGCGAACTCGTGGATGTACTTGCCGGTGCGGTACTCGCCGACGAAGTAGGTGTAGTTCAGGGTGGCGTGGAAGTGCGAAGTTCTGCGGATCCGGGTCACAGCGCCGTTCAGGATAACGCCTTCGACCAGGGGCCAGCTCTGCGCGACACGTTCGCGGTGACGTTTGAGCCATCGACGGATGAAGAGCGCGCCCCATGCTGCGATGAAGTAGGAGACGCCGCGAAAAATTGATTTACAGAGATGAGCAGAGCCGGGAGTCATACGCCGTACGGTAGCACAGAGTGGGCGGCTTACCGCGAAGAAATTAGTGGACGCGCTGGAGGCGGGCGATGAGTTTCTCGGCGAGGGGCTTGCCGGACTCGGTCCAGAGGAGGCGGCTGGAGATGCCGCAGTTCTTTTCAATCAGAAGGGTGAAGGCGAGGAGCTTTTCGACGTTCTGCTGGATGTGGATCTGGGCGGTCTCGTCGAGGGCTTCGTCTTCGAGGGTTTGCAGCGCGGGATTGGAGCGCGGCGGATTGGGGACCCAGGGGGTGTCGATGCCGAAGTCGACCAGGAGGTGGCCGTTCTGCTCGTAACCGGCGACGTCGAAGCTGGGGCCGAAGCCGAGGATGCGGACGGTGTGGGAGCGCAACCGCCAGTCGTCGTCGTCGGGGTGGTTGAGGGAGGAGGCATCGAGATCGGGGTCGGCGTCGTCCTCGTAGCGGCTGGTGGCGAGGCCAAGGGGGCTGAATGCGGGATCGTTGCCCTCCTGGGTCCAGAGCTGCCAGCGCATCTCGAACTCGTATGCCATGTCGTCGTGGAGCTGCTCGGTGGCTTCGGCGACGGCGGCGTCGATAAGTTCGTCGGAGGTTTCGGTGGATGGATCGATTGGAACGGTGGGGTCGAAGTTGGCCGGGGGAGACTCGACGTAGATGCGCTGGTAGGTGGGCGACTCGGTGAAGTTGATGGGATAGACAGAGGCAGCGGAGATACGTTTGGCACCGACCTGGGCGAACTGGCGCAGGACGCCGGCGAGCGCGTCGGGAAGGGTCTCCAGGCGGAAATTGGGATACCAGAGGCTGAGATAGAGGCGGTCTGCCATGGAGGATCATTCTAGAGCATTTATTCAGGACTAATGCGGGGAAAGAAACTTGTACGGGGATTTATTTATATGGGGGGAGAGCGGTGCGGATGAGAAGATAGAGGAGGCGGACGGATGCGCAATCGAGTAGAGAGACTGAGAATTTGGTTGCTGGGGGGCGCGGGCTTTCTGGTGCTGGTGATTGCTGCGTTCCTGGGGTCTGCTCACTATCTGAGGCATCACTTGCGGGCGTATCTGCCGGAGAAGCTGGCCGCAAACGTCAAGGTCGACTCAACCGGGGTGTCCTGGTGCGACACGGTGGGGTCGAGGACGGTCTACTGCATTCACGCGGCCAAGGAATTGGAACACGCCGACGAAAAGTATGTGCTGCACGATGTGTCGATCGCGCTGTATGGCGAGAAGCAGGACCGCAACGATCGCATCTACGGCGACGAGTTCGAGTATGACAAGAAGGCTGGCGTGGTGCGCGCAACCGGGCTTGTTCATATCGATCTACAGGCTGCGGGTGCAGGCGGCCATACTTCCGCGACCAGCGCTAAGGTACTCCATGTGACAACCAGCGGGCTGGTGTATCTGGAGAAGCTGGGCGTGGCGGCGACCAATGAGTATGTCGAGTTCCAGTCCGGCGCGATAACGGGGCACGCAACGGGTGCGGACTACAGCCGGGACTCTGGCGTGTTGACGATGCACTCGGCGGTGAGCATGAGCGGAGGGCCGGGCAAGCGTGCGATGGTGGTGACGGCGGCAACGGCCAATTTCGACAACCTCCATCAAGAGGCCTTCCTGACCAATGCGCGGTACGTCGCGCAGGGGCAGACGGTGGAAGCCCAGCGGGCGAAACTGCATCGGCGGCCCGATGGAACGCTGGCGCGGGTGGAGGCCGAGGGCAATGTGACGATAGAGGCAAACGGTGGGACGGCGGTGTCGCAACGGGCCGATGTGGCCTTGAATGCAAAGAGCCAGCCGGAGTCTGCCGTGCTGTCGGGAGGCGTGCGCTACACCTCCGGCAAGCCGCTTCTGCAACGCAGTGGGCAGGCGGACGGGGCGACGATCGACTTCGACGCTCAGGGACAGGCCAAATACGCGGTGTTTACAGGAGCAGTCCATCTCAGCGAGCGAACGCGGGCGACCGAGGCGGCGAAGGAGCCGTGGAGCACGCGGGATTTGACGGCGGCCAAGGTGGAGGCGGCACTGGTGGTGAGCGCGGGCAGGGCCGGGAACAAGGCGAGCGCGGGGGCGGCCCAGGTGAGCGACGTGGAGGCGATTGGCGGGGCGCGTCTGGCGGTGGTGAACAATGGAACGCTGGCGCATGCACACGGACGGGCGACGACAGAGCTTTCTGCCGACGATTTGAAGGCGCACCTGATCGCGGCGAAGGACGCGAAGCAGGCACCGTGGTTGGATACGGTGGTGGGGCGCGGGAACACGATGCTGCATCAGGCGATGGCCAATGGGGTCGATCAGACCTGCTCGGGCGAGACGCTGGATGCGAAGTTTCGTGGGGAAGGTTCGGGGCGCGCTAGCTCGGCGAACGGGAAAGCAAAGCAGAGCGAAGACGTGGACGATGTGCAGAGCGCCGTGCAGTTGGGGCATGTGACGATGACGCGGCGCGCTCCGGCGAAGAGCAGGGGGAGTCTGGGCGGTGCGACGGGCGGGTCGGCACTGGGGCAGCAGGAGGTGGAGCATGCGACGGCGCAGAGAGTTGCATTCGACGGCGATCTGGACAGGGTGACGCTCTCGGACGGGGTTCAGGTGAGCGACCAGACGAGCGTGTTGTGGGCCGATCAGGTGGTGATGTATCGCACGAGCGGGGACGCACACGCGAACGGCTCGGTGAAGGTGAGCTATCTGGCGCGGGCGGGCGGGAATCAGCCCAGCGGGTTGCGCGGGACTGCTCCCGGAGCTACGGCTCCGGAGAGCACTCTACAGTCTGCAACACCGGTTGAGCCTACGCATGTGGTTGCTGCGAGCGCGGATATGGTGCGTGCGACGAATGGTGCGACCTTCTACGGCAAGCCCGCGAGACTGTGGCAGGGCGGATCGCAGGTGCAGGCCCCGGTGATTCAACTGCAAGGCGTCGAGCAGAGCGGGACGTGGGCGCTATCGAAACTGATTGCGCACGGAGATGCGACTGGCTCGGCGGGACAGGTGCGGACGATTCTGGTCCACGCCGCAGGCCTACAGCCCAATCCGGATAAACTCGGCACAGCGAAGCCCCGCCCCGCGAAGACGGGCAAGCCACTGTCCTGTAGCGCGCAGTCCGAAAGCACGAAGCCCTCAGCCGAGAAGAGCCAGCGGCTGCCGCGTGTAGTCCGCATCACCAGCGGCCAGCTCATCTACACCGGCGATCTCCGCCAGGCCGAGTTTACCGGCGACGTGCGCGCCGAGACGCTCGACGGCACCATTCACGCTGCACAGGCCACGGTTTATCTGCAACCCGACGCAAAAGGCATCGCGGGCAAAGTCGAGCGCATGATCGCCACCGGCCAGATTCAGATCGATCAGCCGGGTCTCCGTGCTACCGGCGGGCGTTTGGTCTACACTGCCGCCGACGGCCTCTTCGTCTTGACCGGAGACGGCAAGTCGCCCCCGAAGCTGGTCGACTCCGAGTGCGGAACAATCACGGGCGCGGCGTTGCAGTTTCACACTGGCGACGAAAGCGTAGAGGTGACGAGCGTCGAGCCGGGCGGGGCGGCGTCGGGCCAGCGCTTGCGTACCGAGACACCCGTGGGCAAAGATGCGACGATTGGGAAAGGGAAACCATGAGCACGATGCGGACGCTTGAGATCGATGAGATTGGGAAGGCCTACGCCGGGCGGCAGGTGGTGCGCGGCGTGAACATGCAGATCGGGCAGGGCGAGGTGGTGGGACTGCTGGGGCCGAACGGCGCGGGCAAGACGACCAGCTTCTACATGATCGTCGGGCTGGTGCGTCCGGACACGGGGCGCATTGTGGCCGACGGCGACGACATCACGCGGCTGCCGATGTACCTGCGCGCGCGAGAGTACGGCATCAGCTATCTGCCGCAGGAGCCTTCGATCTTCCGCAAGATGACGGTGGAGGACAACATTCTGGCGGTGCTGGAGGCGCAGCCGTTGAGCCGGGAGGAGCGGCGCACGCGAACGGAGAAGCTGATCGAGCAGTTCAGCCTGAATCATGTGCGCAATACGATGGGATATGCGCTGAGCGGGGGGGAGCGGCGGAGAGTGGAGATTGCGCGCTGCCTGGCCATCGAGCCGGCGTTTATTCTGCTCGACGAGCCGTTTTCAGGCATTGACCCGATTGCGGTGCTGGAGTTGCAGGAGATCATCTTCGAACTGAAGAAGAACGGGATCGGGGTCCTGGTGACGGACCACAATGTGCGCGAGACGCTGTCGGTGACCGACCGCGCGTACATCATCAATGAGGGAAAGATCTTTCGAGCGGGAACGCCCGGAGAGCTTGGACGCGACCCCGAAGTGAGACGCATCTACCTGGGCGAAAAATTTTCCATGGATTAGAGCGAAATCAGAGTAACAGCGCCCTGGCGGAGAGCATCGAGGGTGGCTTTTTCTTGAGGAAAAAGCCACTCGGAGGGATTGCCTCCGGGTACACCTACTCTGGTTTCGCTCCAGGGCGCGGCTTCAAGAATGACGTGGAGCATCGCGCCTCGAACGGAATACGGAGATTCTTTCCCTTCGACTACGCTCAAAGTACAACTTACAGTTCATACGCATTAGCCAGCGCGGTTCCAGCGTGTGCGGGGGCAAGTTCGCGGTGAATTATGAAACGGTTGCATCTTATGTGGTGGCTGCTACGTCTACATGTCCTATAGTCCATGAGCAATCGTGATTGCGCGTCCATTGAGGCGTGGAGTTTACACGCTGCACGAATGGCGCGCGGCGTGTAGACTGTGGCCAAGTTACCAAGCAGACGAAAGCGGGACGTGTTTCGTTCGATCGGGTCAGTTCGCGGCAATTGCGCGAAACCAGGAAGCGTGAAGAGGTTGAAGGATTGTTACAGACGAAGCTAAATATACGAGTTTCGCAGCGCCAGGTGCTGACGCCCGGACTGGTGCAGATGGTCAGCGTTCTGGCGCTGAACAAGCTCGAACTGAAAGAGATGATCAACACCGAGATGGTGGAGAACCCGGTGCTGGAGGAGGTCGAGGAGTCTGCCATCACGATCGAGGAGCTGGCGGGACGAGAGGCCGAACGCGAACGCTCCGCCGAGGAGATTGCGAGCGAGGCCGAGCGGGAAGGGAAGGACGAGAAGGACCCCTTCGACGAGATCGACTTTGGCAACTACTTTCAGGACTACCTGGATCCTGGGTTTCGCACTGCTTCCAGCTTCGAGGAGTACGACCGGCCTTCGTTCGAGAACTTTTTGTCGCAGCCGAGTACGCTGACCGACCACCTGGAGTGGCAGTTGGGTTCGATGGCTCTGGCCACCGAGGTGCGGATGGCAGCCGATCTGGTGGTTGGCAATCTGAACCAGGACGGGTACCTGACGGCCACGGACGAGGAACTGGTGGAGGCATTGCTTGAGATGCTCGGTCCAGCACTGACGGAGCCAATTCCGTTTGAGCGCGGGTTGAAAGGACGGCCCGCGTGGGAGGAACATCGCTCGGCGAAGGACGCGAGGCTTGATGTGGCTGCCTCCGGTTCGGGGCCGGCCTTCAACGATGCCGACCACTTCGGCAAGCGCACGAAGTGCCTGGCGACGGTGCAGGAGGCGCGTGCGATTGTTCATAATCTCGACCCGCTGGGGGTTGGCGCGCGCGATCTGCGTGAGTGCCTTCTGATCCAGATCACCGCCATGCGCCGCGAGGCCGAGATGGTGAGGAAACGCGCTGCTGAGCTGGGTGGGCACCGCGCAGCCGGGCTGTTGCACGATCTTGCGGATGCCGAGGCGGAGGAGATGAACCGGGCGGCAGAGCCGGCCTTATACCCGTTTGGGCGTGAGCCCTTGAATGGCGCTTCGTCCCGCGATGCACATGTGCGGAATGGTGTGGCAGGCGATGTCGCAATGGACAATGGGAGTGGCGACGGCGATGTCTTCGAGATTGCGGCGCACATCATATCGAACCACCTGTCCCTGCTACAGAAGAAAGACATGCGCGAGTTGACGCGCAGTTGCGGCAGAGGCGTGGAGGAGGTGCAGGCGGCGGTGGACCTGATCCGCACGCTCGATCCGCGCCCAGGTCAGCGCTTCAACCTGAGCGAGACGCGGCTGATCGAGCCGGACGTTGCATTTATCAAGCGGGACGGCGAGTATGTTGTGCTGATGAACGAGGAGGACATGCCGACGCTTCGCCTGAGCCGGTCATACCGCAGGATGCTGCGCGAGAAGACGACGGAGAAAGATGTGCGCGAGTACGTCAAGGAGCGCTACAAGTCTGCGATCCAGTTGTTGCGCAACATCGAGCAGAGGAAGAATACGATCGTGCGTACCTGCGAGGTGATTGTTCGCCGCCAGGCGGAGTTTCTGGAGCGCGGCGAGCAGGGCCTGAAGCCAATGATGATCAAGGAGGTAGCCGAGGAGATTGGGGTGCATCCTTCTACTGTGAGCAGGGCCGTGGCCAACAAGTATGTGCATACGACGCAGGGCGTCTATGAGTTGCGCTACTTTTTCACTGAAGGGGTAAACGGGCCGGAGGGCGGCAATCTGCCTCTGGTGCTGCTGAAACGCAGAGTGAAGAAGCTGATAGAAGATGAGGACCCGCGAAAGCCGCTGACTGACGACCAGATTACGGCGGAGTTGCTGCGCCAGGGCATCCGCGTCACACGCAGAACGGTGGCCAAGTACCGCGAAGACATGCAGATTCCCAGTACCCATCAGCGACGCGTACGCTGATGGGGAGAGAGGAGTTGGTCGATATCGGACGCAGTGAGTTGGGTGGAGTGAATCGGATGTAACGAGCCGGATGAGGCGCGGGACGCATCCAAGCAGATTGAATGGAACATATGAGGTGAGCGGATGGTCATCGAGTACACGGGAAGACAGACGGTTGTCACGCAGAAATACAAGGACCTGGCCGAAGCGGGGCTGAAGCGGATCAAAAAGATCGTGGGCGCGTCTGCAACCGCGCACGTTGTGCTGACGGTGGACAAGTACCGCAAGATCGCGGAGGTCACGGTGACCGAGGGAAGCCAGAGCATGGTCTCCAACTGCGAGTCGGAGGAGATGACAACAGCATTGCATGATGCGCTGGAGAAGCTGGAGCAGAAGGCCATCCGGCAGAAGCAGAAGACATCGACGATCAAGCGGCATCCGCGAGCTGGAGAGATTCCGGCGGAAGACGTCGAGGTCACGGGGACTGTAGTGGCAGCAGACGAAGGCTGATTTTGGGTGACGAAGAGGAGCCTTAGCTGAAGTCCACCGAAGCCATGTGCCGTATTGGTGGGGCAAAAGAGGTGCGGATGTGTCCCTGGGTGTGGAAAACATGCATGAATGGTTTATGTCCGTTGAAACTGGCTATTTATGGCATTCATTCGACCTTGCTCAGGACAGGATGCGAAGCCTTATTCATAAACCAAACAAGGATATTTCGCAGTTTGTGAACCCGTGCTCTTAAGCAAACCCGGGTATCCGGCGGCCTGTCTAACCGTTTATTGCTTTATTGCCGATAGATCGTGCATGAGTTCCAGCTTCCAAGTTAAGTGCAAGGTTGCAGCAGAGAGCGATCTGAGTTCAGCGTCGTCTATCCTGCCGCCTGTTAGTTTGCCTGGGGCGGTTTGTGGACAACCCGGTTTTTCCGTCACACTTCACGAGTGGCTTGGGATGCTGCCAGTGATGGCTTTTCTGGAGCGTGGTGAAGAGATTGCCGCAGCCAACGATCTGGCGCGGGAGTTTGTCGGCAGTAGCGAGAGTATGAAGACGGGCGAGCTGTTTCTGGGCGCCTATCCCGCGGCGGGAGATGCGCTCCGGCAGCGTTTCGAGTGTCTGCTTGCATCCCGCGGCGGCCCAGCCAGCAATGTGTCGGGAGTGGTGCAGGAATTTGCGGCCGCTGGTCCAGGGACCCGTCTGGTGTTGCTGATGGAGCCGCTGAAAGGGGACGCGGAGAGCTTGGCAGGCGGTGACAGCAAGCGCAGATGCAGCTTTCTTGAGGAGCTATTCGACTCGGCGTCCGATGCCATGGTCATCATTCAGGAGGACCGCATTCTGCGCGCCAATCATGAGTTTTCGCGCATCTTCGGATACTCCAGCGAGACCTGCCTGGGCAGCACGCTCTACGATCTGATTGTTCCCGAAGGCCGGATGCATGAGTGCGAGATGCTGATGCACACGGTTGAGACCGAGGGGCGGGCGTCGATTGAGACGGTGCGGCGCACCAACACTGGCGAATTAATGGATGTGTCTATCGTCGTTACGCCGGTGCGGCTTGGGGCCGGCAGGAGCGGCCACGCGGTGACCTATCGCGACATCCGCAAGGAGAAGCAGTTGCAGGCCCGGTTGCAGCATTCGGCGCTGCACGATCCGTTGACAGGACTGGCGAACCGGATGCTGTTTCTCGACCGGCTGGCGCTGACCATGGCGCGTTTGCGGCGCAGGCCGGACCGCAACTTTGCCGTTATTTTTCTCGATCTGGACCGCTTCAAGCAGGTCAATGACACCTGGGGCCATGCGGCGGGAGACGCGCTTCTGCTGGCTGTAGCCGAGCGCCTGCGCGCCTGTTTGCGGCCGCAGGACACTGTGGCTCGCTTTGGCGGGGACGAGTTTGCGCTAGTGCTTGACGAGGCTGGCAGCGTGGAGGACATCGATTGCCTGGCGCGACGCATTCAACTCGATATGCAGCGGCCCGTCGAGATTGGTCAGGGAGAGGTTTGCGTCTCCGCCAGTATGGGCATTGCGCTGGGTTCGACGGCATACAACGACGTCGAAGACATTTTGCGGGACGCGGATGCGGCAATGTACCGCGCCAAGGAGATGGGCAGGGCGCGCCACGAATTCTTTGTGGCGCCGGCAACGTTGCCAAAGGGGATGCCGTCTGTCCTGCGGTCGAATTCGGAAGCGGCGTGAAGTGTTTTTGGCCTGTTTGAGATGGCGGGGTGCTAGGATTTCAGCATGACCGCGAAACGCGTTGCCAAGAAGGGAAAGCCTCCGAGCGGACAGGTCAACCATACGGAAGACCGTGAACTGGTGATTCTGACCGGCATGTCCGGCTCGGGCAAGGACTCGGCGTTGAAGGCGTTCGAGGATTTGGGCTACTACTCGGTGGACAACCTGCCGCTGGAGCTGGTGCCGCGCTTCGCCGACCTGGTGAGCCAGTCGCCGGAGATCGAGCGCGCGGCTCTGGTGGTGGACGTGCGCGAGGGGATACGGTTGGAGCGCTTTCCCTCGATTCTGAAGCAGGTGCGCAAGGTGCTACCGACGCGAGTGGTCTTCCTGGAGGCCAGCGAAGACGCGCTGGTGCGGCGGTTCTCCGAGACGCGGAGGCCGCATCCGATGGGCCGCGGCGAGACGGTGCTGCATGGCATCCGCGCGGAACGCAAACGGCTTGACCCGGTGCGCAACGTCGCCGACATCGTAATTGACACCAGCAAGTTCAACGTGCACGAGCTGCGCGCCCACATCATCGCGCAGTTTGAGCGCGCAGCGGGCGAGCGCGGTCTGACGATTTCATTGTCCAGCTTCGGCTTCAAGAACGGCGTGCCCGGCGAGGCCGACCTTGTCTTCGACGTGCGCTTCCTGCCCAATCCGCACTTTGTGCCGGAGTACCGCAAGCTGACCGGGCGTCATGCCAAGGTTGCGAAGTACATCCGGCAATTCCCCCAGACGCTGGAGTTTCTGGACAGGGCGACGGAGATGCTGAAGTTCCTGTTGCCGCACTACATCGAGGAGGGGAAGAGCTATCTGACGGTGGCGTTCGGGTGCACCGGCGGGCAGCACCGGTCGGTGTTCATCGCGGAAGAGATGAAGAAGCGGCTGGAGGCGGCGGGCTACCGCGTGAAGACGGCGCACCGCGACATGCCGCGCTGAAGGGCGCATTGATTCGGGCCGCTCCATCTTCCGCAACACTTTTCGCGAAAACCAATAGAATGGCTGAATGCCTGTGAATGGCGAGAAGGACCGGGGGTTGGCAGCATGAGGCGCATCTGGCGGCTGCTGCGGTATGCGCGCCCGTACGCGCTCTATTCGCTGGCGTCGGTTGTGCTGATGGCGGTGGTGGGCGCGATGGCAGGGCTGCGCGTCCTGCTCATCAAGCCCATCATCGACAACGTGCTCAGCCCCAGGGCGTCGCCCGATCAGGTGCTGGTCTTCACCATTCCGCACACGCACCGTGTCATCGATCTGCAGTTCCTCATTCCGCACCATTTTCACAATGCGTGGACCGTAGTTGCAGTGGCTCTGATTGGCTCGGCAGTCATTAAGTCGATCTGCGACTACCTTGGCACCGTGCTTGCCAATAAGGCCGGGTTCGGCATGATCACGGACCTGCGCAACAATTTTTACGACTCGATACTGCGACGCTCCATCGCTTTTTTTCAGCGCCATACGTCGGGTACGTTGATCTCTACACTCATCAACGACGTGGAGCGGGTGCAGACCGCTATGGCAAGCATCCTGAGCGACTTTCTGCAGCAATTCTTCACCCTGGTGGTAATGATTGCGGTGGTTGTGATTACCGGCGGAACGATGGCGTTAATCCTGCTGCTGTTCGTCCCGGTGGTGATCCTCTCCTCCCGCAGGGTGGGCCGCAGCGTGCGCACGACGACGCGCAAGGGACAGGACAAGCTGGCGGAGATCCAGAACATTGTGCAAGAAACGATTACGGGCAACGGCATCGTGAAGGCGTTCGGGATGGAGCATTGGGAGATGAACCGTTTTCGCCGTGCATCCGACCGCCTGCTGACCGCAAACATGCGCTCCGTCGCGGTGCAGGCAATCTCCTCGCCGCTGATGGACGCACTGGGCGCAGTCCTGCTGGCGCTGCTGCTGCTCTACGGACGCAATATCATCCTTCATGGCGTCACCCCGGGCACCTTCATCACTTTTCTCGGTGCGGTGATCATGCTGTACGATCCGTTGCGCAGAATGCCGGTCTACTACAACAATTTTCAGCAGGCGCTGGGTGCGAGCGAAGAGATATTCCGCTTTATGGATGCGGAGGACGATGTGCGCGAGAAGAAGCGCGCGCTTGTTCTGCGGGGCTTCAAGGACTCCGTTCGCTTCGAGCAGGTGGACTTTGCGTACGCCAGCGGCGGAGAGGTGACCGAGGTGCTCCACGCAATCGACCTCGACGTGAAGCGGGGCGAGGTGATTGCGATAGTGGGGCCGAGCGGGGCGGGGAAGTCGTCGCTGGTGAACCTGGTTCCACGCTTCTTCGATGTGACGGGCGGGCGCATCACGATCGACGGTCACGACCTGAGGGATGTGACCATTGCCAGCCTGCGCAAACAGATCGGCAAGGTGACGCAGGAGACCATCCTGTTCAACGACACGGTTCGCAACAACATCGCGTACGGCCAGCCCGACGTGCCTCTGAGCCGCGTCGAGGAGGTGGCGCGCATGGCCCTGGCGCACGACTTTATTCTGCACATGCCGAATGGCTACGACACAATGATCGGCGAGAAAGGCGTGCGGCTTTCGGGCGGAGAGCGGCAGCGGCTGGCGATTGCGCGCGCCATCCTGAAGAACGCGCCGATCCTGATTCTGGATGAGGCGACCAGTGCGCTGGACACCGAGAGCGAGGCGTTTGTGCAGGCCGCGCTGGCGAACCTGATGCAGGACCGCACCGTCTTTGTGATTGCGCATCGCATGTCGACCGTGCGCCGGGCAACGCGGATCGTGGTGATTGAGGACGGACGAATTACAGAGACGGGTACGCACGAGGAGCTGATACAGCAGTCGGGGACCTACCGGCGGCTGTACGATCTTCAGTTCGATGCGCCGGAGACTGAACAGCGCGCGGCGAATGAGGCCGAGAGCGCCGAAGCAGAGGTTATGGAAGGAACAGAGTAAGCGATGAAGAAGAAAAATGCACCCATTCACTCGATGACCGGATTTGCCACGGTGCAGTCGGCGGTCGAGGACGACCTGGCATTCACGCTGACGTTGAAGAGCGTGAACCATCGCTTTCTCGACCTGAGCCTGCGCCTGCCCGGCGACTGCGATGCACTGGAGGCTGCGCTGCGGCGGCTGATCAAGGAGTGTGTCAAGCGCGGGCATGTGGATGTGACGCTGCATCTGGACCGCCGCGCGCGGGAACAGACGCAGACGATCCAGCTCAACCGTGAGCTGCTGGCGGCGCACGTCCAGGTATTCCATGAGGCGGCGAAACTGCACCATTTCAATGTGGAGCCGAATCTGAACGAGATTCTGAAGATGCCGGGAGTCCTGTCGCCCGAGGCCGCAACGGCTGCACCGGATGCTACGCGCTCTGCGGCGCTGGAGGCCGCGGTGATGGCGCTGGTGCCGACGCTGCTCGAACAGTTGAATCATGTGCGCGCGGTGGAGGGAGCGACGCTGGCATCCGAGCTGCGCGCGGAGATGATGCGTCTGCGGGCGCTGGCCGAGGAGGCCGCGGAGCTGCGCACGGGTGCGCGCGAGGCCCACTACGAGCGGCTACGGACGCGAATCGGGGAGCTGCTGAAGGCGGATGAGGCTGCGGCGGCGCAGGCGACTGAGTCGCGGCTGCTTGCCGAAGCGGCACTGCTGGTCGAGCGGTCGGATATCGAGGAGGAACTGGTGCGGCTGCGCACGCATATCGAGAGCTTTGTGGAGATGCTGGACGCAGGCGGCGAGTTGGGCAAGCGGCTGGACTTTCTGCTGCAGGAGCTGAACCGCGAGGCCAATACGATGCTGTCGAAGACCACGGGCGGCGATCCGGGGATAGGGCTACGGCTGACCACGCTGGGGCTGGAGATGAAGTCCGAGATCGAACGCGCGCGCGAACAGGTGCAGAACCTGGAGTAGAGCCCTTCCCCGGACCGAACACGAGGAGGCATATATCAAGCAGGCCGGTTCCCAGCAGGACCAGACTGGCAGGCTCTGGGGTGTTTGCGTGTGGAGAGAGGGTCGTCATGAACTCCTGGGGTTCGCCCCCGTTGGGATAGCTGTCGCTGGGGATGAACAAGCTGTCTGTTGCAAAGTCGCTGGAGGGCAGGGTGGGGGCCAGGCTGAGGGCCGTCGAGGCCAGGGTCTTTGCATTGGAGTCGTAGGCCCCATCTGTGTTGCCGGAAGTGAGCGATGGGTACATGATGCTCCAGATGGCGAACTGGAGGTCGGAGGTCTGTTGGGCATTGCCGGTGGCGGACGCGTACTGGTTATAGAGATATGCGTCGGCCAGAATGTCAACCCCGGATTCGCCGTCGATCGTCTCGCTGGGCGTGACGCTGGAGACATCGATGGCGGTCACATTCCAGCTCTCCTCGATGGAGATGTCGCGATCGAAGTTGAGGCAGGACATGCTGACCAGCGTATCGCTGACGCCCGGGTCTGTGACCGTGAAAAAATAGGGATCGACGTACCAGCCGTCCGTACTTTGTCCGCCCTCACCGGTCCACTGGAGCGTGTCGGCAAAGCTGGCCCAGGGGACTAGACAGACAAGGGCGAGGGTCAAGGCAACTACTATCGTTCTCAATCGCATGGTGGTACTCCCCGGAATCGCAGCGCACCCTCAACTCAGGCGATTCGCTTTTTGGCCTCGATCGGTCATTCCCTCCTTATCGACAGTTCGCTCATCCTGCTTCAATTAATGCCGATAATTATTTGCTTCGCTCGACGGAAGCACCTTCCAAACTGCCTGCAATGACGTCTGTTCGCTAGGTCCACATTTGCAGAAGGGAAGCGGCTGGGGCTGACTCGTATCTTCCAGGGGTTACACTGCTCGGTACGCATGGCAGAGATACTGTTCATCATTTCGGCGCCTTCGGGTTCGGGCACGTCGACGCTGGTGGCGCAGGTGCGCACGCTGGTGGAGGGTCTGGAGATGAAGGCCGAGATCGAACGCGCGCGCGAGCAGGTGCAGAACCTGGAGTAGGCGGTTCGCACCTGCTTCGGCAACGCTCAGTTTGCGGTGGGCTGCTCGACGTGGTCGATGACGAGGGTGTCGACGGGGCCTTTGGTGGAGTTGAGCTTGAGGCCGAGCTGTTCCTGCACGGCGGTAAAGATGGATGGGCCGGAGGAGTCGGTCGATGTGGAGTCATTGCTGCCGGGGCCTTGATCGCGCGTCCACTCCAGTTTGATTTCGTACTTGCCGGTGAGGCCGGTCTTGTCCACGACAGGGCGGCCGAGTTGCGAGGACAACTGGAAGACGAGAGCTGAGAGATCGGCTGTCTCCATGGTGGACTTTCCGCTAGCGTTCATGGTCATCCTGGTGGATTGATCGGGCTTCGCAGGCTGAAGTTTGGGGCCGTTCCTGGCGACAACCAGCTCATAGATGGGCTGTTCTTTGGTCTCGGTGTGAACGACGAGCTTGAAGCGGTCGGCCAGAAGCGAGCGCAGCATGAGGATGCGCTGTTCCTTTGTGAGCGGTTGAAGAGCGGTGCCGTCGGCTGGGACGACCTTCGCCTCGATGTCGTAGTGGTAGGAGGCGCTCCAGTCGGGGCCACCGGAGATCTGATCGGGTCTGACGCCATAGGCGTTGGCGATGAGCGACTTCAGATCGATGTTGCTGGCGGAGTAGCCGTCCGGCAGGCTTCTGCTGCCAACTCTCATGCGGAAGGAGCCGTTGCCGCTCATCTGGGCGTTGTCTTTGTTTGGCCGGATGGAGATGACATCGAATGATGGCACTTTTGCGGCTGTGTCTGCGGCCTGCGTCGCGGGTGTGGCTGGCGGGGCGGACTGAGCGTGTACGGCGGGCGCAGCTTGGGCGAGCAGGGTGGCGGCGAGGAGGATGAGAGCGCAGCGCTTCAAGTGGTGTGGCATCGGCAAAATTCCTTTCTGCTGGGGCAATTTGTTGCAGGTTCTCTGTAAGACGTATTCGGTTTGAAATTGCTCAAAGTTATTTTGTGGATGACTGGGAATTACGTTGTTGCACAAGCAGACGGTGGGAGCGGTTTACACTTCTAGGTAAGCATGGCAGGGATACTGTTCATCATTTCGGCGCCTTCGGGTTCGGGCAAATCGACGCTGGTGGCGCAGGTGCGCACGCTGGTGGAGGGGTTGGAGTTTTCCATCTCGTACACGACGCGCGCGCCGCGCGGATCGGAGACAGACGGGCGCGAGTACCACTTCACGAGCCGCGAGAGCTTCGAGCGGATGATTGCGGCGGATGAGTTTATGGAGTGGGCCGAGGTCTTCGGCAACTACTATGGGACGGCGCGGACGGCGCTGGAGCACGCGCGGACGGCGGGCAAGGACCTGCTGCTGGACATCGACGTGCAGGGCGCGAAGCAGGTGATGCGGCGGATGCCGGACGCAGTGTCGATCTTCATCCTGCCGCCCAGCCCCGAGGTGCTGGAGATGCGGCTGCGCAATCGCAGCGAGGCCGAGCACATGACATCGGAAGAGGTGATCGAGCGGCGGCTGCAGCAGGCGCGCAACGAGCTGGAGCAGGTGTGGGAGTACAAATACGCGCTGGTGAACGACGTGCTGGACCAGGCGACGGCGGAGCTGCGTGCGATTGTGCTGACCGAACGGGGCGAAGGCGATGGCGTGACGGCGATGGCGGCCAGTTGCAGGACGGATGCGCGGCCGGCGCGGCTCAGCGCCGTGCTGGAGAGCTTCCACGTTGGGTAAGTTGCCATATCGCAGATTCGCTGCGCTCGTGCCTGAGTTTGCAATCGCTCCGGAGTAACTTTAAAACATAGCGAAATGTCCTGGCGGGACAAATCGGCGCGGTTGGGGTAGATTGAAAGCATCCCACGCGAGGTGCGAACAATGGCGAATGAAGATCCACTGCACAACAAGTACAGTCTTGTAAGGGGTGCCGCGCGCAGGGCACGCCAGTTGCAGTCGGGCGCCGTGCCGCTGATGGCCACCAAGAGCATTAAGGCCTGCCGCGTGGCGCAGGACGAGATCAACCAGGGGCGCGTGACCTTCGTGGTCAGCCATAAGCCGGAGCCTGTGGCTCCCGAGCCGGTGGAGCAGGACCAGTAGCCGCCGCGATGCAGGACAAAGGCGAAACGCAGGTGCGCGCATGGGTCGAGTACTACCGTGACCTGGGCGTTCACGACTTTTATCGACGCGGAGAACCGGTGCCGCAGCCTGTGCGCGATGCGGACGAAGGTCCGGCAACAGTGAACGCAGCGGTGGAGAGCGGCGGATATTTTTCGGGCGATACAACTTCAACGCCTCCAATTGCCGAGACGAACTTTATGCCGCCGCCAGTCAGACTTATCTCGTTCAACGATCTTGCTCCGATGCCCTCGGCGGCGATTCCGGCTGCGGAGCGCGAGGCCGCGCTGCTTGCGATTCAGGAGGAGATCGGCGACTGCACGCGCTGTCCGCTGGCCTATGCGGGGAGACGGAAGATAGTCTTCGGCGACGGAGCGGCGTCGGCCCGGCTGATGTTTGTGGGCGAAGGGCCGGGCGCGGACGAGGACGTGCAGGGGCTTCCGTTTGTCGGCAAGGCGGGGCAGTTGCTGAACAATATGATTGGCGCAATGGGGCTGGCGCGGGCGGAGGTGTACATCGCGAACATCGTGAAGTGCAGGCCTCCGGGCAACCGCGTGCCGGAGCCGACGGAGGCGAATACCTGCTCGCAGTTTCTGCTGCGGCAGATCGACGTGGTGCGGCCGGAGGCGATTGTGGCGCTGGGAGCGACCGCGGCGACTTACTTGCTTGGGGTGAAGCAGTCGCTCGGCTCGCTGCGCGGGCGGTGGCACAGTTGCCGCGGCGCGAAGCTGGCGGTGACGTATCACCCGGCGTTTTTGCTGCGCGATCCGCGACAGAAGGCGGAGGCGTGGAAGGACCTGCAGATGGTGATGCGCGAGCTTGGGCTGACGCCGCCGGCGGCGAAAACAAAGACTTAACGCCGATCTGCACCGGCAAGCACCGATCAAAAACATTGCCAATGCGGGTCAAGTATTTTCGAGAGAATTTCTGCATCCGAGGGCAAACCCGTATCATTAAATAGTTCTCGTGCGGTTTGTGGTTACTTTGAGGAGAGTCGCTTTGCGTTTGATTGAAAGCTATTGCGTTGTACGGAAGATACCGGGGAAGGTCCTGGCCGGAGTTCTAGGTGTGTCGCTTGCGGCACTGATGGCAGGATGCAACAAGAAGGCAGCCCCGGCTGCCGCGCCTGCCATGCAGGCGATGCCGGTGCTGGTGCAGCCGGTAACGCTGGCGAGCGTGCCCAGCACGGACAGTTATGTGGCGACGATCAAGAGCCGGCGTTCGGCGACGATCGAGCCGCAGGTGGATGGCAACCTGACGAAGATCCTGGTGAGGTCGGGTGACGCTGTGAAGGCCGGTGCGGTATTGATGCAGATCGATCCGCTGAAGCAGGTGGCGACGGTGGAGGCGCAGCAGGCGACCGAGCAGCAACAGAAGGCCGTCTACCAGTACAACGAGACCGACCTGGTGCGGCAGACGCAACTGTACAAGGATGGGATCATCTCCAAGCAGGCGTACGACCAGGCGATGCAGGCGTTTGCGAACTCGAAGGCGGCGCTGGATTCGGCGGGGGCGCAGACCAGGACGCAGCGCGAGCAGCTTGCGTACTACCAGATTCGGGCGCCCTTCGCAGGCATTGTGGGCGACATTCCTGTGCATCTGGGCGACTACGTCTCGTCGAGTACGACGCTGACCACGGTGGACGAGGACAAAGACCTCGAGGCGTACATCTACATTCCGACCGAGCGCTCGGCCGAAGCGCGCAACGGGCTGGCGGTTGACCTGCTGGATGTGAATGGAGCGGTGCTGGCGCATACCGGCCTCGACTTCGTTTCTCCCGAAGTGGACAACAATTTGCAGGGGATTCTGGTGAAGGCCCCGGTCCCCAAGGCATCGCAGCAACTGCGCAACGGGCAGATATTGAATGCGCGCATTACATGGAGTACGGCGCAGACGCCAACGGTTCCGGTGCTTGCGGTGACGCGCATAGGCGACCAGAGCTTCCTGTATGTGGCGGCTGCGCAGGGCGCGGGATATGCGGCTCACCAGGTCTCTGTGAAATTGGGTGAGCCGGTGGGCAATCTGTATCCCGTGCTGGGCGGGCTGAATGTGGGCGACCGCGTGATCCTGTCGGGGATCCAGTTCCTTCAGGAGGGCGTGCCGGTTAGTCCGATGCAGGCACCGGGGCCGCAGGCGAAGGCAGGACATTGAAGGGTTGAGGTCCTGCCCTTGAGCAGGACAGAAAAGGCAGAGAATTTTGGTTGAGTTTTTTATTCGCCGTCCCATCTTCGCCACGGTGTGCGCGCTGTTGATCGTGCTTGCCGGTGCGGTGTCGCTGCCTGGAATTCCAATCTCGCTGTACCCGCAACTTGCGCCTCCGCAGGTGGTGGTGAGTTGCAATTACATCGGCGCGAACTCGCAGGATGTGGAGTCTGCCGTCACCATCATTCTGGAGCAGGCGATCAACGGCGTCGAGGGTATGCGTTATATGTCGTCGTCCTCGTCGAACGACGGCAGCTCGACGATTACGATTACGTTCCAGACGGGATACAACCTGGACATCGCCGCGGTGGACGTGCAGAACCGCGTGGCCACCGCACAGGGACGGCTGCCGGCGACGGTCAACAGCACGGGCATCTCGATCACCAAGGCCAACTCAAATTTTGTGCTGATGGCCGGGTTCATCTCGCCCGACCACTCGCTCTCACCGGACTTCATCCAGAACTATCTGGATGTTTACGTTGCGGACGCGCTGAAGCGCGTACCCGGAGTGGGCAATGTGATGAGCTTCGGCGGTGCAAACTACGCGATGCGCATCTGGCTCGATCCGACGAAGCTGGCCGCGCGCGGGCTGACGCCGCTGGATGTGACCAACGCGCTGGCGGAGCAGAACGTGGAGGTTCCCGCCGGGCAGCTCGGCGTTCCACCGTCCGACCCAAAGCAGTCGTACCAGATGGCGGTGCGCGTGGCGGGGCGGCTGAGTGACCCGAGCCAGTTCGAGAACATTGTTGTGAAGTCGAACGCCGCGAACGCGCCGGGAGGGGCCACGACTGGCAACGGATCCGGTGTGGTTCTGCTGAAGGACGTTGGACGCGCCGAGTTGGGCGCGGAGAGTTATGGGTCGAGGCTGAAATACTCCGGCGGCGACGCGGTCGGACTGGGCGTGCAGCAGCTTTCGAACGCCAACGCCATTGACGTGGACACGCGCTGCAAGGCGGTACTGGCCGATTTGCAGAAGTCGTTCCCGCCGGGGCTGAAGGGTTTTGTTGCGGTCGATACGACCACGATCGTCCACGACTCGATCGTCGAGGTGGAGAAGACACTGGCCGAGGCCATCGTCATCGTGATCATCGTGATCTTCCTGTTCCTACAGGACTGGCGCGCCACGATCATTCCCGCCATCACGATTCCGGTCTCGCTGATCGGGACGTTTGCGTTCATCCGGCTCTTCGACTTTTCCATCAATTCGTTGACGCTCTTCGGAATAACCTTGGCGACCGGGCTGGTGGTGGACGACGCGATTGTTGTGATCGAGAACGTGCAGCGCCACCTGGAGGGACAGACTGTGGCGGGCACGGACGAGTGCGTGCACGACCCGCACAAGGCGACCATCGTCGCGATGGCCGAGGTGACCAGCGCTGTGATTGCGACCTCGCTGGTGCTGATCTCGGTCTTCGTTCCGGTCAGTCTTTTCCCGGGAACGACGGGGATTCTGTACAAACAGTTTTCGCTGACGATTGCGTTCTCGATTGCCATCTCTGCGTTCAATGCGCTGACGCTCTCGCCTGCGCTGGCGGCTGTGTTCCTTCGCCCGGACACGCACCCCACCGGGCTGATGGCGGTGTTTCTCGATCCGGTTGAGGCAGCGATTCGCAAGACGATCAGCCTGTACGCGATTGCAGTGACCTGGGTGGTGAAGTGGCGCTATGTGTTTCTGCTGCTGTTTATCGCGGGCCTCGGCGCGACAGTGTACATGTACAACCATGTGCCTACGGCGTTCGTTCCGGCGGAGGACCAGGGCTACTTCATGGTCTTGATACAGACGCCACCGGGCGCATCGCTGAACTATACGACCGATTTTGCGGACCGTGGCGCGGCGATTGTGGAGCAGGACCCGGACGTGTACGGGACGTTCGCGGTGATGGGCTTCTCGCTCACCGGGGGAAACTCACCCAATGCGGGCATCATCTTCGTTCCGCTGAAGCCGGTGACCGACAGGACGAAACTGGGGGCGGGACACTCGGAGCACGATATTGTGGTGCGGCTCTCGCGGAAGCTGCTCGCGGTTCCGGGCGGAATCCTGTTTGCAGCGGAGCCTCCGGCGATCCAGGGGATCGGCAGCGTCGGCGGCTTCCAGTTCATGCTGCAGGACGGCGGGCGCAATTCGTTCAGTGACATCGATCGCGTGGCGCATACTCTGGTTGCAGCGGCGCGGAACCCTGCGTCGGGGCTGCTGAACCTGAACACAAACTTTACGGCCAACGATCCGCAACTCTCGGTGACCATCGACCGGCAGAAGGCGGAGGCGATGGGCGTGCCAATGTCGCAGATCACGGCGGCGATGGGGACGTTCATGGGGTCGAGCTATGTAAACGACTTCAACTTCAACAACCGCTCGTACCGCGTGTATGTACAGGCGGACGAACAGTTCCGGCGCAATGCGGACGATCTGCGGCAGTACTATGTGCGCTCGAACGCAGGGCAGATGGTTCCGCTGGACAACCTGGTTGCGCTCTCAGAGACCTCTGGGCCGCAGGTGATCAGCCACTACAACATGTTCCGCTCGGCGGAGATCGACGGGTCGCCGGCGGAGGGGTTGAGCTCCGGGCAGGGATTGCAGAACATGGAGCGGCTGTTTGCGAAGAATAAGCTGCCGGGCATGATGTTCTCGTGGACCGGCCTCGCGCTGGAGGAACAGGAGTCGTCGGGCAAGGCGATTCTGATCTTTGGGCTGGGACTGCTAGTGGTTTACCTGACGCTGTCGGCGCAGTATGAGAGCTTCTTTCTGCCGTTCATCATCCTGCTGGCGGTGCCGATGGCGGTGCTGGGCGCGCTGGGGCTGGTGGCGGCGCGCGGCATCAGCGACGATGTGTATGTGCAGATCGGGCTGGTGATGCTGATCGGGCTCTCGGCGAAGAACTCGATCCTGATTGTGGAGTTCGCCGAGCAGCAGCTTCATCATGGGCGGTCGATCGTCGATGCGGCGATTGTTGCGGCGGAGTTGCGGCTGCGGCCGATCCTGATGACCAGCTTCGCGTTCATCCTGGGGATGCTGCCGCTGTGCTTTGCCACGGGCGCGGGAGCGATGGGGCGGCACTCGGTGGGAACGGCGGTGGTGGGCGGAATGCTGCTGTCAACCATTCTGAACCTCTTCTTTATTCCTGTGCTGTATGTGCTGTTCAAGACGGTACTCGGTCTGTTTTCGGGGAAGAAGAGCTTGCCTGGGCAGCCACCGGCCGCGGCTGGCTAAGTTCTGCGTTCAGAAAATGGGCCGGAGTTCTATACAACTAAGGTGGGATGCCCGGGGACTTCGGTGGGATGGGCTGCGCGTGATGGAGGCGCGATATTGGGAACGCCGGTGATTTCCATCCCGGTTGAAAGTTGAGACAACGACAATGCATGACGCGATAGTGACTCTGCTGTTCATGGTGATTGCGATGTTTCCATTATTCCTGTCGCTGCAAACCCCTGAGTAAAGCGGTTTCGCAGTGATGGGACGCATCGGGAAGATTGTGTAACTCAGGACATTTGGTTTGAACCGATTGCAATGCCATGGGCTGACGGCGCTCATGCCCCGGCAACGGGAATCGGAATTTGCGGAGGCAACAAGAAGGCCCACATCTGAGGCGAGATGTGGGCCTTCTTGTTTGTAGTGGTTTAGAAGAGGAGCTTGAGGCCGAGCTGGATCTGGCGGGTGGTGGCGGCGGAGGTGATGACTCCGGCGGTGGGGCTGACGGTGACGGCTGCGGTCTGGTTGGCGGCGGTTCCCTGAGTGGGCCCGGAGGAGAAGACCGTCTCGGATGGAGTGAGCAGGTTGGTGTGGTTGAGGACGTTGAAGAACTCGGCGCGGAACTGCGCGCGGACGCGCTTGGTGACCTGCGTGCTCTTGGCCAGCGACAGGTCGAGGTCGTTGTAGCCGGGGCCGGTGAGGGTGTCGCGGCTGAGGTTTCCAACCGTGCCGTAGGCGGGCGCGGAGAAGGCGGCCGGGTTGAAGTACTGGGCTACGCGCTGGGCTGTTGATCCCGTGGTGTAGAGTGAGCCCGTGAATGCGGGGTTGACGTTGGGGCGGACGGGGTTGCGCGAGTCGCCGGAGCCGGTGGGGTTGTAGCCAAGCTGCGGGCTGAAGGGGAAGCCGGACTCCAGCGTGGCGATGGCGGAGAGAGTCCATCCGCTGACGGCGGCGTTTGCGAAGGGCTTGGCGTCGGCGAGCAAGAGATGGTTCCTGCCGAAGGGAAGGTCGTAGCTGGCGTTGATGGAGGCGAGGTTGCGGATGTCTGTGGCAGCAGGGCCCCAGTCGAGCGCGGGGTTGTTGGGGTACTCGACGAAGGCGGGCGTGTTGGCGGAGACGCTGGTGTTCCATGCGGAGCCGTCGTCGAGGTTGCGTGCGTAGGTGTAGTTGGCGCGGAAGGTGAGTCCGTTGGCGAGCGAACGCTTCAGATCCACCTCCAGTGCGTTGTAGGAGCTTGATCCCTGCGAGACCCAGCTTGTGGTGTTGGCGAGCGCGGGATTGGGCTTGGTGGTCGTCGGGTAGTAGATGACGTTGCCGGGCTGGACGACGCTGGCGGGCTCGTTCAGGTCCTCGGAGAGTATCTGGTGGTAGCCGTGCGAACCGACGTAGCCGATGGTGAGCGAGGTCTGCGGGGCGATCTGCTGCTCGATGCGCAGCGTCCAGGCCAGGACGGCCGGGGTCTGGATGTCCGGCTGCACAGTGGAGGGCGAGACGGACGACGCGCCAGAGGTCGGATTTGCAACACTGCCTGATGTGGAGTAGATGGTGTTGAACGGGGCGGACTGGTCGAGGCGGTAGTCGAGCGTGTCGAGCAGGGCGTGGTGCAGGCCGAAGCTGGCGCGGAGGACAGTCTTACCGGTGGAGAAGGGATCGTAGGAGAGACCGAGACGCGGCTCCGGGAGGACCTTGGCGTTGTTGGTGGTGAGGGACGAGGAACCGGTGGTGGGGGTGGAATTAATGACGCCGTTGGTAAATCCGTAGGTGGGCGCGCGACCGTGCGAGGCGTTCCATCCGTCGGTGGATTCTGTGCGCAGGCCGGCGCGGAGTTCAAGGTTGGGAAGGATCTTAATGGTGTCTTCGAGGTAGCCGTCGACGAAGGTGCTGCGCCAGCCCAGTTCGGTGATGGAGGGGACGTAGGTGAAGGTCTTGATGGTTCCCTGGAGGAAGGTGGTGAGCGAGGCAAAGCTGGCCTGACCGTACTGGTCCTGCGCGAGGTTATCGTTGGATTCGAGGAACTGGAGCCAGCCGCCCGCCTCGATCTGCTGGCGTCCGCGCGAGTAGTAGATGTGGTCGTCGAAGGTAAAGATGTTGCGAGTGGTTCCGTTGTTGGAGCCGACGTTTGCACCAGCAGTGGTTATGGTGGATGCGCCGTTGGATGCGGTGGAGCCGGCGATGACGACCGCCCCGGTGGGCTTGCCGGTGAGGAAGGTGGGCGTCACGGCCTGAATGTTGTCGGGAACCGAGCCGAGGAAGTAGAAGCTGGCGCGGGAGAAGCCTGAGCGGGCTGTATTGAGCAGGCGCGGGGAGAAGACGTGCTGCTCCTGCACGCTGGCGACCTGCTCGCGGAGGTTTTCCGCGACCAGCGAGTAGGGGTCCTGCGTGGGTGTGTGGGCGATGGAGTCGTCGATGGTGTATACGGCGAAGAGAAGATCGTTGGGGGTGAGGTTGGAGTCGAAGCGAATGGTGCCGAAGTCTTCGCGGATGTGCTGCGTGGGGCTGGAGAAGGCCTCGGCAATGCCGGTGGGAAGACCGGCGGAGGTGAGCAGTTCGGGGCCGTTCTGCGTGGGCCAGAGGTTGAGCAGGCCAGCGACTCCTGAGCCGAGAGTTACGGGCGTGAGGACGCCGGTGGTGGCGTTGGGGACGAGACCGTTGCGTGCATTGGCGTCGGGGACGAAGGTGACGTCGGAGATGCCAAGGTTCTGTCGGTAGGCTTCATAGTTGGCGAAGAGGAAGAACTTATCTTTTCCCAAGAGACTGGGCTTGATCGGTCCGCCGAGCGATGCGCCGAAGTTGTTGCGCTGGAACTCCGGGATGCGAGCGGGGTCGAAGTAGTTTCGCGCGTCGAAGAAGGAGTTGCGGAGGAACTCGTATGCGGAGCCGTGGAGTGTGTTGGTGCCGGAGGCGGTGACGATGGAGACCTGCGCGCCCTGGCGCTTGCCGTAGGAGGCGGAGTAGGTGTCTGTGATGACGTTGAACTCGCGGACAGCTTCGACGCCAAGGAGCTGGCCACTGGTGCCTCCGGGGGTGACGTTGATGAGCGAGGCTCCGGTGTACTCGACGCCGTTGAGCAGGTAGAGATTGTCCTGCGGGCGGCGGCCACTGACGGCGAACATGTTGCCGACCGAGGAGTTCGACGTGCCGATGGAGCCCGAGCGCTGGGCGGTGTAGTTGACGGTGGCTGGATTGAGCGTGATGAGCTGGTCGTAGCTGCGGCCATTGAGGGGCAGTTCCTTGATCTGGCGCGCGTCGATGAGGCCGGCGGTCTGCTGGGTGGAGAGGTTGACGACGGGTGGATTGTCCTTGACGGTGACGGTCTGGGCGACGCCGGTGAGCGGGAGCGCGAAATTGACAAGCTGCGATTGGCCGACAGAGAGCGCGACTCCGGTGCGGCGCTGTTGGCTGAATCCGTCGGCGTCGGCGGTGACGGTGTAAGTGCCGACGGGGATGGACGGCGCGGCGTAGCGTCCGTCGGGACCGGTCTGGAGATGGCGCTCGTTGCCGGTCTCGTCGTTGTGGACGAGGACGGCGGCGTTGGGAATTGCCGCACCGGTCGAGTCGGAGATTGTGCCGGAGATGGTGCCGCCGACGACCTGGGCCCGGGAGTTCACGGGGAAGGCGATGAGCAGGGCGAGAAGAATGGTGGCGAGGATTGCGATGGATGACAGGCGGGTGCGGCGGATCATGCGGTTCTCCTGTAGATGCGTGTTGGCGCGCGGATTCGGCGTGCGGTTGATGACTGGAATGTGCGGTCGGGGCTGCGTGCGGCGGCGTGTTCTCGCTAGAGGCGACAACAGCGGGGCGTGGCGGGAATGAGGCGGGCATGAGTCATCGGGCGACTCCGTGGTTGTAGCTCCAGAAGACGAGACCGAGAGTGATGATGGCGATAAAGACTTCGCCGAGGACGCCGACGATCAGCGGACGCCATCCCTGGCCGACCAGGTCCTTGAGGTTGGTGCGCAGGCCGACTCCGGCAAAGGCGGGCAGGAAGGCCCAGCGGGAGAGGTTGGAGAGGCTGTCGAGCTGGGGGTGGGTGAAGAATCCACCAGTGGCGAAGGCCGAGATGGTGAGAAAGCCGAGGATGAACTTGGGAAACTTCTGCCACAGGAAGAGCGGCTTGTTGGCGACGTGCTCGGCCTGGCCCTTGGACGCCCAGAAGACGGCGTAGCCCAGGACGACGAATCCGATGAAGGAAGAGCGCGCGGTCTTGGCGAGAACGGCCCAGCGGCCCGCTTCCGGCCCGAAGAGCGAGCCGGTGACGATGGACTCGGCGGTGTTGTCGACGGCGAGGCCGGCCCACATTCCATACGCCTGCTGGCCCATGTGGAGGAGATGGCCGATGGCGGGGAAGGTAAACAGAGCGATGGCGCCCAGTGTCAGGATGGCGGCGATGGCCGTCGAGGTGTCCTCCTCGTCGGGATCAATGGCGCCCTGCGCGGCCATGATCGCCGTGACGCCGCAGATCGATGAGCCGATGGCGAGCAGTGAAGTCAACTTGGGCGGCAGGTGGAAGATGCGGCCCAGCACTGTCATTACTGAGAGCGAGAGAACCAGTTCGACCGCGACCAATGCCAGCGACAGCCCGCCGATGTGCAGAACGTCCTGTAGCAGGAATCGCGCGCCAACCAGCACGATTCCCAGTTTAAGCCAGAGTTCGTAGGTGGCGACGCCGGGGCGGAAGACGGCGGCGACGCCGAATGTGTTGGAGATGAGGAGGCCGAGAAGAATGGCCCAGAGGACGTACTCGATCTGCGGCAGCAGAAGATGATGCTGGATGCGCAGGACGGTAAAGGCGTGCTCCAGCAGCTTGCCCGCAAGGCCGATACTGAAGAGCAGCGCGACGCCAGGCAACGTGGCGATAAGGCTCGTCGGCCTGAGCTGTGCCTCAGCGGCGATGGACATCGGAATGGTCTGCGTGGACATGGGGCGGGTGCCTGCGGATCGATGGAGTGCGAGGCCGGTGGATTGGCTCGCGCGCGAATAGCGGGGGCCCGAAGTTACAAGTTAGAAGCCGATCTGGTGGATGACGCCAAAGCGAATGAGCGCGGCCAGCGCGAGGCCGATGCCGACGGCGAGCAGGTCAACATTGATGGGTAGCCGGTGCGTGGAGTGAGGCTTCGAGGGGCGGGTTCTGTCGGGGATTGCCATGAGACTCCTGGGTGGTTCTGCTCTGTGGTTTTGTCCTGCATATCATTTGTGTGGGGCACAAGGAAAAGCCCACGAATCGCGCTGTGCGCTGATGCGTGGGCTCCTGATTTCCAAGGCTCGATTTCTATGTTCGCCTAGATGGGGGATTGACCAGCGCAGCAGCAGCTTTTGCCCATGCAACAGAGGCAACAGCTACACATGCAGGCTGTGGTGTACACGAATCCCATTGACTGAGAGTACTGGCTTTGCAGCCTTAAGTCAAGTTAGAGCGGCAACAAATATGCCAGTGGAATCAACCTGTAAACGTAGTATGGCCGGTCTGCGATGGCAGCCATCTCCGCAAAAACAGGGGGCTTAAAGAGGAAACCCACGCAGCGCGGTGGGGGCTGTTGCGTGGGTATTCCGGTAAAGCAACGAAGTGGGTGGACTTCGTTGTGACCGACTCAACCCGAAGGGAGTCTGGCCACTTGATAAGATTAGTGTGAAATCCGGATAGAGTCAAGCGGAAATGCTGGATATATATTCCCAAAATGGGGTGTCTTCCGCAAAAGGGAGGATTTCAATGCGCGGGAAGGCTATATGGCCATGGGGTGCGTGCAGAGTTGGAGGGCGGAACCATCGGTGGACGCCCATCTCTCAGAAACGAGAGATGAGGCAGCCGGAGCCTGACGGAGCGTTGCGAAGAAGGGTTTTGACGTAGACTTTTGCTTAGAACAATGACAAACAAACTTTCAGCGACCGTGCTCCTCCTCGGGTCCCTTCTGGTTGCGCCGGCTGCGCGGACACAGAAGCTATCATCGGACGGGGCCATGCAGACCTTCAACTATCTTTCGGACCAGTTCTTCTCTCAGGTTTATTTCAAGTTCTCGCCAACCAGCGGGACGGCGGCGGGACTGCATCAGTACGACACGCAGTTGGAGGACTACTCTGCTGCGGGCGTGGAACGTGAGGTTGCGGCGCTGGACGGATTTGAGAAACGGGTGGCGGCGATCGACCCCGGCGCGCTGGATGCTCCGGTGGCGGCAGACCGCGAGATACTACTGAACAACATTCATTCGGAGCTGCTGTCGCTGGAGGTAATTCGCGGTTGGGAGAAGAACCCGGACAGCTACTCTTCGGGGATTACCAGTTCGGCGTTCGTGATTCTGGAGCGGCCATACGCGCCGGCGAATACACGGCTGCGCGCGCTGGTGGAGCGCGAGAAGCTGATGCCGCAGGCGTTGCTGGAGGCGCGCAAGAACCTGAAGAACCCGGCTCGGATTTCGACCGAGATTGCGCTGGAGCAGATTGACGGCGACGTGAGCTTCTTTGAGAACGATGTGCCGAGCGCGTTTCTGAGCGGGCCGGACGCGGCGACCGATGCGGCGACGAAGGCGGAGTTTGCCAAGACGAATGCGGCGGTGGTTGCCGCGCTGAAGAGTTACGGCGCGTGGATGAAGAGCGACCTGCTGCCGCGATCGAATGGAGAGTTTCGGCTGGGCGCGGAGACATTCCAGAAGAAGCTGGCATACGACGAGATGGTGGACATTCCGCTGGATCGGCTGCTGGCGATTGCCTTCGACGATCTGCACAGGAACCAGGCGGAGTTTGCCCGCGTGGCGAAGCAGGTCGATCCGGCGAAGACTCCGCAGGAGGTGCTGGCAGAGCTGGCGACGATCCATCCCGCGCCGGGCGATCTGCTGAATACGTTTCATGGCACCTTCGACTCGCTGATTGCGTTTATCCGCGAGAAGCAGATCATTACGCTTCCCAGCGACGTGCAGCCGACGCTGGAGGAGACCCCGCCGTTTGAGCGGGCGACGACGTTTGCTTCGATGGATTCACCGGGGCCGTTCGAGACGCACTCGACGAAGGCGTACTTCAACGTGACGCTGCCGGAGAAGGACTGGACCGCGGAGCATGTGGCCGAACATATGGCCAGCTTCAACGTGGGGACGATCATTTCGACCAGCGTACACGAGGCTTATCCCGGACACTATGTGCAGTTCCTGTGGTCGCCGAAGGTGGAGAGCACGATCCGCAAACTGCTTGGCGCGAACACGAACATCGAGGGCTGGGCGCATTATTGCGAGCAGATGATGCTGGACCAGGGCTATGCGGCTGCGCCATCTGATGCGACGCCGGAGCAGATGCGGAAGGCGCGGCTGATCCGGCTGGGGCAGATTCAGGACGCACTGCTGCGCGACGCGCGATTCGTCAACTCCATCAAGCTGCATACGGGCCAGGGCGAGCCGGGAGGGAAGTGGACGATTGAGCAGGCGGAGGACTTCTTCGTTCGTGAGGGATACCAGTCGCGCGCGGTGGCGGAGGTGGAGACCAAGCGAGGGACGGGCGATCCAACGTATCTCTACTACACGCTGGGCAAGCTGGAGATCATGAAGCTGCGCGAGGACTACAAGCAGAAGATGGGCGCGGCGTATACGATCCAGGGCTTCCACGACAACTTCATGCGGCAGGGCTTCGCGCCGATCAAGGTGATCCGCAAGGCGATGCTGGGGAACGATTCGCCGGTGCTGTAGACAGAATGGCATTCAGTAATGGTAAAATGCCATTTATGAATGCCATTGCCGAAATCGACAAAGCAGGTCGCGTGGTGGTACCGAAGAAGTTTCGGGATGTGCTGCATCTGCGTCCGGGAACGCGTCTTCACCTTCGTCAGGAGGGTGAAACCATCGTGATTCAGACGGAGAGCAAGCCTCGCGGTCTTTACATGAAGAAGGGGACGCTGGTGTATGACGCGGGGCCTGTGCCGCCATCGGACGTTGTGGAGTGGATTGCAGAGGACCGTGAAGCGCGCATGAACCACCTGACAGAGGTTGAATCGAAGCGATGATCTTCATGGATACGTCAGTGCTGGTTTGTGCATCGACACCTTCCGATCCACGGCACGAGACCTGTGTCGACCTGTTGTGGACGGCAGAGACGCGGGGCGGAATCTGTGCCTCCCACAGCCTCGCGGAGCTTTTCTCAATGTTGACGGGCCGCCCACGCCCCCTTCGCGTCGCTCCTGTAGAAGCTGCCAGAATTGTCGCTCACACCAGCAAGAGGTTCCGCTTCGTGAGTCTCACGGCGGCGGAATATGTGGCCGCTGTCGATGGTCTTGCCGGACTGGGCCACAGCGGTGGGATGATCTATGACGCACTGATCGTCGCCTGCGCGCGCAAGGCAAAAGCGAGCCGGATCTATACGCTCAACCCGAGACATTTCCGCTTGGTCGCTCCGGACCTCAGTTCGCGGATTGTCGAACCTTGAAGCTGTGCTCCGGTCAAGGTGATCCGCAAGACCATGCTGGGCAACGATTCGCCGGTGCTGTAGCCAAGGCTCGAGGGGATAGGCAGTGGCACTTCCTATCCCGCTTTAAACATCTGCTTCATGCCGCGCAGGGCCTGGCGGGTGCGCTCTTCGTTCTCGATGAGGGCGAAGCGGACGTGGTTGTCGCCGTGTTCTCCGAAGCCGATGCCGGGGCTGACCGCAGTCTTTGCGTCCATCAGCAGCTTTTTGGAGAACTCCATCGAGTCCATGGAGCGGAACTGCTCTGGGATCTTCGCCCAGACGAACATGGTGGCTTTGGGAAGGTCTACAGACCAGCCGAGTTTGTTGAGGCCGGCGACGAGCACGTCGCGGCGCGATTTGTAGTTGGCGACGATGTCGAGGACACACTGCTGCGGGCCTTCGAGAGCTGCAATCGACGCCACCTGAATCGGCGTAAACGTACCGTAGTCGAAGTAGCTCTTGATGCGGCCGAGCGCGGCGACCAGCTTGGGGCAGCCGACCATGAAGCCGATGCGCCAGCCGGGCATGTTGTAGCTCTTCGACAGCGTGAAGAACTCGACAGCGATCTCCTTTGCGCCGGGAACTTCGAGGATGCTGGGCGCGCGGTAGCCGTCGAAGACCAGGTCGGCGTAGGCCAGGTCGTGGATGATGTAGATTCCCAGGTCCTTGCACAACGGCACCAGGCGCTCAAAGAAGGAGAGATCGACGCACTGCGTGGTGGGGTTGGCGGGGAAGTTGAGGATGAGGAGCTTGGGGCGCGGCGTCATGCGCGGCAGTTCACGTTCGATGCGTGCGATGAGGTCGTCGGATGTGCTGATGTCGTCGAGTGCGATGCTCTGAATCTTGGAGCCGGCGATGACCGGGCCAAAGATGTGGATGGGATAGCTGGGGTTGGGCACGGCGACGGTGTCTTCGCTGTCGAGCATGGCGAGACAGAGGTGGCCGATGCCCTCCTTGGAGCCGATGGTGACGATGGCCTCGGTCTCGGGGTCGAGATCGACATCATAGCGGCGCTTGTACCAGTTACAGATGGCCTTGCGCAGACGGGGCACGCCGCGCGAGAGCGAGTAGCGATGGGTGGCGGTCTTCTGCGCGGCTTCGATCAGCTTGTCGACGATGTGCCTGGGGGTCGCGCCGTCGGGATTTCCCATGCCGAAGTCGATGATGTCTTCGCCGCGTTTGCGCGCCTCGGCCTTCAATGCGCCGGTGATGTTAAACACATACGGGGGTAGCCGCGTCAGCCTTCTGAACTCTTCCATTCGTCTTCCGCCAATTCTGTTTACAAAGATTTATATTCCATTTGAACAGCACCGGCCTGCGTTCGCCTAGCCCATGCGTGTATGCGGTACATGATAGGGCAACCCAACTCCGTCTTGCCGTCGCGCTACTTCGCCGTAAAGACGATCTTGATGGGCAGAGATTTCGGTGGGTAGCAGGAGGCGTTATCGCAGGCCTGATACTTCAAGGTTGCGTCCATTGTGTGGTCTCCCGGCGTGGCCATAACCGGCAGCCGGATGATGAAGTTGCCGGCGTAGACATCCAGCTTTTCGCCGGGAACGGAGGGGAAGCTGTAAAGCTGTCCAGCGGGATATACCGGCGCGCCAGGTTTGACGCCAGTTTCCGGTTCTAGGTTGAGCGTGGTGGGAATCAACAGCTCGGATTTGGGCGTGTGCGAGTTGATGTGGAAGCCTGGGACGATCTGGAAGCGAAGCTCCAGCATGGCGCGGCGCGCGGCGGGGACGGACTGCGGCTCGGCGGCGTAGAGGACGGTGGCGCGTGG
>Ga0302202_10000499_pt1 | contig 51932 bp, 38 predicted proteins | sample II_Bog_N3_3_FD_194579 | JGI IMG/M metagenome (GOLD analysis project Ga0302202, IMG submission 194579) | Peat permafrost microbial communities from Stordalen Mire near Abisko, Sweden - II_Bog_N3_3 | ecosystem: Environmental > Terrestrial > Soil > Wetlands > Peat | place: Sweden: Abisko...
GTCGGAGAAGCACTCCTTCGAGCCCAAATACTCAACTCCTGGAGCACCCCAAAGAACCTCTTTAAGGCGTAGCGAAGCCCTCGAAGGGCGAGGAACCTATTTATGCAACAGGGCCGCGTTCGCTATAATTCCAAGCCCTTGAAAGGATTGGGATACCTAAGCACCGCCTCCCACCTTAACTCCCAGGCGGGTCTCGGCTTCGCGTTGCCCTCTAGGATGATCTTCTGGAAATCCGCGTAGACCATGAATTCCCCCGAACCCTCGGTCAGCTCATGAGGGGAGGGGATGTTGGAGGGCATCCCGAGTTCCTTCCTGTAGGCGAATTCGCAGGTGATCGCCTGGGCGAGCTTGAAGGGAGAGAACCAGTCGAGCCTCTTGTCCTTGTCCCAGTCGCCAAGCTCCATGCGAGCCACGTTGTAGGCGCGCGCCCAAAGATTGAACACGATTCCCCGGGCCCTCAGGAGGTCCGCCATCTGGTCCGCGGTCCTCGGCTGGCCTGATCCCGTGCCAAGAAACTCCCCGATCGCCGGGTTTAGCAACGCCAGCTCCGGGAGCCGGGGCCGGAGCATGCCGGTGACTTCCGGAAAGTGCGTGGCCGCAGGGGTCATCGCGAGCACCTCGTCGCGAACCGCGAGGGTGGCGTAATTGACCAGGCGCCTCCGGACGGCGAGTATTGGCTCCTGTTTCTCGACGTTCTCAAGAAGATCCACGAGGATTTCGCCGCAGATCTTCCGTTTGTTGGCGCTGCTTATCTCGGAGAGCTCCTCGGAGGACTCATTAACGATGAAGCTCAGGAATTTCCGAACTTGTTCGAGGACAGCTTGGGCCTTCGGGCCCTTGGGCTCCTTGTTCTCGGCCCCTGAATCGCGCTGCGGCGGCTGCATGGTCTTGTTTACGAACCAGTCGCGGCGGAAACGAATGAAAAATGACCAATTCCGGAACACGCGAGCTGCCAAGGTCCTATTCGCTTCCTAGGGCCCTGTCGCCATGATGGCTTGCGCGAATAATGCCGTTGTTACTACGGTTGAGTGATGATTTCCCCAATTATTCAACGGCTGGCGAAGGCAAGGTCCGCTGTCGCCAAGCTTGAGCAATCCTTTGTCGAGGAGTTGGTGTCTTTGCCGAAAGCCTACGGCTTCAACTCGCTGTCGGAATTCATCGCTGCCGTGGAGGTTGCCGGAAGCGGCAAACGCGGCGGCGCAAAGCGGGGCAAGAAACCCGCCAAGCCCAAGACCAGGAAACGGGCCGTCATCACCGATTCCGTTCGCGCCAAAGTGAAGGCTCTGGTCAAGGCAGGAAAATCCGGATCGCAGATCGCAAAGGCCGCGGGAATCTCGTTGCCGAGCGTTCAGAACATAAAGAAGGGTTTTGGGCTGGTGAAGGCGCCCAAAAAGGCACGATCCCCAGCGAAAGCCAAACGCCGTCGTTTACCAAGCGAACCTGTGATCGCACCCAACGAGCACGAGAAGCGGGCGGCAACCCAAAAGCCTGCGATTCCAGAGGCGAAAGCGGCTCCGGCAGGCGTTCAACCGGCAGCCTCTCCGAAAGCTTGATGCCGGTTTGATTGCGTGAACGGGCCGGTGGCGCGGCAGGGGCGCAAGGTGGATTCGATTGATGCTTCGCAAGCGGAGCTTGCTGCGAGAAATTCGGACGGGATGCTAAAAAGAACCTTATTCGAAACAGTTCTTGAGTGAGAACCCGGCGGCGAGAGATAGGGCAGGGTTGCCAACCATCGAGGTCGAAGGCACCATGGGGTTCGAGTTTGGTCCCGGTCCTTTTCCAAAGGCTTCAACCCCAACATGAACCCGCGCTATATCGCATTGGCCCTGCTTGTCGTAATTCCCGCTGTTTCCCATGCGCAGCAGCTGCGCACGGTCCAGACACGCATCGCCGACGGTCTCGTCGAGGGCGTCGTTTCCGCCGACAACCAGGTCCGGACCTTCAAGGGCATCCCATTTGCGGCGCCTCCCGTCGGAGCGTTGCGCTGGGCGCCGCCTCAACCCGTTGTCCCTTGGACGGGCGTTCTTAGGACCGTGGACTACGGCCCGCGGCCGATGCAGGACAGGGTGTTTGACGACATGGTCTTCCACGACGATGGACCAAGCGAGGATTGCCTCTATCTAAACCTATGGCTCCCGGAGAACCACGGCCCGGAGAAGTTGCCGGTCATGGTTTGGATTTTTGGGGGCGGATTCGTGGCCGGCTCCACGTCGGAACCCAGGCAGGATGGGGGAAACCTCTGCAAGAAAGGCGTCCTAATTGTGAGCGCCAACTACCGGCTGGGAGTCTTTGGGCTCCTTTCCCATCCGGCGCTCACCAAGGAGTCGGGATGCGGGGCGTCGGGCAACTACGGCATCCTCGACCAGATCGCGGCCCTCAAGTGGGTAAAGCGCAATATCGCAGCCTTTGGGGGCGATCCCGAAAACGTCACGATTTTTGGCGAGTCCGCCGGCTCCTCGTCCGTGAGTGCGCTAGTGGCATCGCCGCTTGCCAAAGGCCTCTTCAATCGCGCGATTGGCGAGAGCGGCACGGTGTTTAATCCAAGTGCAAAGATGGCCACGCTCGCCGAGGGGGAGGCGAAGGGTGTGGCGCTCGCGGCGCAGCTCGGGAAGACCACAATAGACGAGTTGAGGTCCCTCCCCGCGAGCGAGATCATGGCATCCCTAAAGGCGCACCCGATCCGCTTCAGCCTGGTCGTCGATGGGCGAGTATTTCCCCAGGATGCGACGTCGATCTACCTGTCGGGCGCCCAGAACCGCGTACCGCTCCTGGTCGGCTGGAACCGGGATGAGGGGCGGAACGCCATCTTCGGGAAGGAACCACCGACCCTCGCGCGCTACACCGAACGGGTGCGCGCCAAGCTAGGCGACAAAGTCGAGGCCGTCCTTAGGGAATATCCAGCGACGACCGATGCCGAGGCGGCTGGAGCATCCACCGAACTGGGCGTGGACATAAGCAACAGCTACAAGACCTGGAAATGGCTAGGGGCCCAGGCCGCGGCAGGTGCCCCTGTCTACCGCTACAGATTCGACCAATATCTTCCCGCACCGGTGAACGGCGCGCCCCATGCCGGCGAGATTGAGTATGTATTCCGGGTGCTTTCCTCCCGCAACCTGCCGTGGACGGAGGCCGACCGGCAATCCTCAGAGGTCATCTCGACCTATTGGACCAACTTTGCGAAGACGGGTAGCCCAAACGGCGCGGGGCTTCCCGCATGGCCCATGTACCTTGCCGAGGGCGGGTACCCGATCATGCACCTGGAGCCGAGGCCTCATGCAGAGCCCGACAGCCATCTGGCGCATTACAAGCTGCTGGATTCAGTTCTGACTGCTTCCAAGAATTAGGGAGGACTGGAGGGTTTGGGACTGGGGGCTTGGGAAAAACCTTTGTCGAGGGCTGTTTCCGCGGCGCCCTATCCTGTTGGTGCACGATTCCCGGGCCGCAGGAGACTCGCCGGGAGGATTTCAATGTATTGCTGTCCGGTCGCCGTCGCGATGTTGTATAAGCGCTGGTTTGCTTCACATTTCAGGCTAAATGGTCCCTTATATAGGCCGGAGCGGGTAGCATTTTCCCTTCTCAACCGAACCCACTATGAGCTTTCGACACACATCCCTAGCACGCCGATGGCTGACCCTTACCGCGGCACTTGTCCTCGTCGTATACCTTGCTGCGTGTGCCAAAAAGGCAGCGACCAACGAAGCCGGGGCGGCGAAGGCGGCCACGGTGGAGATCGTTCCCAGTGCTGAGCAGAGCCGCCACTTCGAGACGGTCAACAGCCACCTCGAGCTTGGTGGGACGCTTTACGGGTATGTGGATATTGACGGTGACCTGCTCGACCTGGCCGGGAACATGCAGGCGGTTGTGAAGCAGGTTGCGACCTTGCAGCCGCAGCTATCGATGTTCGCGAAGCAGGATTTCAAGGCCCTAATGACGGATCTCGGCCTAACGGACGTGAAGGCAATCGGATTCAGCTCCGTCCGCGAGACCGGCGGCCTTTACCGAAACCGGGCGTTCCTGTACACCCCCGAGGGCCGGCATGGCCTGTTCGCGGTCTTTGGCGGGCAGCCCGGCAAGTTTGTCGGGACCCGGCTCGCCCCCAAGGACACGGATTTCTTCGCGGAGCACGAATTCGACATCGTGGCGGTGTATCAGACCTTGAAGGAGGTGATCGCCAAGGTGAATGGGCCCGATGCGGCGGCGGCATTTGAAAAGGCAGTCCAGCAAGCGGGTGCCGGCGCCCATTTCTCCCTGCTGGACCTGCTCCAGGGGCTGAATGGCCGGGCAACTTTCATCGTCCGGCTCGATCCCGAAAAGAACGTCTCATTGCCGGGGCCGAAGCCGGTCAAGATTCCCGCTTTTTCAATCCTGTTGCGCGTGGATGGGATTGGTCCCGCAGTCGAGAGCGCCCTGTCCACCCAGAGTGCCCAGTTCGCGGCGACGCAGGAGGGGTCTCTCCACCTCTACACGGTCAAGACGCCGGTCCCGCTGGAGGGGGTGAAGCCCGTGGTCGCGGTCGACGGGAAGGCCCTTTACGCAGCCACTTCGCCGGAATTCCTTCACGAGTGCCTGACGCGCACCGACGGGCTGGATACGAATCCCGAGTTCATAGCCGCGCTCGCGAACCTGGGACCCGATGGCAACGGGCTCACCTGGGTCACTCCGCGCTTCTTCTCCCGGATCAAGGGGCTCTCCGAGCTCAACCAGGATGTGGCCCCGCAAGCGAAAAAGCTCCTCGACCTGTATGCTGCCAATATCCCGGCGGTGAGCCAGCCGCTCCTTTCTGTCCGCACCAATCTCCCCGATGGCATCCTGGTTCGTTCGACTTGGAATCGGTCGCTCAAGGCCGATGTCGCCATGCTCACGGTCTACAATCCGGTCACGGTGGGGCTACTGGCAGCCATGGCGATCCCCGCGTTCGAGAGGGTGAAGACCGACTCCCAGTCGAAGGCCGTGATGAACAACCTGCGGATGCTTTCCGCAGCGGCCGACCAATACTATCTTGCGAAAGGGGTAACGACTGCCACGTACGACGATCTCGTTGGCCCGGATAAGGTCGTGAAGGCCGTCGTCCCCGTGGCTGGCGAGGACTACCACCAGCTTGTGTTTTCCCAGGGGCAGAGGCTGCATATCCAGCTGCCCGACGGCCGCGCCTTCAGCTTTCCATCGGATCCCTCCCTAGGCGCGAATCCGCGCGGCGGAAATGGTGCCCCAGTATCGGCCGATGACGCCCGCAAGCGGATGGGCGTTCGCAGGAACCTGGAGGCCCTGTCAAAGGCTGCGAACCGTTACTACGAGGTCAAGGGGGTCACCTCGACGACGTTCAGCGAGGTGATGAGCGAACCGGCCCATCCGGACATTACCCCCGTTATGGGGGAGGATTACCGGTCGGTGATTCTTCAGAAGGGAACCCCTGTTCAATTGCAGCTTCCAGATGGTCGGGTGGTGCGGGCCCCGGTGAACCGTGTCCCCCAGCCCCTGGCGGGTAGGCCGGCGGGCCCCAACCCGATTGACCCTGCGAGACAGGTGCCAAACCCAAATGCGCAAAATATGAGCCCAAGCGATGCCGCGATCATGGAGAATCTGCGGAAGCTCAATGATGCCGCGAACGCCTATTACGACGCAAATGGCGTAACCTCAGTGACGCTCGACCAGCTGGTGGGACCCAGGAACGCGATACCCCAGTTGATTCCCGTTGCCGGAGAGAGCTATCAATCGGTCCTCTTTGTTAAGGGCCACCCCCTTCGGCTGTTCCTTAAGGACGGCCGGACACTGGTATACCCGGCGCCGCTCGTTTATCCCTGACTCAGGCGATGGCGCACGGGCCCTTGAACCTGTGTGCCTCGCCTCCCGGGCAGGATGCGGTGTCAAACGAATAGGCGACCCGATGGACATGCGGTCCTGACATTCAACATGGGACTAGCTGGCTGCGTCCCCTTGAGGGTTTTCCCGGTGGATTGCCCGGATTTAACCCCCTCCAGGGTGGCCCGACCTCAGTGCCTATAAATGGCCGCGACGATGGCGACCGAGAGGTTGTTCAGGCCCCAGATCACGCTGCTCCAAAGTAGGACGGGGCTCTTGTCCCGGATGCCCTGGTAGACCCAAAGCGCGGCCATGACGGCCATCCATGACCACGAGAGGATCGACACGTCCGATGAGGAATGGCGCGCGAGTATCCGGAGGACCTGCGGCACACCCGCGAAAAAGCCGTCCAGGATGAGGAGCGATTGGATCGAGGTCTGGATTTTCTTTTTCATGAAGGGAGGCATCGACCAACGGGACCGGGGCGGGCCACGGAGTTGGACATCCAGGATCGACCAGCAGTTCGAACCTTCAAGGGGCGGCTCGGTTTGGCACGGGATTGTATCCCTGGGGCCTTTGTGGCCGCCTGGCGCAACCCTTGGGCGCCTCGCCTCTCCGACTCGGGCCTTAAGCCTTGGCCTTCAACAGGGACCGGGACTGGATCACGACCTCGGTCACGAGGAGAGGGATCGCCCAGCACGACCACGCGAGCGTCGACGCGCGCTCGTCGTCGGTCATCACATGCCAATCACCCAATACCTGGTCCAGGAGCCGGAATGTGACGAACGCGAACGTTACCACGCATCCTTTGCCTGCGAATAAGCCGGGGTCACGCACGTGAAGCGTTAGGCAAGCCGCGATCCGCGGCACCTATACGGTCACGTCAAAGAGCTCGGGGTGCATCTCGCCCGAGGCTACCTTGTTCACGGTGCCTGTCATCGTGATTGAGAAGTGGTCGCCTATCTCTATCGCAATGGAGCCTCCCGGCATCCTGACCGTAACCGAGCGGTCGACGAGGCCGAGTTTGTGGGCGACGGCCGCTGCCGCACTCGAGCTGCTGCCCGAGGCCAAGGTATAGCCCGCGCCGCGCTCCCAGATCTCAATCTGGATCGTGTTGCGATCGAGCACCTTAAGGAACTGGACGTTCGTCCGGTTCAGGAAGAGTGGATTGGTCTCGATCCCAGGGCCAAAGCGCTTTGCGAGCTCCGGCGAGAGGTCGTCCACGGGAAGCACGCAGTGCGGGTTTCCGATCGTTGCGGCCGAGAAGGTGAACCTCCTGCCCAGCACCTCGAGGGTTTCGCCCAACACCTCCCGGTGGGGTCCGTCCACAGGGATCTTCCTGCTGTCGAAGCTCACCCTGCCCATGGCGACCGTGATCAGGTGGCCCGAGTCCTTGATCTCGGACTCGACGACGCCACCGGGGGTCTCGACCGTGAACCTTGGCGACTTGACCCTCTTCTGGTCCCAAAGGTAGCGGGAGAAAATCCTGATCCCGTTGCCCGACTTCTCGGCCTCCGAGCCGTCGGGATTGAAGATCCTCAGGCCGAATTCGGCCTTCTTCGAGGGAAGCGGCCCCCAGAGGATCCCGTCTGAACCCACGCCAAAGTTGCGGTGGCAGACGACGCGGATCTGCGCCTGGCTCGGCACCTCCCACGAGGGGAAGTCCGCCGGGTCGAGCACGATGTAGTCGTTCCCAAGGGCATGGTACTTGTGGAACCGCATGCTACTTGTTGCCCTCAAGGACGGGGGTCTCGGCGTACCCGAAGAGCCCGCGGCGCTTGATGGCGTCCACCACCGGGCTCGGGACCATCGTCTCCCATGTCGGGTCCTTCTCCTTGATCCTGCGGAGCACGTCGCGCGAGAAGACGCTCAGGATCTTCGTGTCGTAGCCGACGATGCAGTCGATGTAGTGGTTCTCCAGGAGATGCGCGTAGAGGTTCGAGAGGTGGTCCACGATCTTTACGTTCTTGGCATTGATCAGGACGCTCGAGGCGAAGGCGTGGTTGGTGACGCCGTGCCCGAACTCGTTCTGCGCCACGTAGGCCTCATAGGCGTCCTGGCGCATCGGGTAGATGTAGAGCTTGACCGAGTTCCGGAATAGGCGGCCGAAGGACTCAAGGATCCCGCCCTCGAGGTTCTCGTAGTACTTCTCGTTGAAGATCTCGAGCAGGTTGTTGATGCCCATCGCCACGCCGATCATCTCCTTGGTGTACCTGCGGAAGTAGGAGGTGAGGCGGTAGTACTCGGAATAGTTCGAGATCAGGACGGTGAAGCCGATGTCCGCCAGGAGGTCCACCCTGGAGAGGAAGTCGTGGGCGTCCAGGGCCCCCGCCGCGAGCAGGTTGTTCATGGTGATCTCCATCAGCACCACCATGTCCTTGCCCTTCACGACCGGCTCCTGGACGAACTGGGCGGTCGCGCAGTTAAGCATGTCCACGTTCACGTGGGTGACCGGGCGGAAGCTGCCGCGCTCTACCAGGATCGCCTTCTTGTGCAGGACCTCGGAGGGCTGGAGCACCTCTCCCTTCTGGCCAAACATCACGGCGTTCGTGAGCTGGAACTTGACCAGATAGAGGGACATCAGGCGGTTGTCGACCTTGTCAAAGGCCGGCCCCGAGAACCGCAGCATGTCGATCTCGATCCGGTCGGTGCCCAGGTTGTCCCGGAGCGACTCGATCAGCTTGCCCAGGTCGTCGCGGTAGTAGAGCGCGCCGTAGATGAAGTTCACGCCCACGATCCCCAGGGCCTGCTGCTGGAGAATGGCCTCCTTGTCCCACATCCTGACGTGGAGCACGATCTCGCTCGGTTCGCCCTTGGGTTCCGTCTGGAACCGGAGGCCCAGCCAGCCGTGGGCCTCGTTCGTACCCTTGTAGTTGCTTGTGGCGACCGTGTCCGCAAAGACGAAGAAGTTGGTCCGGTCGCCCCGGGTGGAGGCCAGGCGGTCGATCAGGAGCTGGTACTCGTGGTCGAGCATCAGCTTAAGGCGCTCCCGGGAGACGTAGCGGGGCGCCTTCCCGTAGATGGCGTCGCTAAAGACCATGTCGTAGGCCGATATCGACTTAGCGATCGTCCCCGAGGCGCCGCCGGCCTGGAAAAACTCGCGCGCAACCTCCTGGCCCGCCCCGATCTCCGCGAACGTGCCGTACTTGGGCATGTCGAGGTTGATGGTCAGCGCCTTCTGATTTGTGGTCAGGAGATCCTTGTGGTCGCTCATGCCAAGAACATTGGGCGGTGGGTTGGGGGGTTGCAACCCGTTCTTATGTCACTTCTGCGTGGAGGCTCTTTCTACTGGTGGAACCCCGGAAACAGGATAGGTTTCCGGTACTTCATGAAGAATTTCATCACGTCGATGCTGGGTGCCCTCGTGGCGCTGGTTGTGTTCACCACCGGTGCCGTTCTGCTCTTTATCGGCTTCATCGGGGCCCTGGTGACGATGGGCCAGCAGAGGAAGGCCCCCGAGGTGATCTCGGGCTCCTACCTGGTCTTTGACCTTTCGACGAACATCACCGACGCGCCCCCTCCGATCGACTTTGGCGACTTCCCGGGCGGCAGGCAGGACACGATGCAGCTGCGCTCGATCACCCGGGCGATCCGCTACGCCTCAAAGGACAGCAAGATCCTTGGGGTCCTCCTCCTCGGGAACCTCTCGCCCGGGGGCTACGGCACGGGGTACGCCGCGCTCAAGGAGGTCCGCGCCGCGCTGGCCGACTTCCGGGCCTCGGGGAAGCCCGTGGTCGCCTACATCGACTACGCCACAACCAAGGACTTCTACCTGGCGTCCGTGGCCAACGAGGTGGTCCTGGACCCCTATGGAGCGGTCCTCATGCCGGGCCTTGCAAGCGAGCCCTGGTTTTTCGCGGGAGCCTTCGAGAAATACGGGATCGGCGTCCAGGTGACGCGCGTCGGCAAGTACAAGTCCTATGTCGAAAGCTACACGAGGACCAACATGAGCCCCGAGAACAGGGAGCAGGTCCAGAAGCTCCTCGATGACGTCTGGGGCACGATCCTGGCGGACGTCGGCAAGTCGCGCGGGGTGACTCCCGAGGCGATCCAGTCCACCGTGGACACCGAGGGCATCATCAAGCCCTCCGTGGCCCTCAAGGCCCACCTGGTCGACCAGGTCGCCTACCGGGATGAGATCATCGACAGGCTCAAGAAGGCCACCGGAGTCACGTCACCGACCGATAGTTTCAAGCAGGTCCAGCTCGGCTACTACGTGAAGGCGACCCAGGCTCGGCTGCCGGCCATGAGCGGCTCCGGCGAGGTCGCCATCGTCTATGCCGAGGGTGAGATCGTCGAGGGCGAGGGGGACCAGACCGAGATCGGCGGCGCCAGGTTCGCGCGCGAGATTCGCAAGCTGCGCGAGAACTCCTCGGTGAAGGCGATCGTGCTGCGCGTGAACAGCCCGGGCGGGAGCGCCACGGCGGCCGAGACTATCCAGAGGGAACTGCGCCTGGCCCGCAGGGTGAAGCCCGTCATCGTCTCGATGGGCTCGTACGCGGCCTCGGGCGGCTACTGGATCTCGGCGTACGGGGACCGCATCTTCGCGGAGCCGAACACCATCACCGGGTCGATCGGCGTCTTCGGCATCCAGCCCAACTTCCAAAAGCTCGCGAACGACCACGGGATCACCTTTGACAGCGTGAAGACGGGCAAGTTTGCCGACGCCCTAACGCTCACGCGCCCGAAGACCGACGAGGAGCTGGCGGTCTTCCAGAGGCTGGTGGACTGGATCTACAGCCAGTTCATCGCGAAGGTCGCCGAGGGCCGTAAGCTTTCCCCGGCCCGCGTCGAGGAGATCGCCCAGGGCCGCGTATGGTCCGGCACCGATGCGCTAAAGATCGGCCTGGTGGACGAGATCGGGGGCCTTGACGCCGCGGTCAAGTACGCCGGGGCGAAGGCAAGCATGGGCGAGCACTTCCGCGTCACCGAGTACCCCCGCTCGCGCAACCTCTCCGAGGCGATTGCCGAGATGCTGGGGCGGATCGCCCCCGAGGGCCTTCACCTGCACTCCACGGGCCTTGTCGGCGAGATCAAGGACCGGATCGAGAGCGAGTTTGCCTGGCTGAGGGCGCTCAACGACCCGCGCGGGGTGTACGCCCGGATGCCGGTCGACATGATGATCCACTAGGGCAGGGCCCGACCCCACCATGGACACCCAGCTCCTCAAGGACTGCCCTGCGACCGCCATTCCCGCGGGAACGCCCGCCACCCTTTCCGCGGGTGCACGCGTTCGCGTGGTCCAGACCCTAGGCGGCAACGTGACCGTGCAGGCCGACCAGGGCCTGTTCCGGATTTCCCGCGAGGACGCCCACCTCCTCGAGGGGCTTGAGCTCTCCCAGGAGACGGGCGGCGCCGCGGCAGAGTTCAACGAGGAGGCCGTCTGGACGGCCCTCCGGACGTGCTTTGACCCCGAGATCCCGGTGAACATCGTCGACCTGGGCCTCATCTACGACCTGTCGATCGAGAAGACTGCCTCCGGCTCGAACGCGGTCGACGTCAAGATGACGCTCACGGCCCCGGGCTGCGGCATGGGCCCGGTCATCGCCGAGGACGCCCGTCAGAAAATTGCGGCGCTCCCGAGCGTCGAGCGGGCCAAGGTGCACATCGTCTGGGACCCGATCTGGAATCCAAAGATGATCTCCGAGGCTGGCCGGAAGTCCCTGGGCTTGGAATAACCCCGTTTCCCCTAGGCGGTCACCGCCTCCAGGGAACAGCCATCGGCGTCCTCCGCGGGGGTCTCGCAGTTTGGCCGCGCAATGACCCCGGGGTAGGGCTCCGCTGAAAACTCGGCTCCGGGATCGGACAGCAGATGGCGGTCGCAGATCTCAAATAGGGAGGCTTCCGTCTCGGCGCGCCTCATGTCGTGCAGGAAATGGCCGGCCGGGTCGACCCCCTGGCCGACAAAGTTCAGGTACTTCTTCATCTTGTTCACGTGCGCCCGCTCGGGGACCGTGGGCCCGCGTGTCTCCCGGTAGAGCCTGTCCACGTACTCGCGCACATCGCCAAGGGTCACCCTGACGGGGGCCTGCCCCGAAAACAGCTCCCGGCACTGCCTGAAGATCCATGGGTTGCGGATCGCGTGCCGGCCGATCATGACGCCAGCTCCGGCGGTCAAAGCCACAACCTGGCGCGCCTTCGCGGCAGAGGTGACGTTGCCGTTTGCAAGGACCGGGCAGCGTGACCGGGCCACCGCGCGCGAAATCTGGTCGTAATGGACCTCGCTCCGGTACATCTCCCTGACGGTGCGCCCGTGCACCGTCAGCAGGTCTATCCGGTTCTGGTTCACGAGGTCCAGGATGCGCTCAAGGTTCGAGGAGTCCTCAAAACCGATCCTCATCTTTACCGTGAGGAGGCCCGGCACGGCGGCCCGCATCGCCGAAAGGATGGCCCCGATCCGGTCGGGATCGCGCAGGAGGCCCCCGCCCACGTTCTTCTTGTAGATCTTCGGCGCGGGGCATCCGAGGTTCAGGTCGATCCCGGCGATCGGGTGGCGCGCAAGCGCCTCGGCCGTCCGCAGCATGTGGGGGATGTCCTCGCCGATCAGCTGCGCGAACACGGGCCGGCCGGTCGTGTTCTCGTCGATGCTACGCAGGATGTGGCGCTCCGGTCGCGACTGCGCGTGCACCCGGAAGAACTCCGTGAAGAAATAGTCCGGCGCCCCGTAGTGCGCCACGACCCGCATGAACGCCAGGTCGGTGACGTCCTGCATGGGCGCGAGCGCAGTCAGGGGCTGGCTCTGGGCCAGGGCTTTCGGCAGTCCGTCGGGCACGGTCAGGGGAGTTCCGTCCCGGGATCGTCCTGCTGCTTGCGCCACTGTTCGAGAATCTCGGTCCTGTCCTCGACGGCGTCGAACACGGCGCGCGCCACGTAGATGGGGCGCTTCTGCTGGAGAGAGAGGACGATCGAGTCGCTCGGCCGCGCGTCGATTTCCACGATCTTTGTCCCGAGCTCGTTTTCCATCGTCAGGAGCACCCGTGCGAAGAAGGTCTGGTCGTGCGCGTCGTTGATGACGACCCGCTCAAGGCGCGTCCCGAGGCCCACGAGGATGCTCCCTATAAGGTCGTGGGTGAGGGGCCGGTCCTTCTTCACGCCGTCGAGCGTCATCTGGATCGCGTTCCCCACGAAATGGTCCACGTAGATCACGAAGATTTTCTCCTCGTTCCCGAGGAACACGGCGCAGCCATTGGGGGTGGGCACGACACCCTTCACGTTGACGGCTACAACATCGTTTTGCATCGGTTTCGGAGCGCCTAGGTCGGCAGAGGGCAAGGTTGAGACCCGTCGGGACAAAGGGCAAGCGGGCGGGGGCTAATAATTTGCAACCCGTCCTGCCCCGTTGGGCCGCACATACCGGGTTGTAATCCGGGCTCCTTCCCTAAGACAATGGGTCCGCTCGATGATCACCAAGAACTCCTGTCATGGAGCATCTTACCCGAAGGCGCACGGGCGCCTCGTGCCGGTCACGAGGGCGGTCGGGCTTGCGCAAGCCGTCGTTTTCCTTGGCCTTGCGCTCAGCCTCCCGGCTTCCCGGTCGATCGCGGGCGAATGGCTAAGGCCGGCGGGCGATGCCGCGGCGTTCCCCCTGGCCGGAGCGAAGGCCGCCGCGCCCATCTGGGTCGACGCGCCCGGGCTCCCCGGGGTCCTGCGCGCTGCCCGAGACCTGGGAGACGACGTCAGGCGGGTGTCGGGACAGGCTCCGTTTGTCGGGACGGAGCAGCCGGCGGCGCCGCGCATCGTCCTCATCGGCACCCTGGGCAGGAGCGCCGCGATCGACGCCCTCGTGCGCTCGGGCAAGCTCGACGTGGCTCCGATCCAGGGCCGGTGGGAGGCGTTCCTGGTCCAGGTGGTGCGCCGGCCGCTCCCGGGGATCGACGAGGCCCTTGTCATCGCAGGCAGCGACAAGCGGGGGACGATCTACGGCACCTACGAGTTGTCCTCGAGGATCGGGGTCTCGCCCTGGTACTGGTGGGCTGATGTCCCCGTCAAGCACCGCGAGGAGCTGCTCGTGGCGCCGGGCCGCTTTGTCGAGCCCGGGCCGGTCGTGAAATACCGCGGGATATTCCTGAACGACGAGGCGCCGGCCTTGAGCGGGTGGGCCCAAGGGAAATTCGGCGGCTTTAACCACCTTTTTTATGGGAGGATCTTTGAGCTCCTGCTTCGCCTGCGGGCGAACACGCTCTGGCCCGCCATGTGGGGGAGCGCCTTCAACGAGGACGACCCTCTGGACGCAAAGGAGGCGGACGACTACGGGATCGTGATGGGCACCTCCCATCACGAGCCGATGCTCCGCGCGCAGCAGGAGAGGAAACGGCACGGCTCGGGGCCCTGGGACTATGCCGCGAACGGTCCGGAGCTCCGGAGGTTCTGGTCCGAGGGGGTGAGGCGCAACCGGGCCTTCGAGAGCCTCTACACGGTCGGTATGCGCGGGGACGGCGACCTGCCGATGTCGGAGTCAAGCAATGTGGCTCTCCTGGAGCGCATCGTTGCCGACCAGCGCGGGATCCTCGCGAGGGAGGTCAGCCCGGACCTGGGCATGGTCCCGCAGGTCTGGGCGCTCTACAAGGAGGTCCAGGACTACTACGAGCGGGGCATGCGCGTCCCCGACGACGTGACGCTGCTCTGGTGCGACGACAACTGGGGGAACCTCCGGCGGCTGCCCACCCCGCAGGAGCGCACCCGCGCGGGAGGGGCCGGCATCTACTACCACCTGGACTACGTGGGCGCGCCCAGGAACTACAAGTGGCTCGACACGGTCCCCATCACCAAGGTCTGGGAGCAGATGCACCTGGCCGCGGAAAACGGCGCCGACAGGCTCTGGATCGTGAACGTCGGGAGCTTCAAGGAGAAGGAGTTCCCGATGGAGTTCTTCCTGCGGTATGCCTGGGACCCGCGGGCGATCCCCTACGAGGGCCTGGGTGCCTACACCCGGCTCTGGGCGGAGAGGGCTTTTGGGCCCGAGCAAGCGGGGCGGATTGCGGCAATCCTCGAGGCCTACGCGAAATTCAACTACCGCCGGAAGCCCGAGCTCCTGGCCCCCGACACGTTCAGCCTCATTAACTACGGTGAGGGCGAGGCCGCGGTCCAGGGATGGGAGGGCCTCGTTGCCGAAGCGGAGGCCGTGCAGGCGAGCCTTCCGGCGGAGGCGCGCGACGCGTTCTACCAGCTCGTTCTCCACCCGGTTAAGGCGAGCGCCAACCTGAACGAGCTCTACCGGAGCGTGGGCCTGAACCGCCTCTATTCCCTGCAGGGGAGGGCGGCGGCCAACAGGGAGGGCGAGAGGGCGCGCGCGTTTTTCAACGAGGACGCCGAGCTCACCCGGCGCTGGGACTCCGAACTGGCCGGGGGCAAGTGGAGGCATTTCATGGACCAGACCCACATCGGCTACACGTCCTGGCAGCAGCCGGACACTAACGTGATGCCTGCGGTTTCCGAGGTCCAGGTGCCCCGCGACGCCGCCCTGCCCGCCGTGGCGATCGAGGGAAGCACCGAGGCGTGGCCCTTTGGCAGCGGCGGTGTCCCGGGGCCGCGCCTGCGGACGACGAGCCCCTATGATCTGGCGGCCCGCACTTTCGAGGTGTTTAACCGGGGAGGGAGGCCCTTTGCTTTTGCCTCCGAGGCGGACCAGCCGTGGCTCGGCGTCGAACCCCGCGAGGGTAGCGCTTCCGACGGCGTCCGGGTCCGCCTGGAGGTGCGCTGGGACCGTGTGCCCCAGGGGTCGAGCGTGGGCACAATAACCCTGAGGGATCCGGTGGGAGGCAAAGCGGTGAGGATAGAGGTCCCTGTCTTCAACCCGGGGCCCCTGAATGGCTGTCCGGGTGGATCCTTTGTCGAGGCCGACGGGTATGTCTCGGTGGAGGCCGAGCACTTCGGCCGCTCCGAAGGCTCGGGAGCGGTCCAATGGAGGGTGCTCCCGGACTTTGGTCGCACGCTTTCCGGCGTGACCACATTCCCGGTGACGGCCGAGAGTCGGGTTCCTGCGGGGAGCGGCCCGCGGCTGGACTACAACCTGTACCTTTTCACGAAAGGCGAGGCCGAGGTCGACGTCATCACGGCACCCTCCCTCGCCTACGCGCCGGGAAGGGGCCTGCGCTACGCCGTCGCGCTCGACGATGAGGCCCCGCAGGTCGTCGACCTCGCGCTTGCGAGCGGGGTTCCCGGGTCCTGGGAAAGGATGGTGGCCGACGCGGCGCACCATTCGACCTCGAGGCACCGGGTCGAGTCGGCCGGGCCGCACGTCCTCAGGCTATGGGGCGTCGATCCCGGGGTCGTATTTGAAAAGATCGTTGTCAACACCGGCGGCCTGAGGCCGAGTTACCTCGGCCCCCCCGAAAGCTTCCTGTTCCAGGGGCCGATGCCGTGAGCCCCGCCTTTCCATTCAGGTCCCTGGTCGCCCTCCTCGGGCTTGCTGCTACCGCTGGTTTCGGCCTCCCCCCGAACCTTCCCCCGGGCTACCCGAAGGGGCAGTACGACGAGGACAAGGTGCCGTCGTTTGCCCTGCCCGATCCGCTGGTGGCCCTCTCGGGTGAGCCCGTCACGGGCGCCGAGGCATGGGCCGCGCGCCGCAGGGAGATACTCTCGCTCTTTGAGCACTCGGTCTACGGGATCACCCCGTTCGGGAGGCCCGCCGCGATGACGTGGACCACGGAGACGCTGGGCGGCCCGGCGAACGGGGGAAACTTCCTGAGGGAGGAGGTGACCCTGAGGTTCAACGGCACCCCTGAGGGGCCGGCGATGCGCGTGAGGGTCTTCCTGCCGGTCGACGGGATCGGCCCGTTCCCGCTCTTTCTCATGGCGGGCACGGGACCGATGCCCGGCGGCCGCGGGCCTGCGGATCCTGCGGCCGCTGCGTTCCTGACGGCGCGGGGCTACGGGCTTGCCACCTGCGACCTGGGAATGGTCGACCCGGACCGCCGCGAGGGTTATCCCCAGGGGATCCGGGCGTACTATGCCGGCCTCGAGGGAAAGCCGCCGGGACGCGACTCCTGGGGCACGATCGGGTCCTGGGCCTGGGCGATGAGCCGTGCCATGGATTACCTGGAAACCGATCCCGAGGTGGACTCCACGCGGGTCGCCGTGATCGGCGTCTCCCGCTATGGGAAGGTTGCGATGTGGGCGGGGGCCCAGGACGAGCGTTTCGCGCTGGTGGTGTCGAGCGTCTCGGGCTGCTGCGGCGCCACCCTGGTCCGACGCGGTTACGGGGAGACCGTGGCGAGCATCACGGGCTATGCCCCGTACTGGTTCTCCGAGCACTTCAGGGAGTATGCGGACCGCGTCAATGACTTGCCCGTCGACTGGCACATGCTGATCGCGGCCATCGCGCCAAGGCCCCTCTACATCGCGACCGCGGAGCAGGACTATTGGAACGACCCCCACGGCCAGTTCCTCGCTGCCATTGCGGCTGAGCCCGTCTACAGGCTTTTGGGCAAGACAGGGCTTGGCACGACCGAGGCGCCCCCGGTCAACACCCCTGTCGGGGATACGATCCGCTACCACTGCAGGAGCGGCGGCCACGGCCTGAACGAGTTCGACTGGCGCCAGTTCGCGGACTTTGCCGACAGAGTCCTGAAGCCTGGCGCCGGCGAATGAACCTCTAATCCATGAAACTTGGGATTGGCCTCTATAGGCACATGCTCACCCGCGAGAACTTCCAGTTTGCGCGCCAGGCCGGCGCCACGCACGTGGTCGCGCACCTGGTGGACTATTTCAGGGGCGGCGGCCACCGCGCCGGGGACGACCAGCCCACGGGGACGGACACCGGATGGGGCCTTGCAGGGGACCCGGAGAAGCTCTGGACGCAGGATGAGCTCACCGCGCTGCATCGCAGCGTGGAGGAGGCAGGCCTCGTGCTCGAGGCGATCGAGAATTTCGACCCCGCGCACTGGCACGACGTCCTGCTCGACGGCCCGCTCAGGGAGAAGCACCTGGAAAACGTAAAGACGATCATTAGGAGGGTGGGGAAAGCCGGGATCCCCGTCATGGGATACAACTTCAGCATCGCCGGAGTGGCGGGCCGGACCCGGGGCAACTATGCCCGGGGTGGTGCTCCGTCGGTCGGGATGGAGGGTCCCTACGACCTGCCGATGCCCCGTGGCATGGCGTGGAACATGGTGGTGGACACGGGGGCCCCGAAGGGGAACCTTCCGGCGCTCTCGCACGAGGAACTCTGGCTCCGGTTCGGGCGCTTCCTGGACGAGGTGATCCCCGTCGCCGAGGAGGCGGGCGTCAAACTCGCGGCGCACCCGGACGACCCGCCCATGGAGTTCATCCGTGGCCAGCCGAGACTGGTCTACCAGCCCGGGCTCTACCAGAAGCTGATCGACCTAAACCCCAGCCCCTCGAACGCGATCGAGTTCTGCATCGGCTCGATCGCGGAGATGACGGGCGGCGACCTCTATGAGGCCGTAGACACCTACAGCCGCTCGGGCCGGCTGGGCTATGTGCATTTCCGGAACGTCGCGGGAAAGGTGCCCCACTACAAGGAGACCTTCATCGACGACGGCGACGTGGACATGGTCAGGGTGCTGGGAATCCTGAAGCGGAACGGTTATTCGGGGGTCCTGATCCCCGACCACACGCCCCAGATGGCGTGCGGGGCGCCGTGGCACGCAGGGATGGCGTTCGCCCTGGGCTACATGAAGGGTGCCATGCAGGCTCTTGGTATCGCGTGAGACCAGGGCCCTAGAATCCGACTACCGATATCTTCCAGGCCCGGGCCTTTTCGATGACCGATGCCTTGTCGAGGATGATGACCCCCTTCGCCTCGAGCGCGGCCGCGTGGAGGCCCGCGGCATGCATCGTCTCCAGGGTGCGCATCCCGAAGCAGGGCACGTCGAACCGAAAGTCCTGGCGGGCCTTCACGACCTTCACAAAGAGCGTCTCGTCGGCCTTGAGGCCCCCGGCGCGCCGAAGCATCTCGTCCGTCCCCTCGAACGCCTCGACCGCGAGCACGGTGCCCTTGCGGACGACGCAGCCCTGGCCGATGTCCAGCCGCGCGCTTTCCTTGGCGATGTGGATCCCGTGCTCCAGGTACTCCTTTTCGATCGAGAACGTGCCCCCGGTCATGCATCCGGTCTCGGCAAGCTCCTCATCCATGAATGCGCGCGCGTCGAGGAGCGTGATGCCGAGGGCCTCGATCTCCTTGGCGATGGCGCCGAAGATCGTCTCGGCGTTGCGGCGCTTGAGGGAGAGGAGGATCTGGGCCGCCTTCAGGTCGGGCCTTAGCCCGTCAAAGAGCCTCCGCGGGGTCACCTGGCCTGCCATCAGGGCGTAGCCGGCTCCAAACTCCTTGAGGAGCTTGAGCGTCTTGCCCACCTGGCCGACATGGACCGTGTGGCGCTCGGCCTCGGGGAACGACTCGACGAGCCCTGGCGCCGTCTCCCCCTCAAAGGCGATGAGCCGCACGGGTACTCCCGCCTTGCGCGCCGAACGGGCCACGAGCTGCGGGTAGATACCCTGGCCCGCGATCAGCGCAACCGGCTGCTTGGGATCGAACGTCTCTGGCAGGAACGCTGATATATGCGTCGGCACCGGCGGACGCGCCCTAGGTCTGAGCGCCGTAGTACTTCTTGTAGCTGCGGTAGTACCTGTAGTTGGAGTAGTACTCGATCCGGCGCGGCGACAGGCCGTTAAGGACGATGCCCAGGATCTCGTTCTTTCCCTCGCGCAGCGCCTTTATGTAGAGCTTGATGTGCTTGCGGTAGGCCCGGTTGAAGCGGCAGACATAGACGACCTCGTCGGTCCGCTCCGCGATCAGGGTGGCGTCCGTCACGGCCCCCATCGGGGGTGAGTCGATCACGACCAGGTCGAACGACCGCTTCAGCCGCTCGATCAGCTGGGCAAAGACCGGGTTCTCGAGGAGCTCGGTGGGGCTCTTGGAGCGCCCGCCGGAGGTGAGGAGCCAGAGGTTATCGTTGAGCTTCACGATGCCGAGGTCGGCGTTGGTGAGGATGTCCCCGTCCAGGTGGGCCCCGTGCTCAAACCAGGAGATGATGCCCGTCGTGTTCTGCTGGCGGAAATGGCGGTGGAGCATCGGCCGGCGCAGGTCGCAGTCCATCAGGAGCACCCTTTTGCCGTGGCGGGCAAAGCACGAAGAGAGGTTGCAGGAGATCAGCGTCTTGCCCTCCCCGGGTATCGTGCTGGTCACCAGGATCGACTTCGGGAAGTCGAGCTTCGACTGGATCTTCACCGAGCTGTAAAGGCTGAGGAACGCCTCGTTTCCTGGCTCGTTGCCGGAGGTCGTCTCGGCGAGCCCGATCTTCTCGTCGTCGGCGATCGTCGAGAGCTGCGGGATGATGCCGAGCAGGTGGGCCCCGATGAACGACTCGACATCCCAGGCGCTCTTCACGCGGTCGTCGAGGAACCCGAGCCCGATCGCGATGCCGAGGAATGCGATGATCCCGAGGCCAACGCTCGTCCTCAGGATGCCCGGTATGTTCGGCGAAATCGGGCCGCCGGGAATCTGCGCCCTGTCGAGCGGGTGGAGCGAGATCTTGTCCAGGTTCTTGAGGGTCGTCGTCTGGTTCAGACGGTCCAGGATCTCCATGTAGTAGTTCTTCTGCTCGGTGGCGCGGCTCTGCAGCGAATTGAAGTCGACGCTCAGGGCGCGCAGGCTCAGCTCCTGGGACTCCTGCGTTTCGTATTCCTTCTGGAGCGCCTGGACGTTGTCCCGGGCCTCCGCCAGCCGGGTGTTCAGGTCCGCGATCGCGAGCTCGACGGCCTTCGCAAGCTGGACCTTCGTGATCGCGATCTTGTCTGCATTGTCGATCACTTTGGGGTGCTTCTCCAGATAGCGCTCCATCAGGAGCGCCTGGGTCTGCTCGGCCTCGTTTAGCTGCGCCTTGAGGCCGGGGACCGCGCCGTGGGTGGCGATGTACGAGATCTCAAGCAGGTCCTTTCCGGACTTCTTGAACTCGGTGACCTGCTCGACCAGCTGCTCGACGTTAAGCATCTCGAGCCGTGCGCTCGTGAGGGCGTTGTTCACGGACTTCAGGCGGTCGGAGACAATGTCCACGCTCTTCTCAAGGGAAACCAGGTTGTGCTGGCGCATGTACTCCTGGAGCTGACGCTCGGCGTCCTCGGCGTCCTTCTTGAGCTGCTCGGCGCGGCCCTTCAGGTACGTGACGGCCTCCTCGTTCTTGCCGCCCACGCTCTCGAACAGGTAGTCCATGAACTTGTCCACGTAGCGGTTGGCTATGAGGGCGGCGGCCTCGGGGTCCTCGTGGTTCACGGTCACGGTGATCAGGTAGGCATTCCTGACGGGATCGGCGGAGACAGAGCCCAGGAGCGCTCCCACGGGCGGCGGGGGGCTGCCCGGGGGCAGGCGCTTCAAGGCCGCCCGCTCCAGGATGCGGCGCTCCTCGGGCGTGAAGGACTCGATGACGCTTGCGCGGAGCCGGTTGCTGTCGATGTCGTGGATGTAGGTGTTCAGGTCCACGTCCGAGCGCACGGACGGGTCCACCACGCCCTGGCTCGTGACGACCGTCTCGGGCTTCTCAAACTGCAGCGAGGCGACCGCCTGGTAGATCGGGGTCTTGCGAGCCTGGAAGTAAAAGTAGCCGACGGCCAAAAGGACCGCGATCGGAAGGGCAACCCAGACGCGCTCGCGCAGGATGATGTAGTAGTCGCGCAGCGTGCGCCGCTCGATCGCCACCTCCTCGTCCTGGCCGGGGAGGGGATGCCTCGTGGATTTGCTGTTTGCTGAGTCGGACATCGTGCGGGGAGGGTGGCGGCGTTAGATAATGCGCTCGGGGACGTACACGATGTCGTCCGGCTCCAGGAGCAGGGCATTGTTGTCGCCGTTCGTCTTTGCGTTGCTGCGCCCCTTTATGAGGCTCTCCACGTCGAGGGTGATCACCTTGGTCGAGCCGTCGGGCTGGATGCGCGTCACCCGGACGGCCGTGCCCTGCGCCGTGTCCGTGAATCCCCCGGCCTTCGTGACCAGGTCCAGCACGCTCATCGTCGCCTCCACGGGAAGGGGGTAGCGGCCGGGGTTCTTGACCTGGCCCTGGATTGACACCTCGCGCGGCGCATACTCCTCCACCGTGACCGTGACCTCTGGATTGCGCAGGAACCTTCCGTCCTTGTAGGCCGCCTCGATCGTCCGTTCCGCCGCGCTCAGCGTCAGGCCGTAGACGCGGATCTCGCCCACCAGCGGCAGGTTCACCGTCCCCTTGGCGTCGACCCTGGAGATCGTCGACAGGTCGTCCTCCTGGAATACGGAAATGCGCAGCTTGTCGGTCGTCCGGATGTTGTATTCCTGGTTCCTCTTGGAGCTGCTCCGGGCGGGCGCGTCCTCGGCGCCTGCAGGGCAGAGCGCCGCCACGAGCAGCGCTCCAAGCAATGCGGACTTGAGGATGAGATTCACGACGGTGGGGGTCTACCAGTGCGAGGACAGGGTAAGGTTGATTTGTTGGCGGGGAAATTCGGCGTAGGCGAGGGTGGAATAGCTCCTGTAGTAGGTGTAGTTGAGTGAGAACTTGAGGTGCTCGTTTATCATATAGTAATACGAGGCACTTAGCGAATAGAACCAATCCACGCGGCGGCGGCCCAGGGGCTCGATTATGCCCTCGACGCCCAGGAACCGGTTCTCCCCGAAGTTGGCGCCGAGCGTCCCGCTCGAGTTGGCGTTGATGGAGTCCTGGTACGTTAGGCCTGCCTCGGTGACCTCGATGTTCTGCGCCTGGGCGGTGTTCGAGTAGTCCCGCGAGAGGCTCGCGGTGAGCTGGTCCCTCCGGTCGATGTTCCATGTCGCCGAGCCGTTCGCCGTGATGTCCTCAAAGGTCCCCGTGTCGACGCTCCGGTAGGGGGTCCGCTCCTGGACCCCGACCTGCAGCGACCCGTTGAACGGCCCGTACACACGGCCGCTCACGCCGCCCATGACCGCATTGTCGATGTCATAGGAGCCGTTGGCCTCGTCCTCGTAGCGGGAGCGGTAATTGAAAAACAAGTCCCGCTGCTCGTTGAGGACATAGTAGAGGTAAAGGTTGCCCGAGTAGGTGCTCAGGTCGGTGAAGAGCTGCTTGTCGACATAGTCGACCCGGGTGAAGTCGAAGGAGCCCGAGATCGTGTAGCGCTCGATCACCGGGTACTGGACGTTTACGCCGAAGTCGTAGTTCCAGGACGGGTCGCGCGTGTTGACCGTCACGTCGGCCCGGTCCTCGCGCTGGACGCTCATCGTGATCGAGCCCGTCGTGCGCCCGGTCTGCTTTGTGAATTCCAGGGAAAATTTTGGGTCGTCGTAGTTCTGGGCGCGGAAGGCGCTGTAGCGTGCGTAATTGATCGAGACATTCCCGTTCACCCCGATCCAGCCCGCGCGGCGGGTGAACTCCACCCCGAGCGATCCCTCGTAAACCGTGCTCCCCTTGTCCTGCGAGTTGGTGAAGACGTTCGTGTCGTAGCCCATCTCAAATGTGCCGTCCACAAACAGGTGGTCCTTGCCGTCTTCGAGCGAAACGAGCGCTAGGGCCTTCGGGCAGGCAACAGCAATGGCTAGCACGGCGGCAGCCGTGAACAGTCTTGGCGGAAATTTCATTTACTTCGTTCAGCTAAGAGAAGGGTCTTTGGACTATCCGCTCGTCAGATTGGCCGGACTCACGTTTGGCTGCACCGTTGTGGTGGCGGGCACGACCGGCACGGCCACGATTTCTGAGTTGGTTCCGACCGTGGACCCCCCGTCAAAAAGTGTGATCGCGCCGTCGTTCTCCATGCGTGCCTGCACCTCGAAGTAGACGAGCTTGCGGGCTGCGTCGGCCGTGAGCACACGCTCCTCGACCCACTTCATGCGATCCTCGTCCTGCCCATCGGGGATTTCCTGGATGATAACGATGTTGGGCTCTCCGGGCTTGCCCGGCTTCACGATGATCTGCTGGCGGTTCTTGACCTCATAGGGCCGGTCGAGCCCCACCTGGACCGTAGCCTCGCCCTGGTACATCGAGATCACCGTCATGTTGTCGAGCGACTGGATGACCGCCTGCCTGCCGTGGATCGTCGCCGATGCGAGAGGGGTGTCGTAGACCATCTTGCTTCCGGCAACGAGCTTGCTGGTCGACACCCCGAGCACGCCGTGCTCGACCAGCAGGTGCGTGGTCGAGAGCGAGGGCTCGTCCTCGATGTCGGTGCGGTTCGGGCGGAAAGTCTCCTGCTGGAAGGTGCTGATCTTCACCTGGGTCGAGACGTCAAAGTAGATCCCCGTCCCGTTCGAAAGGACGATCGATGCGTTCGAGTTGGGCTTCGTCTCGATCGTGGTGCCCTCGGCGTTGTAGACCGACTTCTTGGTCAGGTCGTCGATCTCCAAACCCGTGTCGATCTGCGTGTCACCAACCATGTCGGCAACGTAGAGTTTGCTCGTCGGGTTTCTCCGCCGCGCCTGCGCGTTTGCAACCGTTGTCAGGCACAACGTCGCTCCGATGATTGGAAGGATAATGCGGGGAAATTTGATCACCCCTGCAATGTGGTGGCTATAAGAGTAACGCGCAAGTCCCGAAGCCCACCGTACAATTGCTTAGGTTGAGCTCGGGCAACGGGAAACTGCATCCCCCAGAACGGTTTGCCCGCCATTAGGCGACGACGAGGTTGAGGATCCGATTGGGCACGAAAACCACCTTGACGACCGATTTCCCTGCCAGGAATGGGGCCACTTTTTCATGGGCCTTGGCCAGGGCAACCGCCTGTTCCTGGCCAATGCCGAGCGGAACCAGCTGGTCCGCCCGGTGCTTCCCATTGACCTGAAACACGATGCGAACCTCGGCCGAGGATATCCGCGCCGCGTCAAATTTGGGCCACGGCGCCGCGGAGGCCAGACCGGGTGCACCCAGGCGCGACCAGACCTCCTCCGCAAAGTGCGGCGCGAACGGGGCCAGGATCTGCAGGAACGAAAGAACCGTCGAGCGGCTGACCTTCTCCTCCTTATGGAGGCTATTCTCAAAGATCATCATTTGCGAAATCGCGGTGTTGAAGCGCAGGCCCTCGATGTCGTCGCCCACTTTTCGGATGGTTTCATGCAGGAGCTTGAGCAGCGCGGCCGGGTCCTGGAATCCGTCGACCACCTTCGGGCTGGCCGAGCCGTCCTCGCCAACGCAATCGCGCCAGACCTTCTGCAGGAAGCGGTGCACGCCCTCGATGCCCTTCGGGTTCCACGGCTTCATCGCCTCGAGCGGGCCGAGGAACATGAGGAAGAGCCGGAGACTGTCGGCCCCGTGGCTCTCGATGATCGTATCCGGGCTCACGACATTGCCGCGGCTCTTGGACATCTTCTCCCCGTCTTCGCCGAGGATGATCCCCTGGTGGAAAAGTTTCCTGAAGGGCTCGTCGGTGGGTACGGCCCCGATGTCAAAGAGCACCTTGTGCCAGAAGCGCGCATAGAGGAGGTGCAGCACGGCGTGCTCCGCGCCGCCCACGTAGAGGTCGGGGCCGCCCCAGCGCTTCAGCGCGGCGGGGGAAGCGAATGCGCTGTCGTTATGCGGGTCCGTGTACCTGAGGTAGTACCAGCAGGAGCCCGCCCACTGCGGCATGGTGTTGGTCTCCCGCCGGGCGCGCACCCAGGAGGAGCCCTGCGGCCGCGGCTGTGAGGCCGGAAGGGCCCGTCCCGAGGACGTGTCGTACCAGATGTCGACCCACTCGGCCACATTGGCGAGCGCGCTCTCCCCGGTTCCGCTAGGAAGGTACGACTGGACCTCGGGCAACTCGAGCGGAAGCACCGACTCGGGCAGCGGCACCGCGTAGCGGACCACCCCGCCTTCCTCGAATGAAACCGGGTCCCTCGGGAACATCCCCGGGTCTGCCGCTCGGGCCGCGCGGTAGTCCTCCCCATCCACCCAGACAATCGGGATCGGCTCGCCCCAGTACCGCTGCCTGGAGAAGAGCCAGTCGCGGAGCTTGTAGTTTACCGAGTGGCGCGCTTTGCCCTTTGCCGCCAAGTCATCGGTCATGCGTTTCTTCGCCTCGAGCCACGGAAGGCCCGTGTAGGGGCCGGACTGCGCAAGGCGGCCCTCACCGATGAAGGGGAGCTTGGCCCCGTTCGCGCCCGCGTTCGGATCCACGGGCTCGATCACGGGGACGATCGGCAGGCTGTAGCGGGTGGCGAACTCGAAGTCCCGCTCGTCGTGCGCGGGCACGGCCATGATTGCGCCGGTGCCATAGCCCGTAAGCACGTAGTCGGCGACCCAGATCGGGACCCGAGCTCCGTTGATTGGGTTGACCGCGAAGGAGCCGGTGAAGACGCCTGTCTTCTCCTTGGCAAGGTCGGTCCGCTCCAGGTCGCTCTTCGACGCGGCCTGCCTGCGGTAGGCGTCGACGGCGGCGCGCTGCCCGGCTGTCGTGAGCTCCCCGACCAGGGCGTGCTCGGGGGCGAGCACCATGTAGGTGCAGCCGAAAAGCGTGTCGGGCCGCGTGGTGAAGACCTTCAGGCCCCCCGGCGCCGGATCCTCGAGGCCGAAGGTGATCTCTGCACCCTCGCTCCGGCCGATCCACGCCGCCTGCATGCGCTTGGTCGAGTCGGGCCAGTCGACCCCCTCGAGCCCCGAGAGAAGGCGGTCGGCGTAGGCCGTTATCCTCAAGACCCATTGGCGCAGGCTTCGGCGCTCGACCGGGAAGCCCCCCACCTCGCTCCGGCCGTCGACAACCTCCTCGTTCGCGAGGACCGTGCGCATCTCCGGGCACCACCAGACGGGGCGCTCGTCGACGTAGGCCAGACCCCGCTTGTAGAGCTGCAGGAATATCCACTGGGTCCACCTGAAATACTTGGGGTCGGTGGTGTCGACCTCCCGGTCCCAGTCGTAGGAGAAACCGAGCGCCTTGATCTGGCGCTTGAAGTTGGCGATGTTGTTCTGCGTGTTTGCCGCCGGGTGGGCGCCCGTCTTCACCGCATGCTGCTCGGCCGGCAGGCCGAAGGCGTCCCAGCCCATCGGGTGCAGGACGTCGAATCCCTGGGCCCTCTTGTACCGGGCGATGATGTCGGTCGCCGTGTAACCCTCGGGGTGGCCGATGTGGAGCCCGGCGCCGGACGGGTAGGGGAACATGTCGAGCACGTAGTACTTGGGCCGGGACGGGTCGGAACCCGACCGGTAGGGGTTCTCCCTTTCCCAGAAAGATTGCCAGCGGGGCTCAATCTCTTGAAAGTCGTAGTCTTTGCTCTTGGTAACCATCATTTGAAACCCGCCATAGTGAACCAATCACTCTCCCGGTCAATCTTGGCCGCCACCGCGCTTCTGGGCGCCTCTGTTGCGAGCCCGGCCCGGGCGTCCATGAGCTCCGGTTTCGAGAAGCTCCTGGACTCGGTGGTGCGCATCGACGTGCGGGAGATGAACTTTGATGACGGGGCCCGCAGGATCGACGCGAGCATAGGCTCGGGGGTCATCCTGTCCCAGGACGGGCTCATCCTCACGAACGCGCACGTCGCCGGGCCCAAGGCGGTGGAGATCAACGTGACGCTTTCGAACCTGGAGCGCGTGGGGGCCCGCCTGGTCGGCTGGGACCACTGGACGGACCTGTCGCTCCTTAGGCTCAACCTGGACGACGTGAAGAAGCGCGGCCTCGCCTTCAGGCACGCGGAGTTCGGCGACAGCGACAAGCTCTACGTGGGAGAGACCGTCTACGCCGTGGGAACCCCCCACGGCCTCACCCGCACCGTCACCCGCGGCATCATCTCCAACAACAACCGCTACTTCGAGGACACCGAGGGCGTGGACGGCTACGAGACGGGCAACTTCAACACCTGGCTCCAGACCGACGCGGCGATCAACCCCGGCAATTCGGGCGGCCCGCTCGTGACGGACGACGGGCGCGTCGTGGGGATCACCTCCCGGGCCTACCTGGGGGCGAACAACCTCGGGTTCGCCATCCCCTCCGCCACCGCCAAGAGGATCGTGGCGGGGCTTGTGCATGACGGCGGGATCACCCGCAGCTACATTGGGGTCGTCCCCAAGGCGCTCCAGGACCTGGAGGGCTTCTATGACGTGGCCACCAACACGGGCATGCTGGTGGACAGCGTCGAGGCCGGCTCGCCCGCCGCGACGGCGGGACTCAGGGCCGGCGACATCATCCTCTCGGTCGACGGAAAGAAGGTCGACGGGCGCTTCCCTGAGGAGCTTCCCCCCATCCAGAACATGATCGCGAGCGAGCCGGTCGGCTCCTCGCTCGTCTTTGCCTACAAGCGCGGTTCCAAGGAGGACACGGTCACGCTCGTGACGGGCCGCCTGGAGAGCCGCATGGGAGAGGAGTGGGTGTCGGACACCTGGGGCGTCGGCTTGAGGAAGATCTCGAGGGCGTTCGCCCGCGAGAACCAGCTCGACGACGACTCGGGTGTCCTCGTGATCGGCGTGCAGCGGGGGTTCCCCGCGGAGGTGGCCGGCCTGGCGCGCGGCGACATCATCACGAAGATAAACGAGATGCCCGTGGCCTCCCTTGACATGGTGAAGGCGGTCGACGCCGCGTACGCCCAGAAGCCCGCCCCGACCCTCCTTGAGGTCCAGAGGGAACGGCGCGTGTCCCTTGTTGTCCTTAAGCCGTGAAATCCTCCTCCCTCGTCCTGGCCGCGCTGGCGCTCGCAACCGGCTCCCGAGCCGCCGATCTCCCGACCCTCTGGGCGGAACGCGTCAAGTGCACCGTCGCGGTGGAGTATGTCACCCAGACCGAGCTCGAGCGGCGGCCGACGATCGCCTACGGGACCGTGGTAGACAACCAGGGTACGATCATCCTGCCGTCGGCCGCGATCGACCTGCGCATCTCGCCGAAGCAGATCCTCGACTTCAAGGTCTACGTGCCCGGCGACCCCGAAGGCTCGCCCGCCGAGTACCTGGGGCGCGACGCCTACACGGGCTGGCACTTCGTCCGCGCGAGCGCCGCTGTCCGCCCAAGGCTCGTGCCGGTGACGCAGTTCGCCGGCTCGGGCGCCCCCTCCGAGGTCTCGCTGGCGCAGGGGATATGGGGCATCGGCATCCGCAACAAGGAGGAGGACTTCACCCCCTACATCCTCCAGAGCCACGTTGCCCTGGTGCAGTCGCTCCCGCAGCGCACCGCGATCTCCCAGCAGGAGGTCGCCGGCCCGGGGCTTCCCGTCTTCGACGACGACGGCAGGTTCATGGGGCTTGGCGCCAGCTCCTTCGGCCAGACCTTCCTTGAGTTCACGGGCCAGGACCGCGGCGGCTCGCCCGTCATGCTCGTGAACATCGAGGAGAGCAGCGCATTCCTCGTGGCCGGCGAGGTGCTGCCCTACCTGGGCCGCATCCCCAAGAACACCTTCGGCAGGCCCCTGGCCTGGCTCGGGGCCTACGGGCTTGAGCCCATGGACCGGGAGGTGGCGGCCTTCCTCAAGCTTGAGTCGCAGTCGGGTGCGGTGGTGAGCGAGGTGCTGGAGGGCAGCCCCGCCGAGAAGGCGGGCCTTAAGGCCCACGACATCATCCTCGGGGTCGACGGGACCCCCATCCCGCGATTCAAGCCGGACCGCGTCGTGGTCGACTACCTGGAGCGGCTGATCGCAGCCCGCCTGCCGGGGGACACGATGACCCTCTCGGTCCTGCGGGGCTCAGCCCGGATCGAGGTCAAGGTGCCGCTCGCGGAGGAGCCCCGGCTGGTCCGGGAGGCCGAGCGCATGTACTTTGAGAAGATCGGCTTCACGGCGCGGGAATTTGTCTACGGCGACGCGATAGCCCGACATTCGAAGGCGACTGAGCTGAGGGGCATCGTGGCGCACCTGGTGAAGCCGAACAGCCCCGCGGACATAGCGGGACTAAGGCCCGACGACTGGATAAAGGAGATCGACGGGGCCGAGGTCACCGACTTTGCCTCCGCCCGGGCCAAGCTCTCCGAGATCGAGGGCGATCCCCTGCGCCAGGAGACCGTCTTCCTGGTGAGCCGCGGGAGCGACACGGCGGTCCTGAGGATCAAGCTGCGGTAAGAGGGGCCCATGTTCACCGGCATCGTCGAGGAAACGGGCGTGGTGGAGTCCTTCGAGAGGCGGGAGGACTCCTGGCGGCTCAAGGTATCCGCCCGGGCGACACCCCTGGGGCTCATTGCGGGCGAGAGCGTCGCCGTGAACGGGTGCTGCCTGACGGCTGTGGCCTCCGAAGCGGCCTGCGTCTCCTTCGACATGCTCGAGGAGAGCCGGCGCCTCACCAACCTGCGGGACGTGAAGCCCGGCACGCCCGTGAACCTTGAGCGGAGCATGCGCGCGGATGGGCGATTTGGAGGCCACTTTGTCACGGGCCACATCGACGGGACCGGCACCGTCGAGGTCTTCGAGGCGCGCGGGGCCGACCACTACTTGAAGGTGCGGTGCCCGGGAGGGGCGGGGCGGCTGATCGTGCTTAAGGGCAGCATCGCGGTCGACGGGATCTCGCTCACGGTGGCAGAGGTGGAGGGGGACCGCTTTGCGGTGTGGATCATCCCGCACACCCTTTCGGCGACAAACCTGCGGTCGCGCCGGCCCGGGGACCTGGTCAACCTCGAGTTCGACATGCTGGGCAAATACGTGGATAAGATCCTCCAGTCCCGAGGGGGGGGCGGGTAATTCGACCATGAGCCTTTCGCTGAACGCGATCACCGACGAGCTGCGCCGCCTTAAGGCAAGCGGGGTGGACCGCGTCGTGGTGTCGGATGAAGGACTTGCGGCGCTTAGGGGATCATTCTCGAGCGGCGCCCCCGGGGGGGCGGCACCCGAGGCTCCCGCCGCGAAGCCGCCGGTTCGTGTGCCGAGGCCGCCACCGGAGGCCCGGGCCGAGCCTGCTCCCGCGGTGGCACCGCCCATAGTGGCCCTGCCGCAGGGGGACAAGAGGGTGCGGTGGGACGCCCTCATGAAGCTGGTTGGGGAGGATCCGGTCTGCAGGTCCAAGCTAAAGCCGGGCAAGAAGGTGGTCTTGGGTGTCGGCAGCCTGGACGCCTCGATCATGTTCGTGGGCGAGGCGCCCGGCGCTGAGGAGGAGGTCCAGGGGGAGCCCTTCGTGGGGCCCGCGGGCCAGCTCCTCACCAAGATGATCTCCGGCATGGGGCTTTCCCGGGGCGACGTCTACATCGGTAACATCATGAACTGGAGGCCCGACCTGCCCGTCGGCCCCGACGGCGTCCAGACCGGCAACAGGCCGCCGACGGAGGCGGAGATGGCCCACTGCCTGCCCTACCTGAGAGCCCAGATTGACATCGTCTCCCCCGGGCTTGTGGTGGCGCTCGGCGCCACGGCGGCCAAGGGCCTGCTGGGGCCCAAGTCCTTCGGCGCCCTGGGGGAGGTCCGCGGCCGCTGGCACGACTTTGGCGGCCGACCCCTCATGGTGACCTACCACCCGAGCTACATCCTGCGCAACCCGGTCAACAGGACCAAGCGCCTGATTTGGGAGGATTTGCTCAAGGTGATGGAACGGGCCAAGCTCCCCATAACGGAAAAGCAGCGCGGATTCTTCCTCTGATGTCCCCGACACCCAGACTCCTTATCGCCGTTGCGGCCTCCATGGCCGCGAGCCTCGCCTCCGCCAGGCCCCCGGACAACGTTTTTGACTTCGAGGTGCTCCGCTACGAGGCGAAGATGCTCGCCGCCAAGCCGTTCGTGCCGGAGCCGGTCAACGTGCCCGCGGCGCTCCTCAAGCTAAACTACGACCAATACCGCGACATCCGCTTCAGGCCGTCCGAGTCCCTGTGGCGGCGCGACCGGCTCCCGTTCGAGCTCCAGTTCTTCCACCCCGGCTTCAACTTCGACCGCACGGTGCAGATCAACACGCTCGAGGGTCACGAGGTTGACCCGGTCGCCTTCTCGCCGGACCTCTACGACTACGGCCAGAACCACATCCCCAAGGTTCCCTCTACGATGGGCTTTGCCGGGCTGAGGATCCTGTACCCGCTCAACAAGCCCGGCGACGAGCTCGGTGCCTTCCAGGGGGCCAGCTACTTCCGCTTCCTCTGCCAGCGCGCCACCTACGGCCTCTCGGCGCGCGGCCTCGCGGTCAACACGGGTGAACCCGGGGGCGAGGAGTTCCCGGTGTTCCGGGAGTTCTGGGTGGAGCGGCCCACGAAGGACTCGAAGGCCCTGACCGTCTACGCGCTCCTCGACGGGCCCTCCGTGACGGGAGCCTTCCGCTTCCAGATCACGCCGGGCCCGGAGACGATCACGCAGGTCCATGAGGTCATCTATTGCCGGACAAACCCCAAGGTGCTCGGCGTGGCGCCCCTCACGAGCATGTTCTGGCACGGCAAGAACACGAACGTGAGCTACAACGACTTCAGGCCCGAGGTGCACGACTCCGACGGCATCATGATGTTCACCGGTGCGGGCGAGTGGATCTGGCGGGCCCTCACGAACCCGGAGTCCACCCGTGTCGCCGCGTTCTCCGACGAGAACCCGAGGGGATTCGGGCTCCTCCAGCGCGAGCGCCAGTTTGAGAGCTACCAGGACCTGGAGGCGTACTACCACATGCGCCCGAGCGCCTGGGTCGAGCCCCTGGGGCCGTGGGGCAGGGGAACGGTGCGCCTCGTTGAGCTGCATGCCCCCGACGAGACCTACGACAACATCGCCTCGTTCTGGGTGCCGGAGGCCCTGCCTGAGCCGGGCGAGCCGATCGAGCTCTCCTACAAGCTGCATTGGTTCATCGACCAGGTCCACCCGCCTGCCGGCTACGTGGTCGCCACCCGGCACGGCCGGACCGCCACCCAGGAGACGGACCTGGAGCGCTTCTTCATCGACTTTGCGGGGACGTACCTCGTGCAGCAGGGTCCCGACCCGCTGATCCAGCCGGTCGTAACCGTCGGAACCGGCGCAAACCTGGTGAACGCGACGATCCAGAAGAACCCCTTCAACGGCACCTGGAGGGTCGCGTTCGCGATCCGGCCCGACGGCACCGGCAGGCCCGTGGAGCTGCGCTGCTTCCTTCGCAAGACACCCCATGTCCTGACCGAGACGTGGAGCTACCTGTGGCAGCCTTGAGCGAAGAGGCAGGGGGTGGCGCGCCAGCGGTCGGGCTCCCGGAGGCCTTCCGGCCGAAGACCGGGACCATGGACTCGTGGAACGCGGCCTACGTGCGCGTCGAGGACTACCTGAGGGCGCACAGGATCCACAACCGCCTCCACCAGAGCCGCCTGATCCAGAAGATCCTCGAGCGGGCCGCCCGCCGCCACGAGGCGCACCCGGCGCTCGACCCGACGATGGTGGCGGCCGAGGAGACCGAGGCGCTCATGGACAGCTGGTTCGGCGAGGTGCTTGACGAGAAGGACCAGCCGCACGACCGGCTGGCCGTGGACGGCCGCGTGGCGCTCCTCTTGTGCGACGGGCCCGTCCGTTGGCCCTACGCGTTCCTCGACGAGGAGCACGTCCCGCAGGACTTCGTGAAGGCGATGAAGAGCAGCCACCTCGAGGCGGGCCCCGACCTGGCCGTCTCCAGCATGGTGCCTAGGCCCATCGACCTCGGCATGATCACGGAGGCTGCCGGAGAGACCCTCGAGCGCTTTGAGCGCTGGCCGGTCCTTAGGGCCCTCTTCCTCTGGCTCGTGTTCGCCTCCGTCCTGGGCGGAATCTTCTACCTGACCCGCTAGCATGAAGGTCTTCGTCACCGAGCACATGGACGCGGCGCGCCTTAACCGGCGAAGGTTCGTCTTCTTCTCGTCCATCTTCGGGCTCACGAGCATGGCGACCTGGTTCGTGGCCGACCTCTACTGGAGGGGAGGGCTTTCCGGACTAGAGATCGTGCTCCTCGTGCTCTTCGTCCCGCTCTTCTCGCAGGTGGCCGTGGGATTCTGCACGGCGATCGCCGGGTTCTACGTGATCAACCGGGGCGGTGACAGCAGCCGCATCTCGGCTTCGGCGCCCGCCGGCGGGCCCTACAAGCTGGCCTCGACCGCTATCGTGATGCCCATCTTCAACGAGGACGTGAGCCGGGTCTTTGAGGGCCTGCGCGTGGTCATCAAGTCGGTGCAGAATATCCAGGGCTCCGACAATTTCGACTTCTTCATCCTGAGCGACTCGAACCAGCCCAACCAGTGGATCCGCGAGGAGGTGGCCTGGGTCGAGCTCTGCAAGCAGGTCGGCGGCTTCGGGAAGATCTTCTACCGCAAGCGCCGGCAGTCCATCAACAAGAAGGCCGGCAACGTCGCGGACTTCCTCCGGCGCTGGGGCAGCAACTACCGGTACATGGTGGTCCTGGACGCGGACTCGATCATGACGGGGGAGGCCCTGGCCCGGCTGGTCACCATGATGGAGGCCAACCCCTCCGCCGGGATCATCCAGACGGCGCCGAGGACCGTCCGCGGGGAATCCCTGTACTCGCGCCTCCAGGCCTTCGCCAACCGGATCTACAGCCCGATCTACCTCGCCGGCCTCAACTACTGGCAGCAGCACGAGGGCAACTACTGGGGGCACAATGCGATCATCCGCGTGCAGCCCTTCATGGAGCACTGCTCCCTTCCGGAGCTTCCCGGCAACGAGCCCTTCGGCGGCAGGATCCTCTCGCACGACTTCGTCGAGGCGGCGCTCATGCGAAAGGCCGGGTGGGCGGTGTGGCTCGCGCACGACGTGGGGGGCAGCTACGAGGAGGGCCCGCCGACCCTCATTGAGAGCGCGAAGCGCGACCGGCGCTGGTGCCAGGGCAACATCCAGCACGCCTGGCTCCTGACGGCCCGCGGGTTCCGGCCCGCCAACCGCTTCCACCTGCTGATGGGCGTCATGGCCTACGTGTCCTCGCCCCTCTGGCTCCTGTTCCTGATCCTGAGCACGATAGAGATGGTGAACCAGGCGTCGAAATCCGTCGACCCGTCGGACCTCCTCCCCGACACGACCTCCCTCTTCGGCTACCCGGTCGCGATCCCCGAGGCCCTCACGCTCTTCTCGCTCACCATGCTCCTCCTCTTCCTCCCAAAGTTTGTGAGCGTGGTGGTGCTGCTTGGAAGGGGCGAGGAGGCGGCGGGCTTCGGGGGTCGCTGGCGGGTCTGCCTGAGCGCCATCCTGGAATCCCTGGGCTCCATGCTCCTTGCGCCCGTCAACATGATCTTCAACACGAAGTTCGTCATCTTCACGCTCCTCGGCCAGGGCGTCGGCTGGGTCGCGCAGAAGCGCTCCGCGGACGAGGACGGGACCGACTGGCGCGAGGCCATCATCACCCACGGCCCCCAGACGCTCTTCGGGATCGTGTGGGGCGTCTCCTCGCTGATACTGATCCCGGCCTACTTCGCGTGGCTTAGCCCGGTCCTCTGCGGCCTCGTGTTCTCGATCCCGGTTTCGATCTTCCTGAGCAAGGCGAGCTTCGGCAGGCGCGCCAAGGAGCTCGGCATCTTCGTCACCCCCGAGGAGACCAGTCCCCCGGAGGAGCTCAGGCAGCTGAGCCTTAACCTGGAGGAGTGCTACCGCCACCTCCCGCCGTTTGAGCCGCTGCGCGCCGACTACGGCCTCATGCAGGCCGTCCTCGACCCGTACATCAACGCCATGCACGTGGCGCTCCTGAGGCAGCGTCGCACGAGCGCCGTGGCACGCGAATGGTTCGCGAAGCTCCAGCTCCGGCTCCTGCGCGAGGGCCCCGGGAAGTTCACGACGAAGGAGAAAATGGCGCTGCTGCTGGACCCCCAGTCGATGATCCACCTGCACCGCGAGCTCTGGAGCCTCCCGTCGGAGTCGCTCGCCGAGTGGTGGCGCCTGGCGATGAGGCAGTACAACGTCCTTGCGGCGGTGCCGAGCACCGCGCTCTACCGTTAGGAAGAGATCTTTTTGAGCTCGGCCGTCACCCGGGCGAACTCGGCCTCGCCTTCGGCGATCATGGGCTCGACCTGTCCGAGGCCCTCGCGCCGGGAGTGGCCCTCGAGGCGCTCTGCGATCCCCTTTAGCAGCTGGGCCCCGACATTGGCCGAGCTGCCCTTGATCGTGTGGGCCGCGCGGGTGAAGCCCGCGACGTCCCCCGACTTAAGGAACGTCCTCAAGTCCGCGAGGCGCTTCGGGGTGTCCTCCAGGTAGATGGCGATGATCTCCCTAAGGAACTCGCCGTTGTCGCCCGGGTTGAGATCCCTGAGGTTGGCTATCGCGTCGGGGTCGATGGAAGGTAGGTCGGGCACGGCTTTGGCTGGTTTTAGGGTTGCGGGTGGTTCGGGCCCTTAGGTCGCCCATTCAAACGATGTGTTCTCCTCGATCTCCTTGATCGTGGTCATGCCGAGGAGGACCTTCTTCAGGCCGTCGTAGCGGAGCGGCCTGTAGCCCACCTTTGCCGCGGCCTTGGTGATCTCCTGGACGCTCCGGCCCTCGGATATAAGGGCGCGGATCTCCTCGGTGATGAGGACAAGCTCATGGATGGCCACGCGCCCCTTGTAGCCGGTGCCTCGGCACTTGGGGCAGCCCCTGCCGCGGTAGAACTGCACATCCGAGAGGCCCTCGTCCTTGAAGTACTTCGAAAGCACGTCGCGCGACGGCGTGTACGCCTCCTTGCAGTTCTCGCAGATCCTGGCCGCGAGCCTCTGCGCGAGCACCCCGATGACGGACGGGGCCACCATGTAGGGCTCGACCCCGATCTCTATCAGGCGGGTGATGGCCTGCGGCGCGGAGTTGGTGTGCAGGGTCGCGAAGACGATGTGGCCGGTGAGCGCGGCCTCGGTGGCGATCTTCGCGGTCTCAAGGTCGCGGATCTCGCCGATCAGGATCGCATCCGGGTCCTGGCGCATGAGGGCCCGGAGCAGGTTCGCGAACTTCAGGTCGATCGTGTGGTTCACCTGGCTCTGCGTCACGCCCTCGAGCTGGATCTCGATCGGGTCCTCGATGGTGGAGATGTTGAGCTCGGGCTTGTTGATCTCGTGCAGCGCCGAGTAGAGCGTCGTGGTCTTGCCGGAGCCGGTCGGCCCCGTGACAAAGATGATCCCGTTCGGGTTCTGGATCAGCCTGCGGAAGGGCTGCAGGATCGACTGGGACATCATCATCTTCTCCAGCGTGATCATCGACTTCTTGCCCGACATCGCGAGGATGCGGATCACGACCTTCTCGCCGTAGGCCGACGGTATCGTCGACACGCGGAAGTTTGCCGTCTGGTTGCCGATCGGGAGCGAGAAGCGCCCGTCCTGGGGGATCCGGGTCTCCGCGATGTCCAGGTTGCACAGGATCTTGATGCGCGAGATGAGCGCCTTGTGGAGCTTCCTCGAGTAGGTGAGGATCTCGCGGAGGTTGCCGTCCACGCGGAAGCGTATCCTCGAGTGGATCTCCTGCGCCTCGATGTGGATGTCCGTGGCCCGCTCCCTCATCGCGTAGTAGACGATCTCGTCCAGGATCTGGACCAGGGCGTTGTTCTCCGCCAGCTGCGCAAGCTTGTCCCCGGCCAGCTCGGGCTGGTCGAAGAGCGTGGACCGCTCGAGCTGGCCCAGACTGTCCTCAAGGCGCTCCTCGTTTGAGTAGTGGATCGCGATCGCGTCCTCGACCTCCTTCGGGAGCGCGAACACCGGGCTGACGGGGATCCGGGCGATTTGGCCGAGGCGCTTCACGGTCTCGCTGTCGTCCGGGGAGGCCATGGCGACGGTCATCGTGCCGTTGAAGATGTAGAGCCCGATGGCCCTCACCTTCTTCGCCACCTCGAGCGGGATCTTCTCGATCGCCTCGTCCGTGATCACCGAGACGAAGGGGTCCACGTAGGCCACGTTCGCCGTGTCGGCCCAGTAGCGGCACGCATCGTCCTTGGCGGCTATCTTCGCCTCGATCACGGCCTGCACGAGCTCCGGGGTGTCGCCGAAGCGCTCGCCGAGAAGGCGCAGGTCCTCCTCGCTCCCGAAGTTGGGAGTCTCCCTCAGCTTCGAGTAAAAGGTCTCAACTCTTTGGCTTAACACGGGTAACCTTCTTTGTCTTGAACAGCTTGCCTATCTCGGCCTGGTCCAGTTTCTCCATCGCGAAGGAGGCCGATCCGCGCTCGGCATCGATCTCGGCCAGGAGGTCGGGCAGCGAGTACCGGACCTCGGCCAGGACGGGCTTGGCGGGAGCCGCGGTGCCTGTGTTTTCTTCTTCGCTCATAGTCCCGGGGGCGGTGCGTCCGCGTCGTCGGCGTCTTCGGTCTCGAAGCAGGCCTCGATCGTCTCCGCCAGGGCCCTGCCGATGTCCTCGGGCGCCGCGTCCTTGCGGATGTAGTTTGCGGCGCCAAGCGCCACGGCCTCGTCGATCGTCTGCCGGTTCGCGAGCGACGTGAGCATGACGACGACGCAGTCGGGGTTTATGGCCTTGAGCGCCTTGAGCGTCGCTATGCCGTCCATGACGGGCATGTTCACGTCGAGCATCACCAGGTCGGGCTGCTCCCGCTTGTAGACCTCCAGCGCCTCCATCCCATTCGGAGCCTCGAAGATGCGCGTCGTCCCGAGGTGGCGCAGGAGGAGCGAGATGAACTTCCGGATGTGGGCCTCGTCGTCCACGAGGAGTATGCTGCCTTCAAAATTCATTTGTAGAGGGGGAGGCTCACGAAGAACTCCGCCCCGCGGCCGGGCAGGTTGGTGACGCCTATGGTCCCGCTGTGAGCCTCGACAATCTTGCGGCAGATGGCGAGCCCGAGGCCGGTGGACTTCTCGCCGCCCGTGGGTGTGGTCGACAGGCGACCGTAGTCCCTGAAGAGCTTGTGCCGCTCGTTCTCGGGGATTCCGGGCCCGTTGTCCCGTATGGCAAAGCCCGCGACCACGCCGTCGGAGTGGATCTGCACCGTGATGATGGACCCCTTTGGCGAGTACTTGACCGCGTTGCTGATCAGGTTGTCGACGACCTGCCGCATCTTGTTCCGGTCGACCTCCACCATCGGGTCGCCCTCCGCCGTCACGAGCTCGATCCGGGTGTTCTTCTTCGCGGCCTCGATGTTGCTCAGGTGCACCGAGCGCTCGACGATCTCGACGACGCTCGTGGGGGCCTTGTCGAGCTTCAGGTGCCCGGCCTCGATCGTGGCGACGTCCAGGAGTTCGTTGACGAGCTGGAGCATCGACTGGCTGGCGCCGTGGATCGTCTGGATGATCTCCTTCTGCTCGTTGGTGATGTCGCCTATGGCGCCCTCTCCAAGGAGTTCCGCCAGCCCGCGGATCGAGGAGAGCGGGTTCCTCAGGTCGTGGGCGCACATGCCTAGGAAGCGGTCCTTGGCGGCATTGGCCTTGCTCAGCTGGTCCACCAGGTGCTTCTGCTGCTCGACCAGCTGCTGGTTGCTCAGGTGGGTGCGGATCCGGGCCACGACCTCCTTGGGGCGGAAGGGCTTGGTGAGGTAGTCGACGCCGCCCGCGTCAAAGCCCATGACGACGTCATCGGCCTCGCTCTTGGCGGTCACGAAGATCACCGGCGCGCACTTGTCCCCGTATGTCTTCTTGAGGGTGCGGCAGGTCGTGAACCCGTCGATTCCGGGCATCATGACGTCCAGGAGCACGAGGTTAGGTTGGAAAGTGGCGTAGGACTCCAGGGCCTGCTCCCCGCTGGCCGCCTCCGCTATCTCGTAGCCCTCGTGCCTGAGGATCCCCCCGATGATCCGTAAGTTAATGCGGTCATCATCAACGGCCAGTATCCTCCGGCCCTTCAGGTCGATGGACGGGGTTGTCAGGGGATCATCCATTATTGGCTAGGAATCAATGAGACAGCGAGCTTGGCCTGCAAGCCAGAGAATTTCGTGGGTCCCCGGGAACGGAGGGTGTGCTAAACAGTCGCATCACAAAATCCAGATATGTTGATATTTTGCTTGCGTGACCCTTTGGACGGCGGTTCGTTTGGATCTTCCCAGTCAAAATCCCATGTCAAAATCATTCGTGTTTTCATCCGAGTCCGTAGGCGAGGGCCATCCCGACAAGGTCGCGGACCTCATATCGGACAGCGTCCTGGACGCCTGCCTCGCGCAGGATCCCAAGAGCCGCGTGGCGTGCGAGACCCTGGTGAAGAGCAACCAGGTGGTGATCGCAGGCGAGATCACGACCAGCGCCAAGCTGAACTACGAGTTGATCGTGCGCGACGCGGTTCGCGACATCGGCTACGTGAACGACGACGACGTGTTCCACTGCGACAAGGTTTTCATCCACAACCTGATCACCCGCCAGTCCCCCGACATCGCCCAGGGGGTAGACGCCCGGAAGGCCGACGGCAAGGACACGGCGGAGCAGGGTGCCGGGGACCAGGGACTCATGTTCGGCTACGCGTGCAACGAGACGCCCGAGATGATGCCCACCGCGATCATGTTCGCCCACCGCCTGGGCCGTGAGCTCACGAAGCTGCGCAAGGCCGGGGTCGTCGGATGGCTCCGCCCCGACGCAAAGTCGCAGGTCTCAATCCGCTATGAAAACGACCGCCCGGTCAGGGTCGAGAACGTCGTCATCTCCACCCAGCACGCCGCGAGCGCCAAGCACGCCGACATCCGCGACTTCCTGATCGAGCACGTGATCAAGAAGGTGATCCCGGCCAACATGATGGACAAGTCGACCCAGTTCCTGATCAACCCGACGGGCCGCTTCGTCGTGGGCGGCCCCGAGGGGGACTCCGGGCTCACGGGCCGCAAGATCATCGTCGACACCTACGGCGGCTGGGGACGCCACGGCGGCGGCGCCTTCTCGGGCAAGGACCCGTCCAAGGTTGACCGCTCTGCGGCCTACATGTGCCGCTGGGTCGCCAAGAACATCGTGGCCTCGGGGCTCGCTGACATCTGCGAGCTCCAGGTCGCCTACGCCATCGGCTATCCCGAGCCGGTCAGCATCTGGGTCGACGCCATGGGCACCGCGAAGGTGCCGGAGGCCAAGATCACGAAGGCCGTGCAGAAGGTCTTCAGCTTCAAGCCCGCCAACATCATCAAGCAGCTCGACCTCCTCCGCCCGATCTACCGCTCGACCACCAACTACGGCCACTTCGGCAAGCCCGGGCTCCCCTGGGAACAGACCAACCGCACGAAAGAGCTCGTGGCCGCCGCAAAGTAGCCGATCCCTGCTCAAACCCATTTCATAACATGCCCACCGCCGCCGCAAAACGCACCGCACAGGACTACCACGTCAAGGACCTCGGCCTCGCCGACTGGGGCCGCAAGGAGATCGCCGTCGCCGAGCACGAGATGCCCGGCCTCATCTCGGTCCGCAAGAAGTTCGGCCCGAAGAAGCCCCTGAAGGGTGTCCGGATCACCGGCTCCCTGCACATGACGATCCAGACGGCCGTCCTGATCGAGACGCTTGTCGAGCTGGGCGCCGACGTGCGATGGGCCTCGTGCAACATCTTCTCGACCCAGGACCACGCCGCGGCGGCGATCGCCAAGGCAGGCGTGCCGGTCTTCGCCTGGAAGGGCGAGTCGCTCGAGGAATACTGGAACCTCACCTGGAAGGCGCTCAGCTTCCCCGAGGGCAAGGGCCCGCAGCTTGTGGTCGACGACGGCGGCGACGTGACGCTCCTCCTGCACAAGGGCTACGAGCTCGAGGAGGGCAGCGACTGGGTGAACTCGGCCTCGGGTTCCCACGAGGAGGGTGTCATCAAGGCGCTCCTCAAGAGGATCCATGCCGAGTCCCCGTTCATCTTCCACGAGATGGTCAAGGACTGGCGCGGCGTCTCCGAGGAGACCACGACCGGCGTCCACCGGCTCTACCAGCTCCACGAGAAGGGCAAGCTCCTCGTACCGGCGATCAACGTGAACGACTCCGTCACGAAGTCCAAGTTCGACAATCTCTACGGGTGCCGCGAGTCGCTCGCGGACGGCCTTAAGCGTGCCACCGACGTCATGATCGCGGGCAAGGTCGCGGTCGTTTGCGGCTACGGCGACGTCGGCAAGGGCAGCGCGCATTCCCTGCGCGGCTTCGGCGCCCGCGTGATCGTCACGGAGATCGACCCGATCAACGCGCTGCAGGCGGCCATGGAGGGCTTCGAGGTCAACACGATCGAGAGCGCGCTCGCCGAGGCGGACATCTACGTGACGACGACCGGAAACTGCGACGTGATCACCTTCGAGCACCTGGAGCAGATGAAGGACCAGGCGATCGTCTGCAACATCGGGCACTTCGACAACGAGATCCAGGTCGACCGGCTCTACACGGCGACCGGCGTCAAGCGCGTGACCATCAAGCCCCAGTACGATTCGTTCACCTTCCCGAGCGGGCGCACGATTTACCTGCTGGCCGAGGGGCGCCTGGTGAACCTGGGCTGCGCCACCGGCCACCCGTCGTTCGTCATGTCCAACAGCTTCACGAACCAGACCCTGGCCCAGCTCGACCTGTGGGCGAACCGGGACACCTACAAGCCCGGGGTCACCCGCCTGCCGAAGCACTTGGACGAGGAGGTCGCCCGCCTTCACCTGGAGCGGATTGGCGTCAAGCTGACCCAGTTGAGCGACAAGCAGGCCAAATACCTCGGTGTTTCGGTCGGCGGCCCCTACAAGCCCGAGCACTACAGGTACTAAGGGCTCTTGGTTGGGGGGAATTGGGGACGCGCTTGGGCCCGGAGGCGGCCCCGGCTCAAAAGTCCGCTAAAGCCCGGGTTTGGCGGGTCGATCAGGGTGTAACTACATGTCCGTAGCACTCCGGTCGTCCTTTGGCGCCTGGTGGATCCGGCTCTTCCATAGGATGGGGCACCGGCCTCAGGCTCCAAGCGTAGCGGAGATCCCGCCCGCGCAAACCACCCCTCCCCGCGAGGAGGCGGCGGAGCCGTCCATTGTGCCGGAGCCGCGTCTCGTTGCGGTGGCTGAGGAGGCAGAGGAGCCAAAGATCGATAGGCGCGCCATAAACGAGGAGCTTGCGCAGTCCTTCGCGCAGACCGTCGTCGCCGCGCCCCCCCCGAACGCCTCGGTCCTCACCCGGGAGCAGGCGCTCGCGAGCCTCGAGGGCCTGCAGCAGATCCCCTCCCTCCAGTCCCTCGTGCAGGGCTTCGTGAGGATTTCCGGGAGCGACGAGGCCTCGGTGGGCGACGTCGTGTCCTCGATCCAGCGGGACCCGGCGCTCTGCATCCGCCTTCTCACGATGGCCAATTCAGTCGTGATAGCCTCCGAGCTTCGCGTCACCGACCTTCACACCGCGGTTCACCTTCTGGGGGTCCTCAAGGTGCGGCGCCTCCAGAAGGCCTTCTTCACGCTCAGGGACTCCCGCCAGCTTGCCGAGGGGCTTGACTGGAGGCACCTCTGGATCCACGCCCTCGCGACAGCGTCCCTCGCCGAGGAGCTCGACAGGGAGCTCGGCACCCGGTGCGGTCCCCAGCTTTACCTCGCCGGGCTACTGCACGACGTAGGCAAGATCGCGCTTTCCACCGTGGCAGCCGAGACCTACCGCGCGGTGCTCGTGGACGCCTGGAACGAGAAGGGCAGCCTGGAGGACCTGGAGAGGTCCTATATCGGCATCGACCACCGGGAGGCGGGCTGGATCTTCGCCCTCCAGAACAAGCTTCCCGAGATCGTCGTCGAGGCGGTGGCCTTCCACAACGACCCCTCGAAGGCGGTCTCGCACCCGCTGGAGGTCTCATTGGTGTCGGTCGCCAACTACCTGAGCAAGGCGTTCGGGCTTGGCTTCAGCGGCTCCCGACTCTCCGAGGCCGACGGCGACTTCTCGGACCTTCCCGCGTGGGCGATCATCGACAGGTACACCGCTTTCATGCCCGACCACGCGGCCCTCGAGGGCCGCCTGAGGGCCTTCTCGGGCGTCCTTCGCGGGGAGCTGCGGGGGCTGAAAGAGATTTCCTAACGGACCTTGTGGCGGACGCTCACCGGGTCCCGACAGTGGACACCCGCACGGGCCCTAGAAGGCCCGATGCGAGGAGGGGTGAGTTCGCCTTGTACGGCTTCACGTCCGCAAACGTGTACTTGACCGGGGCGCCCGGCTGCTCGTCGCCGATAAGCCGGTTCACCCACGAGTTCACCACCTTCACCGCCAGCTTGTTGGCGCCGGCCGACAGGGCGCCGGTCACGTCCACGCGGTACGGGGCATGCCAGACGACACCCAGCGATTTCCCGTTCACGAGCACCTCGGCAAGGTTCTTCACGTCGCCAAGGTCGAGCCACAGGTGCTCGCCCTTCACGAGCCAGGCCTGCGGCACCTCGATGGTCCTGGTATAGGTGCCCGTGCCGGAAAAATACCGGATGCCGGGATCGGGGCTCTCACTCCACGAGGAGAGGCTTGCGAACGTGGCGGCTTGGGGCGCGCCCCCGCCCGGCTGGAAAGCCACATCCCAGGGCCCTTCCAGCGTCGCCAGCACGGTCTCGGAGGTGCCGGGCACCGTCCGCGAGGTGGCCGTGGTGTCCCCGCGGAACACGACGAAGGCCGTCCCCCAGGGCTCAAGGCGGAGCGGCACCGTGGTCCTGCCACCGGAGATCGCGTAGGAGAGGGGAGCCACCGACCCGGTCTCGGCCCTCCAGAGCTCGGGTTCCTTCCCGGATACGCGGAACGTGGCGTCCACGGATTCTTCGCGATCGCTCCGGTTGTCGACAAAGTAAAGGTCGCCGTCGGCGAGCCTCCGGTGGACGAAGAGGATCCGCGTGTCGGCCTCGGGTTTGGTGTAATCGAAATCCGGAGGGACGCCCAGCGCCTTTAAGGCGTCTGCAGGGCTCTGGCCCGCATACACCGTGCCCGCGCCAACGAGGCGCGTGCCGGTCCCGTCGCCGAAGAGCCTCTGGGCGAGGCGGGCGAACTCCGCCTGGTCGTCGGCCATGCTCGGGTCGTCGGTGGGCTTGGGCCCTGCCACGACCGCGCCTTCCTCCACCAGCCGGGCTATGGCCCTCAAGACCGGCAGAGACATGTGGCGGGAGTACGGGTCAAGCCCCAGCACGCGGTAGACCATCCCGCTCTTTGTCGTGAGGAGGCCGTCCTGGGTCGCCAGCTCATGGATGAGACCGTCGGCATTGATGTAATCGAACCCGTAGCCCGCGGGGACGGCCGGAGCCTTGTTCCCGAAGATCGCCGTCAGGTTTGAATCCTCCCCGTAGAAATACACCAGGTCCGCGCCGAAGTGCCCCTGCTGGAGCAGGAAGCTCGTGCGCGCAAGATAGGTGATCCACGGGCCCGCCTCCTCGGCCCAGGTGTCGTTCCGGTTGAACCACTGCCCGAACGGCCCGAGGGTGAGGCCGGGCGCCTTGCCGACCAGCGGCTGGTGCGTCGACTCGTGGATCACGATCCGGTTTATCCCGTTCAGGAATTCGGAGTCGGCCGTCGGCTTGAGCGTCCACGGGGACCACGCCCACGGGGCTGCGGAGGCCGTCATGGACTCGGCGGCGGCAAGGTTCTGGCCGTAGATGTGCGCAACCGAGGCCGATTCCCGGTCGTCGGCGTTGTAATTGAACCTCTCCTTGTTGACTCCCGGGGTCTGGGTCCACATGGCGCTCATCGGGACGTCGTCGAGCTTCTTCACCTCCATGCCGTCCGCCACGAAGGCGCGGCCGCTCTCGTGCGACTCGCCGTAGTGCCCAATGCCGTGTTCCGCCAGCGAGGCCTGCACCTGGCCGTAGTGCTCGTCGGAGATCAGGTCTCCAATGGTCTTCCTGAAGTCCCAGAGGAAGCGGTCGCTCGCCTCTGCGCTCTCCACGACGCGCCCGGCCAGGACGGGCATCCACGGTACAGGGTCGTAGCCCCGGCGCGCCTTGAACTTGGCGATCATGTCGTCGGTCCAGTTCTGCGAACCGGCCTCCCAGCTGTCGGTCACCACGTACCGGATGCCGTGGCTGCCCATGAGGTCCGGGCCCACCGTCGCCCGGTAGCTCGCGAGGTAGTTCTCCATGTAGTTCTTCACGTACAGGTGGTTCAGCTTGTCGACCTCCAGGCCGGTGGCCTCGGCCGTGGCGGGATGGTTCGTGATCCCCAGGAGGGAGTACCCGAACCGGAGGATCACCCAGTCCCCTGCCGGCGGCTGCCAGTCGAGCGAGCCGTCGGCCCGCATCCTCGAGGTCAGGTCGATGACATCGGACCTGGGTATCGCGACGGAGGCGTCCACGGGGGGAGTCGCGATCCCGTAAAGATCCTCGGGGGAGGTGAAGGCCGCCTTCTCCTCGAACCGGTTGACCCTGGGTCCGGGGCGCAGGGCGAGCTTCACGATCTCGTAGTTGGCGGGCTTGGGGCCGGCCTTCATCCCGAGCTCCGCCGGGTCCATCCCCATCATCCATTCGGGGGTTCCCGGCGCCGGGGCGCGCTTGAAGACAAACCTGAAGAACTTGGCCGTCGTCGCGGGAAACGAGGTGGTGATCTCGGGGCCCTCGCCGTCGGCCAGGTTTGAGACCTGTTCGAAGTGCAGCCCGTCGTCGCTGGCCTCAAGGGTCTTCTCGGGGTTTGAGACCCCGTTCACGACCGAGCTGAACCAGTCAATCTTCCTCATGGCGAACGTCACCGAGCGCATCGTCATGGGTCCGCTGAACTCAAACTGGATCCATGCGCTCTCGCCCACCGCCGGAACGGGAAGCTTCGTGGGACTCGCGGGGTCCCCAGCGCCCAGGACCGCGGCATCGGGCATGCCGCCGCTTGCCGTCACCTTGGGATGGAGCGATTCGACCGCAACGTCGACCGGGGGCCTCCGATAGGCGACGACAGCGGCGTCGCCGTAGAACTGGGGTGCGGGGGGCGAACCCGGCGCCTCGGAGTCCCTGTAGGATTGGTAGGGACCGGTGTTCGAGGGGGGATGGGCCGCGATGCCGAGAAACGGCTTTCCGCCCTCGGCCTCCGTCTCACTCCAGGTGTATTTCTTCATCCCTTGCGAAGGGGGAACCCAGGGCCCGCCCGTCTCGCTCCAGCCCGGGGAGCTCGCGATCGCCTCCTCCATTCCCAGCTCCTCGCCCAGGGTAACGGCGTACTTGAAGGCGTCCTTCCAGTCGGGGGTCATGTAGACCAACCGCTTCTCGACCACCTGCGGGGTGGAGAGGCTCGCGTCAAAGTTCTGGAAGCCCCCGAGGCCGATCCGGTGCATCCATTCCAGGTCGAGCTTGATGCCTTCCTTGGTGATGTTTCCGTTCATCCAATGCCACCACACACGCGGCTTCGCGCTCTCTGGCGGGTTGGCAAAACCCTGGACGAGGGGGTCGGCGGCCTGCTGCGCGCTCGCAAGAAAGGGAATCAGGTTCAGTGCCAGCAGAATGCCAAAGACAAGAAACGGACTGCGGCGTCTCATTGGGGTTTCGCTGGATTTTCCAAACGCAGGGGTCTTCATGCGAACTCAGGGGTTGAGCGCTGACGGGGTTGAGGGCGGAGCGAGGCCGTACCTTGTCCCCTAGGCCCGCCCTTGGCGAACAGCATTTTTTTGCCCATGCGCCGTGAGTCGGACTAGACCTGGCAAGGATTCCGCTCATCATCGCCTGGCCCTGGGAAACCGCCAGGTGCCCAATACCGGTTAATAAAAAGCAGACTCCATGCTCGTCACCAAGCAGCCCCTCCTGCGCAAATTCTGGTACCCGGTAATCCCGGAGGTGATGCTCAAGGACGGGCCGAAGCCGTTCACGCTCCTCGGGACGGACCTGGTGCTCTGGCTGAACGGTGCCAGGCAGGCCGTCGCCATGGATGACCGCTGCCCGCACCGGCATGCTCGCCTGTCAAAAGGATGGATCGCCGACGGGCAGCTGCAGTGCGGCTACCATGGCTGGACCTTCAACGGGGACGGGCGGTGCACCCGCATCCCCCAGAAGGATGACGACGACCCCGCAGGGGTCTGCGTGCCCCGTTACCCAACCGCGCAGCGGTACGGGTACGTCTGGGTGGCCCTTGAGGAGCCAATAACGGGACTACCCGAGATCGAGGAGGACACGGACCGGTCCTTCCGGCGCATCTACGAGTTTTACGAGCCCTGGAAATGCAGCGGGCTGCGCCTGATGGAGAACTCCTTCGACAACGCGCATTTCAGCTTTGTCCACCGCAATACCTTCGGGAAATTCGACGCGCCGGTACCGAGCAGGATGAACCTCCATCCCTTCGAGAACGGCCTCGGTTTTACCATGGACACGGTCGTGCCCGTGAAAAATGTCCCCCTTTCAATGAAGGCGCTCAACATGGCCACCGCCGAGACCGTCCGGAACAACACGGGCACCTGGTGGATGCCGTTTTTTCGGAAGCTGAGGATGCGCTATCCGACCGGCCTTGTTCACACGATCATCACCGCCGCGACGCCGATCAGCGACCATTCCTCCCAGATCATCCAGATTGCCTACCGCAACGACACCGAGGCGCAGGCGAAGGCCGCCGACATCATCGCCTTCGACCGGGCGGTCGTGACGGAGGACAGGGATGTCCTCGAATCCACGACGTTTGACACGCCGGTCGACCTAAGGCGGCGCGAAGAGATGCACATGGCCTCGGACCAGCCGGGACTGCTTATGCGCAAGCAGCTGCTCGCGCAATTCCAGGCCCATGGTGAGGAGGAGGCGCACGGCTGGATGGATAAACAGACCCATGTGGCCGCTGAACAATTTGGCGCGAACCACCCTTTTGCGACGGAGGCCATGTGCCTTGAGATGACCTATGGGGGTGCCGGCGACGCCTCTGCCCCCCGCCAGACCGCGCGGGACGCAGCTGCCGAGTCGAGGCACTGAGCGATTGGCGATCCGATCGCGATAGAAGCACGCGCGCCTCCCGGCGGTGGCACCGAACATGCTTCACCGTGGGGCGTGCCCAGTCCCATGAGCGAGGACCCCTCGGCGCCCGGGAGGGCGTCCGCGGGCGTCGTACTCCGGAAGAATTACCTTTCAGCCCTGGAAAATGTCGCCCAATCAGTCGGCACGATGGGCCCGGTGGCCACGGTTGGCACCGTCCTTCCGCTTCTAATCTACAAGTCGGCCAACGCGACCTGGCTGCTTTTCCTCGGGATCCTTGCGGTTTTCTGCCTCATTTCCGCCAGCATAAAGGTGTTTGCCTCGAGATTTGCCTCCGCCGGCTCCCTCGCGGCGTTTGCGGAGGCGGGACTGGGAAGCTGGGCCGGAAGCCTCACGGGATGGTCGTACGTGGTCGCGATGACGTTTGTCGTCACCAGCTCGGCGGTCTCCAGCGCCTACTACCTTGCCTTGGTGATAAGCCATTTTACCCACGCCACGGTAGGAACCCTGGGGCTCGTCGGCCTGACAATCCTTGTGGTTCTCCTGGCATGGTGGCCCTCCCACCGCGACATCAAGCTGTCGACGAAGGTGATGCTGGCCGCCGAGTCATTGTCGGTGCTGCTCATTGCCGTCATCCTAACCGCCGCGATGTTCGCCACCAAGAGCTGGGTGGACCGACCCCAGCTCACACTCCAGGGTGCGAGTTTCTCGCAGGTCCAGCTGGGCTTCGTGCTCGTCTTCATGACGCTCGCCGGCTTCGAGAGCACGACGACGCTAAGCGAGGAGGCAAAGGCGGCCACAAGTACGCTTCCACGGGTCATGTACCTGTGCATCCTGCCGACCGGCGTCTTCTTTGTGTGGGGCATCTATTGCCTGACCGCGCTGTCGCATGGTCGGAATCTGGCCCTGGACCAGGCGGATGCCCCGTTGGACATGATTGCCCAGTCAGTAGGAATGCCGACGCTGGGCTGGATCAGCACGCTGGGCGTCGCCATCAGCTGCTTTGGCTGCGCACTCGGGGGTTTCAACGCAGGCTCGCGCGTCATCTTCTCCATGGCCCGAAGCCGGCACGTGGGCCGCTATTTCGAGGCGGTGCATCCCGTGAACGGAACCCCCTATCGCGCCCTTGGGCTGCTCGCGGGAATCGCGCTCGTGCTTCCGTGCGTGATGATAGGGTTCGGGGTGAAGATGTCCGAGATCATGGACTATCTCATGCAGATTGCGTCCTTCGGGTTCCTGGGAGGCTACCTGGCCGTTTGCATTGCGGCGCCTGTTTATCTGGCGAGAAGGTCGAAGTTGGGCCTTCGGACAATCCTCGTTGCCGTGAGCACGGTCGTGGCGCTCTGCGCGGTGTTTTTCATGAGCCTTTATCCCGTCCCGGACGTCCCGTGGCGTTATCTCCCCTATGTCTTTGTCGCCCTGCTCGCTGCCGGGATGATCGCGAGCGGCAGGGTGCAGGATGGTCGGCCCGTGCGGTCCCCCGAGGCAGAACCCTCCCCTCGTCCGGCGGGTTAGGGTCGTTGAAACGCAGCTGCAATTCGCGGATCCGCTCAGGGATGTTCAACCGTTGAAAACGGCAGGCAGCGGCAGGCAACGGGTGGCAAAGGCTGCAAGCGGTTGAAGACGGCTGTTTCCAGCCTGTCCTCGCACCCAGGTGGCGGTACGGAAGGATTGGTGTCGCGGTAGAACCCTTTGGTGCCGATCGCTCCGAAGAATGGCGCCTCACCTGGTGACGGGAGGCTCCTCAAGGTGGGCTCACTTGCCGTCGCCAAGCGGAATATCAGGGAAGAGCTTTCTCGCGCATGCCGGACACATGCCGTGGCTGAATTCGGCCAGCGAGTGTTCCTGGACATAAGCCTCAAGCCGGTTCCAGGCGCCATGGTCATCCCGGATGCTCTTGCAGGATGCGCAAATGGGTATCATGCCCCTGAGCGTCTTCACGCTGGACTGGGCCTCCGCAACCGCCAGCTGAAGTTCCCTCTGTCGGCGACGCAGGTGCCTGGTCCGGACGTTCACGATCGCAATGGCTAGGGCCGCGGCCCCAAGGACGCCAAGCATGGGCGCCCAAGGGGTTTCCATAAAGAGGGGAGGCACCGTGAAACTTGTTATGAGGGGAGGCGTCCAGTCCTCTTCGCCGGAACCCTCAAGGCGGGCCTGGACTTCGACGGTCCATTCTCCGGGGCCTATGTTCGCGAATTTCAATTCGTGCGATCCGGAGGGCTTCGACCACGCGTTGGAGAGCTTGCTGACCCTGGTGCGGTATTCAACCGGGGTTGGCCTTAGCCAGGGAGCAATCCAGGAAAGCGTTACGGAGCGAACGCCTCTTTCGAGGCGGGATGTTCCGTCTGCCCCGGGTTCCGGACGGGAGCGCCAATAACAATTGAGCTTTGGAGCGGGGATTTCAGCGACGTTCGGATCGAATCTTGCAAGGCCCCCCATGGTTGCCACGCAGACGCTGCCGTCGGATTCAATGACGATTCCGTTCAAATTGCATTCGTCGTTGAGAAGTCCGTTATGGGAATTAAAGAGCGTCCAACTGCCGTCCTTCCGGCGGCTTATCCCGGCGCCTCCCGCCGCCCAAACCGTTCCGTCAGCTCCCCGCGCCAGCGCATAGATGGTGCGACCTGGCAGCTCCTCGTTCGAAGCGAGCGCTTGCCAGCGTCCCGACGACAGAACGCCGATTCCGCCTGTGCCGCCAACCCACAGTTCATCCGGACCGATCTCAAGCATGCAATGAACGGGTGTGGGAATGCAGTCGTTGTCGACTTTGGACCAAGTTTTGGCGGTCCCGTCTCGGAACAGGGTCAAGCCCCGCATTGTTCCCACCCAGATGTCGCCGTTCGCCCTCCAGATCATGCTCTTTACGTTCAGATCGGGCAGCCTGCCGTTGAAGGCCGCAGCCGGGGTCCATCCGCCGGCGGAGTTCTCAAGGATCCCGTTCGCGGTAGTCAGCGCATACCACGCATGATCGGGACCGGAGCACAATCCGTTGACCACACCCAATGGCATATTGAACACCGATTGAAACGGACCTCCGAGCCGTGATTCGAAGATACCTCCTCTGCCTGCCGCCCAGATGACACCCTTCGCGGGCTCAGCCGCGCATCTGATCGGTCCGGGCAATCCCTGAGACGCCCCGTACTGCGTCAAGTGGCCGCGGTCCCAGCGCCACAACCCGAAGCCGAAAACCCCCGCCAGGAGTCCGCCGTCCAAGGTGGGGGCCAGCCCTCCGATGACGACCGCCGTGCGCTGCCCGGAAGCCCCATCCCACCGTGTGCGATGCGTCCATGACTCGCTGAAGAACTGTTGGGCCCCGTGCGCGTTCTCGCCGATCCAGACGGTCCCTTCGCGGTCGGCGAAGATAGCCACAACCCCGGCAATAGAATTAAGCCCGCTTGCCGGACCCCACACGGTCCATTCTCCGTTCTGCGAACCGAATGCCACCGTGCCCGCCGAGTCGCCGCACCATAGGCGGTGCCGGCGATCGAGTGTAAGCGTTATCACCTGTGCCCCCGCGGGCTGTTTTTCCCTTATGCACGACCAGGAGGCGCCTGGTGCCTGGTTCAGGCTCCACACTGCGCCGGCTTGGGTTCCGATCCAGCACTCGCCGGAATCGTCCGCGCAAAGCGCAGTGATATTTGCGGCAGATTCTGGAAGCACTGGGAATCGCTCACTGCGGTCCCCAAGAATGCGGGTCAGGGCGCGGCTCGAGGCCACCCAGACACCGTTCTCTCCGCTGGAGGCCACCTTGAC